>Ga0302326_10001962_pt1 | contig 51159 bp, 42 predicted proteins | sample Palsa_T0_3_FD_202264 | JGI IMG/M metagenome (GOLD analysis project Ga0302326, IMG submission 202264) | Peat permafrost microbial communities from Stordalen Mire near Abisko, Sweden - Palsa_T0_3 | ecosystem: Environmental > Terrestrial > Soil > Palsa > Peat permafrost | place: Sweden: Abisko...
TTGGAAGTCCATATTGCGCCGGACGGGGAGCGCGCCATCGATCTCATTGTGAACGCGGAAAACGACCCGGCGGCGCCCTGCCCCCACGTCTTGCTGATCGACATAAACCTTCCCAGGATCGACGGCTTCGAGGTACTGAGGAGAATTCGCGCCAGCGGCAAATTCAAGAACATTCCGGTTCTGGTGGTGACCTCTTCGGATTCGCCGGCCGATCAGCGCGAGGCCGCCAAGCTGGGCGCCCGCTATTTCCGAAAGCCCATCACATACGACGAATTCATGAAGATCGGGGCATTCCTTCGGCGATTCTTGGAAGAGAGCGGCATGCTCTGAGACGGGCGGGCCGCCCGCCATTCCAGACTTTACAGCAGGGTAAGGAATATTCCATAATGTAAGGATGGACACCATAGTAGCCAGTACCGTAACCAGCAAGGGACAGATCACTATTCCGAAGCAGATTCGCGATTTTTTGCGGCTTGAGCCCGGTCATCGAGTGGAGTTCCAAGTCGACCGGCAGGGACAAGTAATCATGCGAGCCAAGAACGTGGACATTCGCGAGCTCAAGGGCATCCTTCGAAGTACGCGAAAGACTCCAGTCTCCGTGGAGGAGATGAATGAAGCCATTGCTCGCGGCTATTCGGGAACATGAGGGGACTGGACACGAACGTCCTCGTCCGATACCTGATGGCGGACGACGTACAGCAGACGGCGTTTGCCGTGACACTCGTGGAACAGTCGCGCCAAACGGGCGATCATCTGTATATCTCCGCCCTCGTCCTGTGCGAAGCGGTCTGGGTCTTGACCAGGACCTATGGCCACGCCAAAGCGGAAATTATCCGCGCTCTTGAACTTATTCTGAGGACGAAGCAGTTCCAACTTGAGAGCGACCTGCTAGTTCGGCGCAGCCTGGATGCCTTCCGGGATGGTAGAGGCGACTTTGCGGACTACGTGATCGGTGAGATCTGCCGCGCGGCGGGATGTGAAGACTGCGTCACATTCGACCACGGATTGAAAGGCGCCGCGGGTTTCACGCTGCTGCGCTAACCCCTCCTCCAATCCACCTGCTCGATCCGCCCGATCACGAACATATAGAAAAACGCGCCCGCCAGCGCGAAACCCGTAGCCACCGCGAAGGCCCCGAAGAATTGGCCGGTGTGCTTTACCACCAAGCCCGTAAGCGCCGGCGCCGCCACTCCCGCCAAATTGCCGAATCCATTCTGCACCGCGGTCCATTTGCCGGCGGCGGGCGGTCCGGCCAGCGTCTGGATCAGCGCCCAGTGATTCGAACTCCACATCCCGAAGAAGACGCACGCCAGAAACAGGAGCGCCATCGAGATGTCCTTGCTATCCACTATCACTACCGGCAGGATGACGGTGGACAGAGTCAGTCCCCCGACCGTAAATGTCTTGCGCACGCGCGTGGGCGTGGCGCCCGCCGCGATCCAATGGTCGGACAGCCATCCGCATAGCGCCGACGAAAGGCCGATCGCCAGGAACGCCAGCGCGCTCATATTGGCCATATGTTCTTTGGAGAATTGGCGCTCCTTCACCATGTAGGAGGGTAGCCACGTGAGCAAGAAATACCAATAGTAGTTACCGCAGAACAATCCGCCGATCGATCCCCAGGCGGAGCGCTGCCCGAGGATATGCAAGACACCCGGCGGCGGATGCGCGGCAAGTGCGGCGTGCTCGACGACGATGCCTTTTCCGCGCGGCATCCACTTCAGCCAGGGTATCAGCCAAATCAAGCTGGCTGCGCCTAGGACCACGAAAAAAGGCCGCCATCCGAAGCGCGCCATCAGCAGGCCGCCTACCAGCATTCCAAGAGCCGGACCGAATTTCGACCCGGCGTCGATCAGGCCGTTGGCCAGACCGCGATGATGTTCCGGAAAATACGTCGCGAAAGTTTTCGAATAGCAGGGGTAGGCCGCCGATTCTCCCACGCCGAGCAACAATCGCAGAGCGAACAGCACCGCGAAACCGGAGGCAAGGCCCGTGGCGGCGGTAGCCACGGACCAAACGAAGAATGCGATGGCGTAAACCCAACTTACGTGCACGCGGTCCAGCACGAACCCTACGATGCCCAGCAACTGGAACAAGGCGTAGGTGGCGAAGAATGCGGAGAGCAGATAGCCTTGCCGCGCGGGATCCAGGCTCAGTCCTTTGGGAGGGGGCAGCGCGACGGCGATCGAAAGATTGCTGCGGTCGATGTAGTTGATGAAGATGGATACGACCAGCAGCATGAGAGCCGCCCATTGCGCCTGCGATAGCTTAGTGCGGACGGCGGCGGGCTGGGTGGACATAGAGATTAGTTGGTGGGTTTGTCCCGCGGCGGTGCAACCGTGGCGAAGTCTCTCTTCACCCGCTCGACATATTGGTCGAGCAGCTCCGCAACCCGTTCGCGGCGCGGCGATTTCACGATCATGCCCACGTGGTGCGGCAATCGCATGCGCCAGACGATCTCCGGGTCGTTATAGGCCGAGGTGTCGGGATGCTCCTGTTTGGCGAGCGACACCAGCAGCGCCGCGTAATCGTTCGCGGGAGGCGGAGGCGCATAGGGCAGCTTCCCGCCGGCGATTTCGATTTTGGCCCACTCGCCCCACAGATTCAGGCCCGTGGCCGCTTCCACCAGTTCCGCGATGTGCGCGCCGCCCACGCGCGCCGACGTTTCCAGGAAATATAGAACGCCGTCGTCGCCCTTGATGAACTCGGTGTGAGAGACGCCCCGCAGCAGCCCCATGGCCGCCAGCACGCGTTTATTCTCAGCCAGCAGCGCCTCCGCATCGGGGGAGCCACGCTCCAGCAGACGGGTGGTGAAGATGCCGCCGCGATGCGAGACGTCCAGCGGCGGATAGCCATACTGGCTTGCCACGGCGAAGAGAATCCGGTTTTCGTAGACGATGGAGTCCACGTGGCAGACGTCGCCTGAAACGAAACGCTCCACCAGGAAAAACGACCGCCGATCACCCAGCGCCCGGTCTGCCGCGCGCAGCTCATCGACCGAGTTAACGACCTGAATGCCGATGGCGCCCGCCATCCCGCGCGGCTTCAGCACCCACGGCGGCGGCACGCGCCCGGTAAACTCCCGCACTTTCGCGTCGTTGAGCAGGTGTACGAATTCGGGCACGTTCAGGCCGGCTTCCATGGCTTGCATGCGCATGGCCAGCTTGTCGCGAAAGTAACGCGTAGTGGTTTCGCCCATGCCCGGAATGCGCAAGTGCTCGCGCAACCCGGCGGCCATTTCCAGGTCGAAATCGTCCAGCGCCACCACGCGGTCGATGACCTCGGTACGCGCCAGGTGGCTGATGGCCAGCAAGGTATCGTTGCGGTTCCAGGTCTTGTCCTGGTCCGGCATGTAGAAGACGTCGTCGATACTTTCGCGCGGCCACTGCGCCTTGTTTTGCAGACTGAGCGAAGTGATCAGGAAGACACGCGCGCCATGGCGCTTGGCTTCGCGCATGAAGTCGTGGCCCTTTTCATAACTGGCCAGGCAGAGGAAAGTCGGCAAGAAGGGCAGTATAGCAGGTGCCAAGGGTGTATAACAGACTAAGGGAGGCTCGACTGTGATTCGTGTATTTTCCTTAGTGCTGGGTTCTTTGCTGGCAGGCGCTCTGCTGGAAGCCGGCACGCCGTTTCGACCGGCCATTGAGCGCGGCGCCACCGGTTGGACCGCCGAGCGCGGTCTGCTGGCGGTGGACCCCTCCGTATCGCACGATAGCAGCAAGTCGTTGCGCGTGGAGCCGGGCAGGTCCCTGGACGCCAGTGTACAGTCCGCGCCCGTTTCCTTGCGCATCGGCAAGAGCTACGAGCTGAGCGGCTGGGTGCGCACCGAAGACGCGCAGGTACGCGACCTGGACCGCTCACCCATCGCCGTCGGCGCCACGCTTACGATGGCTTCCATGCCGTTCGACGTGCACTCGGCCGCTCTGGGCGGTACCCGGCAGTGGACCCATTTGGCACTACGCTTCGTGGCCAGCCGCGCGGAGGATCGCATCCTGCTGACGGTGGGTAATGGCGGCACGTTTACGGGCAAGGCATGGTTCTCAGGGGTCACGCTGGACGAAACATCGGCCGCCGGCGATCCGCCCGCCGCCACCGTCCGCACGTTCGGCCCGGCGTACCGGTATCCCTCGGCCGGCTGGATCTATCTGCACATCGAAGGCCACCCCTACGAGCGCGGCTACCAGCACGGCTTCTTGATGGCGCGCGAAATTCCCGAGTATATGGAGCGCTGCGCGGCCGACTTGGGAGCCAAGGCCGACGCGGAGAGTTGGGACCAACTCCGCACCACGGTCAACGCGCTTTTCCTGCGCGGTTTCGACCGCGAAATCCTGGAAGAGATGAAGGGCATCGCCGAGGGCGCTTCCGATGCCGGCGCGAAGTGGCTGGGCCGGCGCATCGACCTGGTGGATATCGTGGTTGTTAATACCACCGTGGAACTGGGCGAACTGCGCGGTGCGATGCCCATGACACCCACGGGCCTGGAAGGCCTGCACCTGGATGCGCCGCCGTACTTCGACCGCAAGCGCGATTCGGCGATGGACCATTGCAGCGCTTTCGCGGCTACCGGATCGGCCACGCGCGATGGCAAGATGGTGATCGGGCACGTCACTTGGTGGCCGCTCACACTGGCCGAGCAGACCAACGTGATGCTGGATATCAAGCCGGCCAACGGGCACCGCTTCCTGATGCAGAGTTATCCCGGCGGGATCGAGAGCGGCACCGATTGGTATCAGAACGACGCGGGCGTCGTGCTGACGGAGACCACCATTCGGCAATCGCCATTCAACATCGCCGGCACGCCGGTGGCGTTTCGCGCGCGCGCGGCGATTCAATATGGCGGCAACGTGGACGAGGTGGTGGCGCAGTTGGGGACGCGCAATAACGGCCTCTATACCAACGAGTGGCTAATCGGCGACGCCAAAACCAACGAAATCGCCATGTATGAACTGGGCACCGCGCGGACCAAGCTCTGGCGCAGCTCGAAGAACGAATGGTTCGGCGGGACGGAAGGCTTCTACTGGGGCGACAACAACGCCAAGGATTTGCAAGTCCGGCTGGAGTACGTTCCCGATCCGCAAGGCGAGCCCGCGTACGTGCCGTATACGCCATACCAGCGCGATACGGCGTGGCAGGATCTCTACCGGAAGCACCGCGGGCAGATCGACGAGCAGTTCGGATTCCTGGCGTTCCGCACGGCGCCGCTGGTGAGCGCGTCGACCATGGATGCCAAGATCGCCACCGCGGACATGGCGCAGGACCTGATGGTGTGGGCGGAGATCGGCAAACCCAACCAGCGCGAAGCCGAGGTTAGGGACCGCCGGCACGACTACGCGAAGAACGACGGATTGTTCCCATCCGGCTATCGGCTGTTCCGCGCCGAAGCTTCGGAGGGATTGCGCGCTGCAATTGAGGCGAACGAGAAGACCCGCCTTGCGCTTCCGGCGGCGGAGCACAAGCGGGACGAATCCAAGCACGAGAAGGCGTTCGATAAAGAACGTCTCTGGAAGGGCTGGATTCTGCCGGCGAGCGATGCGGATGTATGGTTCGCGGCGGGCGCGGCGGAATACTACCAAGACCTCACGTCGGACGACCCGGAACTGGAGATGAAGGTCCGGCGCGCCGCTTACCGGCGATTGCAGATCGCGGCCGGTCCGGACGAGCGGGAGTCGCTCGAAGCGGCCAAGTGCGTGTTGTTCCTGGATGCGCTGCGCCGGCGTATGGGCGACGATGCGTTCTTGAAGCTCATGCGCGATTACTTCGCGGCGAACACTACGAAGACGGTGACTGCGCAGTCGTTCCTGGACCAGGCGGGCGCGGCGTTTGCCGTCGATGCGGGCGAGGGGCCGGCGTATGTGACGACCGATATCGAGGCTCGGCTGCGTTCGGCGATATTAGTCTACGGCACCGTGCGCGAGGCGGGCGCCAACCGCTATGCGGCCGAACAACTGCAGAAGCGATTCCTCGATAGATACGAGAGCGCCGTTCCCATCCGCAAGGATTTCGAAGTGACGGACGAAGATCTGCGGCAGCGGGATGTGGTCTTCGTGGGGCGCCCGGAGGCAAATTCGGCGCTGGCCGATTGGAGCGGCCGATTGGGTCTAGACTACAGCGAAAACACATTCCGGCTGGACGGCAAGGCGCACGCGGACGAACGCGATGCTCTGTTATTAGCGGGGAAGAATCCTCTGGATCCGGCGCACATGATCTTGGTCGTGGCGGGAAACGACGCGCTGCGCACAGTGAAGCTGGCAAACAATATGCGGGATTGGAAGAGCGGCGAATATGAGTTGGTGGAGGACGGCAAGGCGTCGGCGGGATTCGCTCACTCGTCCGCCGCGGGCTCGGCGGCCAACCGGTAGTGGCGATGGAAACAGACTTCGCATCGGTATGGCACGCAATTCCAATAGGTAAGCAGCCGGTCTGTCAGGCCACGGGGAGCAGAAATGTGCAGGGCCGCGCTGCCACAGTAGTAACAGTTGGGTTGCTCCGGCGCGCGGCTCGCCTGCCGGACCTTAACAATTAAGACGAAGAACAGGACGGCGAGCGCGGCCAGCAGGGCAAGGACCCCGTACAAGAAAATCACAAGGCGCCTCTGGCTAAGACCCATTCGAGGACCGGATCGCGGCCCGCTCTGTATTCGGCCCACATCGGAACGATTTCTCGGTCGGGCCGGATGGCGTTCTCCGGGCCTTCGGAAAACCTGTAGTAGCGCGTCGAGTAGCGCACGGTCAAGTGCGAGTTTGGCAGCGCCATGGTGCGCACTTCGGCGTAACTGTTGGGTTTCTCTCCGATAGTCTGTCCGACCAGCATGGCGGCGGTCTGCGAACGGAATTGCGCGGCATTGTTCATCGCCGCGGAAAAAGTAACGGCGCCCACCAGCACGAAAAGATGGCCCTTGCGATTGATGGACGCGAGGTCGCGAATGGGATGCACCAGCCACCGTTCGCCCACGGTGTGGTCGCCCCCGCCATTTTGCCGAAGGTCGATCACCAGCTTGTCCGGGCTGTGTTGCGCCACAAGGGCCAGCATTTCCTTAGCGGTAATGTATAGATTTTGCATGGCGCGAACATTGCAGTAGAGGGTGCGCGCATCCGGCAGATATTTGCACCAGAACAGCGATTCCGGGTTCTCACGGTAGAGGGGCGGCTGCTTGAAGGGCCGGATGGGGGTGAACTTGGCGTCCGGCGCCACGGCGTGCACCTCGACGTTGAACTGCCGTCCCGCATCGTCCGCCAGCGTGTAGCGCGCGGCGTTCCGGTCGGGTGTGATGCCAAGTCCGTGCAGAGTTGCGCCCGTGGTGAGGGCGTCTTCGACAAACGCCTGCGCCAGGGGCGGGTTTTCGTCCCGCGCGGACAGCGGCAGAATGAGTTCGGCCGCACGCGAGACGGGAGTTTCGTGAACCTTGAGGACCCGTCCGCCAAGCGCGTTCTCCAGCCCGGCTGGTACGCTCGTGATCCGATAGTCCTCTCCGAAGCGGGCGATCTCGACAGGCAAGTTGCCTTCATCGCGCGGAGCCCGGAGATGCGTGTGGCCGTCGCCAATCAGAGCCACGATACGCTGCATTCCAGTCCATATTGCGTCGCTGTCGAGATGCGGGATTCGAGCGTCCAGTGCGGCAACCGCGGCCTCGAACTGTTCCCGCGGCGTGAAATGGAATGCGTTGGCGTGCCGCGCCGGCAGTTCCCGCGCGAGGAAGGCGAGATCTTCGCGCCACTGCGCCGTGGAGAGATCCAGATTCTCCGTCTGGCAATAGGCGGGGATCGAGAGTAACGAGAGGACGAATGCCGCGATGTTTCTCGAAATCGTCATGCGAGTCTGTCAAGCACGGCCTTAAATAGTCTCTCGCAATTGGGAGCGGCCCTCCGCACCAGCCCGGGTTCGATCAACTCCAGCAAGGCAGGCGCGTGTTTGGTCTTGTGATATTTGCCCTTGGTGGTGTCTTTGGTGGCGGAATTCAAGCCGTCGATCAGGTCCCGCTTGGAAATCTCTTCGACATTCGGATTGGGCCTTAACGCATCCTTTCGGATGCCGCTTATAATACGCCGCCAGGGCGCCCTTGTCGGCGTGGAACCACGATTCCATCATCTCCACCATCCAGAAAATGGAGTCCGCTTTGGGCGGCGGCCGGCTCGGGTCCAATGGGCCTTCACTATCGCGGAGCAAGATGTTCCATGCCGCAGGATGCTTTCTCATCGCGATCCCAAAGTCCCGCTCCGGAGTCCCGCCCGTGGCGACGATACGGAGCTTGCATTGCCTGGCGTCCGCTCGTTCCCCGATCTGGCGGAAGAACGCATCGAATCCCGGCTTAAGGCTCTTGTCGCCCTCGAAATAAATGCGAATCTCGCCGGGCATTTACCAGCGGCCTCCGCCGATTTCGCCCTTCCGCCAAAGCTCGCCCAGAGTGTAGTGCTCCAGCCACTCATCTAGTTCATCCTGCGCGAGCCGCTTGAATTGAGTGCCATTGTCGAAGTCGCGTTCGCAGACCAATACCGACTCCGGCCGATCGGTAAGGGCGTCGACCAGTGCCTCCGAGTGCGCCGTGACAATCAGTTGCATGTGCTCCGATGCCTCAACCAGAACTTCGGCAACGAGGCGGAGCGCATCGGGATGCAGCCCTAACTCCGGCTCTTCGATGCACACCAGCGGCGCCGGCCTTGGATGAAGCAGCACGGCGAGGAGGCACAAGAACTTCAGCGTCCCATCCGACATGCGGACCCCTGAAAGCATGTCCGATAGCCCGGATTCTTTCAGGAAAGTCCGCGCCAGCCCCTCGCCCACTCGCACTTTCACATCCTCGAACCGCTCGCAAAATCTCTTCAGATACTCCCTTACACGATCGTGTGCCCCCAAGAAATCCAGCTCGTGGAGTACCAGCGCCAGGTTGTCGGCGCCCTCCCAAAGGAAATCCTTCGGGACCGAAGTCGAGATACCAGACCTGGCCTGCGATGCAGGACCCGTTCTGAATTCCCGAAAGATCTTGATCTGCTCAAAATACTCGCCAACCTCTGTGATCGGAGTCGGATCGCCGGGGCTCTTGAATCGCGCAAACACAGACTCTTTGGGGGACATCGCCATGCCCTCAGCCCCGAACTGGACTCCCTTGCCAGAGCGCATGAAATAGGCGTGCGAATTGGGATCATCCGAAGCACCGTCCATTAGACGTTCGTGCAGGATCTCGAACCCTGGCGGCCCGCCCCAGAAATCGAGGCGATAAGACAAAGGACCCAACTCCGGCCGGCGCGGAAGGGTAAGTTCGCACTCGACCTCAGTCGGCGCGGCGGGCTCACGCTCACCAAGCCAAAGCCATTGCCGCACTCCCCCACCCCGTAAAATCTGCCCTTCGATCCCGGTTGGCGCGGCTTGCAACAAGCTGATGGCCTCGATCAGGTTGCTCTTCCCTACGGCGTTCGGGCCGATCAATACGTTTAGTGGTCCGAGTTCGACGGTGCTCTCATTGAACGACAGAATCTTCTTCAGCGTCAGGCGTTTGATCGGCATGCGTCTCGCTCTATAATCTTACGCCAGCCGAGCGCCATCCTGCTAAAATCACCGAACATGCCCACCGCCATCGCCCACGCCTTCGTGAACGCCATCAACCGCCGAAGCCCCGAAGAAATCGCGGGGCTAATGACAGGGGATCACGTATTCATCGACTCACTGGGAACGAGAATCGCCGGCCGCGAACAAATGAAGAAGGGATGGGAAGGCTACTTCGGGATGGTCCCGGATTACGCCATCACGGTCGACGAAACATTTGCCGACGGCCCCGTTGTGGTAATGCTCGGTTCCGCGCAGGGCACCTACTCGTCCGGAGGCCCGCTGCGGCCGGAGAATCGATGGCAGACACCCGCGGCTTGGCGCGTGGTGGTACGCGGATCGCAGGTCGCCGAATGGCGGGTTTATGTGGATAACGAACCCATTCGCCGGATCATGGCGTCCACCCGGCCCACCTGAGCCTCAGATATTCGCCACCAGTTGAAATCTGGCGGCCAACGGTGCGACGATTTTCTGCCGCCCGTGCCCCGGATTCGTCGCTTCCCGCGTCGTCAGTAGTCCGAACGACTCCAGAAGCCGTACGTCGCGCATGACCGCCTGCCTGTCCCGCCGCAACTCGCTCGCAAGCTGCGAAATGGGTAGCGGCTTGGTACGGACCGCGCGCAGTACCCTGACGCGCTCGGCCGAGAGCACCTGCATCAGGTCGGCCGGGTCTTCAAAGACTACTCTCGTTTCGGCCGGTATCGGTTCGCCTCGATCCAGCTTGCGCGCGCGCTCACGGGACCGCGTGAAGAATTCTTCCACGGTGCTTGTGGTCATCGTTACGGCGGCTGGTGCCGCGGCTTTACTGGATGCTCTCGTCTTCCTGCCTCCACAACTCCTGCGCTTCTTTGAGAAAGGGGCTGTTCAGTGACAATGACGACAAGGATCGCGCCACGCCGGGGCCGGCTTAGATAGAAGGTTTCGTCGACCGTCTTCCGAATCCGCGACGTCTTCGGCGCTGCTCTGGCCACAGATTCAGTGTAGTACAGATGGGACGCCAGGCGTCCTATCTGAGGGGTCTACCCCTCAGCAAACGCCCAAATCTTGGCTGGGGGCCACCTCTTGGGCGGCCAGAGCCGGCTGAAAGCCGGCTGCGGGCAGAATTGCCCGCCCCACAAAACCAAACTGACCCACTACCGAATCACTCGATCCACCCGCCCCCCAGCACCAAATCGCCGTCATAGAACACGGCTGCCTGTCCCGGCGTCACCGCCCGTTGCGGCTCGTCGAACCGCACCTCCACGCGCGTGGAGTCCGCCGTGGGATACAACGTAGCCTGCGCGGCCGCATGCCTATTTCGAATCTTTACTTGCGCGCGCACCGGCGCCGACAACCCCGCGATCGAAACCCAATTCACTTCGCCAGCGGTCAGGCTGGCGCGCAGCAACTCATCGTTGCGGCCCACCGTGACGCGCTGCGATTGCGCGTCCGTCGCGATTACGTACAGCGGCTCGCCGGTCGCGATGCCCAATCCCTTGCGCTGTCCCACTGTAAAGTGATGCACGCCGCCATGCTCGCCCAGCTTGCGCCCGTCCGTGGTCACGATTTCGCCGTGGGTCTGCTGCGCGGGCGCGCCCTTCTGCTGCAAGTACGCGTCCATGAATGCGGCATAATCGCCGTTCGGCACGAAGCAGATCTCGAAACTCTCGCCCTTTTCCGCCACGGCTAATTGCATGTCCCGCGCCAACTGCCGCACCTCGGCCTTGTGCATCTCGCCGAGCGGAAACAAGCTGCGCGCGAGTTGCGCCTGCGTCAGTCCGAACAGGAAGTAAGTCTGGTCTTTGGTCTCGTCGACGGCCTTGCGCAACCGATACCGTCCGCTAGGTTCGTCGAAAGTAATGCGCGCATAGTGCCCCGTGGCGATCTGTGCCGCGCCCACCGCGTCCGCCATCTCCAGGAATTGATCGAACTTGATGAAGTTGTTGCACAGCGTACACGGAATGGGAGTCCGCCCGGCCAGATACTCTTCTACAAACGGCTCGATCACACGCTTTTCGAATTGCCGCTCGAAATTCACCACGTAATAGGGGATGCCGATCTGCTCGGCAACGCGCCGCGCATCGTAGACATCGTCGAGTGAGCAACAGCGTCCGGTGGCGCCCTCCACGGATAGCTCTGGCAGGCGCCTCTGGTTCCAAAGCTGCATGGTTAGGCCGACGACGGACTGTCCGCCGCGCGCCAGCAGCGCCGCCACCGTGGAGCTATCCACGCCGCCGGACATCGCCACCGCAATGGGCGCGGCGCTCATAACATCGCTCATGCCAGCACCGGGGACAGCTTGCGCAGATGCGCCACCGACGCGGCCACCGCCTCCACCAGCGCATCCACCTGCTCCGCCGTGTTCGCGCGCCCCAACGAAAAACGGATGCTGGCGCGCGCCCGATCCGCATTCAGGCCGATGGCCGTCAGCACGTGCGAAGGCTCCACCGCGCCGCTCGAACACGCCGCGCCGCTCGATACCGCAAAGCCACGCAGGTCCAGCCCGATCACCAGCGCCTCGCCTTCCAGCCCATCGAAATAAATGTTCGTCGTATTCGGCGTGCGCGCCGCGCGATTGCCGTTCACGCCTGTGTGCGAAATGCGCTCCAGAATGGCCGATTCCAGCCTGTCCCGCAACTCGCCGACGCGGCGCGTTTCCGGTTCGAGCTGGGCCTCCGCCACTTCCGCCGCGCGCCCGAACGCGGCCGCTCCCGGCACATTCTCCGTTCCCGGACGCCGCTCGCGCTCGTGGCGCCCGCCAAACTGGATCGCCGCCAGCCGCGTACCGCGCCGCACGTACAGCGCGCCGATTCCCTTCGGCGCATAAATCTTGTGGCCGCTCATACTGTAGAGATCCACGCCCAGCACGTCCACGTCCACGGGGATTTTGCCCAATGCCTGCACGCCGTCCGCGTGCATATATACGCCGGCCTCGCGCGCGATGGCCGCGATCTCCGGCACGGGCTGCACGGTCCCTAACTCGTTGTTCGCGTGCATCACCGAAACCAGCACCGTGTCCGGACGCAGCGCGCGCCGGATATCGTCCGGGTCCACGATGCCGTCCGCCCCCACCGGCACATACGTGACGGCCACGCCCTCACGTTCAAGCTGTGCGCAGGCGTTCAGAACGGCGGGATGCTCGATGGCGGTCGTGACCACGTGCCGCGCGGCACATTTCGCCGTGCGCACGGTTCCGAATAGCGCCAAGTTATCGGCCTCGGTGCCGCCGCTCACAAAGACAATCTCGCGCGGCTGGCAGCCGATCAGCGCCGCGACTTGCCGCCGGGCGTTCTCCAGACGCTGCTTGGCCGCCTGCCCGAAATGATGGATGCTGGAAGCGTTACCATACACTTGACCGAGACACTCCACGGCGGTCTCCAGCACTTCGGGAGACACCGGGGTGGTCGCGTTGTGATCGAAATAGAAACGCTGCATCTCTTTCCATTCTAACAATGCCCGCTCCGCTGATTACGTTGACCACCGATTTCGGCCTGTCGGACCACTACGTGGGCGCGATGAAGGGTGTGATCCTGTCGATCTGCCCGCGCGCGCGGATTGTGGATATCAGCCACGGCGTGGGCGCTTACGAGATCGCCGAAGCTGCGTTCACGGTCTCGCAGGCGTACCGCTATTTTCCGCGCGGCGCGGTGCATGTGGTGGTGGTGGACCCCGGCGTGGGCACGTCCCGCCGACCGATCTTGGCGCAGGCCGCGGGCCAAAACTTCATCGCGCCAGACAACGGCGTGCTCTCCATGATCTACGCGCGCGAGAAGCACAGAGTACGCGCGATCTCCAATGCCCGCTACTTTCTGCAGCCGGTGAGCAACACGTTTCACGGCCGAGATATCTTTGCGCCGGTGGCCGCGCATCTGGCGGGCGGGGTGGCGGCGGCGCGCTTCGGGAAATCGATCGCGGACTATCTGCGGCTCGATTTCGATAAGCCGGCGCGCACCGGACGCCGCACCTGGACGGGCGCCATACTGAAAGTGGACCGCTTCGGCAATATCGTAACCAACTTTTCGGTGGAAGACTTTCCGGACCTGGACAAGCGCGCGTTCGAGATGGCGGTGGGTGCGCAGCGGGTGAATGTGCTGGCGAAGCACTACGCGGAGCGCGGCCCGGGTGATGCGTTCTTGATCTTGGGAAGCGCCGGCTACTATGAGATCTCGGTGGGCCAGGCGTCCGCGGCGAAGTTGCTGGGTTGCGGGGCGGGTGCGCCGCTGGAATTGACGCTGCTTTAAGTCGTGGGGCCGTGTAACATCTTGTAACATCCGGGTTACTTCGGGCGGAGGTGGCGAGGGCTGGCGCGGGCTGCGAGGTTGGGCGCCGCCCGTGCTCGTTGGCTTTGCTCCCGGATGTTTTGTTGAAAACACGGGACATCTTGGGTTTGAATGGTAATTCTGTCCTGGCTTCGGCAAGCGTGCTTTTGTGACTGCCGCGTGGCTCGCGGCGCTGTAACGTGGGCGCGATATTCAGTTTTCAAATAGCGTGAGGACAGAGCGTCCGGGCGTGCTCTACCCTGCGTAAGCATAGCACGGCGGCTGCGGGGATTCGGTTGTTTGATTGGGGTTGGGCCTTTGTTTTCAAGTGTCCACGGGGATCCGAGATGTGTCACCACGGCTTCTTGGGGCGCAACGCCGGAAACAATCCGTCGCGCACTTTCCACACGGCCTCCATGGTCAGCGGCTCACCTTCGAAGACGATCTGGCGGCTCCGCTGGTCGCGCCGGCCCTTCAAATAGGGGGTGACATTCATCCACCGGATGGTTTGCTCGCCCGTCCTTTCGTCCGTCTGACGGATGACCAGATACACGTCGGCAGGCTGGCCGATCCAGTAGGTAAGGTGCCGTTCGTTCTTCACGTCGAAGACTTCGCAGCCGTCGCCGCGCCGGGTCCGGAGGTAGGAATTGCCGCTCTTGAGCTGCACGTAGACCCGCTTCCCGCTGGGTCGGCCGTCGTTATCCTTGAACTCGATTTCGCCGTCGATGCCGTAGTCGTACTCGGCAACGCGCCGGAAAATCTGGTTGGCCTCGCCCGCGATCGCCTGCACATGGCCGAACAGAATCTGCTCCAACGCCTGCGCGTCGAGTTGCCGCGTGGCGGTTTCTTCCATCGTGAAGATTTTCCGGGCCACCGGGTCGCTCTTCAGCCGCTGCTCGATGAAGTCGATCAATTCCACCCGCTCGTCGCAGGTTTGGCAGGTAATGAAATCCTTGCCGGCCGCGAATCGCTTGCGCACTGCATCGAGATCCTTGATCGGCGTCTGGCACTCCTTGCAGACATACCGCCGGTCGCGCCGCACCTCGCAGCCGTACTGCGCCAGGTGGCGGGTGGACGTACTCGATGAAGATCACCTTCAGCTCGTCCGGCGTGGGGAGGTCGAAGAACAGGCTGATAGTGGCCTCGCCTTCGCCCTGCCGGTTGTCGATCTTCAGCCCCAGCAGGTCCCCCTTGCTGGACTTAAACTCAGCCGCGTTGCGCCACAGTTCCTTGTGCTCGAATTCCTGGCTGTACCACAGCCGCACCACGAGCGTCGTCCAGATGGTCTGCCACTCGCCGCCGAAGGTGTATGAGACGAACACGTCCGGCTCCCACGGGATGTCCTTCTCGCGGCGGTACTGCGAAGGAAAGACCAATTGGCGGCCTTGCGGCGTGTCTTCGGCAATACATAGCGAATGGTCGAGGAGGGTTTGCACCAGGGCTCGCAGCAGCAGTTCTTCATCCGCCCGCGGCAGCCGGTCAACGCCCGTGAAATCGAAGTCCGGCCGGTAGACGTCGGCCTCCTGCACGGAGCCGATCTCATCCCGGTGGGCGCGCGCGGAGCGGATGATCGCGCCGGCATAGCCGTTCAGCAGTTCTGGCTGCAGCAGCACCAGGTCGCCGAACTTCAGCGGACCGGCCAGGCCGTGATTGGCCAGCAGCGCGACGGCTGTGCGCACGTCGGATTCGCCGAACTTCTCGCCGGGCAGGGCCTGCTCCAGCCGCTGCGCCAGTTCGGCGAAGCGCAGCAGGCGGATGTCGGCCGCATCGCGCATCTTCATCACGGCGTTCTTCAACTCGGCGAGGACTTGCGGCGTAGGGGTCCATGGCAGCTTATCCCAAGGGATGCTGTCCGCGATGAGTCGCTTCAGGTTCGATGGTTTCCCGGCGTTCGCCTGGTCCGAGCAGTTCTCGCCGTTCTTGGCGCTGGTCTCCAACCAGCCGGCGAAAATGGTTCTGCTCGATAAACCGCTCGATCTTGGCGTTGCCCACCTTCATGCCGCCGACATCGGTTTGGGAGAAGATCAGCAGTCGGGCCGCTTCCCGTTTCGCCCCCTGGCCGACGGCGGCCGTCTCCAGCGCCTTCAGCCAGTCACCCGCCTCGGCAAACGGATCGTCTCTCTGCGGATTGATCAGCAGCAGGGCCAGGGCGGTTTCGTCGAGAAACAGGCGGTGGATCAACCGGTAGTCTTCCTGCCCGGCCAGATCCCAGAGCAATGCCTCGCGGTCGAGAGCGGCGTGCGGCGGCAGCGGCAACTGGAGCGGCCAGACGTTCATGCCGTGCGTCCGATCCTTTACGACGTATTTGTCTTCGACTAACCGGTGCGCCAGCGAGGTCTTGCCCACGGTCCCCTCGCCGAGCAGGACGACTTTGGCGTTTACGTAGCGGCGCGCGGGTTCAGGGGGAGGGGCAGCACGAATGTCGGCGATGCTGTAGACAAAGATTGGTCCCTCGGTTGTCCCGACGACGAGTCGTGATCCGTCGGGGCTGAAGGCCGCCGAAACCGGGACGTCTTCGCACTCGATCACCTCTAAGCACTTCGCTGATTTCCAATCCCACAGCCCGACCGCATTCGTTGACGATCCAGCGGAGGCAATGAGCCCTCCGCAAGGCGAGATGGCGACCGACCACATGCCATGGTGGCCCTCCAGAGTCCCGACGCAGGCTCGCGCTTCCAGGTCCCAGATCTTGATGGTCTTGTCGTCCGACGCCGAAACGGAAAACCGGCCATCCGGCGTGATTTGTACTGACTCCACTTCGCGTAGATGGCCCTTCAGCGTCGCCAGGCACGCGCGCGTCTCGAGGTTCCAAATCCGGACCGTGCAATCGTACGCACCGGAAACGGCCCACTTCCCGTCATGCGACACCGCCGCTGACCATACGGCCTTAGTGTGGCCTTTCAATGTTGCCAGGCGCTGCTGGCTCGCCACATCCCAAATCTTCAGCGTTGGGTCGCGGTCCCCCCCGCTGGTAATTATGCGACGGCCGTCTGGCGCTACGGCGACCGAGCATACGGCGTCCTCGCTCGCCTTCCAGGAGGCGACCACCCTTCCATCCGCGGCATCCCAAATCCGAATGGAACCGTCCTTAGAACCGGACAGGATCCGCTGTCCATCCGGCATGATCGCGACGGAGTTCACCCGTGCCGTGTGGCCCTCCAAGGTCAACCGGCATTCGCCAGTCTCCAGATCCCAGATCTTGACCGTCTTGTCGGTGGAGCCAGATACCGCGGACCTTCCATCCGGGCTAACCGCTGCGTCGAAGACCCAGCTCGTGTGCCCCGTGAGCTTCCGTTCCAATACGGCCAGTTTCGGCTCTGGCTCGGCCTTCTGCTCGGGCTTCGGCATCCGGCGCTCCAGAACCTGCCGCGGCGATTCCGCCTCGGTCCGGCAGGCCGACAGTAACTCCTCAAACGCGGCCTCCGCCGCCACGCGAAAATCCACATACTTGTAGCGCCGCAGCGTGTCCGGCAACGTGCAATCGGCCAGCAGCAGAGGGACGAACCGGCGGCCGGCATTGCCCGGATCGCGGAAAAGGACCGTGCTGCGTTCGAGAGTCACCCAAGCCGACCCCAGCGCCGCCGGCGACAGACACAGCACCTGCACGCGCGCCGCCTCCAACCCGTGTTCGATGGCCAGGTAGATGTCGTCGCCCGGCTTGGTGACCCATTCATCGAACCACACCCGCAGCCCGGCGTCCCTCAGCCGCTCGGCAAGCTTCAGCACGCGCGGCTTGTCCTGCGAGTTGTGGCTCAGGAAGACGTCATAAGTGAAGTTCGATGGCATAACTACTGGGCGTCGCGAGTAACGGGCGGCATATGCGCGGCTCGACCATTGCAGTATATCAGCGTGTGCCTGCGCGTCACACTGTGCCGGACGCGCTTATTGTACGCGTTCCACGCATTTCGCTAAAATGGCTGCTTACGCCATATGCGATCCGGCTTCATCCTGGTTTGGCTCAGAGCAGCCGTCGCCTTCACCGCATGGGGTCAGAATCGGCAAACGATCGAAAGCCATCGAAATCCTGGAGCGCGCCGCGTGCCTCGACGAAAACGGTCTCGACCGCGATGTTACGGCACTGCTGAGCACCGGCCGCTTCGAGGACGTCCGCACGGAAACCGAGCTGGGCCAGGGCGGCGGCGTGATCGCGTACGACCCGAACAACGTGCAATGCGCCACCGTGGCGATCCAGGAATTTCTGGCCGAGCGCGGCCATCTGTTCGCCACGGTCGCGGCCGCAGTACACGAGATCCCGCCCCATTCGCTCGAAGGCGTTTTCAAGGTCGCTTGCAGGCGCGCACCTGTTGCAATATGTTAGTATCAACGAATCCAAGGAGTTACCGTTTGACTAAGAATTGCGTTTTTCTGCCCGCCATCGCTTTTGGGGCGGCTATGCTGGCCCAGGCCCAGACCGGGGCGACGCCTCAGACCAAAGTCGGGATCATTCATATCCAGAACGCCATCATCAGCACCAAGGATGGGCAGAAGGCGGCGGCGGATCTGACCACCAGGTTTGCGCCCAAAAAGGGCGACCTGGAGAAGAAACAAAGCACCATCGCGCAACTGCAGGACCAACTGCGCAAGGGCAGCAACACCATGAGCGAGGAAGCCAAGCAGAAGCTCATGCGCGAGATCGACCAAAACACCAAATCCCTGAACCGCGAGAGCGAAGACGCGCAGGCGGAGCTCGATCAGGAGCAGAACAAGATCATGCAGGAGCTGGGGCAGCGCATCATGGCGGTGATCGACAAGTACGCCAAGGATAACGGCTACGCGTTGATCCTGGATGTGAGCTCGCAGCAGACGCCGGTTTTGTACGCGACCAACAGCATCGATATCACGCAGGACATTATCGCCTTGTACGATAAGAACGCGCCGGCGGCTTCGTCGGCCACTCCGGCCACGCCTCCGCCCGCCGCGGCAACCAAGCCCGCCGCTCCGGCGCCCAAGCCATAAGCTGCAAGACGTTCAAGGCGGCGGCCTAAAGGGCCGCCAGCGGGGATAAATCCTCCACAGATCCCCGCTCGGGTTAGCGCCTCTTTCAGCAACTTTTTTTTCGGGCGGTTGACGAACTCCGCTCGCCTGCGCCGGCATGAGTGCCGGCGCGGCAGGCAGAAGTGCCTGCGCCACGCTACGCATCCGCATATCGTCCTCTCCCGATTCGTGGATTAGTACGTCTATACCATCCGTAAGTGCTAGAAAAGTATACTATTAGGTATGGTGGCGGCTGGCATGCTACGTGCTAGTCCAACGGAACGGGTGAATGTTTCAGGAACTCAAATTTCAGCTCTCAACCGCGATCCTGACCATCCTCACCATCGCCGCAGCAGCCTCGGCCGTCATCAATTTCCAGCAGCAGCACAAGTTCCGCCTGGCAGACGACGGCGCGGTTTGGGTGGATCGCAGCCATCGCGTGGAGGCCTGGCACATCGATCCCGACGGGCCCGCCGCCAAAGCCGGCCTCAAGAACGGCGACACGCTGCTGAAAATCAACGGGGCGGCTACCGTGAGGGCTATCGACGTTCCGCAGATCCTGGCGCGGGTGGGAGGCTGGAACAAGGCCGAATACACCGCCAGCCGGGATGGCGTGGAGTTCAAGGCGGCCGTCTACATTCGCGAAGAGCCGCTCGATCCGGCCGTCTCCTACCAATACATGGTGGGCGCCGCGTATCTGCTGATCGGGCTGTTCGTCTATTACCGCCGCGGCAGCGCGCATATGGCGCGCCATTTCTACGTGCTATGCCTGGCTTCGTTCATTTTGTTCTGCTTCCATTACACGGGCAAGCTGAACGGCTTCGATAAAGTCATATACTTTTGCAATGTGGCGGCCGGGCTGATCGCGCCCACCGTGTTTCTGCATTTCTGCCTGACTTTCCCGGAGCCGCACCGCTGGTTCCGTTCCAAACTCCGGGTGGCGATGCTGTACCTGCCGCCCGCGCTGCTGTTCGCGCTTTGGCTGGCGGTGACGTCGGGAATGCTGCAGATCGGGGTTTCGCTGGTGGAACTGCGCTGGAAACTCGACCGCATCTGGCAGCCGCTGCTGGTGATTCCCTACCTGCTGGGCGGATTGGCGCTCAGCCTGGTCTACCGCAAAACCGAAGATCCCATCGTACGGCAGCAGTTGAAATGGCTGCGCAATGGGACTTTCTGCGGAATCCTGCCATTCACTGCGCTCTACGTGTTGCCGTACTCGCTGGGCATCCTCCCCGACCAGTACATGCGCCTGTCGGTGCTCTCGATGGCCCTCATCCCGCTGACCCTGGCGTATGCCATCGCGCGCTACCGCCTGATGGATGTGGATATTCTCTTCCGGCGCGGCTATGCCTACACGCTGGCTACGGTGTGCGTGCTGGCGGCATTTTACGGCATTGTGTTCTCGCTGGGCAGCCTGGTGCAAAAGAACTTCAAGGACGTGGGCAACACCGGCCTGATCGCGGTGATGCTGGTGGCCGCGTTCCTGTTCCAACCGATCCGCAACTGGATACAGGAGCGGCTGGACAAGCACTTCTATCGCGACAGCTACGATTACCGCCGCACGCTGGTGGAGTTCGCCCGCGAGCTGAGCGCGGAAACCGACTTGGACGCCATGCTGAATTCGGTCTGCGACCGCCTGCTGCAGACGCTCTCGATCCGGCACATGGCGGTGTTTCTAGCCGAAGAACGCCTGGGCGACGACAAGCCCGCATTCCATCTGAAAATGTCGATGGGCGCGCGCCGGCGGCCGCGCGAGCTGAACTCCGACCAACTGGATTTGAGTTTCCTGAACTGGGAACTGCCGCAGCCGTATCTCTTCTTCGAGCGCACCCGCCATCAACTGGACGCGTTGTCGCGCAGTTGGCCGCCCACGGTGCGCGCCGCGATTGCGGATCTGGACCTGACTTACTATCTCCCCTGCACCGTGCGCGGCCGGACCATCGCCTACCTGGGCGCCAGCCGCACCGAGGACGGCGACTTCCTTTCCACGGTGGATGTGGAGATGCTGGCCACTATCTCCGGCTATGTAGGAATCGCCATCGAGAACGCCACGCTCTACCGGTCGCTGCAGCGCAAGATGGAGGAGTACGAGCGCCTGAAGGAATTCAGCGAGAATATCGTCGAATCGATTAACGTAGGCATTTTGGCTGCCGATCTGGAGGACCGCGTGGAGAGCTGGAACACGCAGATCGAAAAGCTGACGGGAATCGGGCGGCAATCCGCCGTGGGCCGCAAGCTGGCCGAGCTGTTCCCCGCCGATTTGTCGGACCAGTTCGAGCGCGTGCGCGGGCAGACCGGCATTCACCACATCTATAAGTTCGAACTGCACCCCACGGCGCTATCCGCGCTGCCCAGCCACGAACCGGTTCCCATCAACGGCAGCGCCGGGCAAAACGGGGCGCACTCGACGCTGAACGTAGCCATTGCGCCGCTAGTCTCGAAAGACTTCGAACAGATTGGCCGCCTGATTATCTTCGACGACGTGACGGACCGCGCCGAGTTGGAGCAGCGCCTGGTGCAGGCTGACAAGCTGAGCAGCATCGGGCTGCTGGCGGCGGGCGTGGCGCACGAGGTGAATACGCCGCTGGCGGTGATCTCGACTTACGCCCAGATGCTGGCGAAACAAGTGGCCAACGACGACCAGAAGTCCATCCTGCTGGACAAGATCGCGAAGCAGACGTTCCGCGCGAGCGAGATCGTGAACTCGCTGCTGAATTTCTCGCGCACCTCCACCACTTCGTTCGGCGACGTGGACTTGAACAAAGTGATCCGCGAAACGATGTCGCTGCTGGAACATCAGATTCAAAAGGTGGGGGTGGAAGTGAAGCTGGATCTCGCCGCTGGTTTGCCATCCGTGCATGGTAACGCAGGCAAGCTGCAGCAGGTCTTCTTGAATCTGTTCCTGAACGCGCGCGACGCCATGGATGGCGGCGGCGTGCTGGCGGTGCACACCTGGGCCGAAGAATCCGGCGCGCGCGTGGATGTTACCGACACCGGACACGGCATCCCGCCTGAGCACCTGCAGCGGATTTACGATCCGTTCTTCACCACTAAAGGGATGCGCAAAGGCACCGGCATGGGCTTGGCGGTAACCTATGGGATCGTGCAGGAACACAAGGGTTCTATTGACGTATCCAGCCGCCAGGGGGGCACGCGATTTCATTTGCGGCTGCCGTGGTCGAGGACCGCGGTCGCGCAAGGTTCCGGCCTGGGTGGTTCCAAACAACCTGTAAATGCCGCCTGAAATGTCCGCACCTGAATTGTCCAACGCAACCGATAAGGGCCACGTCCTGGTGGTCGACGACGAGTTGGATATCCGCGAGGGCCTGGAAACGCTGCTGAAGCTGGAAGGCTATCGCGTGGATCTGGCCGCCAACGGCACCGAGGGACTGCGCAAGATCGAATCGCGCGCCTACGACCTGGTGCTGCTGGACCTGATGATGCCGGACCGCTCCGGCATGGACGTGCTGCACGACGTGCGCGGGCGCGACCGCGAAACTCCCATCTTCATGATCACCGCCTACGGCTCCGTGGAAGCCGCCGTCGACGCCCTGAAGCTGGGCGCCAACGATTACTTCTCCAAGCCCTGGGACAACGAAAAGCTGCTGATCGAGATCGACCGCATGATCTCCAAGCGGCGCTTGGAATACGAGAACACGCACCTGAAGCGCGCCCTGAAACAGCGCTACAGCTTCCCCAACATCATCGGCAAAAGCGACCGCATGCTGCGGCTGCTGGACTTGGTGGGGCAGGTGGCCACCAGCCGGTCGACCATTTTGATTACCGGCGAAACCGGCACCGGCAAGGAGCTGATCGCCAAAGCCATCCACACGAATTCGCCGCGCTCGGAGCGCCTGTTCATCCCCGTGAACAGCGGCTCGCTGCCCGCCGATCTGCTGGAATCCACGCTATTCGGCCATGTGAAGGGCGCATTCACCAGCGCCATCCACACCAAGAAGGGCTACTTCGAAGTGGCCGACCGCGGCACGATCTTCTTCGACGAGATCGGCACCATCGCGGCGGACATGCAGGCCAAGCTGCTGCGCGTGATCCAGGAGAAGGAGTTCATTCCCCTGGGCGCGACGGAGCCGGTGCGGGTGGACGTGCGCATCCTGGCGGCCACTAACGACGACTTGAAGAAACGCGTGGACGAGGGCACTTTCCGCGAGGATCTGTATTACCGGCTGAACGTGATCAACATCGCGCTGCCGCCGTTGCGCGAGCGCAAGGAAGATATTCCCGCGCTGGTGAGTCACTTCTTTACTAAGTATTGCCGGGAGAACGAAAAATATCTGGACGAGCATGGTAACTCGATCCTGCGTTTCGAGCCGGAGGTGATGCAGATCCTGATGGAGCACAACTGGCCGGGCAACGTGCGCGAGCTGGAGAACGCGGTGGAGCGCGCGGTGGTGCTGGCTACCGACGCGTCGGTGCCGCTGGACGTGCTGCCGGATCATTTGCTGCAATCGAGCGGCATCCGGTTGCGGCGCGCGGAAGGCGGTGCGCTGCCGGCTGACGCCTCGCTATTCGAGATCGTGGCGGATTTCGAGCGGCGGATTATTCTGGAGCGGCTGGAGCAGCATAATGGGAGCCAGACGGAGGCGGCGGCGGGGTTGCATGTGCCGCTGTCTACGTTGAATCAGAAGATTAAGAGGTTGGATATTAAGATTCCGAAGAAGTCGGAATAGGGCGCGGCGCATATGCTCCGAGCATGTTGCGTCAACGGAACGGGGCACCGCCCTAAAACGAAATGGCGACCGCCAAATGAAAGCCGGCCGTAATGACCCATGCCCCTGCGGGAGCGGCAGAAAGTATAAGCGATGCCACTATGGGAGGCCCATCTTGCTCGACGGCGAGCTATCAGTCCATGCCCGGAATCGCATACTGCTGAGAGCTGCCGAAGACATCTTTGGCTTTGGTCGAGGGCGAAACTGGCAGGATTTCAAGAAGAACATCTCCACAGCGGAAATCAGGGAGTTCTACGGGGTGCAGGCTCGCTTGTGCCGCCCTGGTACGGACTGGGCAGCTATCATGCCCGCACCGGACGATAAATTGCGGGGCCTCTATCTTGGTGACATCAACCCTCAGATGATACTGCGAAACCTAATAAGGTTTTGCCTTTATAGTGACCAACTGTTTGTGGTCAACCCGGTCCATAACCCATGGGTTCTGAGGCCGGAACTTAATCCCATAGAGAACCCCGAGCAGTTTAAGGCGGACACGATTAAGGTGATCTATTTCCTCTTCCAACTCGCTCCGTGGATTGAATCTGGAATTGTCCAATTGATACCCGATCCCGGAGACTTCAATTTGGACCTAAAACGGGAAACGATTCAACTGGCCAGGGCACGGAGGGGAGAAGGGCTGAGCGAGCAGGAGAGTGAAGAAGCGCGCGCTTTGGGTCACGAGGAATTTAGGCGAGCATTTCTTTCGCTGCCTGACGACGAATTATTGAGGCATCTGGAAAGATCCGGCGAGACACTCACCGACCAACAGAAAAAGGAACTCTTAGCCCACGCCCGACGAGAATTGCGGGGTGATCCGCTCGCGTTGGAACAGTCCATCACGAGCAGCGAACAGGGCCAACTCGTGGCGTTCCGCGGCGGTACCAATCTAGAAACAGCGTTGCTGATAGAGGGGATCACGGGGGCCTTCCCTTTCACAAGCGCGGCCAGTCGCTGGCAGGAGATCATGTCGGTACGAGACCAAATGAGCGAAACGGCGCGCATCTGGAGTCCCTTTGCGAAGGCCTTCCAGTCGCTGGAGTTCCGCTTCCTGAATAACGTCGATGTAGAGTTCGCAAACAACGTTCGAGAAGACGGACGATTGGAAACATTCCGTTCCCTTCTAAGAAAAGTTGGGAAGGGTACAGCCGAGATTGGCAGCCCCGGTTCCCTGGAAATGTACGTCCGCGACTGCAAGGATGAGCTCATCGGAGAGTATCAGAAGGCTCAGGCTGAGTGGAATAAGATAGATGAGTCGTTTATAAAATGGGCTGGCGTTGGTGTTGCTGCTGCAGTGACAAGCGGTCACATGATACCGAACGTGGCGTCGCTGTCTGGCGCAGCGTTGAACACTATTGTCCAGCTGGGCATTCGTTATTTTCGGCGACAGCAGTTTCGAAGAGCAAACCCGATGTCAGTTTTCATCGACCTGTCCCGCAAGGAGACGCCCGGAACAACGCTCGTATAAAGCGCATCCGGCTTCGTCAGTATAATTATGATCACATCTGCGGATTAATCAACGCCGCGCCTTGCGCCTCGCTGAAAGTGCAGACTGCATCGCCGCGCGCAGAGTGTCGTTGATGCGCGTTTGGTAACCCGCCCCTTGGCCCCTGTAGAACGCCAGCACGTCCTTATCCAGGCGGATCGACACAATTTCCTTGATGGGCCGGTAGAACTTGCCCCGCACCGCGCGCGCGAACCATTCATCGGTCAATTCGGGAATATCGGACAAGTCGATATCTTCGTCTTTGATTTCAGCGATCCGCTTCAGGTTCTCTTTCTGCCGGCGCGTCAGCGGATCGCCAGGCCTGCGCTCATAACGGACGATTGCCATGATAGTAACGATTCCTTTCCGTGCGGTTCGCTTTTCGAGCCGAGATCATGCGAACGGCATCCTCGTCCGCCCACGTGTGGCAGACAAGCAGAAGCTCGTTCACGAGACCAATGGTCTGCCAGCGCTCTTCACCATTCACGATGCGGTCCTGCTCGCTGCGATGGTTTGGATTCGTCGAATACCAACGCTGCCACATCGAAGTCCACGCCGTGTTTGCGGCGGTTCTGGCGGTTCTTGGCTTCATCCCATTCGAAGCGCACTCAACATATACAATAGCGTAAATACAGCCGCAATGGGGACCTCCGAACGTGAGGTCACGCGAGATTATCCAGATCGACCCTCAGTGCTCTCGCCAGCTTTTTCAGCGTGGCTATGCCTCCCCTTTTGTGCCCGGCCTCAATAGCGGCAATCATCGGCCGGGAAACAGTCGACGCCTTCGCGAGAGCCTCCTGGGTGATCCCGCGATGTTCGCGCCACACTTTGACCGGGCTCTCTCCGGCTAGGCGGCGCTCCGCGATCTCTAGCGGGATCAACTCATCTTCGCCGCGCGCCAGCCGTCCCTGCGCCGCGTCATAGGCAATCACATCCGCCAACATTTCCGCGTCGTCCACCAGTTTTTTCAGCCGGTCCATCGGCAGGATGGCGAATTCCTTGCCGCCACGTGTGGTTTTTTCGATTCGCATCAATAGATTCCTCCTCTCGGCCCGACTTCCAAGACCTGCATCACGCGGCGGTCGTCATCCAGGTCGTAAAGAACGCGCCAATTCCCAACCCTGAGCTTGAATCCATCGCGGCCCTGCAATTTCCCCAAGTTGTTGTTCGGAGCGTAAGGGTCCGCCGCAACCTCTTTGACCTTGGCCACGATTCGCCTCTGCCAATTCGCCGCGAGCTTGGCAAGGGCCTTATCGAACGATCTCGTGGTGACCACGCTGTACATGGGTCAATGTTACCCACAGAAACAATTATACTCCAGCGGCAGCAGCGATTTACCCACCTCAGATCGCGGAAATATTATCCAGGTCCGACCGCTTGATGCGCCAGCGCCCGCCTAAGCGCGGGCCGGTGTCCAAGGCGGGAAGTTGGCGGCTGGCCAGCAGTTTGCGGAGGGTGGATTGCGGCAGGCCCGTATAGGCGGCCGCTTCGGGCAGGGAAAGCCATTGGCCGGGATGATAGAGGGGCGGTTGAAAGACGGATGCCACGCCGGCCTGCGGCGACCCCGGAAACGCGACGGCGCCCGTCTCGCGAACTACGAGCTTCCGCCCTGGCGGTCTGCTTTCACTCATCTTTCAGGCGATCCACTTGTTTTGGGCTCTCAATAGATAGTGTACCGGCGAAGCGCAAAGTTTCAAGAGAATTTTCCACTTTATTTTTCGTCCTGCCCGGCGCCGTCGATCGACACTACCACGCACTTCTCGCCCCTTGGCAATGCGGAACGGCAACTCTCGAGAGCTTTGCTCTTGGCCATATCCACGGTCATTTGCGCGGCGGAAAAGCTGAACCGGCTCTCCGACATGGCAAACGCCTTGTGCGGACCCGCTATCAGAAAGGCGCGAAACGCCCTCTCTCCAGCTTCGCTCAAGCCAGGGGGCGGCGGCTTGTCGGGCGCTTCGGGCGGCGGCAGCGGCTCGGGCAGCCAAACCAGATTTTGCGCCTTCAGAAAATCGTCCACGATGGGCGACCACTCGGCTACCCGCCGGAACAGAGCGTGGCCGGGAGCGCGCGTGGCGGGGACCTGCACGAACTGGTCCCGCCCGCCGGCCGCGCGGAACGCCTCGTCGAATTGGTGCGCGATGGCGGGCCAGAAGTAGACGTCGTTCTCCGCATAGAGCCACAACATGGGGGTGCGCGAATGTTTGCCGAAATTGCGAAACGCGGCGATCAACGAGTCGGGGTTGCACACATCGAAGTCCGCGCCGGCGCCCCGGCCGCCCGCGAAACTGATGGCGGCCACCAGGCCGGGCGGAGGTTTGGCGGTCAGCGCCACGGCGGCGAATCCGCCGGTGGAAACGCCCACCGCGAGGACGTGCGCGGCATCCACATGCGGCAGGGTGGCGCCATACTCGATCGCCCGGGTAAGGTCCTCGGCCGACTCCTTGCCGGCATTCTGATAATCCTCGTGCGGGCAACTGCCGTTCATATAATCCGGCTTGCCGCCGGATTTTCCATATCCGCGGCGCACCACCGCCAGCACGGTCCATCCGCGGCGCGCGAACCAGTTCGCCTGCCCCAGCAGCGACCAGGCGGTGACCTCTTTGCGCTCTTCGTGCTGGCGCGATGTGCCGTGGGTCATTACTACAAGCGGACGATTGCCGGGAAGGTCGGCGTAGACCAGCAGCGCGTTGAGGCCCTGCGAGCCGGCTTTGTTCCAGGGGATGGAGATTTCGTTCGCGTGGAATTGTTGCGCGGGGAGGGGGGCGCAGAGGAGGAGGGTGAACATCATTATATTGGGGAGCGGGGAGGTGGTACGCATTAGCGCTGGGCCCAATAGCGGCTCCGGGCTTGCACTACGAGACCTTTTTGTTTAGTGGTCAGTTGTATCTTACGGAATTCCGAGATACTCACCGGCTGATCCGACACATATCCGATGTTATATTGGCTGCGCAGTTCCTCCTGAAGCTGCGCGAAGATAGCGTCCAAGCTCTGTTTCTTGGAGACCTCGAAGAATCCGCCGCCGGTTTCCCGCGACATACGCATCAAGACGTTCCGGCCGTTGGCTTCGCCGCTGAAAATTCCATAGAAGCCCTCATCCGAAAAGAGAATCGAATAGATCAGTGTGTCGGCTTTCTGGGCGGCTTCGATCGAATCCACTATGCTCGCTTCGCTGCCGGTATCGACGCCGTCGGAAAGCACGATCAGCGCTTTACGGCCCGTCTCTTTGATCATGATCTCACGGGAGGCTTTCAACATCGCATCGTAGAGCATGGTACCGCCGCCGGTCTGGCTGCGCAGGTCGTTCATGTTGGGCGTGTCCACACGCTGCAGGGCCTCGCTGAGCTTGAGGAACGACGACGTCAACTCCTGGCGGAGGATGGGCGACAGGTCGAACTGCATGACGAATACCTGATCTTTCTTCTCCCGCAAGACCTGCTCCAGAAAAGTGTACGATGCGATGCGCTCGGCTTCCATGACGCGCTTCTGGCTCATGCTGGTATCGATCATCAGGCCGATGGTGAGGGGCAGGTCGGACTGCCGCGAAAAATATTTGATGGTTTGCGGGCGGCCGTTCTCCAAGACCGAGAAATCGTCCTTTCCCAGATCGCTGACAAATGCGCCTTTCTTGTTGCGCACGGTCGCCAGCACGTTGACTACCTTGACTTCGGACTTGAAGGTCGGTTGTTCGTCTTGCGCGGCCACGAGCGCCGGCACGGTTGCCAGAAGCATTGCGAGCTTGGCGGGGTATATCATCGCATCCTCCACGGCTCGGGGCCGTCGGCCAAATTCGGCGTCCGCTCGAAGAGCTTGGGATTGTACTTGGCGTCTATCTCATAGTCGACGTCCCAGGTCCATTCGTGCAAGCGGCCTGCCGACGCGACACGCGCGGGCAGCATCACGCCCTGGAAATCGCGGTAGCGTTGCAGCTTGTACTCATACTGGATTTTGGGCTTCTGCCCGGGAACCGGCGGCGACACGATGCGCTCGGGCAAGCCGGCGCCGTTGAGAAATAATCTGTAAGTGCGGCCAGCCGCCTCGACAACCAGGACATTGCGGCGCACCTCGACGGGCCGCGGTTGGAGCCAGGCGCTTTCCAGCAGAAAGACGATTTGATTGAGCGCCAAGCGGTCATGCTCCGCCGGGGTCAGGCGCCGGGAGCCGCGCGGTTCGCCGGTGACGTCCGTGGCTACGCGGTCGGCGGGTTCATCCACCACCGTCGCGTGTTGGCTCATGGGATGTCCCTCAAATTCAAAATAGCGGCCGGGAAAGACACACAGCCAGTTGGTGGGAGGTCCCGCCAGGTTCACCTGCGCCGGCTTCATGTAGATCGCGAGCGAATGCACGCGGTGCAGCCGGTCGTGGCCGCCCTTGGCTTTGACGGCCTGCTCCCAGGCCTCTTGAGGATCGGCGGCGTGGGCGGCGAAGGCGCCTGCTACTGCCGCGATGGGGAGCCAGCGATTCATAGTCGAAATGCTTAAGGCGAGCAAAGCTCGCCGGGGCCGATTGGCAATCGGCCCGCAGGATGCCATCCTGCCCCACAAACTTCAAGTTAACAGACTCGGGGCCGGACGCGATACTCTGTAGAATACGTGAAGTGCATAGATGAAGCGCAAGCGGAAACGGTCCGTTTCGCCGTAATCGTCCCCGCCTATCGGCCAGAGGAGAGCCTGCTCCAGCTTATCGGCGCGCTTGCGGAAAAGCCCATCCCGGCGATTGTGCTAGTGGATGACGGCAGCGGCCCGGATTATGGCGAGATCTTCCGCCGCGCCGCGGAGTTTCGAAAAGTCCGGCTGGTCCGCCACGCCGTCAATCTGGGCAAGGGAGCAGCGCTGAAAGCCGGCATTAATTATGCGCTGTGCGCGTTTCCCGGCTTGCAGGGAGTGGTCACCGCGGACGCAGACGGCCAACACGATCCAGACGATATCGAGCGAGTCGCCGACCGGCTCGCGGCGGAGCCGGATCGGCTGATCCTGGGATCCCGCACGTTCAGCGGCGGCACTCCGTGGCGGAGCCGGGTTGGCAATACCGTGACGCGCACGGTCGTGGGGGCACTGGTGGGCCAGCATATCTCGGACACGCAGACCGGACTGCGCGGCATTCCCGCCCGATTGTTGCCGCACCTGCTGCGGTTGGAGTCCAATGGCTACGACTTCGAACTGGACATGCTCATCGCGGTGCGGCAGCGGGCGATCCGCATCGCCGAAGTGCCCATTCGGACGATCTACGAGCCGGGTAACCGTACGTCGCACTTCAATCCGTTGATCGATTCGATGAAGATCTACTTCGTGCTGCTGCGGTTCAGCTCGGTATCGCTGATGACGGCGGCGATCGACACGCTGGTCTTCTACCTGGCTTACCGGCGTCTGGGAAACCTGGCGGAGTCGCAGGCCCTGGGCAGGGTGCTGGCGGTGGTGTTCAATTACACGATGGTGCGGCGGGCCGTTTTCTTTACCAAGCTGCGGCACGCCGCAGTGCTGCCGAAGTATCTGCTGCTGGTGTGCTTGAGCGGCTCCGCGTCCTACGCGGGTATTCAATTGCTGAACTCGCGTTTTCATATCCAGCCGTTGCCGGCCAAGCTGTTCGTCGAAACGCTGCTGTTCTTCGCCAACTTCGCCATTCAGCGCGACTTCATTTTCGGCAAAAGCCCGACTGATCCGCGCGCGAGGCCGGCTAAGCGGGCCTGGCGAGTTTCGCTCGACGAAAAGCGGGTTCTGGAGAACCCGCGCAGGCCTGGAGGCCCGCCCCACTGGGCGCCGCCGTGGATTCCGCAGGCCATTTTGGCAGCACTGGCGGCCGGGCTGCTGGGGATGGTCTTGTACGGGCTAATCGGCCTAGGGCTGAAAAATCCCGGTTGGACGCAGGTGGGCCGGCTCAGATTGATTCACTACACGTGGGTCTTTTGGGGTATCAGTGCAGCGATGGTGTTCGCCGTTCCGCGCGCCTACGCGGCCATCGTCGCCGCTCTGGTGTTGGTGGCGACGGTGGTGGCAGTCGGCCCCTTGGCGCTGCTGGCAGTGGCGGCTTTTCTGGTCGGCTCGTGCGCGCTCGGATCGATGCTGCTGGGTGTGGAAAATCAGCTCTGCGCCACGTTGCTGGGCATCGCGGTTTATATCTTTCTAATGACGTTTCTGGCGCGGCTGCCCGCGAATTACCCGGCAGTTTACTTGATCCTGTTGGCGATTCCGATGCTGGTAGGTATCCGCGGCGTGGGGCGGCGATTGGCGCAATGGGCCAAGGCGCTCTGGCCGGTCCGCGCGCCACCGCGGACACAGGTAGCGGCGCTCGCGCTGCTGGTCTTCGTGCTGGGAATCGATTGGTTGATCGTCCCGCAGCCGGAGGCCAGCACGGACGGCCTGGCCATGCACCTCGCGATACCCATCAACGTTGCGCACAACCACATCTTGACCTATCGGCCCAGCCGCATTCTCTGGTCCGCGATGCCGATGGGCGCGGACTGGTGTTACACGATGGTCAATTTGTTGGGCGGCGAATACGCCGCGCGGCTGCTGAATTTCGCGATGCTGCTGTTGGTGGAGGCACAGCTTTACCGCGCTGTGCGCCGCTGGGTCACGCCGGCGGTGGCTTACCTGATTGCGGCCCTATTTGGCAGCACGTCTCTCGCGATGCTGGTTACGGGCTCGCTGCTCGTAGAGAACTTTTTGGCCGCCATGATCTTTGGAAGCCTCCTGGCGATCTGGCAATTCGGCGACACCGCGCAGAGACGCTTCTTATATGCCGCGTCCGTGTTGGGCGGGACAGCCTTGGCGGTGAAACTCGGCGGGCTGGCGTACGTGGCCGCCATATTACCGATTGCTGCGATCGAAATTCGCCGCCAAGGGAAACGCCTCGGCGCCCGGCCGGCGCTGGCCGCCGGCATCGCTGTGCTCTTCTTCCTGGCAGCCGCGTTGCCCGCCTACGCCATCGCGTGGCGGGTGACGGGCAATCCGATATTCCCGTTCCTCAACCGGAAGTTTCCGTCGCCTATCCTGGACCATGCCGCGGCGATCGAGGACCCGCGCTTCACCCAACCGCTCACATTTCACACGCCGTTCGACCTGACCTTTCACACCAACCGCTACTTTGAAGGGCGAGCGGGATCGCTCGGCTTCCAGTACCTGCTGCTGGCGCCGCTGGGCGTGCTCGCGGTGGCCTTGATCAAGCGCCGTCCCGCGGGAAGTGCGGCTCTGGTGTCGATCGCCGGGGCGCTGGTCGTGCTGCTTTTTCTGCCCAATGCCCGCTATCTGTATCCGTCGCTGCCGCTGATGCTCGTACCCCTCGCGGCCCTGCTCGGCTGGTTGCCGCCGGGTGGATTGCGACGCGCGCTGATCGCGCTCGCCGTTGTCTCGGTGGTGCTGAACACGTGGTTCCTGGCGGCGGCGGACTCCTATCACGCCGATTTCTACGACCGGTCGCCGCTTTCGCGGTCCGAGCGCCCGTCTTACATGCATCGATACGCGCCCATACGCGAGATCGGCCAATACATGAACCGCGAACACCCGGGGGCGCCGGTGTTTCTGGCCGAGGGCAATGAAATCGCCGCATTCAACGCCGAAGTGTATGGCAATAGCTGGCATCAGAATGGCATCGGCGCCCGGCTGCAGGCTGCGCACACTCCGCGCGAGATTTACGGCATCCTGGACGGGTGGAACGTACACTACATCGTTGCCCCTAAGCCGGGATTTGAAGTGACCGTCAACCCGCGGACCTTGCAGGACCTGCTCGACGAATGTGCCACGCCGGAATACCAGACGACCCACTATTACCTGGCGCGGCTGGAAGACGGGTGCCGGCACGCCGACCCGGCCAAGCGCGCGCCGCTGCTGGTCCAGCCGGGAATCTACGACGATTTCGACCCCGCCCTCGGGTTTGACCGGGCGTGGATACGAAACAAAGACTGGGCGCAGGCACAGTCGCATACGGTAACCTTCGCCAACTTACCGGGAGCCCAAGTTCGCTTTGCTTTCGAAGGGGGCCTGCTGAGCTACATTTATACCAAAGCCGCCGACCGCGGAATGGCGGATGTGGCCATAGATGGCGTCCGCCAGGGCGCCGTGGATCTTTACTCTCCCCAAACGAAGTGGCAAAGCCGGACGATATTCAAGCTGGCGCGCGGCCGGCACTTAGCCGTCATTACCGTATTGGCGGACAAGAATCCGAAATCCTCCGGTGGGTTCGTCGATGTGGATGGCTTTGAGGTGCAATAGGCATGCGCACCGATAAGTTTGACAGAAAGCTGGCGTACGCGGCGGGCGCGACTCTGTTCGCATGGTTCATCGTCCTGGTTCGCGGGGGCCTGGACTCCTGGTTCGACAGCGGCGATCTGATGAATATCCACTTTTGCTGGGTAAGGCCGTGGTCCGGATCGCTTAGAGTCAGCGATGTTCCTCAGTGACGCAAATATCCGCCGCTTGGCGTTGCTGAAGGCAAACCTGGCGGTAGTGTCCTAATTAGGACACCACCAACCTGGCATTCTGGTCGAGTTACAGCCGCCCGGCGGGCGGGCTATTTTACCGGTCGATCTACGCTTTATGGGGGTTTCATCCGCTGCCATTCCGGATTGCGGCGCGGGGTGCTCCTTTCGGTCGACTTCGCGCTGCTGGCCATAGTGGTGTGGCAGCTTACGCGCTCGCGCTGGGGCGCGGTCACGGCGTTGCTTCTGCTGGGCATCAACCCCGCGTTCTCGTATGCGTATTTCGATACAGGAGTACTTTCGACATCCTGGCGTATGCGTTCTTCTGGCGCATTCGCGCTATAGGTGCAAATCCGCCAGGCTGGGCGGCTGCCCGGGTGGGGCGACTTGGCGCTTGTTTTTGGCCTGTTCGCGGCTGCTCTGGACGCGAAGGAGATCGCGGTTTCGCTGCCCGTTGCCATTGCCCTGTACGAGTTACTCTGGCATCCGCCGGCCGGTTGGAAGCCCCGCGAGTTGTGGCGCTGGTCGCGGTACGAGGGTCGATTCGCGGCCATCGGCGGACTGGCCGACATTGCTTATTTTGTCGGCAAGAGGTACGGCGCGAATTCGCCGTGGCAGTATGCGGCGTACCGGACGCGCTACTCGGCCGCCGCCTATTTCCAGTCGTTGTCACACTATTTGGGCCAGCTTATCCGCCGTCCAGCGACAATTTCCACATGGCAGGTTATCGGATTACTCGCCGCCACGCTGGCGTTGGCCGCGATTACGCGGCGGCGCTGCCTGCTTTGGGGGGTAGGATTCATAGCAGTGGGTGTGCTGCCCCTCGCGTTTATTCCCGAACGAGGCGGCTTCGCTTATCTGGTACGGTCGGTGGGTTGGGCGGTGTATGCCGGCGGGTTTTTGGACTGGCTTGTGGAGTCGCTGGCAGGCAAGCGCGTGTGGTCGCGGGGCGCCGCGCAGGCGCTCTTGTTCGCGGCGCTCTTGGTGGTGTTGGCGCCCTGGCAGCGAAAGTGGATTGAGATGCAAGCCAAGGCGGCGCACGAGACGCAAGGGCGCTACCGGCGGCACATCGAGCAGATCCACGCGTTGATTCCCGCGTCGCGCAAAGGCGCGCACATCCTGCTGCTTTCCGATGCCGACGGGCAGGACGATTACGACGTAGTTTTGGCGATGCGGCTCTACTACGGCGACCCACACATGGAAGTGCCACGCATGACCGCTTGGAGGGCCCAACACATTCAGACCGACCGACGCGGCTACGACTACGTGCTGGATTGGGTGGACGGGCGATTTGTGTTAGCCGGTTACAAGTAATGGCGGCCTGAGAGGCCGCCGGCAGGCTCGGGCCTGAGCCACGATGTCAATTTACCGCCATTGTGACTGTGTTTGGCCCGGCCGTACTTCCCACGCCGATGCTGACCGGCACTGCGTTGCCCGGAATGACGGCGACCGGCACCTGCGCATTGATTTGCACGACTCCGGCGACTAATCCCGGCGCCGCGCCCTGATAGCCGACCGTCGCCGGCTGACCTCCGATGGTCACCGAGATAGGCGCGGCGGACAACGGCAGATTCGTCGCGGATATGATCGTGCCGTCCGCCACGGAAGAATTGAGGAGGCCGGCGCCGGTGGCATAAATCGCGATCCACGACCCGCGCGCCGCCGGCCGATCCGGTGAATTCACAGACAGATCGCCGTTCAGAATCGCGCCCTGCCCGGATGGGTTGGTCGTAAATATCGCGGGCGCGGCCGCGCTCACGGGAAGCGTGGCGGTGAATGCCGCACCGCCGGGCGCGGTGACCGTCATCAGCGTAGTGGACTGGCCCGTTACTTCGAACGGCACCACGGCATTGATCTGGCCCGCCGATGCGTACAACAGGGGCGCCAGGTCGCCATCGAAGCTAACCGAGAGGCCTTCCAAGGAGGTCGCCACCTTTCCAGATGCCAGCGCGAGTCCTTGCGGAGTAGACGGACCGATGCCGACGCCAAAGATCGCGATCAACTCACCCGGCGCAACCGCGGAACTGGTGAAGCTCGCGGCGTTCACCACCGCCGTGATTCCGGGAACGGGCAGCAAACCGTAGACGATCACCTGGTTCGAAGTGGTCGGCACGTACACCTTGCCGCCGGCCACCGTGGGATTGGCGAATTTCACAAAGCTGCCCAATAGGTCGCGGCTGCTCTGCGTGGCGCTGTTCCATAGCTGATGGCTTACATTCATTCCGTCGAAGGCGTACAGGGTGCCGGGAAACGCAGTTGCCCAGAAGATACCGCTGCCGGGCACGAAACCGTTGGAAGATACCGCCATGCCGACCGACGCCGAGTTGTTTTGGACCGAACTGTCGATGGCCAGCGGAGTGGGATTGAACGTGCCGTTCCGCATCTGAAATTCGCGCAACGCATCGCCGGTTCCCCAGGTATAAAGAACGGGGCCATCGGGGCGATTCCAAAGAGCGGTGTTGAAAATCTGCCCGTCGGGAACCGCCTGGAAGACCTGCAGCGCATCCGTATCCAACCCTTCGTGACCCATGTTGGTCCGGTCGATCAGCGCGATCAGGCCCGCCTTGCCGCCGGCAATCAGAAAGTTGGTCCCCGGCACCAGGATCGGACCGTTGGAGCCGAAGTCCAAGTCGTCGTCGCTCCAAGCGGCGTACTCGGCCGGCGTGAACCAATCCGCGATTTCGAGCGTGGGAGTCAAACGGAGCACGGTCTCGCCCCACGACGTGACACCGTCATAATTGCCATTGCCGGTCGCGCAATAGACGCTGCCATCGGGGCCGGCAGCCAAGCCGCGGCCGCCTTGCCAGACCGCGGAGCCGGCCGAGGATGGCGTGGTATTGAAAACGGCGGTTTGCTGCGGCAGGTCCGCGGCGTTGTAGGCGACGATCCAGCCGTGCCACGGAACGTAATCGCCATGCGAACCGAATCCGGCGTAGATCGAGCCGTTGGCGAGCAGCAATCCGGGCCTTTGCAGGTGGCTACCCGGCACGAGCGGAAGTTTGCCGTCGACTGCATCGCCCGTGCCTTCCCAGCCGCTCCCCGCGACGGTCGCCTGGATTTGCACGGGCCCGTTCAACTTCTCGCTCCCGGTAGTGAGGTCCAGCGCATGCAGGAAAAAGGCCATACTGCCGCCGGCCAGAGTCTCGTCGACCACGTAAATGGTACTGCCGGTGCGGTCGATTACGGGCGTGCTGAGGATTCCGATCTCGTTGACGATGTCGGTATAAGGTTGCCGCCCCGGTATGCTGAAAGAGGCCGGATCGACCGTGCTGCCCAGATTCGCCTGCCACAAGGGGGCGGTCCCGTTGGCGCCATCCGCGTCGAAGGCGTACACGCTGTTGTTCATGGTGGCCACGTAGAGCACGTTGAGTGTGCCCTTGCCGGGCATATTCAGCGCGTGCACGTAGAGGGGCTGCGCGTAGACCTGGCCGTCCACCGGATAGGCGTAGAGCTTGCCGAACTGCGTGGGATTTACATTGTTGGTATTCAGAAGGCTTTCGTTCAGGTTCGCGCTGGTGCGGTTGTTGTCGTAATTCGCCGTGAGCACATCCACCTGAGCGCGGACGGCGCCGGCGGAGAACACACTGAGGGCCAAGAGAAGGATTTGCGGATTCATGGTTTTGTCAAAGTTGCCAGCCTGCAATCGTTCAAGTCACGCATGCCTGCCGACAGCACACAGAGCAGCGCCTGTTCAACGATTCGGTTGGTGCGGATTTGTGTGCAGTTTGGACAGCCAAGCGGAGTCGGGCTCCCGAGCGTGGCTTCGAGCCACAGGTATCCAACCTAATGCCCCCGCACCCCGAAATACGCCGGCGCCTCCGGCACCGCCGCGCCGTCCTTCCTCGGCGACGACGCGCCGTAGTTCACCCCCGCATCCGAATCGTGCAGCACCGCCTGCCCGCCGCCCATCCAGCCGGAGAAATCCGCCAGCACTTCCAGACTGTGCCCGCGAGCCGCCAGCGCCTCGCGCACGCCCGCTGGCACGCGATTCTCGATCATCACATCGCACCCGCCAAATGTCAGCTTGGTGAAGCGAGGCGCCTCCAGCGCCGCCTGGATGTTCATGTTGTGGTCCACCAGGTTCGAAACGAATTGCGCGTGCGCCTGCGCCTGGTTGAATCCACCCATGATCCCGAAGCCGATGTGGATGTTGTCCTTCTCCATGAAGGCCGGGATGATCGTGTGCAACGGCCGTTTGCGCGGCGCGAGCGCATTGGGATGCTCGGGGTCCAGCTCAAACAGCGCCCCGCGGTTCTGCAAATGGAAACCGAATTCGTCCACCACCACGCCCGATCCGAAGCTCAGGTACACGCTCTGGATCAGCGAGGCGATATTGCCGTCGCGATCGACCACCGAGAGATAAATCGTATCGCCCGCGGTGGCGGGCGGCTTGCCGGGCGCCGGCGCGCAGTTGGCTTCATCGCGGCGGATCAGCGCGGCGCGCTCGCGTGCATAGCTTTTCGAAATCATCCCGGCGGTGGGTGTGTGGGCGAAGCGCTGGTCTGCGATGTAGCGCCGCAGATCCTCGTACGCCAGCTTCTGCGCTTCGATCTTGAGGTGCAGGTCCTCGACGCTCGACGGCGCGTAGTTGAACAGCGGAAACGTTTCGAGGATGTTGAGCATCTCCAGCGCCGCGATGCCCTGGCTGCTGGGCGGCAGCTCATACACTTTCCATCCGCGATACTCCGTTGAAACCGGATCGACCCATTCGGATTGAAACTCCCCGAGGTCGTCGACCGACATTTTCCCACCCAGGCGCGCGGAAGTTTTCAGGATGGCGCGCGCGATGTCGCCCTTATAGAACGCCGCGGCGCCCTGCGCGGCGATCAGCTTGTAGGCCGCGGCCAGCCGCCGGTTGCGGAAGATCTGGCCCACCGCGGGCGGCTTGTCTTCCGGCAAGAAGATCGCGCGCCCGGCCTCGTCGCCCCACAGCTTATGCGCCGCCGACGTCCAGGTATCTTGAATGATCTCGGTGAGCGGGAAGCCCTCTTCGGCGTAGTAGATCGCGGGCTGGAACAACTCGCGCCAACTCAGGCGGCCGAAGCGTTTGTGGAGTTTCTCCCAGCCATCCACACAACCCGGCACGGTCACGGACTGGATGCCTTCCTGCGGCATGGTGTAGCGCCCTTGGGATTTTATGAACTCGATGGTCAGGCCGTGGGGCGCCCAACCGCTGGCGTTTAGGCCGGTGAGCTTGCCGGACTTGGCGTCCCAATAGATGACGAAGAGGTCGCCGCCGATGCCGCAGCTCACAGGCTCGACGAGGCCCAGCATGGCATTGGCGGCGATGGCCGCATCGATGGCCGACCCGCCGCGCGCCAGCACCTGGGCGGCAGCCTGGGAGGCGAGCGTCTGGCTGGTGGCGGCGATCCCGTGCTTGGAAATCACCATGGAGCGCGCCTGCGTACGTTCCTGGGAATAGGAGGGCATGGCAATCCACAGCGCGGCGCTACATAGAAGGGCGATTCGGGATGGAGGCCGCATCGAGAGAATTCGATGATAGCAGGATACGGCCGGCGCGAAGCGTCTTCCGCGGCGAATTGGTAATCTTTAACAAGACTGTGGCATATCGTTTGAAGTTGGGCGAGCAGGTACCCGCGGGAGTCAAGCGCATCGTCCGCGAAGAGATCAAAGCGGCGGTTCGCCAGTTGACCGGCGCGGGAAGAGCCGATCGCGACGAAGCCATCCACGAAGCGCGCAAGAACATGAAGAAGATCCGGGGCCTGCTGCGCCTGATGCGGCCGGAATTGGGCGAAACCTACCGCCGGGAGAATAGTTTCTTTCGCGAAGCGGGCCTTCAGCTTTCGCAATTCCGGGACGCCGGCGCTATGATCGAAACCTTCGATGCATTGCGGCGGAAATACCGTAGCGAACTGGTGCGGGGCAGGCTGGCTGCCATCCGCCGCGGGCTGGTCGCGCGCAAGCAAGAGGCCGAGCAGCAGGGCAACATCCAACAAGCGCTGAACCGGACGGCGGCGGCGTTACGCCGGTCGGGGAAGCGTGTGGAGACGTGGCCCCTTGCGGCCGACGGCTTTGCGGCTATCGCACCGGGCTTCGAAGCCACCTATCGCCGCGGGCGGCAGGCGCTGGCGCACGCCCGCAAGCATCCGCTGCCGGAAAACTACCACGAGTGGCGCAAGCGGGTGAAGGACCACTGGTATCACGTCCGCCTGCTGGAAGGGGTTTGGGACGGCACGATGCCGGCGTACGAAAGAAGGCTGAAGGATCTGGAGACTTGGCTAGGGGAGGATCACAATCTGGTGGTCCTGCGAGAGAAGGCGATGGCCGAGCCGGACCTTTATGGCGGTGAATCCGAAATCGCTTTATTCGTCAGACTGGCCGACGAGTATCGCAAAGAACTACGCGGGAACGCTCTCGCGCTGGGGGCGCAATTCTACGGCCAAAAGCCCAGGCAGTTGACGCGGCGCATTGGACAAATGTGGGACGCCAACAAAAACGGCCGCCCGAAGGCGGCCGTCTCTGCGCCGGTCCGAAATGTTTGACGCCGCTTACCGCCGGAAGCGGAAATCGTGGCGGAGGTCCCAGCGGACGGCAGGGCCTACCCAAGGGCCAGCCACGAGCACCGGAGCGGGAACGATGGCCACGGGCGGACACAGCGAATAAACGGGGTGCGGCCGTCCCACCACAATGCCGATTCTGACGGCGGCATTAGCCTGATGCGGAGCCATGGCCAACATGCCCAGCAACGCGATTACGGGAAGTCCGATTTTCTTAAGCATCTTTTTCATCCTCCACTACATTCGACGCGGCAGTGGGAACGAAGCACGTAAATGATTGTCAATGGCGGCTGAGCCGGCGGCCTACCGCGACGATGGCCGCCATCAGCGCCAGTTCCAGGGCGTAGCGTAGCGGTTCGGATGCATGCAGCACCCGGCGCACGAACGGGTCTCCGAGCATCATCTCTCCGCCCACGCGGCCCAGAATCGCAACGCCCACATACATAGTCACCGGATACTTGTCCATGACCAGCGCCAGGAATGCGCTCGAAGAAACCACCAGCGGAATGCTTAACGCCAGTCCAAAGACAATCAGCCAGATATTGCCCTTGGACGCCCCCGCCACCGCCAGGATGTTGTCCGTGGACATGGTCAGATCCGCGACCATGATGGAAGCGATGGCGCGCCAGAGTTCGCCGGAAGAGGCGGCCGCGCGCTCGCGCGGATGGGCGTCGCGCAAGACCTTCACCGCGATCCACACCACGAACGCGCCGCCGGCGAATTGCACGTACTCCACTTCCAGCAGCTTGGCCGCGAGGAACGTGACGGCCACGCGGATGGCCACCGCCAGCCACGCGCCGGAGAGCATCGCGATACGCCGTTGGCGCTTGGGTAGCGCGCGCACGGCCAGCGCGATGACCAGGGCATTATCACCGGCCAACAGCAGGTCGATGACAACGATCGACAGGCAATCGATCAGGTAGTGGGAGTAGCCGCCGGCCAATTCTCACGGTAGCATGCGCTCCACAAACGGGCGTTGCTACTGCAGATCCGAATCCAGCACGTCGAAATGAAAGCGATGCGGCGGTAAGAGTGCGGGCGCGCGGGAGCCCATCCGGGCCCAAGCCTTATACGCCGAACCGGCGATCGAGGAGTTCAAGCAGAACAGAAACTCGCTGCTGCAGCAGTCGATGGGCGGAGGCTGGCGGAACGTCAACCGCAAGCCTACGGCCGTCTCCAAAGCTACGCCGGGAGTGGGCACGCGCTTATGCGCCAGCAGGGTCACAAAGCTGCTGCGGCTGGCGTGCGGCCATACGTCCGGATGCAGCAGATCGCGCAGCGCGGATTCCGATTGGAACGTGATTTCGCACTGCCGGATCCACTCCACGATGGATTCTCCCCACTGCCAATGCGCGATCAAGCCGCGATATTGCTGTGCCAGGGTGAGCGCCAGGTCCATCTTGCGCCGCTCCAGAAGGGTTGCCTCGACATCCACCTCCGGCAGCATTTCCTCGGCTTCCAGGATGGCCGAGGCCAGATCCACCTGGGGCGCGTCGGAAGCCCTACGCACCAGCAGCGGGGGAAGCTCGTGCATCTTGTTGCCCGGAATGTTGACGTACTCTCGGTCGCCCCTCATAAGGAACCACCCTCTGTACTCAATGACGCAAAATAACGGACTCTGTTCCACCTTTTGTACCACATCTAGTGCGCGATGCGCGAAGAAAATTGCAATCGGGTGCATTAACGACAGTTATGGCATCGCATGGCGCCGCCCTACGGTGCTACCATGCGCTTCATGCCGGAATACGCGATCGGCCTCGATCTGGGCGGCACCAACCTGCGCGCGGCCGCTATCGACCGCGCCGGCCATATCCTCGACCGGCGCGCCGCCGCCACCAATCCCGCCGCCGGGCGCGAAGCCATGCTGGGCCAAATGGTGAACGCCATCGCGGAGTTGCGCGATTCCTGCGGCGCGGACGGCTTAGCGGGCATCGGCATCGGCGTCCCCGGCTTCATCCTGCTGAAGGAAGGTATCATTCGCAACTCGAATAACCTCGCGCCGCTGGAAGATTTCCCCATCCGCGCCGAGATCGAACGCCGTCTGGGCGCGCACGTCATTCTGGAAAACGACGCCAACGCCGCCGCCCTGGGCGAAAAGTGGATGGGCGCCGGGCGCGACGTCGACGATCTGGTCCTACTGACGCTGGGCACCGGCGTCGGCGGCGGCATCATCTCCGGCGGCAGAGTGCTGCAAGGCTATCTGGGCATGGCCGGCGAACTGGGTCACATCACGGTGGTTCCCGATGGCAATCCTTGCGGCTGCGGGAACCAAGGCTGCCTCGAGAAACACGCCTCCGCCACCTTCATCGCCGGTATGGCGAGCATGCTGAAGCTGGGCGAAGGCCTCAGTGCCCGCGAGGTGTACGACCTGGCTCTGGGCGGCAACGAGAAGGCCGGCCGGATCTTCGTCGCCATGGGACAGGCGTTGGGCGTGGCGCTCGCCACCCTGGTGAATACTTTCAACTTTCCGCTGTACCTGCTGAGCGGCGGGGCGCTGGCGGCCTGGGACCTGTTTGCGCCGCCTATGTTGGCGGAAGTGCGGCGGCGCTCGTTCACGTTTCGCACCACGGCCACGCGCATCGAGAAAGCTACGCTGGGGAATGAGGCCGGCTTGTTCGGCGCAGCCTTCCTGCCGTGGGTAGAGGTTAAACATGTGGATGGGAATTGACGTAGGCACGGGCGGCACACGCGCGCTGCTGGTAGACGCGCAGGGCCGCGTGGCCGCGGGTTTCACGGCGGCGCACGAAGATATCCAAATGGCGCGCCCGCTGTGGGCCGAGCAGCGTCCCGAGAATTGGTGGGACGCCGCGCGCGTGGCCATTCGCGGCGCGTTGGCGCAGGCCGGTGTTTCCGGCGCACAGGTACGCGGCATCGGTCTTTCCGGCCAGATGCACGGCCTGGTGATTCTCGACGAATCGAGCGCCGTCATCCGGCCCGCGCTCATCTGGTGCGATCAGCGCAGCCAGCCGCAGGTGGACGCCATCAACGAAACCGTGGGCCGCGAAAATGTCCTGAAATATACCGCCAATCCCGTGCTGACGGGTTTCACGCTGCCCAAGCTGCTTTGGGTGCGCGATAACGAACCGGCCAACTTCGAACGCGTCCGCCACCTGCTGCTGCCTAAGGACTACCTGCGCTTCCAACTCACTGGCGAGTACGCGAGCGATGTCTCGGACGCTTCCGGTACGTCGCTGTTCGACGTGGTGGCGCGGCGCTGGTCCTGCGACATGATGGACGCTTTGGGCCTGGACCGCGCCATCCTGCCGACGTGTCACGAATCGAGCGACATCAGCGGCCGCATCACGCGCGCGGCAGCCGAAGCCACCGGACTGGCTGAAGGTACGCCTGTAATGGGCGGTGGTGGCGACCAGGCCTCCAGCGCCGTGGGCAACGGCATCGTGGAAGCCGGCATCGTTTCGTGTACGCTGGGCACCTCCGGCGTGGTCTTCGCGCACATGGAACGCGTGGCTTACGATCCGGCGGGCCGCGTGCACACGTTCTGCCACGCGGTGCGCGACAAGTGGCACGTGATGGGCGTGACGCAAGGCGCGGGCCTCAGCCTGCAATGGTTCCGCAACCAATTGGCGCCCGGCGCGGAATACGATGCGCTGACCGCCGAAGGGGCCACCGCTCCCGCCGGCGCGCAAGGCCTTTTCTGGCTGCCCTACCTGATGGGCGAGCGCACTCCGCACCTGGACGCCACCGCGCGCGGCGGATGGATCGGCATCACCGCCCGGCACCAGCGCGCCGACCTGATCCGCGCCATCATCGAAGGCGTCTCCTACAGCCAGCGCGATTGCCTCGATATCGTGGAAGAACTGGGCGTGCCGGTGGCGTCGGTGCGCGCTTCCGGGGGCGGCGCGCGCAGTCCCTTCTGGCGCCAGTTGCTGGCGGATATCTTCAATAAGAAGGTAGTGACTCTGGAAACGCAGGAAGGCTCGGCCTATGGCGCGGCGCTGCTGGCGCTGGCGGGAACGGGCGAGTACGGGTCGGTTCCGGAGGTCTGCCGGGCCACCATTCGCGAGGTGGATTCGATCGCGCCCCGCGCGGCGGAGGCTGCGCTTTATGCGAAAGGGTATCGGGTGTATCGGGCACTGTACCCCGCTCTAAGACCGGTGTACGGTGAGATTGCGAACCTGGAATCTCTTTAAGGCACGTTCGGGCGGGCGGAACCGGCGGGACCCGCGTCCCTGGCACCCGAACGTGAAAGCGTCCTGAGGAGTGCCGTCCAGGATCTAGGGGCCGACCTCATAGATCGTGGCGATCAGTCCAACGCTGTCATAGTCACCCGTATCTGTATAGACGCCGGTGAAATCAATCGTCGTCCCGGCGGCTAGATGGACACCGGGAAGATTGAAGGCGTACGTCTGCCTGTACGCCGAGATGTTTCCTTGGGCGAGTGCGGCCGCTACGTCCTGGTAGATGCCCACATTTACGGATGCCCCATGTGTATCGATACCAGTGAACGAGCCGCTGATGAGATAGATGCCGGTCGCAGGCGCCGTCCAACGGACGATGACTTCGTTGGATTCCACGGCGAGCCAGAGCATGTCTTGCGGCGCGACGATGGTTAGATAATCGATCGGCTCCTGGGTCGTATTGCGGATGATCTGGGCGCCATTCGGGACACTACTAATGCCATTCCACCAGCAGATGAGCCCGGTCAGTCCGAGGCAGGGGTCTTGCGGGGTGGCCAGCGACGTGAACATTCCACCGACCGACGTCGCCCAGCCATAGCCCCAGACGCCGTGAGGGTTGGAAGTAATGGAAAAGTCGCTGACCGCGTTCCAGCACTTCCCGGAAGTCACCGTAAAGTCGGTTTTGCTCGTCGCCAGTCCGCCCGGCGTAGTAACCTGAATCGGGCCTGTGGCCGTGCCGCATGGAACGGTGGCGGTGATCTCGGTCTCTGAGTTCGCCGTAAAGCTCGCCGGAGAACCGTGGAAAGTAACCCCGGTGGCGCCGGAGAGGTTGGTCCCCATGATCGTCACGCTGGAGCCTGTTTGGCCGCTCTCGGGCGAGAACGAACCGATCTTGGGCGAGTGTAGCGCGGTGGTCTGGCCGATCACGATATAGGATCCGACAGGCGAATTTGCGCCGAAATTGAACGTATAGGTAGCGTCTACGGACCACACGCCGTTGCTGCTGTTCTGCGAGTAGTAAGGGGTCTGATAGAACGACCCGGGCGGCATGACCGGGCCCGCGCAACTGCCGGGCCCATTAATACATTCCGCGACCGAGTTCGAAGGGGAGACGTTGTGGCTGAACGCTCCATCGAAGTACAGCTTGAGGCCGATGAGGGAGTATGGAGTCTGAAAAGCGGAGTACCAATCGACCGTTATCGTGTCCGCCGCCGAGGCGCCGCCAGCCGCGTTCCCTTCGTACGTAACCTGGTAGATGGCTTCAAAGCCCAAATTCGACCCGTTGCTGTTGTTTTCCGCCGTCCAACTCCCGTTAATCAAGTACTTGTCGCCGTTAGACAATGTGTGAGTCAACGTCTCGGACAGGGTGCCGCCGGCGTTGTAGGGAAGCGGCACCGCAGGGCAGCTTGTACCGGCCCGGCAGACGCCATCCACCGCCATCCCAAGGGGGTTGCTGGCGTGCATCGCAACGGCCATGGCGAAGAAGCACGCCAGTGGACCAAGTGGAACCCGGCGTAATCGCCGGGATGGACCGCAAACACTACGGTTCGCGGCGGAGTGGTTATAGTTAGCCGTTCCGGGAGCGTAAATACCCCGGCGGCGCGTTTGATTTGCGTTACCCAAGAACATCGTATTCTCCTTTGATTCGTGAAACTCGTGAACGCTCCGAAGGCGAGTGCGGCCCGCTCTCCTACGGCACTCCTGCGCCCGCCAGTACCGCTAGGCCGTGGCTGATTGTCCCATTCGAGGGGTCCAAAAACTCCAACTTCACGGCCACACTTGCGCCAGGCGCGAGACTGCGGCCCGCTTGTAAAACGCTAACGTAAGGAGTTCCGATGCGCCCGCCACACGCCGTGTAACCGGATTGGTTTGCCAGAATCGCGTCGGATCTGATCTTACCGACCTCTAGAAACATGGGGCCTTCTATCACAGCGCCGCTTGTGTTGACGATCTTGACAGCCTGAACATACTGCTGCGTGGTGGTGTCGAAGCTATAAGCGCCCTTATGGATGCCGACTGCCGAAGTAACGTCGGGCACGCAGTTTGCAGGGCTGGCAACGCTAATCGTGACGACGGAGCCGCCTAGGGTAGTAAAGACGAAATTGCCATTGCTGAGCTGCCCATGCGCGGGACCACCGAAGCGGTAGATCCCTGCGCCCGCTAAAATGTCTCCCGCCGCGATCACGAACTGCGGACTGCCTCCGCTGGCGACATACAGCCCTTCCGGGTATTGTCCCGCGGCGTCGGCGGCCTCAAACGCAGCGCTGCCGCCATCGAAGGCAAAGCCCCAACCCAACGATGTCGGAGTAGTCGGGATGCCCGGTAGTGGAGTGTTGCTATCCCACAGTGTGAATTGTGGGCTCACCGCGCCGCTCGCGCCGGGAACGCCGCCAGTCAGCGTGCTCGTTACTCCGACTGCCTGATAGCCGGGGGAGTTGTACTCCGTGGCGAGGAGAGCGCCGCTGATCTCGGCGGGACCGTACCAGCTAGAGGTGTTGAAAAAGTTGCCGGCATAGACGAGAGTTGGGTCGGTGGGTGCGAGGAAGTAGCCGCCCTGAAAGGGCTTGTCAAAATTGTTTACGGCAAAGAAGGCGATATTGCCCGTGCCGGAGACCTGCGGATCGCCGAAGTCACCAAGACCATTGACGGGTTGACCCTGAACGACCGCCAAGCCACTTCCACTAGGGTGAGAATCCGCCGAAAACACGCCGGTTCCGGTCACTGTCGTGCCGGCTATGAAGACGACGTGTTTTCCGTAAACATCAAATTCGTCAGCAGGCGCGCAACAGTTAGCATAGGTGTTGGCGTAACTGAAGCTCGTGAAGACTCCGCCGTCCGGAGAAACGGAGTACTCTGAAGCCGGGTTATTGTTTGCTACCACGAATACTTCCCCACCCGCCGTCGGAACGGTGTACAAGCCGGAGAAATTGGCGTTGTCCGTGGCCTGAAAAAGGACGAAGCCTCCGCGGGCTTGTGGCGCAATACCAGGAGGAGGGTCCAGCGCGCAGAAGTTTCCGGTGCCGTGCGGCACGTGCGTATTTTCACTGACAAGGCTGATAAAGGTATTGTTGGTGAGGTTGACGGACCACAGTTCGCTGCAAGCATCGCCACTGGGCGAATTGGCCCGGAAAACCACCCAGCCGCCGTCGATTACCGGAAAGTTCTCCTGGTAGTTCCAGATCGAAAATGGCCCCTGGCCATCTGGGCGCGGCGTGACGCCATTGTTGACCAGGACTTGAACGGAATAGTTGGACATGGTCTGCGCTGCAACTCTCGCGGGGATCCCGCCGGCGGCAAGAAGCGCCGCGCAAGCAAGTGGGGCAAGAGGAAACCGGCGTAATCGCGGGGATGGACCGCAAACATCACGACCGCTATGGGAAGTGTGACGGTTAGGCCGATGGGAAGCGTAAACGCCACGTCGGCGCTTGCGATTTGCGTTTGTCAAAAACATCGTTTTCTCCTGTTATTTGTGGGATGGACCCTCAACGCACTCGGAGGTACGTCCGGCAACCGACCGCCGTCCATGCCGTCCTTACCCTCATTAGCGGGAACCGCGTTCCACAACTGTCATGGTTGGAAGAAAAACCGCTCCGAGCCGTGCGGGCCGTGAAACGCGCCAGCCGCGCGTGGTACGTTTGACTAATACCGTCTGGAGCAGGATCCCATGCACGGCCCGAATGACAGCCTTTCCAAACCCGAAGTCACGCAGATCCTGAGGGCCTGGACCAACGGCGAACAGGGGGCGCTCGAAAAGCTGACTCCGCTGGTCTACAAGGAGTTGCACCGCCTGGCCCACAGATACATGGCCCGCGAACTGCCGGGCCATGCGCTGCAAACCACGGCCCTGGTGAACGAGGCTTACCTCCAGTTGGTGGATGCGCAGGCAGTAGCCTGGCAGAACCGCGCTCACTTCTTTGCCGTGTCCGCGCAGATGATGCGCCGCATCCTCACCGACATCGCCCGCTCCCAGCACTACTTGAAGCGAGGCGGCCAAGCGCCGCATGTGTCGCTGGACGAGGTCCCTGTGGTTTCCCGTCAGCAGAAAGTTGACATCCTGGCGCTCGATGAGGCTCTGGACCGCTTGGCCAAGCTGGACCCCCGAAAAACTCAGGTGGTGGAACTGCGGTACTTTAGCGGCTTGAGCGTCGAAGAAACGGCCGAGGCGCTGAGCGTTTCCGTGGAGACCGTAATGCGCGATTGGAAATTCGCCAAGGCCTGGCTCCACCGCGGCCTCAGTGGAGAAAAGGACGATGTATCCTGAGCGCTGGCAACGGGTCGAGCAGTTATATCATGCCGCGCTCGAACGCCCCGAAAGCCAGCGGTCCGTTTATCTTCAGGAAGCCTGCGGCGGAGACGAGTCCCTCCTGCGGGAGGTGTCCTCACTGGTTGCGCATGGGCCGCCCGCGAAGGACTTCATCGAATCTCCGGCACTGGAAGCCCTGGCCCAGGAGTTTGCCGAGAGCCAAGGCGGCATGGACCAACCTATGGTGGGGAAGACCGTTTCCCACTATCGGGTTCTGGATAAGTTAGGCGGCGGCGGCATGGGCGTCGTCTACAGGGCCGAAGATCTCAAGCTGGGCCGTCACGTGGCTTTGAAGTTTCTGCCGGAGGAGGTGGGAAGCGATCCTGAGTTGCTGGCCCGCTTTGAGCGCGAGGCGCGATCCGCCTCGGCATTGGACCACCCTAACATTTGCACCATTTACGAATTCGGCGAACACGAAGCCCGTCCCTTCCTGGCGATGCAGTTGCTGGAAGGCGAAACCCTAAAGGATCGGATTTCGGCCGCACGCCTGCCGCTGCCCATTGACCGGCTGCTGGATATCGCCATTCAGATTTGCCAAGGCCTGGACGCGGCGCATCGGAGGGGCATCGCCCACCGCGACATCAAGCCGGCGAATATCTTCATCACCAACCGGGACGAAGTGAAGATTCTGGACTTCGGATTGGCAAAAGTGCTGGAATCCGCGGCGCCGGGCTCCTCGCCAGCCACCCACCGCCCGCCGGATGCGCCGGCCACAAAGGGCGACCCTACTCTGACGAAGACCGGAATCACCATGGGGACGGCGTCCTACATGTCGCCGGAGCAGGTGCGGCGCGAAAATCCAGATGCCCGCTCGGACCTGTTCTCATTTGGAATCGTGCTCTACGAGATGGCCAGCGGTGAGCGGCCCTTCCAGGGGGAAACGGTCGCGGCGGTCCATGAATCGATTCTCCGCAACATTCCTGCGCCGCTCAGAGAGCGGAATCGGCAGGTGCCGCCGAACCTTGAGGCGATCGTCAACCGGGCCTTGGAAAAGGACCGTGAGGATCGCTACCAGTCGGCTGCCGTGCTACTTTCCGATTTGAGATCGTTGAGGTCGCGCCTAGCACGCGCGCTTCCTCGTAAGCGCCGGGCGTTGGTGGGGCTGGCAATCACAGCCGTCGCGGGGCTTGCTGCTTATTTCTACGTTCACCAACGGCAATCGCACCGGCTCAGCCGGCAGGACACTATCGTTTTGGCAGACTTCACCAACAACACCCACGAAAAACTTTTCGACGACGTGCTCAAGCTGGGCTTGCGGACGCAACTGGAACAATCCAGGTTCCTGAACGTGGTCTCCGACGACAAAACCAGCCAGCAACTGCGCTACATGGGGCGGGTAGCCGGCACGCCGCTTACCGGAAACACCGCGCGGGAAGTCTGCCAGCGCCTGGGGAGCAAGGCCATGCTGACAGGTTCGATTTCAAAGCTGGGGAGCCAGTATGTTGTGGACCTGAATGCGGAGAATTGCCAGACCGCGGACTCGCTGGGCAGCGCGGAGCAGCGCGCCGCGCGCCAGGAACAGGTGCTCGGCGCGCTGGACAAGGCCGCGTCCCAGATGCGCGAGAAACTGGGTGAGTCCCTCCCCTCGATTCAGAAGTCCTATGCGCCTATTTCCGAGACCACCACGCCGTCGCTCGAGGCCCTGCAGGCTTACAGTCACGGAGTCGACACGCAAGATGCTCAGGGAGAAGCCGCGGCCGTCCCATTTTTCCAACGGGCAATCGAGCTCGACCCGAAGTTTGCCATCGCCTACAACGCCCTGGGGCTGGTTTACTTCGATCTTTCACAAACCGCGCTGGCAACGGAAAACATGCGAAGAGCATTCGATCTGCGCGGCCGCGTCGGCGAACTGGAGAATTTCCGCATCTCGGCGTTCTACTATCGCTACGCATTAGGGGATCTCCGCAAGGCCGATGAAACCTATGAATTGTGGATCCGCAGCTACCCTCGAGATGCAGCGGCCAGAGTGAACCTCGGTGTGAGTTTCTTTGTATTAGGCCAGTACGACAAGGCCCTGACCGAAACCGTCGAGGCCCTCCAGTTGCAGCCGGACAGCGGCATTGCCTACACGAATCTGGTGGGCTTCTACGCGAACGTGGGGCGCCTGAAGGAAGCGCGCGCCACATTCGAGCAGGCCTTGGCGCGCAAAATGGATCGTCCGGGCCTCCGTGGCAATGAATATGCCGTCGCATTTCTCCAGGGAGATGCAGCGGAGATGGCGCGCCAGACCGCCTGGGCTCAGGGCAAGCCCGGCGCAGATGATATGTTCGCTTCGTTTCAATCCGACACCGAAGCATTCTATGGACGGCTCGGGCCGGCGCGGAACTTTTCACGTCGCGCGGTGGAAGCCGCTCAACACAGTGGCCAAGCGGAAACCGCCGCGTTGTGGCGGATGAATGCGGCGCTGCGGGAAGCGGAATTCGGCAACGCCGCCCAGGCCCGCGCCGAAACGTCGGTTGCGCTGGCTCTCGCCCCCACCACGCTCGTGCGGACGGTAGCAGCGTTGGCGCACGCCCGAACAGGCGGCCTGGGCGAAGCGGACAGGATGGCTAACGTTCTAGCCAAGGAATCTCCTCTCGATACCATGGTGAATTATTACTGGCTGCCCGCTATTCACGGCGCCATCGAGATAGGCCGCCGCCGCCCCGCCAAAGCCGTCGAACTGCTGGAGGCAGCGCTGCCCTATGATCGCGGTTCACCGCAGCCCGGCATCGAGGTAGGCGCTTTTCTCTATCCTGCCTATCTTCGGGGCCAGGCTTATCTGTTGCTTGGCGACAGTTCAAAGGCGGCCGCCGAGTTTCAGAAATTCCTGAATGATCGCAACGTCGTA
>Ga0302326_10001964_pt1 | contig 51127 bp, 41 predicted proteins | sample Palsa_T0_3_FD_202264 | JGI IMG/M metagenome (GOLD analysis project Ga0302326, IMG submission 202264) | Peat permafrost microbial communities from Stordalen Mire near Abisko, Sweden - Palsa_T0_3 | ecosystem: Environmental > Terrestrial > Soil > Palsa > Peat permafrost | place: Sweden: Abisko...
GACGCTGGAGATGAGCGGAGCGGTGCGGGACGAGGTGGAGAAGCTGGAGCAAAAGCTTTTTCTGCCGGCCCAGGGACCGCGGCGGGTGGTATTCTCCGGAACCGAGCCGGGGAGCGGCTGCAGTTGGATGGCGGCGCGCGTGGCCGAGACGCTGGCGGCGCAAGGCCGCGGCACGGTGTGCGTGGTGGACTGCAATCTGCGCGCGCCCGGCCTGCACCAGCAATTCGGATCGGAAAATCATCATGGCCTGTCGGACGCGCTGACCGGCAACGCTCCGGTGCGGGAGTATGCCCACCGCTGGTCGAAGAATTTGTGGTATGTGAGTTGCGGCGCTTCGGCGGAGTCCGGGGTGAGCCTGCTGGGGTCGGAGCGGATGCGTGCCCGGCTGGCGGAACTGCGGACGGTTTTTGATTACGTCCTGATTGATGCCGCCTCGCTGAATACCTGCAACGATGCGATCGTGCTGGGCGGCCTGAGCGACGGAGTGGTGCTGGTGCTGAAAGCCAACTCCTCGCGGCGCGAAACCGCCCGCAAGTCGGTGCACGAACTGCAAACCGCGAATGTTCGGGTGCTGGGCGCAGTGCTCAACCAGCGCACCTTCCCCATTCCGGAAGCGCTTTACAAACGCCTGTAAAATCAGCGCCGGTAAAATCAGCGTCGGTAATATCGGCGCCGGTAAGCGCCGCCGGTAAGCGGCGGACGGGAATCAAACGACTGTAAGCCGCGGCTGTAAACAGCGGCGATGAACCCACGCTACTCCCATTTAATCCCAAGTTTCCCTCCCCTCCATTCTGACCATTCCGCAAGAGGTTTTCTGATGAGCAAGTTTCGTCGCGAACTCTTCGTCTATTCGTTCCAGTTGGTGGACGTTGTCCTGATGGTGCTCTCCTTCGGAGCCGCCATGTTGCCTGTGCTGTTCCGCGAAGGAGTGGGGTCGCCGGCTGATTTCCTGTCGCTGAAAATCAAGCTGCAGAATTTTGTGGTCTTCGTGGTGCTGGTGTGGCTGTGGCGTTTTGTGTTCGCCATGCTGGGGCTGTACGGGTCCAAGCGGGGCGTCAGCCGCCGGGCCGAAGCTATCGACGTGATGAAGGCGACGACGATCTGCGCCATCATTCTGATTACCTTCTCGCTGGTGCTGCGCTTCAACATGGTGGATGCGGGGTTTGTGGCCATCTTCTGGGCGAGCAGCACGTTTCTGGTGGCGGGCACCCGACTGGCGGTACGGACGTGGCTGCGCCGGGTGCGGTCGCAGGGACATAACTACCGCAACCTGCTGATTGTGGGCAGCAATGCGCGGGCCATTGAATTCGCCCGGAGCCTGCGGCATCGGCCGGAATGGGGATGCCAGATCACCGGGTTCGCGGACGACGAGTGGGCGGGCGCGGAAGACTTGCGGGCCGCGGGCTTCAGCCTGGTCAGCGACTTCGAGGGGCTGCCCGCGTTTCTGCGGCGCAACATCGTGGACGAAGTGGTGATCGCGCTGCCGGTGCGCTCGTTCCATGAAAACGCCAGCCGGATCGCGGCCATGTGCGAGCAGCAGGGGATTGTGGTGCGCATGCTCTCCGACCTGTTCGATCTGAAGAGTTCGCGGCCGGTGGCGGAAGACTCCGACGATGCGCGCCTGATTACGCATTACGCCGGGCCGACGCCGCACGGATGGCCGGTGGTGATCAAACGCGGTCTGGATATTATTCTCTCCGCGTGCGCGTTGCTGGTGCTGGCGCCGGTGATGGTGCTGACCGCGATTGTGATCAAGCTGACCTCGCGGGGTCCGGTGCTGTTCGTGCAGAAGCGGGTGGGACTCAACAAGCGGGTGTTTAATATTTTCAAGTTCCGCACCATGGTGCTGGATGCGGAAAGCCAGCTGGCCGACCTCGAACATTTGAACGAAGTGTCGGGGCCGGTGTTCAAGATCAAGAGCGATCCGCGGATTACGGCGATTGGCGCGTTTCTGCGCAAGACCAGCATTGACGAACTGCCCCAACTGTTCAACGTGCTGAAGGGCGATATGAGCCTGGTGGGCCCGCGTCCGCTGCAATTGCGGGACTATGAACTGCTGACCCATTCCGGCCCGGACTGGCAGCGCTGCCGTTTCAGCGTGCGGCCTGGCATCACCTGCCTGTGGCAGGTGAACGGCCGCAGCGCCATTCCGTTTGAGCAGTGGATGGAACTGGACCAGCAGTACGTGCGCATGTGGTCGCTGTGGCTGGACCTGCAGATTCTGGCCAAGACGATTCCGGCGGTGTTGCGGGGCTCGGGCGCGGCGTAAGACTTTCGGCGGCGCGAGTAGCATTCCGAGTGTCAACCCAAGTATTGGCCCCCAGTATCAAGCGACGAGCCAGTGCCCCGCTCAAGCCAAAGGACGGCTGGAATGGGCCACCCTTGCAACCAGCCACGACTCTCAACCAACCGTCTCAACCAAACCACGGGGAGAATGTTTTTGAACGAAGCGAGCTGCGGGCAGGTGGAGAACGCGGAGTTGGGCTGCGGAGAATATTCCGTGGGCCAGAGCGGCGGAACCGGCTACTGGGAAGGCTATCTGGCCGATATCCCCGCGCTGGAATTGCCCACCGACCGGCCGCGGCCAGCCGCGCTCAGTGCGGACTTGGGCGTGGAAGCCTGCGAGTTGCCGGCGCAGATCGGCAGCAGAGCGGACGGCGAAATCGGGCTGGCGGCTTTTGCGGTGCTGCTGCACCGCTATACGGCACAGGAAAAATTTGTAATCGCCGCGGGGCTGGGTGGGGAAACGGCGAGCGGAGAAACGGCGGGCGGAGAAGTGCTTCCGCTGGTGGCCGACTTTTCCGGCCGGCCAACGTTCCGCGAATTGGTGCGTCGGCTGGCTTCGGAAGTCTCCGCTGGACGGAAGGCAGGATCGGTTCCCGCGGATTTGGCGCAACGGTTGGGGGTGGAATCGGACGCCAGCCGACATGCGATTTTCCAGGCTGGGTTTTTCGCCGAGCCGGCTGCGTTTTCTGCCTGGCGAATTTCAGCTCTCCGAACTTCCGGCGCGGGGCTGGACCTGGCGGGGCTGGATCTTGCGCTTGAGTTCGCGGACGAGACCCTGCGCCTGCACTATAACCAGGATTTGTTTGAGCGGGCGACGGCAGTGCGCATGCTCGGCCACCTGCAACAGCTGCTGGCGGGCGCGATCGAGGATGCGGACATATCCTCAGCCGCGCTGCCCATGCTGACCGAAGCCGAGCTGCACGAGCATCTGGTGGAGCGCAACCAGACGGTGCGCAATTTTCCCGAGCGTTGCCTGCACGAACTGGTGGAGGACACCGCCGCGGCGTTGCCGAATGCGATCGCGGTGGCGCACGGGCGCGAGCAACTCAGCTACAGCGAATTCAACGCGCGCGCCAACCAAATGGCACATGCCTTGCGCAAGCGCGGCGTGGGCCGGAACGTGCGGGTGGGCGTCTGCCTGCCCCGCTCGCTGGACTTTGCCATCGCGCTGCTGGGCGTTTTGAAAGCCGGCGGCACGGTGGTGCCGCTCGACCCGAAGTATCCCGAGGAGCGGCTTAAGTTCATGCTGGAGGACGTGGCGGCGCCGCTGGTGCTGACCGACCGCGGCCTGCTGCAGGCAAAGATTCCAGGCGGCACGCAGGTGATCGAGCTTTCCGCGGAGCGCAAGATGATCGCGGCGCAGCCGCGCAGCAATCCTTCAGCTGATTCGGCCGGCGTTGTCTCGAATCCCAGCGACATCGCTTACGTCATCTACACCTCGGGTTCAACCGGCCGGCCGCGCGGGGTGCTGCTGCCGCATGCCGGCCTCGCGAACTACACGATGGGCGCGGTCGAAATGTTTGGGCTCGGACCCGGCGACCGCATGCTGCAGTTCTGCTCGATCAGCTTCGATGCGGCGATCGAAGAGATTTTCTCGGCCTGGGCAGCGGGTGCGACTCTGGTTTTTCTGCGGGACGAAGTATCGCTCGAACCCAGCGAGTTGCTGGGTTGGGCGGGCCAGCAGCGCATTACGGTGGTGGACCTGCCGACGGCGTACTGGCACGAGTGGGTGTACGCGCTGCCCAGCCTGCAGGAAAAAGTTCCCGCCAGCTTGCGGCTGGTGATTGTGGGTGGAGAGAAATCGTCGCCGGAGGCGTTTGCCACGTGGCACCGGCTGGTGGACAGCATCCCAGGAAGTCAGGTGCGCTGGATCAATACTTACGGTCCGGCGGAAGCCAGCGTAGTGGCTACCGCGTATGAACCGAAACTCGAGCCGGGGGACGCGGCGCCGGCGCGGCTGCCGATTGGGCGTCCGGTGGCGAACGCGAAAGTTTATCTGCTGGATGCGGACTTGAACCCGGTGCCGACGGGAGTTCCGGGCGAGCTGCACATTGCCGGAGCGGGCGTGGCCGCGGGCTATCTCAACCTGCCGGAGCTGACGGAACAGAAATTCGTTCGCGATATTTTCAGCGAAGATGCTTCTTCCGGCAACGCTCCGCGTATGTACAAGACCGGAGACCTGGCGCGGTATTTGCCGGGCGGCGAGATTGAGTTCGTGGGCCGCCGCGACCATCAGGTGAAGATTCGCGGGTTTCGAGTTGAGCCGGGAGAGATTGAATCGGTTCTGACGAAGCACGCGGGAATCAATGAAGCCGCGGTCATTCTGCGCGAGGACGCGACCGGCAACAAGCGTCTGGTGGGTTATGTGGTGCGCAGTGCGCAGGGCAGGGTGAGTGAGAGCGAACTGCGGAAGCATGTGAAGCAGTCTTTGCCGGAATATATGGTGCCCGCGGAATTTGTATTTCTTGAGGCCATGCCGCTGACGCCGAACGGCAAGATCAACCGGCGGGCGCTGGCTACGCTGAAACTTTCCGCCCCGCCGGACACGACCGCGACGCCGGCGATTCACGATCCGCTACAGGCGCAGTTGATTCAGATTTGGGAAGAGCTGCTGGGACGCAAGCCGATCGGGCTTGAGGACAATTTCTTCGAGCTGGGCGGGCATTCGCTGCTGGCGGCGCGGCTGATGCACCGCGTCAAGCAACTGACCGGCAAGACGCTTCCCCTGGCCACGCTGCTGCAAGCGCAGACGGTGGAGCGGCTGGCAGCGGTGCTGCGCGGCGAAGAAGTTTCGGGGCAGTGGTCGTCGCTGGTGGCGATGCAGCCGGAAGGAACGAAGCCGCCATTTTTCATGGTGCACGGGGTGGGCGGAAACGTGGTCGGGTTCTACGAACTGGCCCGGCACATGAAGCCCGACTATCCTTTTTACGGATTGCAGTCGCAGGGACTGGACGGGAAGCGGCCGCCGAATGCCAGCATCGAGGACATGGCCGCGGATTATCTCGCGGAGATTCAGGCAGTGCAGGCCACGGGCCCTTATCACCTGGGCGGATTTTCGCTGGGCGGGCTGGTGGCGTACGAAATGGCGCGGCAACTGCGCGCCCGCGGAGAAGAAGTTGGGTTGCTGGCGCTGTTTGATACCTATGCGACCAATCCGAGGCCGGTGGGGTTGGGCGATCTGCTGCGCGGCCAACTCCAGCTGACGCAGTTGCCGGATGAGTTACGCAGGAAAGTTCGCCGCACGCTGCTGGCGTGGCGTTTGCCGGAAGTTCTGAAAAAAGTGATGCGCGCCAACGCGCAGGCGGGAGCGCGGTACCGCCTGCAGCCTTATGACGGCAAGGCCGTTCTGCTGCGGGCAGGCGATGGCTGGCGGGTGGGGGAAGATCCGTATGCGGCGTGGGGGCGGCTGGTGGGCGAGTTGGAGATCATCAAGATCGGCGGCGCTCACATGGATATTTTGCGCGAGCCGCAGGTGGGCGATCTGGCGGAGAGTTTGAAGGGTTGCATGGATGCGGCGGGCGCTGCCCGCATGAATGAGCAGGAATTGCTCGTGAGGAATGCGGGTTGAGCGGGGAGAACTCCTCAGGGGCTAAAGCCCTCCGATTTATTGCGCGCTGACGCGGCGCTGAAGCGCCGCTCTTCCACGTTAATCGCAGCGCCGGAAGCGCTGCGCCACCCAAAATCCAAAGCAAAATCCCCACGTCTCGCAAAGGGCGCGAGACATGGGGCACCCAAAATCGAGACGCAAGAGCCAAGAGCCAAAAGCCAAGAGCCAAGGGCCAAGAAAGCAAGACCAGGGAAAGAATGAATTCAGGGGAAGCTAGGCAGGAAAGCAGCGTGGGCTCGGGGTCATTTCTGGGCAAGGTGGTGCGTGGGGCGAGCAAGGGCGGGCTGGCGATTCTGGATCAGGGGCTGATTTCGGGCTCCAACTTCATGATCAGCATCCTGCTGGCCAGCTGGCTGATGCCGGATCAGTACGGCGCGTATGCGGTGGCGTTCGGTATCTGGATCATGCTGTCGCTGGTGTACCAGTCGCTGATCCTGGAGCCGATGGGAGTTTTTGGAGGCTCGACATTCCACAGCAACCTGCGCGGTTATGTGCGCTCGCTGCTTTCGATTCATGTCGGGCTGTCGGTTACGATTTGCGGGTTGCTGGTGATGGCGTGGGCGGTGGCGCATGCTCTGGGCGCGGGTCCGGCCACCACAGGCGCGCTGGCGGGAGTGGCGTTTGCTTCGCCCTGCCTGATGCTGTTCAACCTGGCGCGGCGCAGTTTCTACGTGGAGCTTTCGCCGGCCCCGGCCGCGGCCGGTGCGTTCATTTATTCGGCGGTGGTGCTGGGTGGGCTGTATCTGGTGAACCGGCGGGCGCTGCTTTCGCCACTGACCGCGTTCCTGCTGATGGGGGCGGGCGCGCTGGTGACGGGCATCGTTTTAATGATCGCCCTGCAGCGCGGCCTGAGCGGCAGCGGTCCGGCTCCGGCGGTGGGCGAGGCCTGGGGCAAACATTGGCGCTACGGGCGCTGGGCGCTGGCCAGTTGCATTGCGGGCTGGCTGCCTTCCTATATCTACTTCCCTTTGCTCGCCAGCTTTACGGGGATGCAGGCGTCTGGCCAGTTGAAGGCCCTGATGAACCTGACCATGCCCTTCGAGCAGATGAAGGGCGCGCTGCTGATGCTGTTTCTGCCCTACGCCGCGCGGGTGATGCAGCAGGATGGAAAAGCCGGAGCGCGCATTATCGGAGTGCGGTTGACCCTGGCTTCGACGGCCGCAGCGATTCTTTACTGGGCGGTGATTATTCCTCTGCACAAGCCGGTGTTCCATCTGCTGTACCGCGGCGGCTACATGGATGTGGCGTATCTGTTGCCGGCGCTGGCGCTCGGACAAATCTTCTGGAGCGCAACCTTCGGGCCGGCGCTGGCGTTGCGGGCGATGGAATCTCCGCGGTCGGTGTTTGTGGCGCTGGGAGTGGCCACGGCGGCGTCGCTGGCGGTGGGCGTGCCGCTGACCTGGTTCTTTGGCCTGCGGGGCGCGATCTGGGGCAGCAATGCGGCGGACGTTTTTTCCCTGGCAGCCCTGATGTTCATGTTTCGACGCAAGCTCGCGAGCTTTGGTTCGGCGGGCGTGGCGCTGGGGTCGAGGTGGGTGGGAGCGAAGGGCGAGGTTCAGCCGACCATGGTGCTGGAAGCTTCCGAAGAAATTTAGCGCGCAGCAGAACTTCGAATCAGAGTTTCTTATTCAGACCTTCTTATTCAGACCTTCTTAATCAGACCTCCCCCATCGGTTCAGCTGCAGACCGAACCACAGATAAGACCAGCAAGGAGACGTGATGACAGAACAGAACCAGGGCGCCGGGAACCAAGCACAGAATAATTCTGGGGAGAAACAGAAAAAGCCGACATCCGCCTATCGCAAGCTGCGCCGAAAGTTTGCGCGGACGCCGCTGCGAGCGCCGCTGGTCTGGCTGCGCCACCGCAACATGCAACCGGCAGACCTTTTCTTCTGCGCTTATCCCAAGTCCGGGACAACCTGGGCTCGCTTCGTAATGTTCGAGATGCTTTCGGGGATGTCTTCCGGGTTCAGGGCCACGAACCAGCTGATGCCGGGGATCGGCCTGCATGCCAACGCGGCGCGCCTGCTGCCGGGGGGCGGACGCGTGCTCTGCAGCCACGAATTCTATCGCAAGGAATACAAGCGGGCGATCTACATGGTGCGGGACGTGCGCGATGTGTTGCTGTCGGAATACGCGTTTCTCAGCGCTCTCGAGTTCTACGACAACGACCTGGAGCATTTCGTGCCGTATTTCCTGTTTACCTGCGTCAGCGCCTACGGCCCGTGGCATAAGAACGTAGCGTCGTGGCTGGATTCGCCCATCGCCAAAAACGGCAACTTGATGGTGGTGCGCTACGAGGACCTGCGCCGCGATCCGGTGCCGTGGTTTGCTAAGATGGCGGACTTTATCGGCGTGGATGTGAATGAGGAAAAGATCCGGATCGCGGTGGAGAACAATTCGATCCAGAACATGCGGGCGAAGGAAGACCGGGAACCGGTGCGGGCATCGATCAAGGGACGCTTCGTGCGCGAGGGCAAGGTGCGGGGCTGGCTGTCGAAGCTGACTCCGGCGCAGGTGCGGTTGATCGAAGAGCATGCCGGTCCCATGTTGTCGCGCCTGGGCTATCCGCTGTCGTCGGAACTTAGCCGGGAAGAAAGCGCGCCGTTGCTGGTCGAGGCGGCCAGCGAGGTTTCGCTTCGGGTGTGACCGGGCGGAAAAAAGTAACCTTGAAAGCCGGGGGGACCGCGGTAGAATTTTCTTGCGGCGCAAACCAGGGTTCCTCGGGTCGCCGTCGCGTTCGCTCCGGCTCGCTCGGAATGACAAGCCTTTAGCGGTTAGAAGCAGAGCGGTAAGCAGATTGCGGCTCGAAACAGATTAGCGATTCACGGCAGACTTCACAAAATATGGCAGACAAAGGCAGCACGTGGGTTCAGGGAGCGGGGACGATCGCCGGCGGACAGCCGGGGGTGGGGCCGAACTCCGCGGAAGGGTTGGCGGGCAAGCCGTTCTCCAAACCGTCGGTTGTGCCGCAGGGCGTTGGCCTCAGGACCATTCTGATGGCGGGGGGAGTGGCGGTGCTTTCGGGGCTGTTTCTGAGTCTGACGCCGAGCGATTGGACCTGGGAGGTGCTGCGGGTTCTGACCGTGGCGCTGCTGCTGATGGGCTCCTTTTATCTTCCCGCGCAGGGGCCGAAACCGGCGTTTGTAATCTGGTGGGTGATGCTGATCGGGGAATGCATCTTCTTCCGCGAAGGCGACGCCAATTCCAACGCCAACGCCTATGCGGGAAACTTTCCCACGGCGGCCTACGGCGAAGCCATTGCGTGGATCCTGTGCCTGCTGGCGGTGCTGGTTTGTGCGGTGCGGGTGCGGGGATTTTTCCGCCAGATCTTCGTGGGGGATTTCAAGTGGAACACGCTGTTCGCGGTGGTCTGCATCGCCTCCTGCGCCTACACGCCGCGTTTTTCGCTGGGTGCGGTGTGGGGCTTTAAGATCGGGCTGGTGGTTTTGCTGTTGTGGGCGTGCTCGACGCGGATTCACGACTTGAAAGACACGGTATCGTTCCTCCGTTTCGGCATCTGGGCGTACGCCATTATTGTGCTGCAGCCGGTCGTGATCGCGGCCATGCGCGGGGATATGTTTGACGAAGAAGGCCGCATGAGCACCATTGTTTCGCCCAATGCGCTTTCGCCCCACGCCGCGATTATGCTGCTGATGGCGCTGACGTTGTTCTCCAGGCGCAAGGACGAGGGGATGAACCGGTCGGCGATCCTGCTGGGCCTGATAGGGTTGGCGGTGATGATTCTCGCGGGCAGTAAGACGGGTGTTCTGGCTTGTGTGTTTGCCGGCGCGCTCTTCTATATTCTCCGCGGGCGGCTGGGCACGGCGTTCACTTATATCGCGGGCACGGGAGTGTTGGCGGCGGCGCTTGTGCTGACCACGCCGCTGGGCGACTATCTGCATCTTTACCAGGATCGCGCCGGCGCCGAATCTTTTTCCGGCCGCACCATTTTGTGGAAGGCGGTGATTCCGGAGATCGAGCACCGGCCGATTGAGGGTCACGGCTACATGGCGTCGGAGTTTGTGATGTTTCAGGTGAATGCGGTGGGCTGGGCGGCGCCCCACTTGCATAACGGATTTCTGGAAGCTTTGTACAACACCGGGCTGCTGGGATTCGTCCCCATGATGATGCTGATTTTCGTGATCCCAAAGAACCTGATTCGAGTGCTGCGGCGGACGCCCAAGGACGAGTACCTGTACCGGGTCGCGGCCGGATGTTTCGCGTTGTATGCCTTCCTGCTGATCAATGGATTTTTCAATTCGAGTTTTGGCGGGAAGTGCACCCCGCCGTTCATGCTGCTGATGGGGCTGGTGGTGGTGAGCCAGAAACTGCTGCAGCAGGCGCCGGCGCCGGCCACGATCTGGAAGAGGACGCTGTAACGCCCGCGGCCATGCGCATTCTGTCGGTGCACAATCAATTCCGGCAATACGCCGGTTCTGACATGGTTGCGGCGGCCGACGAACAGATGCTGGCCCAGCACGCCGAAGTGGCGAGCTATACCCGGAATAGCAATGAGATTGCCGGGGCGGGGCTGGTCGAGAAGGCGCGGCTGGGGCTGGATACGATTTATTCCCGGCGGACGGTGCGGGAGATCACGGAACTGGTGGGGAAGTTTCGGCCGCACATTGCGTACGTACACAATGTGTTCCCCCTGATCTCGCCTTCGCTGTACCATGTGCTGCACCGGCTGCGAGTGCCTTCGGTGCACGTGATTCACGATTTCCGGTTGTGGTGCCCGAACTCGCGCTTCTACATCAACGACGCCCCGTGTCAAAGCTGCCAGATGGGGAACTACTGGCCGGCCATCCAGAAACGCTGTGTGCAGGGCAGCACGGCTTACAGCGCGCTCTATGCGGGAGCCCTGTATGTGAACCGCCAGCTGGATTTCACGCAGAAAATCAGCGGGTACATTTGCCTGACCGAGTTCGCCAAGAATCTGCTGGTGCAGTCGGAAGTTCCGGAAAACAAGATTCACATCTGCCCCAACCACATCGATACCGCGAGTTTCACGCCGCAGTATGGCGGCGGAAAGTATGTGCTGTATCTGGGCGGCCTGTACAAAGACAAGGGCGTGATGACCATCGCGAAGGCTTTCGCCCAACTGCCGCACATCCCGGTGAAGTTTGTGGGGGCGGGAGACGCCGAGCCGGAGTTGCGGGAGTTTATTCAGGAGCGCGGGCTCTCGAATCTGGAGATCGTGGGATTCAAAGGCGGGCAGGAAAAGCTGGACTACCTGCGCAACAGCGCGTTTACCATCTGCGCGACCCACTGTTACGAGACTTTCGGCCTGGTGGTGCTGGAGGCGTATGCCAGCGGCAAGCCGGTGATCGCGTCGGCGATGGGCGCGCTGCCTTATATCGTGAAGCCGCAGGAGACCGGGCTGCTGTTCGAGTCGCAGAATTCCGACGACCTGGCCGCCAAGGTGCGCGGGCTGTGGGAACGGCCGGAGCAGATTGAGAGTATGGGGCGCACGGCCCGGGCTCTGGTCGAGAGCAAGTACGATTCCCGGCTGCGTTATGCCGCGCTGAACGGTATTTTTGAACAAGTGATTCAGAAGGCTGGTTTGAACTAAGCTGTTTGAACTAATCTGTTTCCAAGAAGCTGGTTTGAATTCATCCGCTGCCGCTCGTGCTGGTAGTAACACCTGGATGTCCTTCGTCTGCATCTCTGGCCCATCATTCCATCCGAGCCGTTTTTGACGGAGCGAATCCGCCTGATAGGAACGAAATCACCATGGGGAACGAATTGAACACAGTCAGCCTGGAAGAAGCCGTACAGGAAGCGGGTGCCTCGGTGGATAAGCGTGATGGCAAGCCGGAGCGCGTTCCGCCGATTTTTGTGATCGGCGTGTGGCGCTCGGGCACGACGCTGCTGTATTCGCTGCTGAACCAGCATCCCGCCATCCGGCTGATGTATGAATCGGACCTGCCCGTGCTCTGGCCCATGTTCCGGACGGCGGGAGGGCGGAAGAACTGGGTGGAGAAGTGGGAATACTGGAATGCGGGGGTGAGCCGGCACGATTTCGATCCGGCGGAGCTGGCCGCGCCGGTAAATTCCCTGGCTGAGGCGTTCGAGCTGGCAGGCCGGAAATACGCGGCGGAAAAAGGCAAGACGCGATGGGGATGCAAGTCTCCTTCTTACTACGACCAGCTGGAGTTTCTGGCGCGCGAGTTTCCCGGGGCCCGGTTTGTGGTGATCTGGCGTGATCCGGAAGAAGTGGTGCGCAGCGTGATCGCGGCCAAGACTACGGCTCTTTGGTTTACCCGGCCGGGCATGGAGCTGAGGATGCTGCTGGCGGCCAGAGTTATGCAGGCCCAGGTGGAAAAACTGCAGGCCATGGGAGCCGCGGTGCACCAGCTTTATTTCCGCGATCTGATTGGCGATACCGCGAACACGATGCGGGGTATCTGCGAGTTTCTCGAAGTGCCGTTTGATCCGGCGGTCACGATGCTGGATCGCGCGGACCGTTCGGCGGTGTTTGATGGGGCGCACCACAACCTGGCCAGGGGCAGCCAGATCGTCGCCAGGAAGGAGCACCACGAACCACTTCCGCCGGAGACGGCGGAGAAGATCAGCCGCTACAAGGCGCGGTGGAAGGCGGAGTCCGGCGACCGCTGGATGCTGTCTCGACGCTTTGCGGAGACTGCCGCCGCCCAGCCAGGGTTGTGGGAGCGGGCCGTTGATAGCTTAAAGCTAATAGCTCTGCGCACTCAGGATGTTGCGCCGCGAATCGCATTTTCGATTCTGCCGTTGTCGATATGGCAGACCTACCGGCGGCTCAAGTACAAGGATGCGCAGTGGGTGCACCGCCAGATCACGAGCAAAGAGACGACCCTGCGGAGCGCGACGGAAACCCGGCAGGCGGCTGCGGAGCGTCCTTCGGAACGCCCGTCGGGAATTCTCCCCGGTCAGCTCTCGACAGCTCCCTCGGAAGTTTCCTCGGGAAGTCTCCCGGCAAGCTCCTCTGAGAGTTCCAGCGATGCCTGTGCGGTGCGCCTGGGCAAAGTGATGCTGCAGTCGGTGAGTTTGGAGGGGCTGCTCTCCAACAGCGGCAGCCAGTTGAAGCACATTGTGACCGTCAACAGCGAAATCTTTGTTTGTGCCCATGAAGACGCGGAGTTTGAAGCGCTGCTGCAGCGCACCGTGAACACCATTGACGGGCGGATCGTGCACCTGTTGTGTTCTCTGCTGTACCCTGGACGGAACCTGCGCAAGCGGGCCGGTTCGGATTTCATCTACAACCTGCCCGAACATGCGACCCGGCACGGGGAGCGGCTTTACCTGCTGGGAGCCGAGGGTGGCTCGAACCGGGGTACGATTGAAGCGCTGCGCCAGCGCTGTCCTGATCTGGTGGTGGACGGGTACTCCCCGGCGTTCTCGGAGAATATTCAGGATCAGGGCTGGAATGAGGACATTCTCCGCCGGATCGCAAGTTTCCGTCCCACGCACCTGGTGGTCTGTTTCGGCCCGGTCAAGCAGGAGATGTGGATCGCGCAGAACGCGAATTACCTGTTTGGGCTGGGCGTGCGCTGCGCCTACGGGCTGGGCGGGACGCTGGATTTTGTTTCTGGAAGAAAGAAACGCGCGCCCCGGTGGATTCAGGTGATGGGAGCAGAATGGCTGTTCCGCTTCATCTGCGAGCCGCGGCGCCGGTTCCGGCGCACCGCCAAGATGTTCAAGATGCCCTACTACGCGTTCAAGTTTTATAAACGCGAAGTCGAGGTTCGGGCGGCTGCTACGGGGCCGGAGAGCATCCAGCCGGAAACCCAGGTCAAGGCCAGCTAATGGATCAGGAGATGGGACGGGGAGATTGGGAATGATCAGCGAAGAAGCGAAGCTGGCGGGCGCGGACCCGAGCGCAGCTGAGTCCGGTGCGAAAGAAAAATACGTGACCATCAGCGTGGACGACGGCCATCCGACCGATCTGCGGACGGTGGACCTGCTGCACCAGTACGGGCTGACCGCGACCTTCTACGTTCCGGGCACGAATCACGAACGGGTGGTGATGACCCCGGCGCAGATTCGGGACATTGACCGGCAGTTCGAGGTGGGCAGCCACACCATGAGCCATATCCGGCTGACTTTGATGTCGGGGGAACGGGCGCGGCAAGAGGTGATGGACGGCAAGAAATTCTCCGAAGATACGCTGGGCCACGAAGTGGTTGGGTTCTGCTATCCGGGAGGAAAGTTTAACCGCCGCATCGAAGGCTATGTGGAAGAAGCCGGCTTTCTCGCGGGCCGCACCTGCCGGTATTTCCGGAACGACTACTCGAGCAATCCTTTCAGCTGGGACATCAGCACCTACGCCAACACCTATCCGGCGTATGTGCAGGTGCGGCACTGCCTGCTGGAATACAACTTCCGGGGCGCTTACGAATACCTCACCACGTTCAAGGCGCGGGTGCCGTGGGTCGCGCAATTCATCTGCGCACTCGATGACGTCTCGCGCAACGGCGGCATGGCGCATCTCTACTTCCACAGCTGGGAGATTGACCAGAACGGGGAGTGGGACAAGCTGGAGTCGCTGTTCAAAATCATCGCGCAATATTCGCAGGTGAAGCCGGTGACCAACGAGTTCCTTTACCGGCGCTGGCACGAAAAGCGCCGGCAAGTCAGTTCGCCGAAGCTGGTCAGTTTGCGCCCTCAAGCATGATGGGCTTGGCCCCGACCGGGACCGGCTGTCCGGGAGAGATTGGGTTGGTGCCGCCGCTCAGGGTTTTATAGTCGACTGCCTGCGCGGGCGGGGTGTACTGGGCATCCCCATTGAACGTCCAGGCAAACAGGGCAAAATGGCCGTTGGCTTGGATAAACGGGCAGGTGATGACATTGCCCTTCGGGGAGCATGCCGCAGTGAAGTGGCCGCCGACCAGCCAGTCCATCATCGTCTTGTATGCGGCCGAGTAGTCGGGGTGGTGGCCGATGGTGGTGTTGAAGAAAAACCAGCTTAGGTGCTGAGCTCCGAAAGAATAGTGGATGATGTGCCAGCGCACCATCTGGCCGATGCAATCGTCCGGGGTATAGCGGCTGTCACAGGAAAATGTGATCGCATCGAAGCTGGTTTCGCTGTTCATCCACGGGGTGTCGCTCCAGCCGCTGGTGCTGTTCTTGAGTTCAACCATTTCCTTCATGATGGCGGCGCGGGGTTCGGGAGGTTTGCCCTGCAGGTAGAGATGGAACGAGTAGATGTCGGAGAGCCTTCCGTTCGAATTCTCCTGGTTGAGCCAATCGCGCATCCAGTCGGTGTCGCCGCGGGTTACCGGCGGAGTGAGCACGAGAGCGCCAGGCACCTTGCCGCGGACCATGGCCACTGCCGGCGCCATGAGCTGATAAAGCTGCGGGACGGTGCCGCCCCAATAATTGGGGGAATTGGCTTCATTCCACAGTTCCCAATACTTGATGGTGTCTTTGACGCAGTGTCCGGCGGGCGAGCAATGGCCCAGTAATGCCGTGACAAATGCGTTGAACGAGGGGCTGCCGCCAGCCGCCAGATCGTCGGGCGGGAACGCTGAACCCCAGGAGCGCTCGCACGCCCGCTTGGTCGCCCAGCACGGCGTATAGCCGAACGTGTACATGGCGTCACGGGGCTGGTGAGCCGCAATCGTATCGAGGTAGGCGTCGAGAGTTCTCCAGTTGTAAACTCCGGGGCCGGGATTGAGCAGGTGCCATTGCACCTGAGAGTCCCACAAGCGGATCATGCCCGGCTGGGCGATGCTGGTGGGCCAGGTGGCGTTGGGACAGTTGGTGGGTTTTCCGGTGCCGCATTGAAATCCGAAGCTGGATGCGGTCAGGGTGGGAAAGCTGGTTCGGTCGGCAGGTGCGGCCGGAAACGAAGCGTGGCTGCGAACCAGCCGGGCGCCGGCGGAAATCGCCAGGATCAGGCCCAGAGCAAGCACCAGAGCAAACAAAAGATTTCGTGGGAGAGCCGGTTTCGCCGAAAGACGCATATCCTTCTCCTCGAACGAGTGCACGAGCTAGATTGCGACAGCGATCGCGGACGGCAAAAACGATCGCTGGCAGTTCAAGTATTTCATACGGACGTGCAAGAGCGCCCCTCCCCAAAGCGGGGCGAGAGTTAGATGGTTTCAGTTTTCAATCTCACGAGTTCCAGGCGGGCACTTGCCAGCCTGGCGAAGATCTTTCGGCGCATGGCGAGGCGGGTGCTTGGCAAGATGCCTCGTGCTGGTTCCGCAGGAACAGCCCTTCCCCAAGAATTGAAGCGGCAAGAATCGAAACTGGAGGGTTACAACAAAGTTATGACGTATAAGGAGAGGACCATGCATTCACAACCAACCACGAACGTTGGCATCGGGCCAAAAATTGGATTGACCAAACTGGCGTCCGCAATCATCCGGGGCGCTGTCACACTCGCTGTGCTGTCCGCGCTGCTGATGGCGGCTCGTCCGGCACAAGCGCAGACGCAAAATGTGCTCTGGAATTTCACCGGCATACCGGATGGCCAGAGCCCTTACGGCGGCGTGACGGTCAATGGCAGCAACTTCTTCGGAACGACTTACCAGGGCGGGGCCTATGGCTTCGGATCGGTGTATGAGCTGCAACCGAACGGCACTGGCGGCTACAACGAGTCAGTAATCTACAGCTTCTGCCCGGCTTCTCCGAGCTGCACCGACGGACAGTATCCGACGTTTGGCAGCGTGCTGTTCAACAAGAGTGGGGTTCTTTACGGAACCACCTTTCTGGGCGGCGCGAACGCAGAGGGCGTGGTGTTCACGCTGACTCCCTCGGGTTCGACGTGGACCTACGACGTGATCTACAGCTTTGGAGCTGTGCCGGACGCGCAGAATCCAGTGAACGGTTTGATCATGGACGGGTCGGGCAATATCTTTGGCACGGCCTACAACGGCGGAGGGGCAAACAACGGAGCAGTGTTCGAGTTGAGCCCCAACGGCAGCGGCGGCTGGACAGAGCAGGTGGCCCAGTCCATCAACAGTCTGTTTGGCGGGTTGGCCGTCAATGCCGCCGGAGACATCTACGGTACGACCGAGAACTCCGTGTTCGAACTGCAACCGAACGGGAGCGGCGGGTTTCTGCTGAGCACGCTGTTCACCTTCAACTCGGCGGACACTGCTACGCAGGGTTCCAACCCCAACGGCACCGTGATCCTCGACAGTAAGGGCAACATCTACGGCACGACGACCGCGGGCGGCAAGTACAACCTGGGCACGGTCTACAAGCTGACCCTGGGTACGAAGGGAACCTACACGGAAAAGATACTGTATTCGTTTGGCGCGACCAGTCTCTCTGGTTCCACGCCTTATGCTGGCGTGGTGGCCGATACGGCCGGGAACCTCTACGGTACGACCAAAGTTGGCGGCAAGAACGGCGCTGGAATTGTTTACGAACTGGTGTCGAACAACGGCGGCTATGTAAACAGGACTCTCCAGCAATTTATCGGGGAGAACGGAGCCGTTCCGTACGCCGGTCTGGTTTACAGCGGAGGGTATCTCTACGGCACCACCTTCGAGGGCGGAGCGGACGGAGAAGGCACGGTGTTCGTGGTGAATCCGGCGGCTGCGGTGACCAAGACCACATGCGTGTCCTCGGTGAATCCATCCACCTCGGGCGAAGCGGTGACCTTTACGGCAACGATAACTCCTGCGCCGCCGAATGGAGAGGTCGTCGTATTTCAGCCGGTGGGCCAGTCCACCCTAACGAACGGCGTTGCTACCTTCACGGTGTCGGACCTGAAAGTGGGCGCGACGACGATCACCGCGGTCTACGCCGGCGACCTGAACTTCATCGGCAGCAAGTCGGTGAGCTTCTCGCAGGTGGTGACGAAGTAGTTGCTGTGGCTTATGGCTGGAACCGCCGCGGTTCCAGCCCGCATGGGAGCCTCTGGGGGGAAGGAACGACGCTTACGTTCCTTCCCCTGTTCCTCACCCTTTTATGTATTGCAGGGCAGGGAACTCGCGGAGGTTACCGGGTGTCAGGACCGCCGGCGGCGCCGGGCTTGTCCGCTGGTCCAAAGTAAGCCGGGTTGAGTTCGGGGGTAACGGGTCGCTCGATGGACTGGATGGCTTTGTCCCGGTGCTGTCTTTCCAGCAACCTGCGAACTTCATTTCCTGTCTTTTCCGAGAGCCCAGTTTCTTTGGCGTCGAGCTTGTAGATGTAGTGGCCAGTGGAATCGCTGAAGACCTGGGAAACTTCGCCGACTTTCAGGTCGAGCGCGAAAGCGTGGCCGGGAGGAAGGCTGTTGGCATGCACCGCGCCGAGACTGGAATTGGGCGGAACTTCGGTCATGCCAGCCGAAGCGTATGCGTCCTTTTGTAAGGTGGAAAAGCTTTCGCCCGTCAGGGCGCGGGCGCGCAACTTCTCCGCCAGTTGATTTGTTTGGGTTTCGGAGTCTTTACGGTTGGGAACGTAGATTCGTTCCAGAGTAACGGCGTCAAACTCAGCCGAGTGGGTGTGATAGTAATCCTCGATTTCCTGCGGCGGAATTTTAGCGGACTCTTGCTCGATTTGGCGCACCAGTTCCTGGGAAAGAATCTGCAGGCGAGCGAAGGCGATCCGTTGCTGGAAGCGCGGGTCGTTTTCGAGGCCGCGGGCTTCCGCCGCCTGCGCCATGGCGAGCAGGCTGGGATAGGCCTGGGCAAGCTGGCGCTGCCGGGAGGCAGTTTGTTTGTTGGCGAGCACCGCATCCGCCAGCTTCTCAAACTGAGTTCGTGAGATCTGGGTCTGACAGGCGGGATGGACGTTCTCGGCGGCCACGGATGAGGTTGGCGGGCAAAGTCCCTGGATGGTGATGACGGCCGCATCGGGCGCAACCTTGGCAGCCGACTCAGGAAGGCCCTGCTGTTCTTCTTGATCCGCTTTGTCCTGCGGAGTGAGAGCTTGATGCTCCGTCGGCACGTTGGCTGTTGCGGGCGCGGATTTCTGTTGCCACAGCATTGAGCTTGCGATCAGCAAGCCGATGATTGAGAGATGGCGCATTTCGAGGGTTCCTCCAGGTTTAGTAAATCCAGTTTGGTAAATCCAAGTTTGGTAAATACAGGTTTGGTGAATCCAGATTTCGTAAATTTAAAGTTTATGCAAATAAGAAGCTTTGGCCGTGAAGTCGTTTGCCTTCTTAGAATACAGAGTTACCTTGCGGAATTCCTTGCGAACTGCCGAATCGACCCTGTTCACGGGCGGTTGCAGGTTTCTGCATCTTGACGGAGTTCCGGGGAGGCAAGTAAGCTCAAGCGATTTTCAATTTTTTTGTTTAATTTGGGTACTTGCGGCACGCACACCGTGATTTATGTGGAGACGCAGAACGACAGCGTCTACGCGTTCGATGCCGACGGCCTCAGTCCGACGGCGATTTTGCAGGTCAGCTTTATCAATCCTGCAGCCGGAATCACGCTGGTTATCTGCACTTACCCCGGTGAGCCGAACAAACTAACGGAGATCGGAAGGGATTTTCGGTCTCAATTTTAGACCATTCATTTGTGGAGGACGTATGATTCGCACATTCGCCAAATTCGGGTTGTTATTCACGTTGGCCATAGCCGGCCTGGCGCCGGCCGGGGCCCAGACGTTCACCGGCGTTTTCACGCAGCACAATGATATTGGCCGAACCGGCCAGAACCTGGGCGAGACCATTCTTACCCCGCAGAATGTCAACCCTACGACATTCGGCAAGGTGTTCTCCTATTCGGTGGATGGTCAGATCTACGCCCAGCCGCTATATGTTCCGAATGTCAGCATTCCGGGGCAGGGCGCGCACAACGTGGTCTATGTGGTGACGCAGAACGACAGCGTCTACGCCTTCGATGCCAGTTACCTCAGCCCCAAAGCGCTTTGGCAGGTCAGCTTCGTCAATCCCACGACCGGGATCACGCCCATCACGTGCACCTCCAGCCACACGCCGAACGCGTATTGCAGTGTGTACCCCTTCGCCGGCATCCTTTCCACGCCGGTGATTGATCCGATCAGCAGCACCATGTATCTGGTGGCACGCACTGAGCAAAAAGGGCAGTTCTTTCAGACCTTACACGCGCTCGACATCACCACCGGGGCGGAGAAGTTTGGCGGCCCGGTAAACATTACAGCCTCGGTGCCGGGGACGGGACAAAACAGCAAGAACGGGGTCATTACTTTTCCCACCAACGTCGCCATACAGCGCGCCGGGCTGCTGCTGGCAAACGGCGAGGTATACATTGCCTGGGCGGGCGTGTACCACGGCTGGATCATGGCCTATAACGCCGCGACCTTGCAGCAAACGGCAGTTTTCAATACCACGCCGAATTCGATTGGAGGCGGGGTTTGGGCCAGCGGAAACGCCCTGGCCGCGGATGCCAGCGGAAACATCTACGCGGCGGTGGCCGACGGGATGTTCGATATAAATACGGGTGGAATTGATTACGGCGATACCCTGGTGCAATTCAATGCCAGCCTGGGAGTTGTCGATACGTTTACTCCCCTCGATCAGAATTGCCGGGCGCACAACGATATGGATTTGGGGTCAGGCGGCCCGATGCTGCTGCCCACGCAGCCGGGCAACGTACCCAACGAGCTGCTGATTTCCGGCAAGGGCGGACCGCCCTGCGATCTGGATCCTGCGGCTAGTCCCATTTATGTTCTGAACGTAAACAATTTAGGGGGATACAACGCGACTCAGGATCAGGACGTAGAGGAAGTTACGGGAGCCCAAGGAGGCTATTGGAGCAGTCCCGCCTACTGGCAGGGCCCCAGCAGTGCATACGTCTATTACGCTGGCACCACGGCCGATGCAGGCAGGGGTGATTTTCTGAAGATGTACAGCGTAACCGACGGACTGCTGTCGGCGGCCCCGGTGGCAACCAGCAGCAACAACTATCCGGTGGGAGCGACACCTTCAATTTCGGCCAACGGCACAACCAATGGCGTGCTCTGGGCGATTGAGCGTCCATCTGCTTTGGGGATTGCTCCAGGCACGGCGCCAGCGATCCTATACGCCTACAATGCCACCAACGTGACCACGCCAATCTACAGCAGCGCGTCCGCAGTTTCCGAAGGCGTGCTACGCGACCGTGGCGGGTGTGGGAACAAGATGGCGGTTCCGACTATCGCCAACGGCCTGGTTTACGTAGGTACAGAAAACGAGTTGGACGTGTTCGGACTGCTGGGCTCCACGGCGGCTCCCGGTGTCTACCTGGGGAACCCATGCGTGGCGTTCGCCACGGCGGTGCTGGGTACCCCAGCGAGCCAGGTGTTTGCCGTGACCAATAGCGGAAGTGCAACCTTGACAATCAGCAACATTTCCGTAACGGGCACCAACCCGGCTGATTTCGTCGAGATCAACAACTGTACTGCGTCTCTGGCTCCAGGCAAGAAGTGCTCCATCAAAGTCACGTTCACGCCCTCCATCCTGGGCCCGGAGAGCGCCTTTGTGTTGATCACGGACAATGCCGTGGGCAGCCCGCACAACATCTTCCTGGTGGGATCGGGAGAGAACTAGAACACCGCGGCCTGCGACCCCTCTGCAAGAATTTTCACAGCGGGGCCGCAAGCCACGCACTTTTCTTTCCGCTATATGCATAAGATTGCGTAAGTTCGAGTTCGCAATTGCGGTGTAAATCACTGAAAACAGGGTATAAAACGCAACTCGCGATGGTACTGGGATTGCTCCATCTTGGGGGTGGGGCAGCTGCTGGGGCGGCAAAAGAATCTGGTTGTTAGAAGTAATATCCCACGGGGATCAAAAAGGAAAAACAATGCATTTTAAGAACTGGTTTCTGACTGTCGTGTTAATGGCGACTCCCGCCTTTGCGCAAGCAACCTGCAAGGGTGATTGCCAGCCAGGCACGATTGCCGGCCCGTTTACCGCCGCCCAAGTCGCGGAGTACAGCACGACCGCCCCATTCTCGATTTGTCAATCCGTGGCCTGCACGACCGGCACATGGAGCGGAGACCAAATCGAGGGCATTGACGCGGTGCAGAATACCGGCACCGGCTACCAGTTCTACGACAACCAGAATCCGGACATTGACGACAACGTTGCTGTGGGCCCGACGGTGAGCGGCCAGAACGCGCAAGTTCTGGAGTGGGTCAATGGCGAGTACCTTCAGGCTTTTGACAAAGTAACCGGGCAGCCCATCTTTACCAAGGCCGGCGGGACCACGGCCGAACCCGTGAACCTGGGAGTGTTGTGGTCGGCTTCGACGCAGCCGGAATGCTACACGGAGGGAGCGGGAAACGTGCAGGTGATCTTCGATCGCCTGGACAAGGCGTTCGTGATCAGCCGGAGAGTCGTCTATACCACGGGCGCCGGCATCCACGAATCTGCCTGGTGCATCGCGGCCAGTTCCAGCCCTGATCTTTCCAACCCGGCCACCAAATGGTACGCCTACGAGTACCGGCTGAGCACGGTGATTCCGTGTACGCCGAGTTCGGTCAACTGCACGACGGGAAAGTTCTATTACTACTTTCCGGACTGGCCGAGAATCGGTACCTGGTCGAACGGCTTCTACATCACGTTTGACTTGCAGGACCCGAACGACGCTTACATCGAATCAGGCGTCGAAGCCTGCCAGTTGGACCGCGCCGATATCGTGCTGGGCAACCCCACCAACCCTCTGAAGTGCTACACCTATACGATTCCATCGTCGGACCGGCCTAGCCTGATTCACTCCCTGGATGTCGCGGATATTGACAGCGCCACCGGGCCGACCAGCGGAGAGCCCGAATATTTTCTCTCCATTGTGAATCCCAGTAACGCGCAACAAGGCGAAACCGGACTGCACCTGTGCACCAGCACGACCACGCCGTGCACATCGACTCAACTGGCCCTGTTTACCTGGGGAACGAGCGGACTCAGCCAACCGAGCGCGCTTAACGTGACCGCCTATGCTCCGGGTTGCTACAACACGACGACGGGCGAGGAAGCGAACACGTATTGCGTTCCCGAACCGAGCACCAACACCGCGGCCCTCGGAGCGTACGGCTCGCCGTCATGCGGGAACTACACCACGCCCTGCGTGGACTCGCTGGGCGACCGGCTGTCGAACCGGCTGACCTACAACAATCTGTCGTCAACGACGGGCGGACCCAATGGTGAATATTTGACCGCCTCGCACGTGGTGATGGAGAGTTCGACCAATCAGCGGACCGGCATCCGGTACTACATCATCAAGGTTGCCGGCGGGAAGGCAAGCGTAGTGGTTAATAGCGGCAGCGCGTCTGGCCCTCCGGACTTGCAGGACCCGAATGACGTCCTGTGGTACTTCATGCCCAGCGCCGCCCTCGATGAGAAAGGCAACATGGGATTCACCTTTACCGCGTCCGGGCCGAATTGCGCCTCGTGTGGAACCGGCGATCAACCTCACCCGGCCCTTGCCTTCAATGTACTTCCCTGGGGAGCATCGAGCTTCGACGGGCCAACGCTCATCGTGCAGGGAACTGCCGACCAGGAGAACAACGACCGTTGGGGAGAGTACGCCGCGACGGTGGTTGACACCACCGACGGGCTGACCTTTTACGGCGTAGGCGAGTACTACACGGTGAATGAATCTGGCACGACGGGTTGCTCGGTGCCTTCCAGCGACTGCTATACCTGGCAGACGCGGATTTTCCGGGGCGCATACGGCACGACGTTCTAGGTAGGTCCGTTCACAGAAGCCTTGAGGCTTGGAGGCAGCGGCTGGGGACACCCAGCCGCTGTTCTTCTTGTCGTCCACCCTAATCGTCTACCTTGCGTTCTTCACCAGCGCTTGCTACTTGGACTGAAACATGATGGGAATCAGTCCAATGGTGGTGGACTGCCCTGACTTTATGTTTTGCGTGGCGCCGCCGTAGGTACCGTTGAATTCCCGGTAATCCACGTATTCGGTCGCCGGCGTGTAGCTGCTGTTGCCTGCCGTATTCCACACAATCAGTGCTGAGGCGCCATTGGCCTCGGTCAAAGAGCAGGTCCAGACGGTACCGCTGCTGGTGCAAGACGCGGTGAAGGTCGAGCCGGTGAGCCACTGCATCATGGTGTAGTAGTAGGTGTCATAACCCCCGGCGTTGATGCTGGGCCAGTCAAACCAGCCCACGTGGAATGCCCCTCCGGCGCCCCCCTGATAGGCGTACTGCAGGACGTGCCAGCGCACCAGCTGACCATCGCAATTCTCGGCGGTGTATTGGCTGGAACAAGTGAACGTGGTGTTGATAAAGTTCGTTTCCGTGTTCATGAACGGAGTGGTGGTCCACCCGGCGGCGTTCTTGGCGTTGACCATTTTGGCGACGATGCTGATGCGCGTCTCGGGCGTGTAATCCCTCAGATAAACGTGGAAGCCGTAGTAGTCGGAGAGCCGGCCGTTGGAGTTCTCCAGAGCGAGCCAGCCGGACATCCAGGTGGCATTGCCGCCGCACACCGGCGGAGTGGAAACAATCGCGCCGGAAACGTGGGCGCGAACGATGGGAACGACCGGTTTGAACATGTCATAAAGCTGGGTCTGCGTGCCCGTCCAGAAGCCGGTTAGATTGGCTTCGTTCCACATCTCCCAATATTTGATGTAGGTGCTGACGCAGTTGCCGGCGGGAGAGCAGTGCTCGACCAGAGCGGTAACGAAATTGGTAAAGGACTGGCTTCCGCTGCTGGTCAAATCGGAAGGCGGGCCGGGCGACCAGGTTAGTCCGCCAGTGCAGGCAACCGTGGTGATCCAGCACGGGACTTTGCCGAAGGTGTACATGACTGCGGTGGGCTGATGTTGCGCGATCATGTCGAGCCAGGTGTCGAGCGCAGTCCAGTTGTAGGTGCCGGGGCTGGTTTCGAGCATGTCCCAAGTGGTGCCGGAATTCCACAGCCGCACGGTTCCGGGCTGAGAGGTGGTGGAAATCCAGTCGCCATTGGTGCCGCAGGTGCTGCCGTTGGCGCACTGGAAGCCCCAGTTGGCGAGCGCGATGGGATTACTCTTCATCGGCTTGGCCGTGGTGATTCCGGGCTCAGTTCCGGTTTGTGCGGCGGATGGAAAACTGGTTTCGACTGCAAAAGCCAGAACGAACAAAAGAAATGCGGAAAACCTGCGCATAGGGGGATCTCCTCGTCGGATTGGCCAGAGTCAAAGAGCGGAAGCGCCATTCGCGCTTACGGTTTTTCGCCGTCGTGCGCTTCACAAAACACGGGAGGAACGACCTTCGTTGCTGATACTCAAATTGTTGCAGGCGGCGGCGTGACTCGCCAGACACGAAGGTGCATTCAGGAATCAGAAGGATCACACGGCAGGCATTGGTCGTTTTCGCGTCCGGCTTTTCGCGTCAAGCCTTTCGGCGGCAACCTTTTTCACGCGTCAGGCTTTCCTCGTCAGTCTTGTCTTCGTCAGCCTTGTCTTCGTCAGGCTTGTCTTCGTCAGGCTTGTCTTCGTCAGGCTTGTCTTCGTCGGACTTTTCTTCGTGGAGCTTGGGGGTTGCAGGATTTTGCATAGTCCGCGTGTCACCTTTCTCCTTGACATGAGATTCTTCCGCTGCCATTCTGCTGAAGTCAGGCCGCTTCGCTGAATTTCACCCTCCCCTGTTTTCAGTTTTCGACTCCGCTCCTGGAATTGCCCTGTTCCCGGGTCCCATGTCTCCGCGAGTGGGGAAGAGCAGTAACGAAGGGAAAACGTCCCCCTCGGGCGATCCGGAGATTCATCGGTACTTGCAACTGGCAGCACCGTTCGATCGAAATCACAGAACTGGAGTGAAGGAAATGAGCAAGGCAACAAAGAGCTGTACACTGTTACTCGGATTTTTCTGCTTCTCGCTGGCGGCGATGGCCCAGCAAAATTGCCCGATGGGCATGGAAACCCATTTCGTTCCGCCAAACTTTCCGACGATGTCCGGTTACGGCATCTGCCATCTGCGGCTGTGGGATTCTGACACGGCGTGGATCAATCTGGAGACCAGCAATGGCGTGTACAACTGGTCTTCGTTGAATACCATGCTGACCGAAGCGCAGACGCTCAACTCCGACGTGCTCTATACCTTCGGCAAGGTTCCGGGATGGGCCAGCTCCAATCCAAACGATCCGAATTGCGACGACGCTTATCACGACGGCGATTGTGCGCCGCCGAGCGACGTAAACACCGGAGACAACTACTTCAAAGCTTTTGTCACCGCCCTGATGCAGCAAACCGGCACGCAGATCAGCTACTTCGAAATGTGGAACGAGCCGTACAACCTGCCTTATTGGGATGGAACGCCACAAGAGCTGGAAATCATGGTGGCCGATGCGGCGGCAATCATTCGCTCATTCAATCCCCAAGCCATTATCATCACGCCCAGCATATCGTCCTGGCCGAATCAGCAGGTGTTCCTGCAGCAGTTCCTGACGGCATGCCAGGGCAATGTGACCTTCGACGTGTTTGGCATGCACGACTACACCTGGGGCGGCCCAGCGGAGGCGGTGGTTGCCAGGATTCAGAGCGTACAGACCTTCCAAAAGACGGTGGGACTACAATCCCTGCCGCTGTGGGGCACGGAGGGTTCCGACAAATACTGGTCCACCTTCACGCAACAGCAAAAGAACGACTACGTTGCCCGCTACTATACCCTCGAACTCAACATGGGATCGCTGCGTCACTACTGGTATTCATGGGATGTTCCAACCGTCGGCGAATTGATGAATACGCCGGCGGCCACGGTCTTTCAGACGGTTGGGACCTGGTACGACGGGCGCACGCCGCTGGGCTGCAAGAATAAGAAGTTCGATGGCGGTTATGAGTACCAGTGCACCCTGCAGGATACGACCGATTCAAATGAGTATTATGTGATGTGGGCTACGAACGGTTCGACGACGTATAACACCACGGCCACGCAATACACGACGGATATGGGAGTCGTCACGCCGGTTGTGGGCGGCAGCGTTCCCATCGCCGATGCCCCGATCTTCTTTCTGAAGTAGGGTGACTCGAAGCAGACAAGGCAAGGGCAGGGACCGGAAGCGATGCTTCCGGTCCCTTGCCTAGCTGTCGTATTCGATAACGGGAGTCGTTGCTGTCGTGCAGAAAGCCGCCCCCTGCGGAGCGGCTTTCTTTTTTTCTTTTGTCTTAGGGACAATTTGCGGGCGACTCGCTGCTCACTTTTCCAGCAAGATGGGCTGCACCGTGACAGTGATGTTCTGCCCCCCGGACACGTTCGTGGTGCCTCCCTTGAGATCCTTGTAGTCGACGTAGCCAGCGGGAACGCTGTAGCTCGTTCCGGCCACGCAGGAAGAGTAATTGTTGTCGTTGGGACAACTCTCCCATACCCACTGCGCCCCGGTGCCGCCGGCCTCGGTGAACGAGCAAGTATAGACCGCAGGAGTGTTGCCGGACGACTGGCACGCAGAGTTCAGCTTACCCCCCACGAGATACTGCATCATGTAGAAGTAGGCTTGGGCGTAGCTCGATTGGCTGCCGATGTTGGTGTTCCAGTAATACCAGTAGAGACCGCTTCCGCCGGTCGAAGACAGCAGGATATCCCAGCGCACCATCTGGCCGATGCAGTCTGTCGTGGTGAATTGAGTGCCGGTGTTGCCGTCGTTGCAGCCATAGGGAAGAGCTATGTCGTCCCAGGAAGATTCCCCCACAACCCAGGGCAGCGGAGTCCAGCCATTGGTCGAGGTATTCGGGGCCAGTTCGGAGACGACCTCGCCTTCCAGAACGTCCTCTGGCGTATCGTTGTTCAGGTAGGTATGGAAGTTGTAACGATTGGAAATGATGCCGCCCGCGATTTCCGCATTGAGCCAGCCCGTCATCCACTGTCCACCTCCGCCGGTGATCGACGGAGTATAAATTTTTGGGTTGCTGACGTGCGTGTTGATGTAGGCGACTGCCGGGGCAACCATCTGGTAAAGCTGGGTCTGGGTGCCGTTCCAGCGGGGATAGTTGCTCATGGCCGAACTCACATTGGCCTCATTCCACAACTCGTAGCCCGTAATCAGATCCTTGACGCAATTTTGATTGGGACTGCAGTGATTGATGAGATCGGTAACGAATTGGGTGAAGGTCGGGCTTCCGCCGGGACCAAGGTCGTTCGGCGGCGATGCCGATCCGTTGGGGCCGCAAGAGCCGGGAGTGGTTCCGCTCGGGCCTGAGGTTGCGAAGGAAGGAACGCATCCGAAAGTGTAGTTCACCTCAATGGGCCCGTTCGCGGCGATGTCGTCCAGGAAACCATCCAGTTGCGCCCAGCTATAGGTGCCAGTGCCGCCGCTGTAGTTGGTCATTAAATAAGACCACGACACCTCGGAGTCCCAGAGGCGCAGCAGTCCCGGTTGTGCTACGGACGTGGGCCAGGTCGGAGTGTTCGTTCCGGGTTCATTGGGGCAATTAGTGGTGCCGGGTTCGGTTCCGGCACCGCACTGCATGCCGAAATAATCGTTGGCGATGGTGCCGGGTGGTATAGTCACGACGGTGAAGTTGATTCCGTTACTGGCGCTGCCGTTCACCGTCACAACCACGTTGCCGGTCGTCGCTCCCAGAGGCACTTTGGCTACAATTGAAGTATCTGTCCAGTTGGGGGTGGAGGCCGTGGTCCCGTTGAAGGTTACGGAGCCCGTATTGAAGCCAAAGTTCGTTCCGCTAATGGTGACGGGTGCGCCGAAGCCACCTTGGGTCGGGTTCAGGCTGGAGATGCTCGGAGGGCCGGTAATGACCACTCTGGGTTGAGCCGAGCTGCCGCCGCAGGCCGTCAGGAGAAGCAGGAGCAGTAGAATCGGAACAAACCGCACTAGAAGCTTGGCTCCTGAACAGGCAGGAGTCAGGTGATTACGCATGAAGGAACTCTCCAAAGCACACAGTCTTTTTGATTTATCGGTAATAGTAACACTCGGGCTGGCAGAAAGTTTTGCCGAGAAGTGCATGTCCCAGGCACGAAGGGCCGCATTGGGAAACGGGAAAACGTGCAGCTACGTTGGTGTAGTCCCATTTCCGGAAAAGCATGCTTCGGCGGTTCTGAGGATATTCGTAGGTCAGGATCAATATTGAGGATCAATGATAATGAAGACTCCCTTTGATACGATCGAGAGCGCCCAGGAATTTCTTGGGCTCTTGCGCGAGGCCGTTGACGAAGCGAAGCAGAGTGCCGAGGGTGACATCGCGGCGGAAGCAGGGACTGGACGGCGGGTCGACGCCCTGCGCCTGGTGGTCTACAAGCTGGATAAACTGGACCAGCATATGAAGTCCAGTGGCCGCCTGCTGAATGACCTGCGCACACTGCGGCGGCTGATGCTGGAGGAAAGATCAGAGCTCGCCGGAGATCGGCGCGAGGGGCAGACCGCGTTGGCCAAAGGGCAGCCGCTGCTTGAAATAGCCCAGAATTCCCGGGCTGTGAAACCCCGCGCCATTGCCAGCTAATAACGCAAGGCCATTATTTTCAGCATTTTATGCTATGCTTGATGATGGTCCTGTGAAGGCATGCACTTTCGTTTCAGGGGGCCGTCTGAAACGGTCAAACTCCATGCTAAAGTCGGATTTGGCACTCGCCTGCACCGGCGTCTGAGGTGGGACAGTTTCTGGTTGAACAGTCTGGTTGAACAGTCTAAGAGCTTGCCTCACCCCCCGTTCGTAGAGAAGCGACCGGCCGGTGGGCTACTTCATCTGCCGTCAGTCGGATCGTCAAAGCCCATTATGGGGCACCACGAGCGGCAATATTATGGGCTCTGCCGCAGGATTTATAATCTGAGTCAGACCTTTGGGTTCAGACCTTTGGGTAAGAGAGGCAATCGGCATTATGGAAGAAGTCCTGACCAAAGTGCAGTCCGCGTTTCATTCTGCGTTCGACATTGATCCCAAGACCGTCACGCTGGAGACCACGCCGGACAACGTTCCGGCCTGGGATTCCATGGGCCACGTAACCCTGGCGAGCAGCCTTGAGCAGACGTTTCGCCTGACCTTCGACGTGGATGATTTGATGGAAATGGAGAACGTGCGGGAAATCTGCAGGGTCGTGGAAGCGAAGCTGGCCAAGGTCGAGAATGCGCAGAAGTCATGAATGGAATTTTGCGGGGCGCCTGCTGGACCGACTGGGAGAGAATTCTGCCCTGATTGAAGCGGCGAGCGGAGAAACCCTGCGCTCGGCGGAAATAGGCGAGAAGATTGCGGGCTTCGCGACCGGGTTTTTATCGAGCGGTCTGCGGCCGGGCGACCGCGTGCTAATCACCTGCGGTTTGAATGCGTCGAGCGCCCTGGCGTACTTAGGGGCCATGTATGCGGGCTGCGTGCCCGTGCTGTTGGATGAGCGCACGCATGCCGCTTCCGGCGATGAGGTAGTCGCGAAGGCCAATGCCAAGGCGGCCTGGACGCCCAAGCCAGTGCGGGGGAATTGGGCGCGAAAGAACGGCTTTCCGCGACTTGAGGGAGACTTCGACCCTTGTGCCGTCAGTTCACTGCAACCCTTCTCCTGCTCCAAAGATGACCTGGCGGTTCTGATGCCGACCTCAGGCTCCACGGGCATGCCGCGGCTGGTGATGGTAACTCATGGCAACCTGATCGCCAACACCGAGGCGATCATTCGCAGCCACCATCTGGCGGCAGACGAGAAGGCCATGCTTATCATGCCGGTGAGTTACTGCTTCGGGGCCAGCGTGATGCACACGCATTTATATCAGGGTGGTGCGGTGGTTTTTGACTCGCGATTCATGTTCCCGGACAAAGTTTTGCGGGCGATCAACACCTACGGGTGCACGACCTTCGCGGGTGTGCCCACGGTTTACCACATGTTGCTGCGGCGATCGCACCTCGGGTCGATGGCATTGCCCAGCCTGCGACGCTTGTTGCAGGCGGGGGGAGCGCTGGCGCCGGAGAGTATTGCCGAGCTACGCAAACTGGTGCCGCACGCGGATATCCATGTGATGTACGGCCAAACTGAGGCGACGGCTCGTATTTCCAGTTTATCGGCGGAGGCATTGAGTGAAAAGCTGGGCAGTGTGGGACGCCCGCTGGACAATCTGACCATCCGCATTGTGGACGATCAAGGGCGAACCATTGCGAATGGGCATACGGGCGAGATCCAGGTGAGCGGACCGTCTGTTTGCGTGGGATATCTCGACGAACCGGAAGCGACGCGGAGCAAGTTTGACCGGGACGGGCTGAAGACCGGCGACCTGGGCTGTGTGGATGAGGACGGATACTTGTGGATCAAAGGGCGGAGCAGCGATTTCATCAAGATCCGCGGCTACCGCGTCAGCCTGAACGAAGTGGAAGCCAAGGTGTCGGCGATTGCCGGGGTGCGCGAATGCGCCGCGACGGGTGTGCCGCATCCGGAGGCGGGGGAAGCGGTGGCGCTTTTCGTTGTTCCGGAAGATCATGTTCCCGAAGATCATTTCCCGGAAGATCGTGTTAGCGAAGACGGGGTGCAGGAAGCCGGCGTACAGGAGGCAGGCGCCCATGATCTTGTCGAAAATAATCTTGTCGAACGGGTTCGGCGCGCGCTGCCTGCGCAATGGACCTGCGCTTCGGTAAAAGTGGTGGCGGAATTACCGAGAACGGCCAACGGAAAAATCGCGCGCTCGCAGTTGCCGGCATTCGCATGAACCCACTCCTGGAAATCGAACAGGGAATTGAAAACCTGTTGCTGCAGGCGCCTTATGGGATGGATCCTCAGCAGCGGCGGCGCAGCCTGCTCGCGCTGTTGAAGACGGAACTGGCTTATGCCTGCGAGCAGAATTCACGATTTCGCAACTACGTAGAACATTGGCCCACCGATTTTCGCGCGGCCGATGATATTGCCGATCTGCCCTATCTTCCGGTCGGGGTGTTCAAGGCGAATCCTCCGCTGGCTCTGGTGGGGGCCGATGAAGTCAAACGTACTCTGACGTCCAGCGCCACCTCGGGCCAAGTGCCCAGCCGCATCGTACTGGATGCCGCGACTTCGAGGCGAATGACCAAGGGCGTGCTCACCATTGTCAGGGATTTTATTGGAGCAGCGCGCCGGCCTTACCTGGTCATTGACACGACGGAGAACCTGGCGGCGCAGAGTCAACTGGGGGCGCGCGGCGCAGCGGTGCAGGCATTAGGGTCGTTCGCGACCGAGATAGTGAGTTGCCTGCGGCCCGGCCGGGACGGGGATTCCAGTCTCGATCTGGAGAAGCTTCTGGCCGGCGCAGCAAAGTGGAAGGGCGCGGAAGTTCTGGTCTACGGATTTACTTATGTCATCTGGACGCAACTGGTGCAGACCTTGCAGCGTGAGGGCATCACGCTCGGCCTGCCCAATGCCCGCGTGCTGCACAGTGGGGGATGGAAGCGGCTGGAGCAGCAGGCAGTCACCCGCGATGCCTTTGTCGGTGGAGTCGCGAGCGTGTTCGGTTGTGCGCCGGAGCGCATCATTGACTACTACGGCATGGTCGAGAACGTGGGTGTGATCTATCCGGATTGCGATTACGGCAACAAGCACGTCCCCGCCTTTGCGGAAGTTATTGTGAGAGATCCGCTGACCCTGGCGCCGGTGAAGGTGGGGCAGAGAGGTCTGAGACAGCGTGGTCTGATTCAGGTTTGCAGCGTGTTGCCGACGAGTTTCCCCGGCTTTCTTCTGCTGACCGAGGACCTAGCGGAAGTGGTTGGCGAGGACGACTGCGCTTGCGGGAGACGGGGCACAAGCTTTCGTTTTGCCGGAAGAGCCCCGAAAGCCGAGGTTCGGGGCTGCGGTAATCTGGAAAACACGCGCTACCGGCAAGAGCAGGTGGGCGCGACTGCATGAGCGATATCATCACAAGCGATCTGGCCGCGAGCGATCTTGATATGGGCGATCTGGACATGAGCTGTCTGATCAAGGCCGTCAACTCGCCGCAGGAGATCGCCGCGGCTGCTGCCCACCTTCGGGAGACCGCGCGGCGAGAAGAGATTGCGCCCCGGCTGGTGCTCGAGATTTTGGAGCGCTGGGGCGAAGCGCTGAATGACGGCGGATTGAACGAGGTGCCGGGCGTGGCGTTTCTGCGGCTTTGGCTGCGGCGCGGCACGCTGGAGCCGGCGCTGCTGCGCGAACTGGGTCCGAACGCATTGAGCGGAGGATGGTGGGAAGATGGGCGGGCGCGGCTGCGGGCATTTCCGCTGGGAGTGGTCGGTCACTGGCCGGCGGGGAACATCGAGATTCAACCCATCCTTTCCCTGATTTGCGCATTACTCGGGGGCAATGGATGTCTGGTTCGCGTACCCAGCGGGCTGGTTGAAGTAACGCGACGCATTTTCGAGAAGCTGCACGAGGCGGACCGCGAAGGTTTGCTGACGAAGCGAATTTTTCTGGCCAGCTTCGATCATGCGCGCACCGACCTGCACGAGGCCATGGCGCGCAACGTGGATGGCGCCATGATTTGGGGCGGCGCGGAGGCCGTTTCGCAGATGCGGCGGCTGCAGTTTCCGCACTGGGCGCGCGTGCTGGTCTTTGGGCCACGACTCTCCTCCGCCGTTATGGACGCCGAGACCTGGGGTGACCGGATACAGCGATCGTCGTGGTGCCGGCGCGTCGCGCGAGATGTTTGGCAATTTGATCAACAGGCCTGCTCCTCGCCGCAAGCGCTTTTTCTGGAACGCGGGGAAGGTTGTGACCCTGCAGAGTTTGTGGAAGATCTCAGGAAGGCTTTCGAAGCGGAGAATCGGGCGCATCCGCGGCGGGAAATCGAACCCGCACTGGCCTCGGCGATCTGTCTGGCGCGTGCGTCGTGGCTTCTGAATCGGGACGGAAACGATGCGCTGTTTCCTGCTTCCCCCGATTGGACCATCCTGCTGGGCGAGGGTACGGAAATGCCCCCCCCAACGCAGGGCCGAACCCTCAGCGTGCTGGTCGTGGATGACCTGTTAGAAGTGATTTCAAAATTTGACGGAACCATGCAGACTCTGGGGCTTGGGGTTCGAGATGCCACGAAAGAAGAGACGCTGGCCCGGGCCGCGGGGCGAAGCGGAGTGGACCGGATCGTGAAGCTCGGCCGGATGCATTTGTTCAGTTCTCCGTGGGATGGAACGGAATTGATCCGCCCGATGGTGCGGCTGGTGCGTCACGTGGGATCGCAGGATTGATGGGAAGCGTTGAGGGGAATCACATAGGGGACAAGATGGAGCAGGGAGAACAATTTCTTGAGGCGCTGGATCGCAAGGGCAAGATGTTTGCGCGCCATGCGCGCGAGACCGTGGAAGCGAACCGGGAGCTTTGCCTGTGGTTGCTGAATCCGCTGGCACGCTGGGCCGAGGCGGCTTACGGGAGAGATGTGTTCGACGTGGCGGCGCGGGGATATGCGGAGTACTGCGTAGGCGTCGCGAAGGCGAAGGGACTCTACGAGCGCGCGGGCAAATACACTCCGGAGAGCATGCCCGAGATCTTGTCGGGGGTGTACGAAGACGAAGGCTACATGGTGCCCTACATGTGGGCGGCGATTCTGATCTATCCGTTCTGGCCATCGATGATCGGACACATCGCGATGTTTCGGGATGACTTTGTCCGGAAATTGCCGCAGAACGCGACCGTCACCGAACTGGCGGCGGGCCACGGGGTGTTGAGTCTGCTGGCCGCGGAAGAGCGGCCCGACCTGCAGATCGAAGGCACCGACATCAGCCCTCCGGCGGTGGCGGTGGCCAATCGTCTGCTGGCAGTTTCCGGACATGCAGGCCGGGTTCGGTTCACGGTGAAGGACGCGTTGAACGGAAATGGCCAGGGCAGCGAGGGAAAAAGCCAGGGCCTGATCTCCGGGATGCTAGCGGAGCACCTTGCAGATCCCAAGCCGCTTTTCAAGGCGATGGCGCACCAGATCTCGGGGGACGGTCTAGTCTTCTTCAGCACAGCGTTGGAGTCGCCGCAACGGGATCACGTTTTTGAATTCAACCGGGAAAGCCAGCCGCTGCTGATGGCCGAAACGGCGGGCCTGCGGGTGAGCCGGCTGGTCTCGGACGCTGCCGCCGTGCCCGCGGGTTCGCGTTTTCAACCACGCTCGACGGCTATGATTCTGAGGTCGCGATGAGGCCGGTGCGGGGGCACGGCGAGCGGGTTTCCGGGCGAACAATTTCCCCGGAGGGCGCAACAAATATCCTATGTCGGGGTTTGTGGTCTAGGCTTCCGGGAAATACACTTCCAAAATGAGCATTCCTGTGATGACATTTGAGGAAGTGCGGGCGACGCTAAAGCAGCGGTTCCCCATGTTAATGGTGGATACTGTCATCGCTCTGGAACCGGGCAAGAGCATCCGGACGACCAAGAATGTCACCGGAAATGAAATCCAGTTTCTGGGGCATTTTCCAGAACATGCGGTAATGCCGGGAACACTCATCGTAGAAGCCATCGGACAATCAGCTTCCATCCTGTTTGCCAAGACCACGGGAACGGGCATGGAGCCGGGGGAGTTCCTGGTTCTGGGATCGATCAATCAGATGAGATTCCTGGTGCCGGTGGTGCCGGGAAATAGATTGGAAATTGACGTCCAGGTTCTGAAATTCATTGAAGGTTTTGCGCTGGTGGAAGCGGTAGCGACGGTGGATGCCACAGTGGTGGCGAAGGGCAGTCTGGGATTCGCAAGACGAGGGTTGCAGGGCAATCCTTCGGCGTAGCGGGTTGTTGCAGACGGTACCGGCTGTTAGACTTCGAGACAGGTTCGCCGGCACGCCAGCCGTCTGGTTCTTCACCATCATCATTTTCATCGTAATCGTCACATCCTGGCACGGGGTAGAGAGATATGTCTGTACGTCCGCTGGTGGAATCCGACCTGATTCAGGTGACGGATCTGTACTGGCGTTTCATGCGTCAAAAGGAGGGACCGGCCCCGGCTGCGCTGCGGTCCTTTCTGCACGATCTCTACTTCACGAACCCCTGGATCGACGGCGCATCTTCCTCGCTGGTGTATGAAGGGACCGCGGGCAAGATCGTGGGATTTCTAGGGGTCATTCCGCGGAAGATGTCGGTCTGTGGACAGCCGATTCGCGTGGCCTTTGGGGGGAATTTTGTGGCGCATCCTGAGGGCCGGTCGCACCTGGCCGGCCCGCGGCTGTTAGGGGCATACATGAACGGTCCCTATGACGCCTGGCAGACGGACTCAGCCAATGATCTGTCGCGAAAATTATTGGAGCCGCTGGGATTTCGGACGATTCCGGGACTGAACATCCATTGGGGACGACCGCTGCGTCCGAGCCACTATGGGGTGTACTCGATATCCCGCGCAATGGGATCCGCAGCTTCTTCCAGTCTGAGGATTGTCGCCAAGCCTTTTTGTGCTGTGGCGGACAGCATGGCGGCACGGCTCTCCTTCAGTCCATTCCGGCAGACCGAGCCCAAGCTGCGGGGGGAGGAACTGGATGTGGAAACGCTGCTGCAATGCCTGGAAGAGTCGCGCAAAGGGTATTCGCTGTGGCCGGAGTACGACGCCCAGTCGCTGGAATGGCTTTTGCGTTTCATGGCACGGGTGACTTCCCGTGGAGTTCTGCGGAAAGTGGTGGTGCGCGACGACAGCAAGAAAATTGTCGGGTGGTACATCTACTACATGCAGCGGGGTTCGGTGGGAGAGGTAGTGCAGATCGGCGGAGAGCCAAGGTTTACCAGGGACATTCTTAGCCATCTTTTCTATGACGCGTGGGCGCAAGGGGTAGTCGCCCTTCACGGAGTAGTGGAAATGCGCCAGATGCCGCTATTTTCAGACAGCGGTTGCTTCTTTACATGTCGTGGCGGCTGGACCGTGACCCGTTGCCGCCAGCCTGAACTGCTTGCGATCCTGGAACGCGGCGGCGCTGTGCTGTCGCGGCTGGATGGCGAATGGTGCCTGGATCCGGGTGATTGATCGTACTTTTCGCACGCCGGCAGCGGGTGTGGTGAGGCGAATGGCAGCAAAGCTGGAGTTGTCGACGATGTTTTATTGCACGGGGGAACGAAATGTCCGTACGGCCGGTGGTTGAGTCTGACATCCCACAAGTGGCGGATCTGTACTGGAGCTACATGCGTCGCCGCAAGGGATCGGCTCCGCCGGGCTTGCAGCCTTTCTTGCAGGAACTCTACTTCAAGAATCCCTTCCACGACAGCGCCGTGCCCTCCCTGGTGTACGAGGATAGCGGCGGGAAGGTCGTCGGATTTCTGGGCGGGATCGCGCGCCCGATGTCAGTTTGCGGTCAATCCATTCTGGTGGCTTTCGGTGGGAATCTGGTGGTTCATCCGGAGGCGCGATCCGGAGTCGCGGCTCCGCGCCTGCTGAACACTTTTCTGGAATGCAAACATGACCTGGTGATGACGGATTCGGCCAACGATATCACCCGAAGAATTCTGGAACGGCTCAAATTCCGAACCATCCCGGCCATGAACATTCATTGGGTGCGACCGGTGCGCCCCGTGCATATGGGCGTCTACGCGATGTCCCGCGCCTTCGGATCCACCATTTCCGCGGGCATCACGCTGGCTGCGAAGCCTTTTTGCAGTCTGGCCGACAGCCTGGCTGGGAGGCTTTCTGGCAACCCGTTCCGCCAAACGAAATCGCCTTTGCGGGGCTCGGAACTTGATCTCGAAACCCTGCTGCAATGCCAGACCGAATTCCGCAACGGGTATTCCCTGTGGCCGGAATACGATCTGCATTCGCTGGAATGGCTGGTGGGCTTCATGGAGCGGCGGCATGTGCGCGGAATTCTGCGGAAGGTCGCGGTCCGCGACGGCAGCCAGAAGATCGTAGGCTGGTATATCTACTACGTGAAGCCCGGCGCAATGGCGGAAGTGGTGCAAATCGGCGGTGAGCACGAAGCCACCAAGGACGTTCTTGAGCATCTTTTTTATGATGCCTGGGAACAGGGGGCAGTCGCCCTTCATGGGGTAGTGGACATCCGCCGCATGGCGGAATTTTCCGACAAAGGTTGCCTGTTCACCTGTCGCGGGGGCTGGACGATTGCGCGTTCAGACAAGCCTGAAGTTCTTGAAGTCCTGGAACGGGGGGACGCATTCCTGTCGCGTCTTGATGGCGAGTGGGCACTCGACCCGGGGGACTGATCCAAGGGGACGCCGCCAGGGGAGGGCGCGAGCGGCAGCCCGGTTGTAATGAACCTTAGCGCAGACTTTTGATTTACTGAAAAGATATTCCTGTTAATTCATACTGAAAACTGAATTTGCCTTGGCAAGCCTGACGCTGCGTTGGGGCGCAGCCAGACTTGCCGGTTCCTGATGATCGACTGCGCACCTTGCTCGGGGAGGAAAAACATGTCTGTGCGTCCGCTGTCTGAAGCTGACATTCCGCAAGTAGCGGACCTGTACTGGAATTACATGCGCCTTCGAAAGGGCTCCGCGCCGCCCGCGCTGCTCACGTTTCTGCGCGAGCTGTTCTTTGCGAATCCCTTCTGCGACAGCGCCAGTCCGTCTCTGGTTTATGAATCCGGGGATGGGAGGGTGGTTGGATTCCTCGGCGGAAGTGTGCGGAAGATGTCGGTTTGCGGCGAGCCCATTCGCGTGGTGTTTGGCGGTAATCTCGTCGTCCATCCCGATTTTCGATCGGGCCTGGCTGCGCCGCGTTTGTTGAACAATTTTCTAGCGGCGGAATACGACCTTTCGGTGACGGATTCGGCGAATGAGATATCGCGGAAAATCCTGCAGCGGATGGGGCTGCAACTTGTTCCGTCACTCAACATTCATTGGGCCCGACCACTGCAGCCCATTCGGTACGCGGCGCACACGATGATCCGCGCGAAGGGGATTGCAGCTTCCAGTTTGAAGTTTGCCGCGCAGCCGTTTTGCGCCATGGCGGACAGCCTGGCGTCACGGGTTTCGCTCAGCCCGTTTCGGCAGGCTAAATCCCGGCTGCATGGCGAGAACATGGATGTTCAGACGCTGCTTGACTGCCTGATTGAGTTCCGTAAAGGCTATTTGCTATGGCCGGAATACGACATCAATTCGCTGACGTGGCTGTTGAACTTTATGGAGCGCCGGCCGAGCCGCGGAAAGCTCCGCAAGATCGTGATTCGCGATGCCACGCAGAAAATTGTTGGCTGGTACATTTACTACGTGAAGCCGGGATCAGTCGGCGAAGTGGTGCAGATTGGCGGCGAGCCCAAGGCCACCAAGGACGTTCTTGATCATTTGTTCTACGACGCCTGGGAGCAGGGAGTGATTGCCCTTCACGGCATGGTGGATACACGGCGGATGCCCGACTACTCCGACAAAGGCTGTTTTTTTACGTGCCGCGGCGGCTGGACGATTACCAATCCTCGTAAGGCCGGAATCCTCGAACTGCTGGAACGCGGCGACGCCTTCTTCTCGCGTTTGGATGGAGAATGGGCACTCGATCCGGGAGATTGATTTAATTGCGCTTCGGGTAGAGTGGGTTACGATTCCTGCGCCAGAGCGATCTCTTCCAGCATGGCGCGGAAGTCTTCCACGGTTTGAGCAATTTCGTCTGGGGCGAAAAGATCGGGATTGTATTGCGCGCGACCCAGCAAACCTTCGGCGCGGTCGCTCATCTCGAAGTATAAATCCCACCGGGCTCCGCCACTCTCGACATCCATGTAAGTCATGCTCCAACCCGGCGGGAGCTGGGGCACGTCGGGTGCGACGGAGAGCGCGACGGTAAAGAAAGGATGGCGGCTGGGATCGGGCTTGAGCTGAAGTCGTGCGACGATCATTTCAAGGGGCACGTCGTCATTGGAGATGGCGCCCAGGGTTACCTCGCGCATCTGGTGAAGCAGCGAGCGAAACGAAGGATTGTCGCGGAGATTGGCCCGCAAGGCCACGGGATTGAGGAAATATCCTATCGATCGCTGGAATTCTGTTTGTTTGCGGCCGGAAGGCGCTAAGGTGCCGACGATGATGTCCTGCTGGCCGGTGTAGCGATGCAGCAAGCTCACCAGTCCGGCGAGCAAGATCATGAAAAGGGTAGCGCCTTCCCGCCTGCCTAAATCTTTCATGGAGTGAACCAGTTCGCGGCTGAACGTGAACGAGTGCATGGCGCCGCGATAAGTCTGTTGAGCGGGCCGCACACCGTGATTCGGCGCAAGAGAGCTCGGCCATTGCAGAACCGGCAACTCGCCTGCGAGCTGTTCTTGCCAGTAGGCCAACTGATTTTCCTTCGCTTCGCCCGCTAACTTCTGGCGTTGCCAGTGGGCAAAGTCGGCATACTGCGTCTCCAACTCGGGCAGCGGAGACGGCTGGCCCGATGCGAAGCTCTCGTAGAGGGCGGTCAACTCGTAGGGGAAGATATGGAAGACGGTGATGCCGTCGACGATGCTCTGGTGAGCCGTCAAATACAGGCGATGTTCGGCGTCGGCGAGTGTCACGAGCCGGGCACGAAGAAGCGGAGCTTGTTGCAGGTCGAAGGGCTGGCTGGCGTCATTGGTCGCGAGGGCGAGCGCGTGAGCTTCACGTTCGTTTTGCGGCAGGGTTCTAAGATCGGATACGCGTAGCGTGAAAGGAGCAGCCGGGTGAACGATCTGCACCGGCTGTCCTGCCGCGCCTCCTGAAGCCACTTCGAAGGTTGTCCGCCAAATTTCGTGGCGGCGGATGATTTCGGTCAGACTTCGTTCCATGATCGCCGGGTCGCAAGGGCCGCGGCGGTGAATGGTGATCGATTCGTTGTGCAGGGGCGCAAGCTTGCCGGCAGTCTGATCGAGATGCCAGACCTGCTCTTGGGCAAGGGATAAAAGAGCGGGAGTTTCTCGTGGATGGTGATTCAATTCAGAGGCGGCAGGTTCAGCGGGAAAGTTGGCCTGCCGGGTCTGCAGTTCGAGCAGTTTCTGCTTGGCCTCGGAGAGGCGTGGTTCGTTTGCCATCCCATTCCTTCTGCATACAGTCTTCTGATGGTTTATCAGTTGGTTTATTAGTTTGCGGCGTGAGATGCCTGAAACTTCACGGGCAACGCAATCAGGCCCCGGAGGCCCAGATTATTTCGCCAGACGAGCGGGCCGGGCTGTAATTCCAGATCAGGTAAGCGGCGAACCAGCGCCTCAAATACTTCCGTGCCTTCCACGCGCGCCAAGGCCGCGCCGAAGCAGAAATGTGCGGCGTAACCAAAGGCGAGATGCCGATTGTCGGTTCGAGATACATCAAAGCGATCAGGATCAGGGAACCGTTCCGGATCACGGTTGGCCGCCGCCATCACAGCCATGACGGCTTGTCCCTGGCGGATGGTCTTGCCGCCTAGGTTGACGTCTTGCGGCGCTAGCCGCCCGGTATGCTGACTGGGACTTTCGTAGCGCAACATTTCTTCCACGGCCGCAGGGATCAGCGAGGAATCCTGTTGCAATCGTTTCAGCTGTGACGGATTGCGCAACAGACTCAGCACGCCGTTGCCGATCAGATTGGTGGTGGTCTCCAGCCCGCCGACCATGGTTACGATGCTGGTCGCGACCACTTCTTCCTCGGTCAGGCGATCGCCATTCACTTCCGCAGTCATGAGGGAGTGGACCAAGCCCTCCCGGGGATGATCTTGTTTTTGCATGGCGCGAACGGTGTCGCGGAAATAGGCGGTCATATCCTGGACGGTGCGCAGCATGCGCGGAGCGTGCTCGGGATTGTGCTGAAAATTTCCCAGCATTTCAGCGAAGTCGGCAGACCAGGTTTTCAGACGATGGCGGTCTTCCTCGGGGACGCCCAGCATTTCGGCGGTCACGATCGCCGGCAGCGGCTCACCCAGATCGCGGATCACGTCCATCTGGCCTTTGCTCTGGACCGCATCCAGCAGGCGGTTTACGATCTCGCGAATGTGTGAGCGCAGGACCTCAACGCGCGCCGGGCTGAAGGCCTGGGATGCCAGACTGCGCAGCCGGGTGTGCGCCGGCGGATCCATAAACAGCATTTGCTTCACCATCAACTGGGCGATGGGACTCATCTCTGAGAGTCCCATCGCCTTTAGTTTTTCCGGGGTGTGAGTGCGGTCCGCCGAGAAGGTGAGCAACACTTCGAGCACATCCGCATAACGGGTTACGACCCAGGTATGAAGGAAAGGATCCCAGTGCACGGGATCTTCATTCCGCAGACGGTGAAACAGGGGATAAGGATTGGCCAGAACGTCGGGGTCCAGAAGGTGATAAAGGCTCAGCGCACTGGCCCCCGTACTTCTGGAAATTGCGCCGTCGGTGGAACCGCTCATGCGTTAGCCTGTTCGGTGTGCAGGGCCAGTAACCGCTGAGCCTCCTCTTCACTCATGGCGTCGAGTTTGGCCACGAGCAACCGTTCTACTTCGGCGGCAAGATCAGCCACAGTCGGGTGGTCAAACAGCTTCAGCAGTGAAATGTCTACATTGAAGGCATCGCGCAGGCGGGCGATGACTTGAGTTCCGAATAATGAATTGCCGCCGAGATAGAAAAAGTTATCTTTCACGCCGACCTGCTTCAAGCCGAGAAGGCCGGCCACAATCGCAGCCACGCGCTGCTCAGTGGGCGTCCGAGGACCGAGGAAGATTTCCTCGCGCAGCGTGTTCTCATCGGTTGGCGTGGGCAACGCGGAACGATCGATTTTTCCGCTGGTGCCAAGGGGGAGTGCGACGAGACTGACAAAGGTTGCGGGAAGCATGTAGTCCGGCAGGTCTCGCGACAGGAATTCGCGAAGCTCGCCCAGCGGCGGCAAATCGGCTTGAGGAACGATGTACGCCACCAGTTGCTTCTCGCCGACTCCATTCTCGCGGACTACGACTGCGCTTTCACGAACGGCGGGATGCTGGCGGAGCGCGCTCACCACTTCATTCAGCTCGATGCGGTAGCCATTCACTTTTACCTGTTCGTCGACGCGGCCGCGAAATGCGATTTGGCCATCCGGAAGATAACAACCCAAGTCGCCGGAGCGGTACAGCTTCGCGCTGGCGTCGAATGGATGCGGGATAAAACGCTCGGCGGTCAATGTGGGATCGTTCAGGTAGCCTTTGGCGAGGCCCGCTCCTCCGATATAAATCTCGCCTTCGGTTCCATCGGATACGCGCTGAAGCTTGCTATCGAGTATGAGGACTTCCGTGTTGTCGATAGCGCGGCCGATGGCGGGTAAACGGTCAGATGCCTGGGCATACCCCGGGTCCCCTGACTTCTGCGGGGTAACGGCCGCTGAAGTCGCCACTACCGTGCATTCGGTGGGGCCATAGTTGTTGACGAGCGTGAAGGGAAGACCTGCCGGGGGATAGTTGTGCAGAGCATCGGCGCCGGTGAGCAGGAAGCGAAGAGCGATTTCCTTCGGCCAACGCAGTTTCAGCATGGGCTCGGCGAGAGGAGTGGGCGCGAAACAGATTGTAATCCTCTCGCGCACCAGCCAGTCGCGGAGCTTCTCCGGTTGTGTGCGGGTCTCATCGTCTACCAGATGCACGCTGGCGCCGGCAACCAGGTGTGGCCAAAGTTCCCAAACGGCAGCGTCGAACCCGATAGACGCCAACTGGGTCGCGCGATCGGCCGCCGTCACGTTAAAGGCGCGGTTGTGCCACTCAATCAGGTTCAGCAGGCCGTCGTGGCCAACTGCCACCGCTTTAGGCGTTCCGGTCGAGCCGGAAGTGTAGATCACGTACGCCAGTTGCCCGGCGTCCATGGAAACTGGCACCGTCTCCGAGGCGCAGCGGCTGATCTCTGTCGTAGCGCGATCCAGCGCAATCATCCTTGCGCCGTCCGAGGGCAGCGAGTCGATCAGGCTGGAATGCGTCAACACTACGGAGGCTTGAGCGGCCTTTAACATCGTCTGCAGGCGACGGCTCGGGGTCTTGGTTTCGAGAGGTAAGTACGCGCAACCCGTTTTCAAGATCGCCAACGCGGCGATGGGAAATTCTACGGAGCGTTCCAGGCATAGACCGATAACACTCCCCGGAGCGATTCCCAGAGCGCGGAGATAGTTCGCCAACTGGTTGGAGCGGCGATCCAGTTCCCGATAGGTGAGATGGTCAGAACCGGCGCGGATGGCTAAGGCATCCGGCGAAATGATGGCTTGACGCTGAACCAAATCGGGTACACGAGTCGCTGTTTTCCCGTCACGATCCGCCGTGTGGCCAGAACCTGATCTGTTGCTACTCGCCATGTCCGAGCGTGCTCCTCTCGATATCCAACCCAACCCAACTCAGATTTGTATTCTGCATTTGGGAAAACCGGAGTATCAGGGGGCACAAGGCTGCAGGGGATACAGCCTTCTGTGTCCCCGCGATTATACATGAATTCTTTACTGCGACGAGATCAAAATGAGGGCTGGCGGGATGGAGATGCGGCTCCAATCTTCGCTCAATGTTCGCTCTGCTCAGCTCGCCTCTACAAGGTGGAATCGCCATCAAAAAGCGAGGGTTCCCAGGCGGCCGGGTTCTTGAGTTTCGTCGCTAGAGAGGGATTTCCGGCCTTGTAGAAGTAAAGCCAACTGGACAATGGGCGGCGATGAGGGGATGCCCGCTCCAGGCTCTTTTCCAACTCCGGAGCAAGTCCAACCAGTTCGAGCATGTGGATGGATTCCTGCCGGCAGCGAGCAAGGGCGGCCTGCAGCATGGCCATCAGCAAGTCCGGCGCACGGTCCTGCTCCAGACATTGGAAGTCGGCCAGGCGCATGCGTGTGAGCCCGATTGGGTGATAGTCGTGGCGCAGGAATGTGGCGTATGCCGCTAAACCGGAGTTGCTCTCAACCGTATAGATCCACGCGGCGCCCCGCTGCAGCGCAAACTTGAAGTGCCAGGCCAGCGCTTCCTGGCTGCGAACCGCGAGTAACAGGTTCGATTTTTTCTTCCGCAGATCTGCCCAAAAGACCTCAAAGCGGTCATCGAAGGAAGCGCAGGATAGCACCTTGGTAGCGCGCACGCTTGCCTGAAGACGCGTCCCTTTCAGTTGGTCGCGAAGAAATAGTCCGGCCGAAAGCGGATAACGGAGAGGTTTCGAAACTGCTGCTCCGCGTTTTTGCCGCAGGAAGCTTTCCACAAAGCCCGGGTAGTGAGTGATCCAAAAAAGCGTGCGGTCCCAGGCTCCCTGGGGCACGGGAATGCCCTGAAAAATGCTGTATGCGGGTGCGGACTGCGCGCTTACGGTGGTGCTCAGGAAAAGATCTACGTTGGGTTGTTGAAAGTACGTTCCCAGCAGCAGGGGGGAATACGAGCGATAAGGCGTGTCCACCACCCAGGCCCGGGTGGTGGCTGCCAGCAGACTCTTGCCTTCAAGTTCATAGTTGAGCGGAACGTTGCCCAGGTAGCCGGCGATCGCTCCGTCGCCGTTCTCCAACACCCATCCCATCGGCAGCTTGTCTTTGATTTCGCGGTAGGCGGGATTGGCGGTCCAGAGATGCGACCAGCCTTCAAAATCCTCGACGTGGAGATCGAACTTTGTGGCCAGGGCGGCGATTTGAGCGTGATCGTCAAAGCGGGCCGCACGCAGCTTCGGCGGTTTTTGCGATCTCGAGGCAGGCATGGATTGCGTTTGCGGTCCCGGCATTTCAGGAAACGACCTGTCCGCTGCTGGAGCGTACAAAAAGGGGAAGCCCGATGGAAACCCTGCACGAGACCATGAGCGAAATTGTGAACGAAATTTTGAACGAAATTGTGAACTCCGGCATGTAGCGCGCTGGCATGATCGACCGCCAGGCAGAGCCGTCACTCAGGGGGAGTGGCCGTGCCGGAGGTTGATTATACACGCGTCTGAAAACGCCGGGGCCGAGGGAGGTGACCCGGGTGCGAGACCCAGCGCGGGATCGAGCGTGAGATCTAGAACGGAATGTCTTCGTCCGTGATGGGGCCGGAACCTGCCGGCTCGGGCTCGGGAGTACGCTGGTCGAAGTTGTTGCCGCCGCCCGCGGAGGAGCCGGCTGAGGAGCTGGCTGAGGACGATCCACGCGAGCTTCCGGCGTATTCGCCGCCACCGCCGCCGCCTTCGCCGCGTCCGCCCAGCAGAATCAGGTCGCTGGCCACGACTTCGGTCATGTACTTCTTCTGGCCGGAAGTTTTGTCGTCCCAGGAGCGGGTCTGCAGGCGGCCTTCGATGTAGACCTTGCCGCCCTTCTTCAGATATTCGCCGGCAATCTCGGCCAGGCGCTGCCAGAGGACGACATTGTGCCACTCGGTGCGGTCCTGCCACTCGCCGGCTTTGTCTTTGAAGCGCTCGTTGGTGGCGATGGTCAGCTTAGCCACGGGCGTACCCTGCGGCGTGTATTTAATTTCGGGATCTTTGCCCAGATTTCCGATCAGTTGAACCCGGTTCAGACTCTTGCCAGCCATGTCGGTGCTCCTTTGCAGGGGTAAACTATAGCAGAATGGGGCGCACGAAGAGATGGGCAACACACACAAACGACCTAGCAGTGCCGTTTTGGAGCTGGAGCTTGGGCTACCGAAGAATATCGATGACAAACGAAAACACGGTAACTGCTGTGAGCAAACCCATCACGCGCTTTTGATTGACCTCGGGAGAGACCGACTTAACAGAGAGCAGAAACACGGCGGAAGTTATGCCGCCCGCGATAAACTCCGAAACCTTGATTTTATGAATTAACGACATAGGGCCTGGCCAGCGGTACCAAATGATTGCTAAGGCAACCAGGAACGACAGCAGGAATGTGCCAAAAGCTACAGCTGCCAATCCCGCGCTCGGCGGGTAGGATTGGCGAGGGCCTGGAATCTCCTGGAACATCAGGCGACGAGTATATCCAAAGCCGACGCAATCCGGGGTATAATTTCGGCCATGCCTCCTGCACCCGGCGCCACCAGAGCCGTTGGAATGGTTCCTGACGATCAGAAATTTGAACCGAAGTCTAAAGGCCTCGCCACGCCTCGTAAGAAGAAACCGAAAGAACTGGCGGTCATCACCGAGTGCTGCACGGGATGCGCCGGTTCGCCCGCCTGCGTGGAATATTGCCCGGTGGAAGATTGCATGTTCTGGGTGCCCGACGAAGACAATCCGCCGTTCGGCCGCATCGCGATCGATCCGATTCTCTGCATCGGCTGCAAGAAATGCCTGAGCAAGGGCCCCGACGGCTGCTTCCTCGACGGCTGCCCGTGGGACGCCATCGCGATGGTGGATACGGTTGAGGTGGAAAAAGAAGTCGGGCCGATGGCGATTTAGGCAGCTTTTGGCTCTTAGCTCGCTTACAACCGCGCCTCCAGGGCTAGCAGACCCAAACGCCGCCGGGCAGTACCCAGGCCGCGGCCACTCCAATCACATCCAGGGCGTACGAGCACAGCGTGCCGAAGGCGGCGTATTTCCACATGCGAGTCCGGTCGTGCAATCCTCGGTCGAAGAAAAGCCAGATCAACAGCGACCACTCCGCCAGGCGAATCGGCAGCAGGGTCGCGTAATACAGAACCGGGGAGCTGCCTCCCACGAACTTGCTCAGAACGAACATCCAGAGGCCGCCGTAAAGCAATCCAGCCGCGACACCAATCCCAGTGCGTGACAGCCCAACGCCCAGGATGTTTGGCTTGCCTGATCCGCGCAGCCCATATCCGTTCTTCATAACGACCGATGCAGCCGTGTAGCCGGCAGCCTTGACCGCCACGAAGTAAGCGAATCCGATCGGAGCTGGGCCTGCTGGCATGTGCCTCCTAGGGTTGAGTTCGCGCGACGATCGCTTTGTCGGTTTCGACGGCCTGCTGGCGCACGTCGTTGGAAGTGTCGGGCAGGTCGCGCTCGTAGGGACGAATCGCGGGCAGATCGTCGAGTTGTCCCACGATATACAAGGCCCGCAGCGCCTCCCATACCTGGTCGGTTCCGGGGTCGACCACCGCCATTTCCGCGCCTGCGGCGACGTTTGCGCCGGGTTGCGCGACCGACCGGATGCGTCCGGGAATCGGCGAGCGAATCTCAACCGGTGCCGAAGAACCGGCAGCTGCCAACTTTGCCAGCAATCCGCCTTGATGGACGGCGGTGCCGGGACGGTCGGAATCGACGACATGGCCGTCGGCGGGAGCAGTGACGTGAGCCGGCTGCAGTAGCGCCACAATCTGTGGTCGCCCGGTCGCATCGCCGAAGCGCACCAGAGACAGCGCGGCGTTTCCGCGCACCATGGGTGAAGGATCGGCCAGCATTCTTAGCAGCGTTTCGTGAAAGTCGGCGGCCGCAGTGTCCTGGCCCATGACCCAGGCGTCGGTGTTGCGCACTTCTTCCACCGGATTGGCCGCCAGGTTCACCAACTCGGGAAACCATTGCGCGACCGCGGCATCATGGTGCGAGATGCGCTCGCTGACCTGCACCAGCGCCTGCTGAATGTGCCGCGGCTTTTTGTTGTCGTGGAGATATTCGGTCAGCTGCTGGTCGGAAAGATGCCGCCCAAACCAGGTGTTCCACCAGAACAGAAATGGCATGAGGACGATCAGCCAGCCAGTGGCGAAGAACAGAATCTTCTGCGTACGGGTCATGCTGTGCTTGGGCTTGGGCTGCGGAACCGCAAAGCTCTCGGGGCCGATTTGCGGATCGGGAGCCGGAGCAGAAATTTCGGATGGGGCAGGCATGGATTCCAAGACACGAACTATAGCAGAAGGCCAGAATCAGGAGGGCTCGGTTTGGAAAGGCCTACTCTTCCCGCAGCATGTACCACGAACTCAGCGCGATGCCGAGGAATGTCGCGGTCATGCCGACGAGCATGGTCCCAGTCAACGCGGCTAACCAAGCTCCATCCATCGAAGTGAGGCGTGCCAGCCCGAAAGTTTGTAGCCCCCAAGGCCGTCGCGAGAGCTCAACAATCATCCAAGGCGCGGCAAGAATTGCGAGCGCATAGGCGCAGGTTCGAGCCACCCGGATGGGTAATGTCGCGCGCGCTAACGCCTTCTCCCGTGCCCGGGCCTGGGCCTTTCGCCAGATCATAGAGGCATCCGGAGTGCTCAGCTCTCGATTGAGGGCTGTGCTCTCATCCCGCAGGAATTCCGTGACCAGCAGAACCTCCGAGCAAACTGGGCAGCTGCCGGCATGAGCAAGAAGTTCGTCGTGGAGCGTTCCACTCCGCAGCGCCGCGACCAAAGTTTGTTCCCTCGCGCAATCATGAACGTTCATTCTGCTCCCTCCGGATGGCTGGTGCGAGAGCTCGCACCAATCAGTTCCGCCAGTCTCCGCCGGGCTCGGAATAGCAGCAAGCGTATGCTGCCTGCCCGCAGTCCCGTGCACGCTGCGATTTCCTTGTGATTCGAACCTTCCACATACGCCAGCCACAACAATTGCCGCTCTCGAGGCTTCAGCCGTTCGAAGGCTTGCCGCGTGGCCAGCTTGCGATCGAGAGGCGGCTCATGCGATGCCGGCTCGGGCGCGCCCTCAGATTCAGCCTCTTCTTTTGGACGCCGCCAGCGGTCGCGCAACAGGTTGGTGGCGATCTGGAACAGATAGCTCCTGCTCTGGCGCTCGTCCATGGCCGGCACGTCGGAAGTCAGGAAGCGGCAATAGGATTCCTGACACAAGTCTTCGGCCAGATCCCTTTGTCCGCATATGCGCACCAGATAGCCGAGCAATGGTTTTGCCGTTTGCCCGTAGAAGGCACAAAAGGCAGATTCGTCCATCCGCAGCCCTCCCCGCGCGCTCCGCTCGTCAACTTCTTCGGATGCGTGAACTGCGAGTTCAAAATTCATGGCACGAGTCTGAGGGTCATCGGGCATCACATCGGCATGACATCGGGCATCACACCGGGCATCGCGGTGCGTCACCGCTTACACACGGCCGCCGTTCAGCAATCCAAACGACTTCGAGAGATAGTAGGAAACTGCTGACGAGAGCGCGAAGCCAACTCCGAGCAGAGTGATCAGAGTGCCAAGCACCAGGAAGCCCTCTTCCGCGCCATACACGCGGCTGCGCAGAAACAGCAGGGCCGCTCCCACCGAGATCATGACGACGGCAGTTTGCAGAGCGCCGATGATGCGTCCGTACGGAGAAATTCTTTCCACTCGTAACGACGCAAGCAGTTCTTTCCCGGCGTCGGTTTGAGCGTAGGCCAGCAACTCCTGCCCCGACCCGACTTTTTCGAGCAATTTGCTCTGCACTTCAGCCTGCAGCTTGGCAATCTTGAAGCGCCGGATGGTGCTGAACGCGACCCACACGAACCATGAGAAAAAGCCGAACACCACGGGTACGGCGACAAATTCTGGTTGCATCGGAAGCTCCTTTTGGGTCGGTCCGAGATCCAATAACGTAGACTCGTCCGCCCTTACCAGCTAAAACGTTTGGCGGGGCACTTGGTTAACAGTACGGGAAAAGAATTCGAAAGGTTCCGAGCAGTTCGGCGGGCGGCTGGTCTACTCTACATCCGCGTCGAGCACGCGTTCCTGCTCCAGGTAGTGCGACATGGCGTACTGAGCCAGAAGCGGCGTCTGCAGCCGGATTTCAGCGCCAATCCACTCGCCCTGGGCATGCGGAGCCTCTGGCGGATGGTTGCAGCGTCCGCCGCTGCCGAACTGCGGGCCGAAGTCGGCGCTCTGAATCTGATCGAACTGATGGATGTCGCGCCAGGCGGCGTCGCCGACCGTGCCGGATACGTCGATTTTGAGCCTTAAGACTGACATCGAACAATCAATTCACCACAGAGTCACAGAGACACAGAGGAAACTTAAAAATCAAAACACAACCGCAACCCTGCCAACGCAAGCTATTGACTTTGCTCTCCTCTGTGCCTCTGTCGTGAATGATTCCTTAGCCTTAGCTGTGTGGGAACCACTGGTAGAGCATGAAATACACGATCACGCCGGTGACGGAAACATACATCCACAGCGGCCAGGTCCAGCGGGCGATGGCGCGATGCTGAGGGTAGCGGGCTTTCAGTCCGCGGCTCAGCGTGATGATGACCATGGGAACAATCACGATGGCGAGCGTGACATGCGGAATCAGAATCACCAGATAAATCACATGCCACACGGGCGCGCCCAGGAAACGAATATCGCCGACGTGGGCGTGAAAATAAAGGTAGCAGGCCAGAAACACAGCCGATGCGACGACCGCGCCAATCATGCATGTTCTATGCGCGGCAATGCGGCCGCGCGCAATCAGGACTCGGCCAGCCAAGAGAAGAACTGCGCTGGTGCCGTTCAAGCTTGCGATCAGGGCCGGGAAGTAAGCGAATTGCTCAGGAATCGAAGTTTGGACAAGCAAGGGTTCGACCATCAAGCGGCGGGCCTCGTACTTCTGCGATTTACCATCAGGAAAGCCAGCCCAAACATGACCAGCGAAAACAGAAGCAGGGTTGCGATGTCGGAGGACAGCGGAAAGCCGGAGTCGGCACCCGGATACATCAGTGCACGCAGGGCCGCTACGCCATAAGTCAGCGGGTTCAATCGCATGATCACCTGGATCCACCCCGAGGCGCCCGTGATGGGGAACAGGGCGCCCGAAACGAGCCAGAGTGGAATCAGAAACAGATTGACGATGCCATGAAAAGCCTGGGAGGAATCCATGGGCCAGGCGATGGCGAAACCGAGCGCGGTAAGGGAGAACGAAACCAGGAATACCACCACCGCGACCAGCAGAAGTTGCACCGCATCAAGATGTACACCGG
>Ga0302326_10001965_pt1 | contig 51126 bp, 47 predicted proteins | sample Palsa_T0_3_FD_202264 | JGI IMG/M metagenome (GOLD analysis project Ga0302326, IMG submission 202264) | Peat permafrost microbial communities from Stordalen Mire near Abisko, Sweden - Palsa_T0_3 | ecosystem: Environmental > Terrestrial > Soil > Palsa > Peat permafrost | place: Sweden: Abisko...
GGTAAATCGCGCCGCCGTTCAAGTAGCCGCCGATGGGCACGCGCAGCACGAACGGGCAGGCGAACGTTCCGTTGGAGCGCCAGCGCATGGTGGCCATCTCGTCGCGGATTTGCATCATGGCGGGCCAAATGTAATCGAAGAACTGCATCTCGGCCACGGGCTTCAGGCCGCGCGCCGAATTCGGTCTGCAATCCGTGCGCCACCTTGCAGACGCCCTTGCCCTTAAGGAACCTTTCTGCCAGTACGCTCTTATCGGGTTGACCAGAAGCACCAAAAATGGTACGGTAGCCTATGAACCGGGGGATCAAGCGCCTGCCGGCATATTTCTACCGCCTCGGCAGCGGCCGGGAGCCGGTGCGCGAATGGTTGAAGGAACTGGAGTCGGAGGATCGGAAGACGAATCGGCGGAGACATCAAGGACGTAGAGTTATCATGGCCTATCGGCATGCCACTCGTTCGTCCGCTGGGCCGCGAACTGTGGGAAGTGCGGAGTAGTTTGTCGCGGGGCCGGATTGCGCGGGTTCTCTTCTGTGTAGAACAGGGACGCATGATGCTGCTGCACGCCTTCATCAAGAAAACCCAGAAGACTCCGCAGCGCGATATCGATTTGGCGCTGAAACGAAAGAGAGAAGGGAGCGCATGAAGAACAAGAACATCGGATCGTCGTTCGATGGCTGGCTCCGCGAGGAGGGCATCTACGAGGAAGTGACAGCGACCGCGATCAAGCGCGTTCTGGCCCGACAGGTGGAAGCGGCGATGAAGGAGAAAAACTTTTCCAAGGCGGAGATGGCGCGGAGGATGCATACCAGCCGCGCAGCGCTGAATCGCCTGCTTGACCCCGAGTACGATGCGGTCACGTTGAGCACGCTGCGGAAAGCGGCTGCGGCGGTGGGGCGGGAGCTTCGGCTGGAGCTTCGGTAAAAGGCTGAAAGGGATATCTTAGTTCGGAGGGTGTGTGGACGTGTAGATCGCAGTTCCAGCTTGCACACACGCTGCGATCGCAGATAGGATCGCCGCTGCGATGATCCAGAGGGTCAGCCGGTTCAGCTGCCGCGAAACCTTCGGCTTTCTTTCGCTGCGCCGGTAGACTCCTGCGCCGTCCGTTCGGCCTGTTCAGTCGCGCGATCGACGGCTTTTTGAAGGTTGTTGGCGACCGCCACCGCTCGGTTTGCCATGTCGTTAACCGCAAAACGTGAGGCCGGCAAGTGCTTCGCCAACCTCAATGGCGCTTTGAATCTGGGCTGTTTGCCCAATGATTGAGTGCTGCGTCTCGGGAGAGTTCTTAAGGTCGTCCCGGTACTGCCTAGTCGTTCTGTCGGTGAGCTCATGCAGCTATGCTAGATGATTGGGGGAGGGGGTATCAAGCTTGGCGCTAGCGTCGGCATTGGTCCCGCATCAGCGGCGGAAACAGCCGCGACGGATTTCTGGGCAAAGCGCCAGAGGCCCTCGCTTGTGACCTTTGGTTTATCTCCGGTATCAGGGCGGAGTTCTTCACCGTTTCGAAAGCGGTAAGCTTCGCTGAAAACGCAGGAGGAGGGCCTCGCGCCCGGCCCGCTTGGCGTGCCTCACTGAACAGCCCGGCCGTCCCTCGGAGTGACGCCCTCGCCCGGAGGCGTATGAAATCTAAGAGAACGTTGAGGGATTGAAGGGATGGGTCGAAATGAGTATCTGGCAGCCAAATCTTGCTTCAACTTTGATTGGCGTTCCTTCAAGGCGAACTTCAAAGGCGTCCGGGGCGGGCAGCGGCACAGGAGAGCCAAGGGGGGCCATGGAGGGAAGCTGTGTTCGGTTCCTGAAATCCGGCGGCTGGAACAGGTCCATTAGTGGTGCTGTCGAGGCAGCCTTGCGGCCGTAGTAAATCCGGTAGTTCGGCGGAGGAGGAAGAAAGCCCTTGCGCCCGGCAACCATTAGGAACGCTTGGATGTCGTGGTCGTCGACGCCTGGTAACCAATTGACGAACAGGTCCGTGACGACGCAAGCGATGTCTGGTGTCCACGTCGCAATATAATCTGCCTGGGTGAATTCACCAGCCTCCGCTGTGAACTCAGCTATTCGACGTGGTGAATATTCGGACATCACCGTCCACTATTGTGCCTAGAACGCCGCTCAAACCACAAGCATCGAGGACGGCGACACGCCGAATCGCGACCGGAACTCCTGGCCACATGGACCCCGATCGGCAGATCCCCTTCGGAAGTGAATTCGGGCCGCACCGCCCTCAATAAGCCAGCACCCGCTCCATCTCCCCCACCAAATCCTCCACCTGCGGCAGAATCGCATTCTCCACCTGCGGCTGATACGCCACCCACGTATCCAGCGCCGCCACCCGCCGCACCGGCGCGTCCAGCCGGTCGAACAACTCATCCGCGATCCGCGCGGCGATCTCCGCCGCATACCCGAACGACAGGCAATCCTCGTGCGCGATGAACACCCGGTTGGTCTTCTCCACCGACGTGCGGATGGCGTTCCAATCGAACGGCGCCAGCGACCGCAGGTCGATCGCCTCCACGCTAATCGCCGGATTCTTGCGCTCCACCAGCAGCGCGGCCTGCTGCGACTTCTGCACCAGCGCGCCGTAGGTGATCGCCGTCAAATTGTGCCCCGGCTTCACAATGCGCGCGCTGCCGAACGGGATGGTGTAATCCGGGCCCGGATCGGGCGACCGGTTGTAAGGCTCGCGATACAGCCGCTTGTGCTGCAGGAACATCACCGGATCGTCGCAGCGAATCGCGGTGCGCAGCAGGCCGCAGGCATCCAGGGCGTTCGACGGCACGATCGCGCGCAGGCCGGGTAGATGCGTGAACTCCACTTCGCCGCACTGGCTGCGGTAAATCGCGCCGCCGTTCAAGTAGCCGCCGATGGGCACGCGCAGCGCGAACGGGCAGGCGAACGTTCCGTTGGAGCGTCTCAGCCACGGGTTTCAGGCCGCGCACCGCCATGCCGATGGCGCGTCCCACGACGCCAGCGGCGTGTTGAAGGCGCGCCGCGCGCCGAATTCGGTCTGCAATCCGTGCGTCACCTTGAAAACGCCCTTGCCCTTAACCACGGCCAGAACCTTTCTGCCGTTACTCTGATCGGGTTGACCGGTAGCACCAAACTGGTACCGTAGCTTACGGGTCCGGGGCTCAAGCGGCTGCCGGCGTGCCGCGACTGCCACGTCGAGCACGGCGAGCCTTCGCCGGCGATCCGGGTCGCCGACGGCCCCTGTATTCGCTGCCATTCCGACCTGCGGAAACATTCGCAAGGAGCAAGCCTGAAAAACGTGAACGGGTTCGGCCCAGTCGTCCATCCCGGCATCTCTTCCGCTTGCCTTCCAACCACCCGCCCGCTGATTTTCATTCATGCCCGCCACGTGACGCCCGCACCCAGAAGATCGGCAACATCGCATTGCCCATGCGCTGTTCCGAATGCCATAAACCGGACGCTGAAACCGGCAACTTCCTTTCCATTACTTTCGATGCTGACTGTAAGCGTTGCCACGCCCGGGAACTGGAGTTCGACGTCTTGCAGTTCCTTGGGCCTGCGGCCCCTCCCGCGCCGCACGCCAGGGACGTCGCAAAGATCCGCCAGTTCATTCGCCAAGCCTCCTCTGCGGCGCTCGGCCCGGTCCCGCTCAGGCCGGTCCGGTTCGAGCGCCTGATCAAATCGGCCGAGGATGTTCTCTTCCAAAGAAAATGCGTGTACTGCCACCAGATGCAGGGCTACGCAGACGTGAAGAAGGTAAATGTTATTATCGGCCGTTTTGTACCCGGCAAGCCGGAGGGCGAACCGTGGCTGCTGCGCGGCGAATTCGATCACCGGTCGCACGAGGCGGTCGCGTGCGAGTCGTGCCACACCAGGGTCCGAGTATCAGATTTCGAACAACGCAACAGCCTCGTACCGGCCGTCAAGAGTTGTCTGCCCTGCCACGCGGCCAGCCGCGCTGGTTTGAACCGGTGTCCGCTCTGTCACCTGTATCACAACAGGGAACAGGAGAACGAGCGGCGGCGACCGATCGGCGATCTCGCGGCCGAATGGCCCCCATCGTTCGGCTTCGCTGCGCCGGACGGACTCACGATCATGACACGATAGCTTTGCTATCGCAGGGCCAGCTACGCTCGCCCAACCGGCATAAGTTGGGCCGAGGCGGCACGGGCGCGGGGCCGGCGGCGCCTTAGCCCAGCGTGGTGGCCCGCCCGTTGGCCGGTATACGGTCACACGTCGGGAAAATAAATCGTTCCCCCCGCATCGTCAGCCAACCGCACCACTTACTAAATCCGCGCCCTCCCGCTAAGGCCGTTTCCTCGCAACCCGCGTTCTACCCTGAAAGTGGAAGTGGGGTGGCGCCATGCGCCGCCTGTTAACTCAGAAAGGAAACTCTTAGAATGATCATTTCAGAGAAGCAGCAACAAGCCAACCGGCAAAACGCGCAGAAATCTACGGGTCCTACCACCCCCGAAGGCCGCGAAGCCATCCGCTTCAACGCTCTCACCTACGGCCTCCGCACCCGCCAAACCATCCTCCCAAGCGAAAACTGCGCGGAATACTCCCAGCTCTGGGACGAACTGGAAGCCGACTGGCAGCCGCAAACCCGCACCGAACGCATCTACTTGGAGACGATGGTCACTTCCCAATGGCTGCTCCGCCGGATCGCCGAGAGCGAACAGGATATCTACATTTGCCTGGGAAACGAAGCAAAATTCAAAATGTTGGCGTATGTTTACAAGCAACGCGCCCAACTCGAGCGCTCCTTCCGTACCGCCGTCGCCGACATGCAGCAGTCGCTACAGGAACGCAAGGCCGCCCAAACGCAGCCCCCGCAAACGGCGCAACCCGCAAAGCCCGCCTCAGCGCCCGCCACGAAGCCGGCCGGGCCGCAAGTCCCGCCCCCCGATTATGTGATGTCGAACGGCGCGGAGGCCCACCCGGCCTTCGCTTCCCCGGCCACTCCCGATACCCGCTAGCAACGTGCCCCCCCTGATCTTTGACAACCTCACCTACGATCCCAACGGATACGCAACAACTGTCTCTCCTCCAGCCTCAAATTACTCCCCGATAACTGACTGACTCGCCCCTAAGCCGCCTTGCACGCCGCCCAGCCTCGCCACCTATCGCCTATCAACCACGGCCTTCTTTAGATCCAACAACTTGGGCTTTGATCGTCCCGGTAAGACAGTGCCCCTGGCCAATGGGGCGGCGCCATGCGCCGCCTAGAGAGGCAAGCGAACGGACCAGTAATATAATATTCTCCATGGCATCCGATCCGAAACGCGACCTTTTCCGCCACACCGCGGCCACGCTGGCCTATCGCGGAGGCAAAGCCGTGCGCGGCGCGCCCCCCGAATTCGCCGCGTACCGCGCCGCCGAAACCGGGCGCACGCCGGCCCAGATACTGGCGCACATCGGCGACCTGCTGGACTGGTCGCTCTCGTTGGCAAAAGGCCAGGAAGAGTGGCACAACTCCGTGCCGCTCGCATGGGACCAGGAAGCCGCGCGCTTCTTCGCCGCGCTCGAAAGATTTGACGCATACCTGGCGTCGGATGCGTCCTTGCACGAGTCCGCCGAGAAGCTGTTCCAGGGTCCCATCGCGGATGCCTTGACGCACGTGGGCCAGATCGCCATGCTGCGCCGGATGGCCGGATGCGCAATGCGCGGCGAAAACTACCATCGCGCGGAAATCGTTGCCGGGCGGGTGGGGCCGGACCAGACGCCGCCACGCCGCGAGTTCGACTAGGGCAGAGGTGCACGAGACGCGCTTCTGTGGTAATCTTTGGAGCATGCGTGGGCGTTTTCGTCTAGCTGCGCTGCCGATTGCATGTGTGGTCACGCTTGCGCTTTGCGCGGCCGATGGGGATCGTGATTTTTCCGGAGAGTGGGTGCTGGACCAGAACGCCAGCGACACCGCTTCCCTCGGACCAGTGGAAACCGCGCTCAACGTTTCGCAAGGGGCCGGCGGCATTTTGTGCTCCACCGGGACGGCGGAGTGGTCGTATGCGCTCGATGGCAGCGAGACGCGCAAGCAGCTCGGCGAGGAGAACAGAACCTCCTTTACCAAGTGGGAAGGCACGGCGCTGCTGGTGAGTACCGTGGTTTCCGGCCCGCGGCATTATTCGATCATGGACCGCTGGCAGCTCTCGCACACTCACAACACCCTGACGATTACGCGCGAGGTGGTGCGCGCCGATGGGGAATCCGATGGCGCCTTGGTATTCCGGCGGGAAGGCGTGCCGGCGCCGGCCGCTGCTCCGGCCGCGCAGCCGGCCGCACCTCCGGCAGGCACGCCGCCGCCCGCGGGTTGGCGCCAGACATCCGGTGGCGACCCGTCGCAACCGATGCTGACGAAGCGGGCCGAACCGGGCGTCGCTTCCGACGTCACGGTCCCCACGGGCACGCGCGTCCTGCTGTCGCTGATCGGTGAGCTGAACACGAAGTACGCCAAAGAGGGCGACCATGTTTACCTGCGCACTGCGGCTCCGGTGGCCGCCGGCGGACGCGTGGTCATCCCGCGGGGCAGCGACGTAGAAGGCGTCATCACCAAGGCCAAGGCGGCCGGCAAGGTGATCGGCAAGGGTGAGCTGTACATCCGGTTCGACTCGCTAATTCTGCCCAATGGCGTATCGCGCGATTTTCGCGCCCGGCCCATGGGGGACGAGGGCAAGGTGGAGGGTGGCGGCAAGTCCGCCGATGGCCGCACGGTGATCGAGGGCGCCGGGGCGGGCGCCGCGGTAGGCGCCATTACCAGGGGACTAGGCGGCGCTGCTGTCGGCGGCGGAATCGGCGCGCTGGCCGGAGTCCTGCTTTCACGAAATCAGAATGTGGTGCTGCACGCGGGCGCGCACCTGGAGATGGTGCTGGATCGCGACTTGGTCTTTCACCCCGACGAGCTTCCGTAGGAAAGGCCGCCTTACAATGCCGTCTGGGAGGGAGCTGCGGTATCCTGCTGGTCTTCGTCGTCGGGAGGCGGTTCCGTCAGGTGATAGTAGTAAGTGACGGCGCCGCAGGCCAGCGCCAGCGCGAGAATGATCGAGATCCATTTCAGCGTGCGGGAATTCCAGGTGCGCTGGCCCGCAACGGCGGCGGCCGTGGCTTTCACCGCAGCAAACGAAATGCCGACGCCCAGGAACAGCTTCCAATACCACGCCATCAGGTCCAGATGATATTGCCCGCCGACCTGGCTCCAAATCGTAAAAGTCGCGATCAGGGCGATCGGGAATTCCAGCGCGTAGAGGAGACGGAGCACCTTACTAGGGTATCCTGAAACAGATGCCCGCGCCGCTAGTCTCCGTGGTGGGCGCCGGCAAGTCGTTCGGCGCGGCCCCTCTGTTTTCCAACATCTCCCTGCATATTTCCGAGGGTGAGCGGCTGGGATTGATCGGCCCGAACGGCTCGGGCAAGTCCACGCTGCTGAAAATCATGGCTGGCATGCTGGAGCCGGACACGGGCGCACGCACCGTGCGCAAGCTTACGCGCATCGCATTCGTCCCGCAGGAACCGGAATTCGCCGCCGGCATGACCGCGACGCAAGTGCTTGAAGAGGCGCTCCCCGCGCATGGACGGGGGCATGACATGGATCCGGCGGAGCGCGCGGCCGCAATCAGTGTGACGTTGGGAAAGGCCGGCTTTGCGGATGGGAACGCCGCGGTGGAGTCGCTCTCCGGCGGATGGAAGCGGCGGCTGTCGATCGCGCGTGCACTGATTGGAAATCCCGACGTTTTGCTGCTCGACGAACCCACCAACCATCTGGACCTGGAGGGCATTCTGTGGCTGGAGAAGCTGCTGCAAGCCGCGCCATTCGCCGCCGTGGTGGTCAGCCACGACCGGTATTTTTTGGAAAATGCCGCGACTGAAGTGGGGGAGATCAACCGCGCGTATCCGGATGGCATGTTCCGCGCGGAGGGCAATTACGCCGATTTCCTGGAGAAACGCGAGGCTTTTCTGGAAGCGCAGTCGGAGCAGCAGGCCGCGCTGGCCAACCGAGTGCGGCGCGAGGTGGAGTGGCTGCGGCGCGGTCCCAAGGCGCGCACGGGAAAGTCGAAGGCGCGCATCGATGCCGCGCATGAGCTGATGGGCGAACTGGCGGAAGTCTCGGCGCGCAATACGAAGGGCGCTACGCGCATCGACTTCACGGCTTCCGGGCGCCAGACCAAGAAGCTGATCCGCGCGGAGTGCGTTTCGAAACAGATGGGCGGGCGGCAGTTGTTTCGCGACCTGAGCTTCTCGCTTTCGCCGGGGATACGGCTGGGCCTGGCTGGGCCGAATGGCAGCGGTAAGACTACGCTGTTGCGGGTCTTGAAAGGCGAGTTGGAGGCCGATGCGGGGTCGATCGAACGCGCCGACGGGCTGCGCATCGTGTATTTCGATCAGGGGCGCGAACAGCTCGATCCGGCCGCACCATTGCGGGAGGGTCTGGGCGCGCACGGCGATAGCGTGATCTATCGCGACCGCTCGTTGCACATCGCGGGTTGGGCCAGGCGCTTTCTGTTCCGGCCGGACCAACTGGACACGCCGGTGGGCAGGTTTTCGGGTGGCGAGCGGGCGCGCATCGTGATTGCGCGGCTGATGCTGCAGCCGGCGGACGTGCTGCTGCTGGATGAGCCGACCAACGATCTGGACATCCCAACACTGGAGGTGCTGGAGGAGAGTCTGACGGATTTCGCCGGCGCGCTGGTGCTGGTGACGCACGACCGCTACATGTTGGACCGCGTGTCGACCGTGGTGCTGGGGTTGGATGGCGAGGGCGGCGCCGAGGTGTATGGGGATTATTCGCAATGGGAGCGCGCGCGGGCGGTGAAGCCGGCGCGGGTTCAGAAGGACAGGCTGGAGGCGTCTCCCACCGCGCCGAAGAAGAAACTGGGGTATCTGGAAGCGCGCGAGTGGGAACAGATGGAGCGGCAAATACTCGGAGCCGAGCAATCCCTGGAGACGGCGCGCGCGGCCTTGCAATCGCCCGAGGTCGTTTCCGATGGGGTCGCGCTGCAGCAGCGATACGCGGAGATGCAGGCGGCGGAGGCGGAAGTGGAGAAACTTTATGCGCGGTGGGCAGAACTGGAGGGGAAGCTGCAGACGCCGTTCTGAGCCATCGGCGCCGCCCGCGGGTCAATTCGGGGCGATATAGCTGTTGATGCTATAATGGAAGTTAGACGATCCCATGACTGCCGAGCAATGGATGACGGGACGCCATCAGGCGGGCTTAACCCAGCTTTCAGCCGCGCGTTCGCTGCATGTGTCGCAACCGTATCTGTCGCAACTCGAGACGGGTCTGCGGGTTGCCGGCGCCGAACTGGCCCGGCGAGCCGCAAGCCTGTATAGGCTGCCGCTCACCGCGCTCCCTCTTCCCGAGACGCTCGACGTGCAGGAGGTTACGCCTGACGGCCTTCAACAAAACCTCGCCGGTCTCGGCTACCCCGGCTTCGAGCACGTTCGTTCCAAGGCGTTGAGCAATCCGGCTGCGGTGGTTCTCAGCGCTGTCGTGGCGCCGGATCTGGATAGTCGCCTTGTCGAGGCGCTTCCGTGGGTCCTGAGTGCGTTCGCGGACCTGCGCTGGGAATGGCTGCGAGACCGCGCCAAATTGCGAAATGCCCAAAACCGCTTGGGCTACCTGGTTCACCTCGCGGAGGAAACGGCGCGCGGATCCGGTGACACACGGAATGTAGTCCAGGTCCTCTCAAAGTGGCGAGAAGATCTCGAGGAGGCCCGTCTCGCGCGTGAGGGGACCCTTTGCCGCGATTCGATGCTGGAGCCTGAACGCGTATGGCTCCGGGCCAATCGCCCCGAGGCGGCCGCTCATTGGAACATTCTAACGGGGCTCACGGCCGGGCAGCTACTCTATGCCGCGCATTGAAAGGCCTCCAGAGCCGTGGCGATCTTTTTTCGCTGAAGTTGACGGTCGGCTAAGCGAGGATGTGCATCTTCACTGCTGCGGCGGATTCGTGGTGACGCAACTCTACGGCGTCGCCCGTACCACCAGCGATGTCGATTTCTTAAGCGCCGTGCCAAACGTACACAGACCTCTAGTGGGAATCGCGGGGAAGGGTTCCAGGCTGCACCAAAAGCATAAGGTCTATCTCGATGCCGTCACCGTTGCAACGCCGCCCGAAGACTACGAGCGACGGCAGGTGCCCATGTATCCCGGCGCGTGGGTTCACCTCCGCCTTTATGGGTTGGAGGCGCATGACTTGGCTCTCTCCAAGCTCGAGCGGAACATTGAACGCGACCGCGACGACGTGCAGCAGCTTGCACGAGCGGGCTATGTGAAACCGGGGATACTAAAGGAGCGCTATTACAATGAGCTTCGTCCAAATCTTTGGCCCACGAAGCCCGGCACGATTTGACGCTCCAATTGTGGCTTGAGTCTTATTGGCCGGAGTTGGAAAAGCAGAAGCCAGAAGACAGAAGTCAGGAGTCAGAATGATTCGACGCGTTGTGCAGGTTTTGGGTTGGGTGCTGCTGGCAGCGGCTGCGTATGGGCAGAAATACGACGTCGTGATTGCGCACGGTCGCGTGATGGACCCGGCCTCGGGCCTCGACGCCGTCCGGCACGTGGGCATCCGCGGCGGGAAGATCGCGGCGATTTCCGAAACTCCCCTCCAGGGCCGCACGGTCGTGGACGCGACCGGACTAACGGTTGTGCCGGGGTTCATCGACCTGCACTCGCACGGGCAGACGCCGGAGAATTACCGCTTCAAAGCCAGGGACGGCGTGACTACCGCGCTCGAGATGGAAGTGGGCGTTTCGCCCGTCCCGGAATGGTATCGTGCGCGCGAAGGCCAGGCGCTGGTCAACTTCGGCGCCACCTCCGGGCACATTCCCGCGCGCATGGCCGTGATGCACGATAGCGGCAAGCTGCTACCGCACGACACCGCCAAGGGCGCCGCCACGCTGGAGCAACGCCATCAGGTATACGATCTGGTGCGGCGCGGGCTGGACGACGGCGCGCTGGGCATCGGCATGGGGATCGCTTATGTGCCGCTGGCCACCCGCGCCGAGATCCTGGAACTTTTCGGTTTAGCCGCCGAGCGCAAGACGGCGGTCTACGTGCATATCCGCAACGGCGGGCCGGTGGAGCCGGGCGTGATCGACGCGCTGCAGGAGGTGATCGCGGATGCGGCCGCGACGGGCGCGTCGCTGCACGTGGTCCACATTACCAGCATGGGGTTGCGGGACACCGCGCTGTGCCTGCAAATGATCCGGGGTGCGCGGGTGCGCGGGCTGGACGTGACCACGGAGATGTATCCGTATACGGCGGGCATGACCGACCTTGGCTCGGCGGTGTTCGACGAAGGCTGGCAGGCGAAGGAGGGCGGTATCGGCTTCGGCGATTTGCAGTGGGCGCTGACCGGCGAGCGGCTCACCGCCGAGTCTTTTGCGCGCTACCGCCAGCAGGGCGGGATGGTGGCGATTCATGCGATCCCGGAAGAGGTGGTGCGGTTGGCGATCGCCGATCCGCTCACCATGATCGCGAGCGACGGCATTCTGGAGAACGGCAAGGGGCATCCGCGGGCGGCCGGGACTTACGCGCGCGTGCTGGGGCGCTACGTCCGCGAGCAGCATGCGCTCAGCCTGATGGACGCGCTGCGCAAGATGACGGCGATGCCTGCCGATCGCCTGGGCATGCGGAACAAGGGGCGCATCGCGGTGGGTGCGGACGCGGATCTTACGGTGTTCGATCCGGCGCGGGTGATCGATCGGGCGACGTTCGAGAATCCGGCGCAGTATTCCGAAGGAATCGCGGATGTGCTGGTGAATGGGACCTTGGTGGTGAAGGGCGGGGAGTTGGTGGATGGGGTGGCGCCGGGGCTGGCGGTGCGGCGGTAGCTGGGCAGCCTTCGCCAAGGGTTGACAGTGCGTCGCAATCCGTGTCACGATGTTCTAGGAAGATCCGTGGTCTGCCATTCATGAAGTCATTGAAAATAAAGGGAATTTGTTTTGAAATCTAAGGCTGAGATTAAAGACGAGAAGCACAAGAAGGCAGTGGCGGAGCTTGCGGCCATCTTTGAGGGGCACCTAGTGAAGCTGCCACCATCGGAGCGCGCGGCAAGAGAAGCGGCTTTTGACAGGGTCGTTTCTAGGATCGGTTATCGCGCCAAATCTTCAGCACCTTCTGCTCCTCCGGCGAGCCGGCGCGTATCCCGAGCCCGCGAATAGCTTCGACCACCTCCTCCTCCGTAGCGACCCTCAGTAGTTTACTGGCTTGGCGTTTCTTCTTCGCGAGGCTTCGCCCCGCCTCCGCTGTGGTTGGATTACGGCCACGGCCCCTCTCATCCTGCATCACGTCCTGGATATCGGTTTTGGTGCTCCTGCTCATAATCTTCACCGCTTCAACATGTTCTCGTGTCAGGAAGGTCTGCCTGCGTCCACGCGTTGCGTCGCGCCATTCGCATGCTTCTTCTCATCCTCGGCGCCCGTTTCATCAGATACCGAGAACTGGCTCTCAAGGGCCTCAAAGTAGGGCCCTCCGTTCGAGGTCAGCTCCGCTCGAAAGGGACCCCAATAAAAGAAGCGAACGTCATTGCTGCCGTCGTATTGGCGAAACCGAGCGGCAGCCTCGTCCCATTTGTCGAGGTTAAAGTAACTCTGTTCCTGCAGCCGTTTCAATGCGTCCACAACTTCGGGTAGCCCGCAGTCTGGGACTGCCTGTCTTATCTGCTGCACGAGCACTGGCAGCATGAGATGCAGGTGTTTCTCGGAACCGCCGCCGGCCCGGAAGCACCGAAAAAGCTCATACTCGATTCGCTTGGATCTTATCCGGGCTGGTGACTGTGCCCTGATCGCGTCAATGCAGAACTGGGTAATGGATATTCCGCGGCGGTCCGCCTCCGCTTCCGCAATCGCGTACACCTGCGGTGTCACCCGCAGCGTGATACGCCGCCAACCGCTGGCTGCGTCCTCCAAATCCTTCCACGTCACGCTGCCAACCCCGCCCCCCGACCACGCTTGCTGGACTTCGCGCGGCCAGTTTGCCTCAGCAAGGATTCGGAAGCTCATGGCGGAGGCGGGATCAGTGACGGAGGGGTCGCGGCCAGCCCTCCGAAGGACCTTAAGTATCGCGTGGACGTTGGTGCGGCCGGGCACGCCCTCTATGAAGAGTTTCGGTTGCAGTAGCAAGGGCTGTTTCCACGTGGCCGGGTTTGGATCGCCAAGGACCTCATCACAAACGCAGTAGTTCATAACGATTACAGCATATCACGATGCTTAGCAGCACACAACGTACAATGATGCACGATCCATGTATTGCTGCTGCCGCGATGACTGGCGTTTACCGCTTCAACATATCCTCGACCCACGGTGGAGTCGCCTGCATCAGCCGCCCCAATTCCGGCTCCAGTTGCTCCATCTTGAGCTTCATCTCCCACGCTACTTCGCGATAGCTGAAATGTCCCTTCACGCCGCTGCGCACGCGCGCGATGTATTCGGCTTCGGCGAAATCCATCTTGAACAGGAAGCGTCCGCGCGCGCCGAAGGGCAGCAGGTAATGCGCGCCAGGGGCGGGCAAGGCTTGCATGGCCGAAAGGGCCGCTTCCATCGCCTCGCGATACACCGCCGTGGCGCCGGCTTCTTCCACCAACGCCGGCGTATCGTAGCCCAGCCGTCCGGAGTAGCTCTGCCGGAATTTGTGGCAACGCCGGTGACGGTGCAGGTCGCGATAGGCGCCGATGTCGATGGCGAAATCGTACGCGTACAGTCCGCCGTGGAATTCGGCCAGCAGATCGTCGCGTTTGGTGCGGGATTCGAGAGCCAAATCCGGCACCTCGGCTCGCTGGGCCGCGCTCCAGCCGCGCGCCATCTCGTAGAGTTCGCGAAACGGCCGGTCGGTCACCGGATACAAAAGCGTCGCCACGATGTCGGAGGGTGTGTCGGACGGGCGAATCAGGTCCACGCGCGCGGCCTCGCCGCCGGCGGAACGCGGCAGATTCTGATCGGCCCAGCGGCGGAGGTTCTGCTGTGCGCGCGCGGCATGGTCGTCGGCCTCGGCATGGCGCGCCAGCGTGGGCGCCAGCGCCTCGCGCGCCGCGTTCGCGTCCCAGATGCAATCCGGTTCGGCGGCGCAAACCTGCGCGATTTCGTCGCCCACGTCGCGCAACTCTTGATATTCCGACGCCTTCAGACGCCGGATCTGCTTTTCGAGCGTGCGAATGCTGGTGACCTGTCCGACGTTCGTGGGCACGCCCCAGAACAGCAGATAGCGCGCCACGTCGAAAGCGCGCGCCGCCAGATTGCGCCGGTACGCTTCGGGCTTCATGTCGTCGGGACGGGGCAAGCGCGCCGCCAGGCAATCGAAAGCCAAGGCGTTCACCTGCGCGTATGCGTCCAGCAGCTTGCGCGCCGCGGCCTGATAGCACTCCGCCCCATCGCCGGCGAGTTCCGGCGGCGTGATGAACCCGGCGCGCGAAAAATCCTGGTATCGCGACGACTTGGCCTGGCCGTCCCAGAGCGGCTCCTCTTCGATCTCGGTGGCGGCCAGTTCGGACAGTCCTTCGAAGCACAGCACCGCGTGCCCCAGATCGGCGATGGAAGCGTGGCCGTATTGGAAATAGAAGCTCTCCAGGAACTTTTGCGAATCGTGGGTGCGCACCCACGCGAGCGACTCGCGGATGGAATCGGGCGAGCGGCTGTAGCGCGCCAGGGCGTACGCGCATTTTTCCGGCGGCATGGGCGATACGGAAATGACGCGCTGGGGTTTGGATTCCGGCATGAAACAGCTATGATAACGGATTCAATGCGAATTCGAATTCGACGGTTACGAGACGATGCCGTGCTGCCGGCCTATGCGCACGGTCCCGAAGAGGATGCCGGCCTGGATCTGCGAGCCGTGGAGGACGCGGTGCTGGAGCCGGGGACGCCGCGGCTGGTGTCCACCGGCCTGGCGATCGAGCTGCCGCCGGGATACGAGGCGCAGATCCGCCCGCGCAGCGGCCTGGCCGCTAAGCACGCCATCACGCTGCCGAACAGCCCGGCCACCATCGACCCCGGCTATCGCGGCGAAATCCGCGTGATTCTGCTGAACCTCGGGCGCGAGCCATATGAGATTCACCCCGGCGACCGGATCGCGCAGATGGTGATCGCGCGGTATGAGGCGATCGAGTGGGAGGAGGGGGAACTGAACGAATCGCGGCGGGGGGAGGGCGGCTTCGGCTCGTCGGGGCGGTGAAAGGGGAAGCTCTTTCTAGGCGCCGCTCCACATCGCTGGCGGGAGTTGGATCACGCTTTGCATGGTTTCGGACGCGTTGTAGTTCACCGTGGAGATCTCGGGGCAGCGTTGGCAGGCGGTCGCGCCCTCCTGGTGAAACCATCGGCATTCATTACGAATCCGGCATGCCGGCAGCCGATCGGTGACGGCGGGCAGTATCTGCACAATGCGCTTAGCCAAGCCGCAGTTGGCGCCGTCAAAGTGCGGGCATCGATTTGTCTGGCACGCGGCTGCCAGGCGGAAAACCTCCGTCGCGTGCAGGGGCGCCGCCATGGCGAGCACATCCGGCGTAGCGGGAAGAAGCTCGTCGAGGTAGGCGACTTCCGGGCCGCTTTCGGTTTGCTGAACGACGCCGAGCACGCGGGCGCCGTCTATGCCAGGTTGTGAACTCGGACACAGCAGCGTGTCCCGCGTGCCCGGAGGCGTCGGTTTCAGCATGTGCGCACTCCCAATGGTTTACTCGGTGAACGAGACATCGGCGGGCGCAAATCCGATGGAGACGGTACCGCCCGAAGCGTAGACCACCGGCTCGAAGCTGCCGCCGGCAGCCACGGGTGAGATTGTCTTATCTTGCGCGAGAGTGGCCACGAAGACGTTGTTGAACTCCGCGATGTTCCCGAGGTCTATTTCGGGCCACGGGCTCGGCGGAAGGCCGCAGAAATACGGGTACCGGTAATAGATAGGCAATAACACGCCCGTACTGCTGGTCGTGTCGCCCGGTTCGAACGCGACGTCGGGGTGCGCCGTCTTGGCGGCTTCGAGGGCGGCGTTGACGGCGGTACGCAGATGGCGAATTGAGACGGTCTTTGGGGAACGAGTCATTTTGAAACTCCTTTCGTAGAATAGTGACCGAAAGGGCCGGAACGTTTCACTCGCAGTGTACGGATTTACACTCTTGCAGCCGGATATCGGCGGCCGTAACCGGAACTAAGGTTTTGGCGAATCCTTGACCAATATGCGGCGCGGTCAGTAGACTGTGGTAACCAATGAAGACTGCGGCACTGAAGACCCTCGTGGCGCTGGCGAGCGCGTCCTTTCTATCTCAGCCGGCCATGGCGCAAGCCGGTTTCACGACCCTCTACAACTTCACCAACGGCATTCCAACCGGACTGACGCTGGCCAACGGCGGCCTCTACGGCGCATATGCGGGAGGTGAACCGGGCGGATACGGCTGCGGCAACATCTTCTTTCTCCAGCCCCCTGGCACGGGCGGCGGCGCGTGGACCGAAACGATTCTATACACCTTCGCGGATACGAACGACGCGTGCGGCCCGGCCTTTGGTCCGATTATCGGCCCGGGCGGTGTCCTTTACGGCGTGACCGTAGTGGGTGGGGCTAATGGCGGCGGCGTGCTGTACGAGTTAAAGCCACCGGTGTCGCCCGGCGGAGCATGGACTGAATCCGTACTCTACAGCTTCAGTCCTGGAGAAATTGCAGTGGGCCAGCTCGTCCCAGCGCCGGACGGCTCCTTCTACGAGGTAAACGACTCGGGGGTGGTCCAGTTACAGCCCCCCACAACATCCGGAGGCGCATGGACCGCTGTCTGGCTGCAAAGCATTCCCGACGGGCCGACCAGCATCGCGCGGGGCCCGGACGGATCGCTGTATGTCACAACGATCTCCGGCCCGACCACCACAAAGGGGGCGATCCTGCAACTGATTCCTCCGGCCTCTCCCGGCGGCGACTGGACGCAAACGGCGATTTACAGTCTCGCCGACATGGGTCAAGGAGGTTTTCTGAACTCTTTGGCCGTCGGCAGAGACGGGACGCTCTACGGTACGACCTTTGGCACGACCTCTGTTTTTGGAGAAGCCGAGGCCACTGTGTTCGAGTTGACCCCGCCGGCTTCTTCAGGCGGCGACTGGACTTACACGATGCTGGAGAACTTCGGGGCCGGACACGTACTCGACCCGCCGCTCATTCTTCGAGGTGGAAGACTGTTCGCCGCCATCGTGGGGTTGCAAGACGCGGTGTTCGCCCTCACGCCGCCGTCCGCTGCAGGGAACGCCTGGACGCTGAATTCCTTCACAACTTTACCGGCCAGGCGCGCGGCTTCTCGGTCGTCGGTGGCACACAAGTGATGGATGGAAATGGAACCATCTACGGAGCGACCGAGGTGTACGTAGGTGAAGGGTCGTCGCCGACGGGAACAGTGTACCGCATCGTGCCGTAACCGGCTCACGCGATGACGGGATTTGTGGGACGGGCGCGCTTAGCGGCCCTGCTCCATCAGCCCGATCACGCTGAGCATCGCGCCCCAATGGTAGTAGGCATCGCTGCTGCTCACGTCGTTGCCCGCGCCCGTGATCGAGTTGTAGTTCTCGTAGATGGCGTGGTCGCTCAGCCACGACTTCATGAGCAACTTGTGCGAGCGCTCGGCAAGATCCGCGAGCATCACCCACTCGCCGTCGAACTCGCGCGGGTTGAAATAGTGCTCGCGCACGATTCGCGCGGCCTGCGCTGTGGTGGCCACTTTCGCGATCAGCGGATAAAAATTGCTCGGCGAAAGCCGCGGCGAGCCCCGCTATGAAGTTAGGCAGCGTCGCTTCGATTAGCTGATGTGGGGTCATAATCACAAAGCCACCGCTACTGGGAGCGCGCTGGGTGCGGCGAGATCACAGAATGCCTTTCTTGCGACGGAAGCTCCCTTGCGCGTGATCGCGTAGAAGCGGCGCCTGGGTCGGCCAAGCGCATGTGGATCGGCCTCCTCCCACCTTGGAGACTACAATTCCTTTTCGTTCGAGCCGGAGCATTATCGGATAGGCCGTGCCAGTGGATACTCCACTGGCGCGAATGAGATCTATGCCGGCAAATTCTTGACTCGGGTTCTCAAGGAATGGTTTGAGCAGCTTATAGGGACGGAATCGTGAGCCGGACTTACTCTGACTTGCGAATCTACATAGGGTGGTTCATCTTTGTTAAATCGGACTTAATTGACTGATTCCTCGTTTGGGATCCTTCCGCGTGTATCTAAACGAAGCCGGCTCGGCGGCTTATCGTCAGCAAAGCTCAAGAGCGCTGCGGGTTTCCTCGACACGTCCGTGGCCCAGGCGCTCCCGAATCTCCAGCGCGGCGGTGAGGCGTTGGCGGGCCAGTTCTTGCTCCCCGAGCTGTGGATGCGCCATGCCGTCACCAGTGCAACCCGTCGGCCTTTCCCCAAGCATATTGGCGGTCCGGCTGTTCGGACCGGTCGAAAGCGTCGCGGGCATTTTGCGGGGCCTTGTGGGCGTCGCCGGCGGCGAGGAACGTTTCGGCGGCGCCAGGCGGAGGTCGACGGAGTATTTTCCGAAGCCGCAGGTGTCCGCCAGCAGGATGGCGGCTTGGCCTTCGCGATGGATTGAGGGTAATCGCCGAGGTGACACTGGAGTTCGCAGGCGGCAAGAAAACAACAGAGTTGGAGTTCGGTTTGTCCAGAGCGGTTGGCGAAGGCTCGGGCGTCTTGCAGGTGTCGTGCCGATCTCGCAACATCGTGCGGTATTAGTAGCCGGGTGAGGAGCGCATCGCAGCGACAGCGCGATCGGTGTTGTAGCTGTATCTAACTGCAAACTGTCGGTTGCCTTGCGTCTGGATGAGCGCTCCCGCCCCGTCGCCACGGAGGAGCTTGCCCTCGGCCTCACAGATGCCGAGATATCTGCGTAGGGGTCCGCCTTCCAGTTCGGTGGCACGCTTCAAGTCGCCTACGGTCGAGGAGACGTCTCCCAAGGCAAGGCTCACTGTTGCTCGCCAGGCAAATGCTAACTTCGTCAGATCTTTGTCCTCAGCCTTTTCAGCGAACGCGCGCGCTTCCTCCGAGGTTTCCATGGCCTGCCGTAAGCGCCCTGCGACCAACTCGGCCAACGCAAGGTTCTGGACGGCAGTGGACCTGGTCTCCGCGTCGGCGGCGCCAGCGTCCAGAAACCGGCAATAGGTGGAGGCTGCACCTGCCTCGGTTGGCGACCATCGCTCGCTGGCGCGGAGACAGGGGAGGCCGAAAAGGGAGAACTCGTTCCGAGGGATGAAGCGCTCCAGAATGCGGAGACCGCGGGCGTGGTCACCTAGAGGACCCAGCCGAGGTTCGCGTAACCACCTAGCCCTAAATAAAACAGATCAAACGCTTCCTTAACGCTGCCGGCGAGCAGCGTTTGCTCTATCGGCAGTTCATATTGATCGAGAATGGCCGGATCACTTGGCGGCGCAGTCCCGCCCTCCATGCTCGGGGTAAGCTTCAAGCGCACCGACTCATGGATGGATTCCGGCTTCGTTCCAAGGAGGTTCCCGAAGAACTCCCGAAGGAAGGGATGGCCGGAGTAAGCGATCTGCCCATCCGCCTTGTAGCGGAATACCAGTCCGAGCGCCTTAAGTCTTTCCAAAAGCCCGATAATCACCGTGGTATCGGTTGGCCCGCTGGCTGCCCTCGCCGGTGCATGAGGCTCTGGCCTTGCACAGCGGCTCGGCAGTCCATCCGCATGCTGGCGGTCACGGCGACGGGCAGGGGGCGGCGACGCTCGGGCTACGCGAAGCGCCAGCCATGCCCTGCGGCTGCTGGCGGCGCCGGTCCGAGGCCGCCGGCGCTGGCGATGGGACGCGCCGATTGGATGGCCGGTAGTGCATCGCGGTAGGCTTCGACTATCGTGCTTCGGCCAACTGGTGGAGAACAACCGGGTTGTTTGGGAGCGACTCATTCCAGCCGCGCCAGAGAGCCGTGCGATCCGCTGCGTAACGATTGGCCGTGGCATTATCGCCGGCCTGCCGGTACAACTCGGCCAAGCGGGCCTGGCGGAGCGAAAGCGCCAGGGCATCGCCGAGGCTGTGGTGAGGACGGTATCCCAGCGCGTCAAACTTCCGCAAAATGAGCAGGTAGACCGCGATCGCTTTGCGCGGATTGCCCGCGGCGGCATCCAAATCGACCTCCGCGCGCACCCATTCCTCCTCGGCGCCATGCGGTGTCACGGGCATGCTGTCCGGCGTTTGATCGGCATAGAACATCGCTTGGACCCGCGCCAGCCGCCGCCGCGCCTCGGCGGCCTTACCGAGATCGCGCAGCGCGTAGCTGGCCTCGGCGGCCGTACGAGTCAAATATTCAGCCCTCAGGAAGGAACCCTCCGGCTCGGCGCGCATCACATCCCAGGCTTCGTCAAAGAGCCGTAGGGCTCGCGCCGGTTCGCTCGGACGTAGCAGGTCGGCCAGCCGAATTTGCGCCTGCACGAAATCGACGCGCGCGTTGTGGTCGTTCCGGTCAGCCGCCATCAGCTTGCGGCTGACAGCGATGCTGCGCTCGAGCGCGGGGATCGCCACAGCCGGCCGGTCAAGTCCCAGCGAATCCGAATCGCCGTTGTCCGATCCAATGTAATAAAGGTCGGCGCTCAGCTCGGTTTGCTGCTTCTTACTTTCAGGCAGCGTCTCTACGGTGTGCAGGGCTTCATTGAGCGCAGCCAGAGCCTGCTCCAACTGGCCGGCGGGACGAAGGAAGGCCGCATAGCTCCTGGATGCGGAAGCATATTGGAGATAGGCCTCCGGCGTCCGGGCAGCTTCAGCGTAGCGCCGCGAGTAGCGCACCGCCAACTCGGCGTAGCGCCGCGATTCGTCGTTGCGGTCCAGAGTTGTCAGGGCGCGGCGGATGCCGAGGTAGGCGGTGGCCGCGAGTTTCAGGTCGGCGGCTTCCAGACTCCCGGCTGCGAATCTGTCGGCCAAGGGAGACAACTCCGCCACGAACCCGGAAGTGCGTTGCGCGCGATTTTTGTCTGTCAGCAGCATCAGCGTGTCCAGGCGGTTCACGATAGTGGCGCGCATCGCGGCCCGGTCGTTGGGGTGTGCCGATAACGCTTTGGCGAGCAACTCGCGGCCGCGATCCAATGCCGCCAAAGCGTCGGCATCGCGGCCCAGGCTGGATTCGCCACGCCGGCTCAGTACGGCGGCCGTGCGTTCATAAGCTTCCGCCAATTCCAGAAGCAGATCGCTCTCGCTGGCTTCGCGGCTCAACTCATTGAGATATTCGAGAGCCTTATCCGCGATGAACTGGCGGGCCGCGGTAGACCCCTCCAGGTTGCGCACCCGGTCTTCTACACCAAACAAATCGACGGCCAATTCCCGCGCGATGCGGAAACGCCGCTCGGCGGAATGCCGGGCGCGCAGGGCGACCACCAGTCCCACGGCCAAAGCCGCCACCACCACCAGCGCAGCCGTCACCGGCATCCACGCCCTTCGGACGAACTTTGTGGAGCGATACAACAGTTCGCCCCGGCGGGCGCGGATTGGCATCCAGTGCAGATACGCGCGCAGATCGCTCGAGAGCTGCTCCACGGTGGCGTAGCGCTGCTGAGGCTCCTTCCGCAAGGCCTTGGACACGATGGCGTCCAGATCGCCCTTCAACTCCGGCTTCCACCGGCTGGCGCGCGGCACATCGCGTGTGCGCACCGCAGCCAGCAGCGCTTCCGGAGTGTCGCCCCGGAGCGCGTGCGGTGGTTGGCCCGTGAGCGCTTTATAGAGCACGGCGCCGAGCGAATAAGTATCCGAAGCGGTGGTGACGTCGCCGCCGATGGCCTGTTCCGGACAGCCGTACGCCGGAGTCATGACGCGCTGCCAGGTAAGCGTGACGCCGGCATCGAAGTCCAGCATCTTGGCGATGCCGAAATCCAGCAGTTTGGGGACGCCGGCGGCGGTGACCAGGATGTTGCTTGGTTTGATATCGCGATGCACTACCAGGCGGCTGTGCGCAAACGAAACGGCGTCACAGACCTGCAGAAACAGTTCAATCTTCCGCCGGACGGTGAGGCCCTCGCAGGATTCGTCGATGGGACGGCCGTCAACCAGTTCCATGACGAAGTAGGGCTGGCCATCCGCTGTGTGCCCGGCATCGAGCAGGCCGGCGATATTCGGGTGCGACAAGCCGGCCAATATCTGGCGCTCTTGCAGGAACCGCTGGCGCTGGAGCGGATCGCCGGCCCCGCCCTGCATCAGCTTGACGGCCACCTGCTGGCGTACCTCTCCATCCACGCGCTCCGCGCGAAAAACCGCGCCCATTCCACCGCGGCCGATCAATTGGATCAACTCGTAAGGGCCGCAGCGGCGCGTTGCGGGAAGCGGGTCCTCGGCGGGCAACGCCGACGCCGCTAATTCCGCGATGGGCATGAGCAATGAGACGCTCGACAGTGCGTCGTGCGCCAGCAAGGACTCGACTTCGCGGCGGACCTCGGGGTCTGTGGCGTGCGCGGCGAAATACGACGCGCGGGCATCGGCGTCCACATCGGCAAGCGCGTCAAACAGGCGTTCCACTTCCGGAGTCATGCGTCTCTCAGTGCAATTCCCGGCGCAACCAGGCCAACGCCAGCCGCAATTCGCGACGCACGGTGTGAACCGACATCGACAGAGCTGCCGCGGATTCCTCGGCCGTCAGGCCCCCGAAAAAACGCAACTCGATCAGGCGTCCTTTCAAGGGATGATCTTGCGTCAGCCGGTCCAAAGCATCGTTCAAAACCAGAAACGAGTCACCCACCGGCCGAGCCACTAACCCGGAGAGCGTGACTTCGAGTTCCCGTCCGCGCTTGGCAGCCTGCCGCGCACGGGCCAGGTCGACCAGCACCTGACGCATGACGCGCGCCGCAATGCCGTAGAAATGCGAACGGTTCTCAAATTCCGGCAGCGGAGAGCCGGCCATCCGCAGGAAAGCTTCGTGCACCAGTGCCGTCGCCTCGATCGGTACAGGAGTACGCTCCCGCCGCAGATGCCCCATAGCTAGCTGCTTCAACTCCTGGTACACCATGGGCACCACTTTGTTTAGCGCCTCGGCATCGCCCCCGTACGCACGGCCTAAGAGTTCCGTAATCTGCATCGCATTAGTCGACCGGCAGCCCTCCTGGCCGCCGGCGGGAACGGCCAGGAACGTTGACCAACCGGCCTATTATAGCGGTTTCTGACTCCCCGCCAAACCACCCCAGCCGCCCCCCCCAAAAAAAACCCGCGAAGCGCGCGCTAGATTTCTCTCCCGTTCGCGCAGGTGTAAATGAGCGGCCAGATGAAGATTCTGCCGCCCGACCTGGATCGTGAGGAGAACACAATGACGAAGAGAACTGCTTTGACGTGTGGTCGCGCGGCTTGCACCGTGCTGATGATGATTGCCGCCCTGCCGCTTTCAGCCCGGACGGAAAGCGTCATTTACAACTTCACCGGCGGCAATGGTGGAGGCAACCCCGAGGTCGGCTTGACCTCGTACAAATCCAGCCTGTACAGCACGCTGCTTAACGGCGGGAGCGCCGGCGCTGGAGAGGTGTATAAGCTCACGCCGCCGAAGACGGGAACAACTTGGAATGAGAAGGCGCTGGTCACCTTCCAGGAGGATGGCAACCCCGGAGGATCTCCCAACGGCCGCGTGATCGCCGACCAGTATGGCAACCTCTACGGAGTCACCACGTACAACGACAGCATCGGCACTTGTTGCGGCTTGGTCTACGAGTTAAGTCCGCCGCCGGCCGGGCAGACGGAGTGGACCTCGAAGATCATCTGTCAGTTTCCCGGCGGAGTGGACGGCCTTCTTCCCCATGGCGGCTTGGCGATGGACCAATACGGCGCTCTTTATGGGGCCACCATGGCCGGCGGCACTTACAACCAAGGAACGATCTTCCGCCTCTACTACAACATCCGATTCGGGTGGATTCTCGAGGTGCTGTACTCCTTCACAGGCGGTGACGATGGCGGCACGCCGAATGGCGATCTGCTGATCGACAGCTCGAACGGCAATATCTTCGGCACGACCCCCTCTGGCGGCTACTACAACTTGGGCACGGTGTTCTCCCTGTCCCCGCCGACGGGCGCTGAGAGCACATGGGCGTTTGCCACCATTCACGATTTCGAAGGCGACGCCACCGATGCCCAGGACGGCGCCACCCCGAACGGCGGCTTGGCCGGCGCTACGGGCGACCTGTTCGGCACCACCCAAACCGGCGGCGCCAGCGAGAAGTGTTGCGGCATGGTCTTCGAACTCCGTCAAGAGATTGAGGGCAATCCCCAATACACACTGATTAATCACCATAACTTCACTGGCGGCCAGGATGGCGCGTACGCAAAAGCCGGTTTTTTTAAAGACTCCTCGGGCAACCTCTGGAGCACTACGGAACAGGGAGGCTCGGGCACAACCGGCTCGGATTTCGGCACCATCTTCGAGTTATATCCGGACAGGGTCGAAGTCGGCGTTTGGCACTACGTGGTGGCTTACAGTTTCAATGGCGGTCCTAACGATGGCGCTTATCCAGAGGGTCCCGTGGTCGAAAACGGCAAAGGAGTCTTCTTCGGCGCCACCGCTGATGGCGGCCAGACGGGAAATGGTATCGTGTACAAGTTCAAGCCCTGACCTTGTAGAGAAGGGTTGGCTGTTCAGGAGGAAGACAAGGCGAAATCAACAAGGGAAGCTGATTAAAGATGTGCAGAGCCTCCGTATCGTTTGCGTGCTGGGCGCCGCGATAGCAATCTCTGCGCCTGCACAAACCGTACCAACCGTTATCCACCGATTTTCCAGCACAAATGGCGAAACCCCGTGGTCGCCGCCTTTTGAAGGAGTGGACACGTATCTTTACGGCACGACCAGCGCGGGCGGGGCCTACCAGAATGGGACGATCTACAAGCTCAACCCGGAGGGCAAGCAGGACTGGGTTTACCCTTTCTTCTGCGACGCCTCCGGCTGCCCGGACGGCAGCACCCCGTTGGCCGGAATTATTCAGGGGATCGACCTTTGGCTTTACGGCACCACATGGCTGGGTGGGGCGAACAGCGCGGGCACTGTATTTCAGATCCAAACCGACGGCAAGCATCTGCTAACGATCCACTCTTTCTGCGAGGAAACCAACTGTGGAGACGGCACCCAGCCGACGAGCACTATGGTGGCCGGATATACCGGAAACACCGGAAACGAATATGGCACAACCGCATATGGCTCGGAAGGCGGGTATGGCACCATTTTCGGGATTGAGGGCGCCGGAGAGCGTGATCTTGGTATGGCGGGGGTATTTTCTGTCTCCTGCCAAACTGCGCCGACGGTTATACCCCCGAGGGACCGCTGATCCAGGCCTCCGACGGCAATATCTACGGCACCACTGAAAGCGGCGGCGCGTATGGATTTGGCGCGGTCTTTAGTTATTACCCCCCCCCGCCGCGGAGCTGGGTGCGATCTACAGCTTCTGTCAATCGTCCGGCTGCCCGGATGGAGGGAGACCAGCCACAGGAGTAATCGAGGGCGCTGACGGCAACCTCTATGGAGTAACTGCGAATTACGGAGTCACCTCGACCGGCGGCGGCGGCGAAGGTGTTGTCTTTCAGCTTACTCCGCAAGGCGTGTTGACCGTACTGCACACGTTCACGGGTGCGGATGGTCACGGGCCAGTAGGGCTGCTACAAGCGACCGACGGGAATCTCTATGGGATGACCGAGCTAGGCGGAGGTCATAATAAGGGTACGATCTTCAAGGTCACCACGGGAGGTACGTTCACGAAACTGTACGATTTCGCGGGTTATGGGCAACCCCATGGAGGATTGATGCAGAAGACGGACGGAAACTTGTACGGAGCGGCCTCCGTCGGCGGCAGTACCAACTCGCTGGTAGCACAGGGTGTCATTTTTCGCTACGACACGGGGCTGAGTCCTTTTGTCAAGTTGCTGCCGGCGCTCTGTATGGTAGGGGCTTACCAAATCCCGATATTGCCACTCCCTGGGAAACCTTGCGCCAGTTGCCGGGCGTAGCGGGGTACTTGAAGGGAGACTTGACGCCCCAAGAGTTGGACGGTTGGTCGCGGCGGCAAACGGACATGCAGGCTGCCACCGCGATGCAAGCGGCCAAACAGAGACTGTTTGCGAGCTTTCCAGAACGGCGGACCGCATGACGGAATCACCAGGGCGACGCCCGCTGGCGACGGAGACCCAGCCTCCCGTTGGTCGGCCCGCGGCACCGCAGCAAGCTCCGGCATCGAAACACAAAAACCTTCCTATGAAAAGGGAAACCAAAACCACCCCAGCCCGAGGCGCCTGTGCAGCCTCCCGTTGGTCGGCCCTGAAATGGTGGCACTCGAATCCACATTCAAAGAAAGGAGACCCGCATATCCCGATATCGGTTCCCCAGGCTCATTCTTGGATGAGAAATGCTTTAGGTACCGCTCGCCGGCGGTCGCGGCGACGGACGCGACCTACGACGGGCGGCTGGCGCAGGAACCGGGCGCCGGCATCAGACTGCGCGGAGCGGCGGCCATGCTCCTGGGCGGTGGGCCGCGCCGGTCCGAGTGATACCGATTCTTGAATCATACGGTACCAGGCGCAGGCCGGCTTCCTCGAGGACCACGGTGGGCCGTTCTTCCATACGCCACGTCCGGAACTCGTATTGTTCGATGTGCATGGCCGCCCTGGTGTCCTCCACGCGCACCACCCGGCCCAGCGCCACGAAATTGAGCGGATAGCTGCCCTCCAATTGCGCGGGCCAGTTCACGGACAGTTCCACGCGCTGTCCGGAACGCAGGCGGCGCTCCGTTTCAAAGAGCACCCCTCCGCTGCTGATATCCACGGTTTTCCCGGCACCGCTCTCGGGGACCACGGATCTGTGGTCCAGGACTCTATAGAACACATCCTGTGCCATTGGAAATCGTCTCGACGCCCGCCGCTCCATTGCGGGATCGAGCCTTGCATCTTTGTTCACCACGTTTTTATGATGCGCTCCAACGGCAGCCGTGGAGAATAGTATCCAAAGTACCTTTACTACTATTGATGGTGAAAAAATGCGGCGCCATCCGCGCGGCGCGCACCTCCAGCGCCGTCGTCCGGGCGCGGTTATCGCGTCGGGCGGCGTGCGCCCTCGCCCCGGTTGGAGGCCCGGTCTCGGACGGCGGCTCGCCCCGGAATCGTGTCGCCCATCCCCACGCCGCAGGTCGCGGCAACGGACAACGGGCGGGCGCGGGAGCTGCGCCGGCGAGCAGGCTGCGCGACGCGCCAGACTGTTGTTACTGAGCCGCGGGGGGGGGGGCGCCGATCCGAGGCCGCGGCGCGCGTGATGAGCCGCGTCGAGCGGCGGGAAGGCCGGAACGTGGCCCACGTTGATTGGTTGAGACTGGCACCCGCGGTGCAATCGGCGGATGGATGAAAACGTAACCCGGCGCGCGATGGCTTTGATCTTCGGCAGTCTGGGGCTAAGCTTGGCGCACGCGCAGACGCAGAAGGCTGGCACCGGAATCCACCAGGAAGTCGATTTCAAGACTACGCCGCAACGCATTTATGAGGCGCTGCTGCTGGACACCAAGCAATTCACCGCCTTTACCAAGGCTTCGGCCGAGATTGAACAACCATTCGCGCGCTCCTCTCCTCCGCCGTGCCGTTTCATTCGGCTTGCGGGCAGGCCGTCTTCTCTAGAGCGATATCACCGCACAACGGGGCCGCGGAAGCCGGGAGCTGCGCTTGTGCCCGCTCCGGGCTCGCCATTCTAGAGACGATGAGCACTTTGCGTCGGTCTGAACCGATCCGAGCCGCTAAAACGGCAAGAATCTCTGCACACCCGGTGTCACAGTATGCTGGCCATAATGACTGTCGTGCGGGCGCTCATCTCGGCTCTGGTCTTGGAGGATTGACGGCTGCGCAGGATCACGTCTCCTTTTCGACCCTGGACGGCTGGACTATCCACGCAGACCTGTACGGAACGGGTGATCGCGGCGTCGTGCTAGCTCCCGGCGGCAGGTTCGAAAAGGGCAGTTGGGAGAAGCAGGCACCTGCGCTAATGAATGCTGGATTCCGTGCCTTGGCCATTGACCTCCGCGGATTCGGTCTGTCCAAAGAAGGGCCACAGTCCCCGCGATCGGACTTCGGGTCGCCGCTCGACGTGTCGGCCGCAGTCCGTTACCTGCATGCGAACGGAGCAAAGACCGTTTCTGTCGTGGGAGCCAGCATGGGAGGCGACGCGGCGGAAGGAGCGCTTGGTGAGTCGAAGCCCGGCGAAATTGATCGCGTGGTCCTGCTGGCACACGGAGCGTACGGCCCGCCCGAAAAACTGAAGGGCCGCAAACTGTTCATCGTAAGCCGCGACGACCTTGCCCCGGGCGACAACCGCGGTTACCCAGGATTCGCGCGCAGTACGAGAAGGCCCCAGAGCCAAAAGAGTTGGTTGTTATTCTCGAGTGTTCGGCACACGCCCAGTTCATTTTCCAGACTGATCGGGGAGAGCGGCTGATGGGCGAGATTCTTAGATTCCTCTCGGCGCCATAGGGCCGGCGCTCGCCTCGCGCGCTGATCCGGAGACCTCGCTAGCGATATTGCGACACAACGTCCGCTTGGCGGTGGCACTCAGCACGCGGCCGGCGCCCTGGCCGCCGGAACGTCGTTTCGGTCCAGTTTCTGCGACGTGCTGAATCGGAACCGATGTGATGACCTGTTTTCTCAGGCATCTGCGTGGGACTGTTGATAACACAAGTTTCGAACCTACTCTTCTAATATTTAAGTTGATTAGAATGAGCGAACGCGACAAGTTCTTTGAAATATTGCGCATTCCCCCTTGACAAGCGCGTCGCATCGGCTCACACTAGTGGGCGACTGAGCAATTCTGCTGCTCTCATCAGATCATCTGACCTAAGTCAGGCAATCTGAACTCTCTCTTTCTCTTAGCCAAACCACAACCGAAGGGGGTTGACATGTTTGCTCGTAGTATCTCCATCCACCTGAAGCCGAACAGCGTCGCGACCTTCACCCAACTGATCGAAAAAGAAACTCTGCCCACGCTTCGCAAGCAGAAGGGCTTCCGGGACGAAATGACGTTCGTCGCCCCAGGAGGCGCGGAAGCCTTTGGAATCAGTTTGTGGGATCAGAAAGAGAATGCCGCGCCTACAGCCGCGATGCATATCCGGGCGTGCTGAAGGCCCTGGGGAAAGTGGTTGAAAGCACTCCGCAGGTACATACCTACGAAGTGTGCAACTCGACCTTCTACAAGATCGCCGCTCAAGCTCCGGCTTGAAGGTGATCGGTCATTCGTTGAGAGGAGCGGCCCAGTCCGCCCTCTCTCGTCTGGCAAATACGAAACTTACGCTTGCCTTGCATTGCTGGCTGGACTAAAACAACCCGTCGGCGAATCCTAGCCGCTTCCGCTGTACCGATCTTCGCCGTTGCCGGGCGTAGCGTCAACGGATGGTACTATACTGGGGCCTGACGTGAATGCGACCCCAGGCGACAGATCGAACGCGAGCCGACTTTGGCATTGAGATTAGGATTACCAGAAGGGAACACCCGAGCCAGCACCAGCAGCGGAAGAGGGGCTTACGAGAATGAAGCGGGACATGGAGTTGGTCCGGGAGGTCTTACTGAAAGTCGAAGAAATACCCTTCGACGGCGCCTTCCACGATATTTGTGTCGATGGGCGATCCCCGAAGGTTATTGCCTACCACGTAATGCTTCTTCACGAAGCGGGGTTCATCGAGGCAATGGATCTTGGCGTGGGCTGGAAGCCCGTGCGGCTGACGTACAGCGGCCACGAGTTCCTTGACGCTGCCCGGAACGACAGCATATGGGAGGCGGCGAAGACTGCCGTTTTGGAGAGCACCGGGGTTTTGACGCTGGAAGGTCTCAAGGTAGCTCTGCCGATGGTGGTCAAGAATCGTATTGCGGGGCATTTCGGATAACGCGACTCGATTGAACAAGATCCTAACGGAACGCCGCGGCGCCGCCCTGCACGTCCGGCCGATTACTTATTGTATATACTGCAAACGGAACGAAATCGATTCGACACAATTTGCAGAACTGCACGCGAAGTGTTTGGGAAACGCGTTAAGCACTATGTGCACGAGGCGGACAGGATGTGCGAGTTGTTCGGCCAATGCCTCCCGGAACCTTCAGCCATTCAGATTCGCTCAGACATAGTGGAGGAACGGTTCGCGAATAGTTACACCGAGATTCGTCGGCAACTTTTGGAAAGCGGTTCGGATCTGCCACGATCCGTCGAAATTGAACCGCTACCGGAAGATGGATAGCTACCGATAACGCCCCATCGTGCCGGAGGCCAGGCCGCGAGCGTCAATCGTCCATCGCCGCCCATATTCGCTCGGTCACCCCTATCGCGATTCTGCATCCCAGTCGAACGGGACGGAAATGCCCAACTCTGGGCATGACGTGATCCGCACAGCGAAACTCTGGCGGTCCGGGTGGCCGCTATCGAACCTTCGAAGAGCCTAGAGAGATGCTTGGGCGGCAACCACGGCCGCTTCAAGTTCAGCCCTCCGATCTCGTGGGATGGTATCGGAGTCGAAAATCGTCATGGGCACGGTTACCATTATCGCGGTTGGTGCGCCGCAGTGCGGTCGGACCGATTCTCTGGGTTCGCCCCAGAGCGAACCGCACCGTGGTGCAGCGCTTAGACCAATTTGTCCGCCGTCGGGAGACCAATCCGCTCCGGCTAAGAGGTCGCCGAGACGGCTCCACCCCAGTGTTGCCAGACGAGGCGGCCAGCTCGTGGGATATTATGGCGACATGGGCCGGTTTTATCCAGGCCGGCCTAAATAGGAGTAGTATGATTATGGCGTCGGACAGAGCGGGTTGTGCGACATGTTCGCCCAAACAGAATTAGCCAGAGCCGTCTTGCAAATGATTATAGCCGGTCAAGCTGTGCCTACGCACTACGCTATTCAGTTGCGCAACTGGGCAGTTTGCTCAGAAGATTCCGTGCTCTTACTCGAAGAGATTGCCCGGCACACTTTGGGCCGGCCTGACATCATGGCCGAGCTTCCGCCAGTCGGTGATTGGCGGCGGGTCGGGGCTGAGTTCATAATTGCGGATCTTGAATTAGCTTTCACGTTCCTGAAAATTGCCCGTACTTCATTGGTCACCGAGACCGTTCGGCGCAATCAAAGAAATGCGCGTACGGCGTATCATGCGGTTCTACGATTCTTGCCACGATGCCTTCCAGCACTCTCTGCTGCTGAACGTCAGACCATCGAGGACAACTTGCGGAAGCTGAAGCACCGCCTGGAACAGCTAGGTGAGTGCTTCTAGTCTAGCAGGCTGCGGAAAAAGGCTCAGGGATCGCTCGGCGGGAACACAGACTAGAGTCTGTGCCACCTGTTATCAGCAACTTTCAGCAACTTACAAGCACACGGTGGCACAGGCTTCAGCCTGCGAATGCCTTTTTACGCAACCTGCTAGGGTTGAACACTGAACCAGTTTGCCGAGTACCATCTGCACTCTAAAGCCGACAGCGTAACGCCAGGCATGATTGCGCTCGCGGTTTGACAGGCGCTCGAAATTGCGAAATCCGCTAAAGGGTAGGCGAAATCGGCTCCTGCGGCTGGCGCAAGGATTGCAAGCAAGCCGTTCCGGTACCTCGAAAAAATTGTAGGATTGGTTTCGGAGCGCCGGTGCATCCGGCGCTCCGTTTCACCGTTAGCTCGCGGTAGATGCCGCGGTGCTCAATTGGACGTTGGTCGTGCTCCAGATTTTACTGATGCTGGTGCCTGAACTGATAAACAAGGCAGCAGAAGCCAGAGCCACAAAGGCCATCAACAGCGTATACTCGATCAGGTCCTGGCCTTGATCGTCGATCCATAGGTTGCGCAGGAAATCCGTCATCGTCTAATTTACTCCCGCACGATTGAAAGCACGAACGGTTCCAAACGAATTGTATTGGATAAGGCGCTGAAAACACTAGCGATGCGGCGTGTTTAGTTATCCAAATGCATCTCCTCCGGGTGACAGGGCTGACGACAGCGGTGACAGCGGTGTCGTCGAGCGGAAAGGCTTTGCTTACTCGTCCAGGAAGGCGTTCCGGGAGCCGTCGCTATATCCTGAGCATCGATTGAAAGCCGAGCAATTGGACACGTGCCGACTGACGGCGCGCCCCCGTCCCGCGCGCCTCCGCGCGCCGCGCATCCCCATCCGCCCACTGGCGGTCGCAGCAACGGACCACGCGCGGCTGGCACCGGCATCAAGCTTGCGTGCCGCGCTCTCGGGGTGGTCATCCCTTCGAGCAGCGGGCTCCCTTGCGGAGGATGACGGCCTTGGTCGTGGACAGCGTCCCGTCGCCAGTCGCGTCGCCCATCCGCCCGCCGCCGGGGCACGGCCGTCGGTGCGGGCGGCGTATCGTGCGCGGGGCCTGCAACTCGCACGCCTGCACCGCCAGTCGCACGGGCGCGGTCATCGGTTCTAGCGGCGGGCGACTAACGCCGGAATTGCCTGCTGGCATCAGGCTGCGCGAATCGCTCGCGATGGGCCGCGTCGAGCGGCGGTGCATCATAAAGAAGAGGCACGGTCCGCCCGGGGGGGTTGTGGGCGCGCAGTGCCCGCGGCGCCGGAATCGCACAGTTTGGTACGGTGTCTTTATTTCGCACGAAAGGGAAGTTGTAATGCGGACGCCCCTTAACGCGGCGAGCCTCAGCCCTAGCTCGCATGTCCGGGCCTGCCTTACCTTCTCTCGCGCCATTACAGCACGCCAGGCTGTTTTCGGGCGGGCGTCGCGCGCCGGAACTGGCCGGCGGGCATTATGGCTGCGCGAAGCGCCTCCGGTGGCGCATCGGAAGGGGCACGGGCGCCGACGCGGAAGCGGCTAGTGAGAGTGACGACGGATTCCTCGCCGCGAGAATCCCGGACACTGGGCTGCCCCCAAGCGGGAGAAACGAGATGGCGAGAGACTTCAGGGATCGGCAGCCAAAGATGCCGCCCGCATCGCGCGCCAGAAGCGAGGCAAGAGCCGCCGCAATGCCAAAAGACATGGCCCTCGATGAATTGCGCGCCGCCCGCGCCATGACTCAGGAGGAGCTTGGACATAAGTTGGGCCTGAAGCAAGCGGCTATCTCCAGAATGGAGCGGCGTACCGATGTTTACGTCAGTACGCTTGCCAAATTTGTCGAGGGCGTGGGAGGCCAGCTCGAAATTCGGGTCGTGTTTCCGGACGGAACCATCCGCATCAATCAATTCGGCGATGCGCGGAAGGCGGAGAAGAGGGGGAAGACTTAAGCCCTCCCCATCACCACGGTGTGCGCGCTTCTCGGGATAACGTGCGCGGTGACTCCGCCGTAGCCCGCTTCCCGGTACATCTCCTCCAGTTCGCGAAACGTGTATGCATCGCCGCCCGCCGTGTTCGCCAACATGGTCATACTGAACGCGGCCGCCACGGGCGGCGACACGCGATCCTCATTGGGCACAAATTCCAGCACCGCCGCGCGTCCGCCGGGCTGCAACGCCGCATGCACCTTGCGCAACAGCCCGACGCAAGTAGGTAGATCGAAATGGTGCAAGAAATTCGTAAGCAGGACGATGTCGTAAGGTCCGCCATACTCCACGTCGAAGGCGCTCCCCGGCAGCAGATGGTACCGGTTCTCGACGCACGCCTGTCGGGCGTTGCCGCGCGCCACCTCCAGCACCGCCGCCCAATCGAGCGCCGTGATTTCGGCTTCCGGATTCAGCTTGGCCACTTCGATGCCGAACAACCCATGGCCGGCGGCAATGTCCAGCACGCGCAGCGGTCCGGCCAGTCCATCGAGCACAATCGCGCCGAGCGGTCCGGCCAAGGCTCCCATCATGGGCGCCATCCCGTGCGCAAACTCCACCCAGATCGGATTCTCCGGTTCCACGGTACCGTCTCCCGGCAGCACGGTATGGCCACTACGGACGACATCTGTCAGTCGGGCGAACGGTTCAGCGAGCGCCGGAGTGCCCAGAAACCGCGCTGCCGAGGCCATGCAAGCGGGCGAGCGCGGGTCCAGGAACAGCGCGCTCGTGGGCGTGTGCCGGTAGTGCCCATCTTGCTTGGCCAGCAATCCAACGATGGTGAGGTAATCGCAGAGGATGCGGATGCCGCGCGCGGAGGCCCCGCACTGCCGCGCCAGCGAGACGGCGTCGCCCAGTCCTTCGCCGACGGCGCGAAACACGTCCAGTTCAATCGCGGTGCGCAAAGCCGCGGTTCGTTGATAGGCGTTGAAAGTCTCGAAAATGAGTTCGGGCGATGGCTCGCCGGCGGTCTTGGGGGTCACTCTGGTTTCTCTCCCTCCCGGTCAGTGTGGAATTGATATCCGACGCAAGGCTCCGTCAGGATGTAGCGCGGCTTGGCGGGCTCCGGCTCAATCTTTTTGCGAAGCTGATTGATGAATACCCGCAAATAAACCACCTCGTTGCCGTAATCCGGCCCCCACACCACCTGCAGCAGGCGGCGATGCGGAATGGGCGTATTGGGGTTGGCGGCCAGAACCTGTAAGAGGTCGAACTCGGTGGGAGTCAGACGGACTTCCTGGCCGCCCGCAATCACCCGGCGCGCGGCGAAGTGAATCTGCAGACCGCGAGTTTCGAGCAGCGGTGGCGCGGCTTCCGGGGCCAGGGGCGAGCGGCGCAACCCGGCGCGAATGCGCGCCAGCAGTTCCTGCATGCTGAAAGGCTTGGTAACGTAATCGTCCGCGCCGGCGTCCAGAGCGCCGATTTTGTCCTTCTCCATGCCGCGGACCGACAGGATGATGATGGCCATATCCCAACCGGCGCGAATCGCGCGGCAGGCTTCCAGGCCGCCCATGCCGGGCATGGCCATATCCAGCAACACCAGGTCGTGCCGGTTGCGGCGCAGCAGATCCAGGGCCTCTTCACCGCTGCGGGCGTCGTTCACCGCGTAACCTTGGGCCACCAGCATCTTGCGGATCACGCGGCGGATTTGCAAATCGTCGTCGACCACCAATATTTTGGCTCCGCTCACACGCTGGCCTCCTCATGCGCCAAGGGAAGCGTGAATGAAAATGTGGCGCCCTCGCCGGGCTGGCTCTCCACCCAGACGCGGCCCTCGTGGGCCTCCACAACCTGGCGCGCGATGGGAAGACCCATTCCCATGCCGGTCAAATGGCCGCGGCTCTGCTTGCCCCTATAGTATTTTTCAAAGATCTGACGCTGCTCCTCCAGCGGAATGCCGGGCCCGTGGTCGGATACGCCGATTACCACGGCGCCGTCCGCGGCGTGCGCGCGCACCGTGACGGGTGCGCCGGGCTGCGCATACTTCAGAGCGTTCCCGGCGATCTCGCGGATGACCAGGCGGATCAGCCCGGCATCGGCGGAAACCGGAGGCAGGCCGTGCGGCAAATCGACTTCGACTTGCGAACCCTCCGCCATCTCCTTCTCCAGAGCCGAGTAGATCAAGTCCTCCACCGTGTGCGTTTGCTTATCCAGGTCCACGTGACCCGCTTCGATGCGCGCCATCTGGATGGCTTCGGTCATCATGGCGCTGAGGCGTCCGCTCTCTTCGTTCATGATTTCGAGCCATTCCCGCTGGTCGCAGCCTGGCGACTCCGCCAGCATGGCGTCGATACCGGCGCGGATGGATGTGAGTGGCGTCTGAAACTCGTGCGCCAGAGCGTCCAGCAGCATGGACTTCAGCTCCTGATGACGGCGCGCCCCTTCGGCCTGCGCGGCGGTCTCCTGTTTGCGCGCGCGATCCATGGCTAAGGCCAGCAGGTTGGCGATTGATCGCATGGCGGGCGCCGAAATCGCGGCGCCCGTGAATCCCAGGCTGCCGACCCCGCCGCCCAAACGCACCGGGACCAGCACCGTATTTCCGAAGGCCGCGCGCGGCGAATCGGCGGCGGCCGCCTCGGCCAAGGCGGCTTCCGAAATCCCCTCGGCGGATCCGGCGCGATGGACCTGTCCGGAAAACCCGTCAAAGAAAGCCACACCGGGACACCCAAAAATCGACGCCACTTCTCCGGGAATGGTCCGGGCCAAGGCGTTTGCCGCGCTGGCTTGCATCAGCCGGCAGCTCAGCGCGTACATGCGCTCGATTTCGGCCTGCCTTTGGGTAGCCTCCCTAGCCCGCTTCTTTAACCTGGCGGACAGTTGGCTGACCAGCAACGACGCGACCGGGAAAGTGCACCAAGCTACCCAATTTTGGGGATCGTCGATTCCAAATGAAGGCACCGGCGGGAAGAAGTAGTAGTCCAGGCAAAGCATGCTGAAGACGGAAGCCAGCATGGCTTCCGGCAGTCCCCAAAACGTGGCCGCCCCGACTACCGCAAGCAAATAGGTCAGTGCGGCCGTCGTGCTATTGACATGGATCGCGTAGTGATAGAGACGGGAAACCGCCGTCAGGCCTGCGCCCATGATCGCGATGCGGAGGACCAGCCGCCCCCAGGTTCGTTTTCGCATGATTCGGTGGGGCAGGTTTCAGTCTGCCCGGACTTCCGCCATTCTGGCGGCTAGAGGCCATTATAGCCGCCCCGCGGGCGCCGGGTCCGCGCGGCTGGGGGCGTCCTGAAAAAGCCTTGACAGAACCGCAATAATCCAGTCATACTAGTTCACTCCCCGCTTGAGAATTTGAGTTGCAACGGGAGAAGACTATATCGCCACTCGAGGGAAGTGGCAGCGAAAAGGAGCGCCGATGCCACCGACGAGAATGCTGCTCGCTGCGATCGTTTGTTTGCTTGTGTTTGTCACGAGTCCGTTGGTCTATGGCCAGGCTACCGGGATCATTTCGGGCACGGTTTCCGACGCCACAGGGTCCGCGATTGCAGGCGCCAAGGTGATGGTCACCGCGCCTGCCATGGGGGTAACGCGCGATTCCACAACCGACGAATCGGGGCATTATCTCGTGCCCCTGCTGCCCGTCGCCAGCTTCACGGTCCATGTGGACTTCGCCGGTTTTCAGCCCGCCGAGCAAAGGGACGTCCGCCTGCAGGTGGACGAACATCGCGAGATGGATTTCAGACTGGTGCCCGCATCCGTGAAGGAGAGCGTGGAGGTGACGGCGACCGCCGTGGCCATCGAAACCACCAACCCGACGCTGGGCCAGGTGATCACTTCCCAGCAGGTGGCCGAGCTTCCGCTCAATGGCCGGGACTTTGTGCAATTGGCTACGCTCACACCCGGCACCATTACGGAAACCAACCCGCAAAGCTTCTTCAATGGGGGCCCCAGCAGCGAAGTCTCCGCGCGCGGTTCATTTTCGCTCTCCGTGGGCGGGTCCCGCGCCAACTCCACGGATTGGCTGTACGACGGCAACGACAACAACGAACTCACCGCGGGCGGCATCGCCATTCTGCCTTCGATCGACGCCATCCAGGAATTCAAGGTCCTCACTTACAACTACTCCGCGGAATACGGCACACGCGCGGGACCCACGGTTTTGGTGACGACCAAGTCGGGTTCCAACGACTTTCACGGCTCGCTGTTCGAATTCTTCCGCAATACGGACCTGGACGCGCGCAGCTTCTTCGCCAGCTACACTGAACAATTCAACTTGAACCAATTTGGCGGCTCGCTGGGCGGGCCGATTCAGAAGGACAAGACGTTCTTCTTCGCCGATTATCAGGCCAAGATGCAACGGCATGGGATTCCGTATGTGGGACTGGTTCCTACCGCCGCCATGCGCAACGGCGATTTCACCGACGATGCATTCGGGAACCCAAACTCCGCGGTTCTGAATAACCCTTATGTGACCACGCAGACTTCCACTGGGGCTTTGGTAAACCACCCCTTCATGTGCGACAGCTCCGGTAACGCACTTCCCGCAGCCCCTGACGGCAGCCAAACGCCCGGCACTCCATGCAACAAGATTCCCGCGGGCCTGATCAATCCCATCGGTCAGGCGATGATTAACCTCTACCCGCTGCCCAATGCCAACAACGCGGCCTTGGGCTACAACTATGTCAACGAACCGGTGCGGAAGCTGAACGAAGGCGAGTTCGACATCCGGCTGGACCACAATTTCTCCACCAGAGACACCATGTTCGCGCGCTTCAGTTACGATCAGGCGGTTTCGTTCGTACCGGGCGGTTCGCCGGGCTTCGCCGAACAGGGCGCTTTTGCCAGCACCGAGAACATCGACAATCATGGGCGCAACGCGGCGCTTTCGGAAACGCACATTTTCTCGCCGCGGACTGTGAATCAATTCAGCATCGGTTTCAACCGGATCATCGACTACTTCACGTCTTACGGCAGCGGAACCTGTGAGGCCGGCAAGCTCGGAATTCAGGGCGCCAACTCAAGTTCAACCAACCCATTGGAGGGCGGCGAAAGTTGCGGGCTGACCTCCACGCAGTTGAGCGGCTACTGGTCGCTGGGCGATCGGGGATATTCGCCGTTTTTGGGTGGCACCAACGTCTTCTCCATCTCGGACTCGTTCGACATGGTGCGCGGCAAGCACGACATCCGGATCGGGGGCAACATTCGCGCCAACCAGTTGAATGTCCTGGCCGTTGGCTTTCAGGATGGATATTGGGACATCACCGGCGATTGGGGCGGAGACCCCGCCGCGTCGTTGTTGATGGGCTTCACCGATCTGGCGATCCACGATCAAACGTTCGACGGCGATGTTACCGGGCGACGCTGGAAAATGTACCGTCCGTTTGTGCAGGACGATTGGCGCGTGAGTAAGGATCTCACGTTAAACTTGGGATTAGCCTGGGCCATGGTTACGCCTGAAAGCGAGGCATTCAACCGCCAAGCAAATTTCCTCCTGGACACCCAGACTTTCCTGATCGCAGGGCAAAACGCAAATAAATATGCGGGCGTCAAGATGGATTGGACGGCGCTCGAGCCGCGCATCGGCTTGGCCTGGAAGCCTTGGGGCAGTCAGACGACCGTGCTGCGCGGAGGTTATGCGATCTATCATGATTCCTCCTGGAACATGGGCGCCCAGGGCTTGTGGCAAAACCCACCCTATTACTACGAGTCCGACGCATTTGCGTTTGGCGGCGGATGTCCGTTCACAACCTCCGCTTGCGCCACCAAGTATGGACTGACACCTAACGGGATCAGTCTGTCGCAAGGCTTCCCCGTCGTGTCCTCGTCGCCTGCTCCCGGGTATTTCACGGGCACGATCAATTCGATGAACCTCAATTTCAAACAGGGCATGGTGCAACAGTTCAACGTGAACGTGGAGCACCAACTGCCTGGGCAGGTGCTGTTGACGGCCGGCTACGCGGGGTCCCGCGCTTCCCACATTTTGGTGTATGGCAATAACTTGAATGTCGGATCTCCCTCCGCTTGCGGCATGGTCGCCGGATACACCCTGGGTTGCGGAGCGGGCGGATCGGCTTTCGGCGTTCCGGAGACAAACTTCCCTTACTCGACTGTAGATAACATGACCGACGACGGGAGGGCGCACTACAATTCGCTTCAAATCAAGGCCGAAACTAAGAGCGCCCGGCACGGTCTCTATGCTTTAATTGGCTATACCTATTCCAGGAACTACGACACGGGATACACCGACGGCTTGGGCAGCAACTTGGGTGCGCCTTACTATCCGCTGCCGGGGTGGCAACAGTTGGATTGGGGTTTGTCTCAAATCAACCTCAATCACGATTTCACCGCGAGTGTGATATATGAACTGCCATTCGGCAAGGGTAAGGCGTTCGGCAGCGACTGGAACGGTGTGGTGAATGCGATCTTGGGCAATTGGGAGCTAACCGCGATACAGAAGGTCACCTCCGGATTCCCGGTTTTCGTGGTGGCGAACAACGGCTCCGGGGTCAACTTCGAGAACAATGGAAACAGCCTGAACCGCCCGAACCAGGTTTGCAACCCGGCATTGAGCAACCCGACAATCAGCGAATATTTCAATGTGAATTGCTTCCAAGCTCCGCTCTCCGGCGAACTGGGGAACGCATCCCGGACTCCGCTCTCCGGTCCGGACTTCGTGAATACGGACTTCTCGGCAATCAAGCATTTCCTTCTGCCATGGCACGAGGGGATGAAGCTGGATTTCCGCGCTGAAGTATTCAATCTCCTGAACCATCCGCAATTCGGTACACCTGGCAGCAGCATTTGCGCGGCTTGTCCGCTGCTTGGCGCGCCGGGATTCGGTTCGATCGATACCACGGTGAACAATCCGCGATTGGTTCAGATTGCACTTAAGCTTTTGTTCTAAGAGTATCGCACTAACGCCGCTGGCACTCGATCCGGAGTTCGCGGGGTTGGCGCGGGCGCTGGTGTTCATGGGCGGCAGTTTGAATCCTACGATGGAGGATGAGGAGTTCGCCAACAATCCGCGTCACGAATTCAATTTCTGGTTTGACCCGGAGGTGGCGTACATCGTGCTGCGCGCGCCATGGAAGAAGATCGTCTGCACGCCCACCGACATCTCGATCAAGACCCGTCTGACGCGCGCGATGGTCAAGCGCATCGAAGCCAGAGGCACTGCGCTGGGGCGTCACATCGCGCGCTTTTACCAGGAAGGCGGGGCGCCGACTTCATGTGGGACGAACTGGCGGCGGCCGCGTGGATCGACCCGTCGCCGATCACAAGGCGAGAGACTCGCTACATGAGTGTGGATATCGATCATGGCGCGGGATACGGCAATACTCTGACAAAACGTGGACGGAGAAGGATAAGCCGAGGCTCGCCGCGGGGCTGGTGGAAATTCAGATGGATTGGACGCCGCGCGGTTCTATGAGATGTTCGTCAATCTGATGACCGCCGCTACGCCGGCGGCCCACCGGTAGATGAAGGAGTGTATGGCTCGACCCCTAAGTATATCTTCTTTTGAATGCGACTGTGGCCATCAATCGCATTTCTGCATCGCCACGGTTTGGGAAATGGAGGCAAATAGCCGTCGCCGGCGGAAAACGGTCGAATTGTGGGATTCAGAGCGCGAAGATCACGCTGTCGAGTTCGTGGGTGGGCGGGCCGTCGCGATGATTTGCCCCAAGCTCGGACGCTGCGAATTAGCCCCCTTTAAGTGACTTATCGCGGCGACGCGGCTGGAGTCCCATCCCGCAGCTCTATCACAAATTGCCGGGTTTCACTCCGCTGGCGCTCCATATCTTGCTGTAGCTTCCTCGACATCCGCTCATAAATCTCGAGCTCCTGCCGGCCTCTCTCTTTTTGTCCGTTCCGCTCGTAGGCTTGGCCCAGACGGTAATGCGGCTCGTCCATCTCGGGACTCACTTCGATGGCCCTCTGGTAGGCGGCGATGGCTTTGGCACCGTCGTTCCGCTCGGAATAAAGAATGCCCAGTTGCAAGTAAGCCGCGCCCATACGCGGATCGAGATGGACGGCCTTCTCCAGCACCTCCCGCACGCGCGCCGGAGTTTCGGAATCATCGGACGATTTGCGCTGCTTCCAAAGGCCGACCGCGTAGTAGTAGTTAGCCCAGGCGTTATCGGGGTGAAGCTTCGCGAATCGCTCCAGCCTTTCCGCATAGCCTGGTAACCGAACGATCTCGATACTCTGAATCTTGCCCAAAAACATGTAAGGGCGGGGATCGCTCGGATTCAAGTCGCAGGCTTCGAAGAAGCTTCGCGACGCTTGTTCGTAGTCGCCGCGCGCATACCACGCCGCGGCCAGACCTAACAGCAGCCGGAGCGAATGCGGGAACAGGCGATGTCCCTTGGCGAAGACTTCCGTGGCCGGCTCGGCCGTGCGATGCACTAGCAACTCAGATCCCCAATTAAACAGGTTTGGCTCGCTCGGATTCAGTTCCGCCGCCCGTTGATACTCGCGCACGGCTTTGAGGGCGTCTCCCGGCCCCTCCGCGGCGCCCAATTCGGCGGTCGCCTTCGCCAGCGCTTCGCTCGAACGCAGTACCGTGTCGGAGCCGTGACCGCCGCGGCTGACGGGGTCGGTCACCCCCGCCACGATGAAGTTAGGGTCGTCGAAGAACGCATAGTCGACGGTAAGATTGGCCTTCTTGCTTTCCCGGTCTCCGAGGGTGACGGGACGCGCGGTTCCGCCCTCCGCGCGCAACAGATAGTCGCCGGCGCGAAGCCCGGCAAAGCGATAAGTGCCGGTCGTGTCCGTATTTGCGCGGAGAGTTTGTCCCATGGCTTTCGGTTGAAGATACACGGTTGCGGCGGCAGTCGGGCGGCCCTGCGAATCACGCACCGTTCCTTCAAGCGTGCCGGCATCTTGCGCGCCAGCGGCGGCTGCCAGCACGCAGAGTGCCACGGAGATCCATCGCAGGAGCATCTTGAGATGAGTCTACCGTAATTGGTCCAGCGCCTGCTGCGCCTGCGGGTGACCCGGATGCCGCTTCAATAGTTCCATCAGCACTGCCCGCGCCTTCTCCGGCGCGCCCTCCAGACTATACACCCGCGCCAGGTTCAGGTAGGACTGATCAAAGCCGGGCGCCACCCGGATGCACTCCTCGAATTTCGCCACCGCGTCATCCCGCCGCCCGGTTCGCAGATAGAGCACACCCAGATTGTTCAGTGCCTCGGGATAAGTGGGGCGAAGCCCTAGCGCCTTCCGCAGATGCTCGTAGGCACGCTCCGCATCGTCGGTCTGCGCGAACACCATCGCCAGGTTGTAGTTTGCCTCGGGGTCTTGCGGTCTGGCCGCCAGCGCCCGTTCCAGCGTGGTCCGCGCTTCGTCCCAGCGCTTTTGCAGGCGATAGGCGTTGCCCAGATTTTCCAGCGCTATCCAGTAATCGGGACTTACGCGCAGCGCTTCCTGAAAGTGGGCGACAGCCTCATCGAGGTGTCCTTCCCGCGTGGCCAGCAGGCCGAGATTGTTCCACGCGTTTGGCAGTGTATCGGGATAATTCGCCTTCAGCTTCACCGTTCGTTCGAAACTGTCTCGCGCCTCGCGCGCCTTCTCCTGTTTCAGATACACGCTGCCCAATCCGTAGCAAGCTTCGGCGCTCGATGGATCGTCCCGCAGAGCCAGCCGGAAGGCGGTCTCAGCCGGACCGAAATAACCCCGCTGAAAGAACGCCGAACCCAGGGAGAGCGAATTTCGCTCGAAATCATATGTCTCGACGACGCCACGAAACGGCAGCGCCGCGGCCAACCGCTCCGCGCGGGTTCGCGGAATACGCCGCGAGTCTTCCTCCATACGCGCGCGAGAGACTGGCCCTTGGTAGACTTTGACGATATCCCCGTTCTCGTCGATGAGGAACGCCGCCGGAAGCGGTAAGTCGCGGTGCCGGTCGAATAAGCAACGATACAGGATGTTGTAAGTGGCGGCTACGTCCTCCGCTTCGTCCGCGGCGTTTGGCGCGCGAAAATGGAAAAGCGCCGGCTTGCCGGGAATCGCGGAGGCAGGCAACGCCGGAGCGGGCACGGGCAAGAGCAGCCATGTTTCCACCGTTGCCGGCAGCGATTCGCCCGCTTGCGGACCAAGAGCGGCGCGCACCGGCGTGGCGGCCGGGAAAGGCTCCGTTCGCGGCGGCGAAACGCCCTCCTCCACCCATATTCTGTGGCTAGGCGGTAAATCCCGGATCACCTGCACCAAGCCGTTCGGCCAACGAATGGTCGCTTTGACCAACCCCTGCGCGGCTCCGAGGCCGAAAAACACATCCTTGCTGTGCTGCGAAAGAAATCCCGATCCGGCCTGTAGCGTCTTGGTCTGCCGGCCCGCGCTGGTCTCGACCATTACCACCGCGCCGACGGCATCCCGATTACTTTTCACGCCGCGTAACTGGAAGGCGATGGAGGGCGGCAACCGCTCCACCACGTTTTTCAGCAGCCGCAACTGCGGCGCATCGCGATTTTTCAGGAAGACTTCCTGCCGGCCGTCATGATCGAAGTCCGCCAATGCGAACGCCCGCCCGTCTTCGATGAAGTCCAGCCCTACCGCACCCGACACGTCGGAAAACGTGCCGTCCCCGTTGTTCGCGTATAATACGTTGCGCTCGAACCCGCTCCACGTGTAATCGGCGCGGATCAGCTCGTTGATCGCGTTCCAGCCTTGCTCATAATCGGGCGAAGACTTAGCTTCGTCCGGCGACTTAGCCACAACCTGGCGCCAGAAAAAGCCGTTCAGGTCTTTCCGTATGGGACCGGATAGCATGCCATTGGTCACGTACAAATCGCTGAAGCCGTCGTGATCGAAATCCCAGGCATCGCTCGACCAGGACCATCGGCCCATCCCCGCGCCGGCGCGTGCGGTGGCGTCCTCGAACGCTCCCTGGCCGCCGCGGCTCAAAAACAGCGAGTTGCCCATGGCGTGTTTGCGGTAGAGCGCGCGGACTGCCTCCGGCGCGCCCTTTTGAAAGGCGTCCTGAGCCGAAATACGCTCACCGGCCGCGGTCCACATATTCGCCACGTAGAGATCGCCGGCGCCGTCGTTGTGGTAGTTCGACCACGACACACTCATGCCCGCGCCAACGTCTTCCACCCCCGCCTCGGCTGCGACATCGCTAAACGTACCGTCGCCGTTGTTACGGTATAGGTTCTTGCGGCCGAAATCGTTCACCACATATAAGTCAGCCCATCCGTCGTCGTTGTAGTCGTTCCAGCCGCAGCAAAAACTGTAGCGCGTGTTGTTCCGATTGAGGCCAGTCTCCGCCGTTACGTCGCGAAAAGTTCCATCGCCGTTGTTACGCATCATGAAATTGGGAGGCCCGTTCTCCGCCGCATAGTAAGGAACCGGATACTGATATTGATCCGCGCCCTGGTAGTAAGCGTAGAGACAGAAATAGATGTCCAGCCATCCGTCGCGATTGTAGTCGGCGGCGGCCGCCCCCGTGAAGGTTCCTTGCGGAGGGTTCGCGAACCGGAACGCGCCAGGCTGCCGCCGGAACTTGCCGCCACCCTGGTTCAAAAAGAGCAGCGGACCCGCGGCGCGCACCACCACCAGATCCTGGCGTCCATCGTTGTCGAAGTCCGCAAAAAGCGCGCAGGCCGTGTTTTCCAGTATGCCCAGCCCCGATGCTTCGGTGATGTCCTCGAACGTTCCATCCCCCCGGTTCCGATACAGCCGGTTGGGGAGCCCGGCCGGTTGGCAGACATAAAGATCGTCGAACCCGTCGCCATCGATGTCGCCCACGGACACGCCGTTGTGGCCGTAGATATCGACGCCGCACGCGCCATCGAGGACGGTGCGCCAGTAATCGACTCCGTGGAGCAACTGTTGTGAGTAAGACGGATTGCCGCCGAGAGCCTGTGCGGTCACATCGGAGAACCACGGCGCGGCGGTCCGGCTGCGTGTTTCATCCAACGCCCGCCAGCGCCGCAGCAGGCCGGCTTCCCATTCGAGGTCCCACTCGCCCACGCGCTGTTCGCGGTGAAAGCCGGGGCCGGCGCCCACTAACTCACACCGCACGCGAGTCTGCACCAGGTTGGAAGCCGTATCGATTCGAGTCACTTGGAATTCGGCGGTCAGAATCTTCGAAAAACCGTCCAAGGCGGCCTGCAACTCGGCGATGAAAGCCTCCCGCCCGAGAGCCGCTTTGGCCGCGAACGCGACGCGGCGTATTTCGAGCGTGGGTCCCGGGCGCACGATCCGGAACTCCGCCGGCCGCGGCGATGCTGCCTGAAAATCGGGCGCCAGCGCTTTCTCGATCGCTCGAATGTTACGGGGCGATTCCAGCAGGCCGGCCGTCCATTGCGCCAGAATGGCGGCGATCCGGTCGTGTTCTTTTTCCGTGGGGAAGTCGTCGAGTTGCGCGTCGACCTTGAGCCGTAAAGCATCCAGCGGCGTCTCCGCGCGATATTGCGGATGCAGATGGAGCTCGCCGCTTGCGGGTTGGTTCTGTCCTTGCAGAGGGCGGAAGAAAGGTAACCCCAGAACGCGCAGGAGGAAGTTGCGTCTTCGGATGTCGCCCGGAGCGTTCACATTGAGAACCTAGAATCTACCACACAGCCTGGCAGTCGATCTTTTTTTCGAATATCATAAACGCTTGCCGCCCACGCCGCGTCAAACCTGTGGACGACTCGGTGAATTCATGAAACGCCTGGCCCTATTCCTGCTCCCGATCGCTCTGTCCGCCGGCCAGGCGCGTTACGCCCGCGTGGGCGACTACGATGGCGACGTCCAGGTCCAACTCCAGGCCGCCGACGATTGGCAGGCTGCGCAACGCAATCTGCCCCTCCGCGAGATGTCCTGGCTGCGCACCGAAGGTTCCTCGCGCGTCGAAGTGGAACTGGACGACGGCAGCGTCTTGCGCCTGGGCCCCGATTCGCTCGCCGAGCTTTCCGATTACACGCGCCTTTCCACCGGCCAACGCATCACTCTTATCTCCCTGGACCATGGCTTGGCCTATTTTACCGGCGCGGCGGAAGGCAAGGATGTACTGGTGGTGGCCGTGCCGGGTGCGCAAGTGACCATCCATGAAGGTGCGCGCCTGCGCTTTGAGGCGCGCGACGCATGGAGCCAGATCGCCGCGTCGGACGGCGTGGCGCGCTTCTCCTCCCCTTCGGCGGAGTTCGATTTGAACGCGGGCCAGATGGTGAAACTGGACCCGGCGCATCCCGCCCGCTTCGTCCTCAATCGCGAAATCCCGCCGCTGGAAACCGATCGCTGGTGCGACGAGCGCGACAAAGTGCTGCTATCGACCACTTCCGCGGCGCACGTTCCGGCGCTGAATTACGGCCAGGCGGACCTGGACGCATACGGCGTCTGGATCCAGACCGCCGATTTCGGCGCAGTGTGGAAGCCTAAAGCGCCGGCCGGCTGGGCGCCTTTCCGCAACGGCAGATGGCTTTGGTACGACGGTCTTGGCTACACCTGGATCGGCGACGATGCTTGGGGCTGGCTGCCGTATCATTACGGGCGCTGGATGCTGCTGGAGGGCACAGGTTGGATCTGGGCGCCGGGCGACAGCACGGTATTCAAACCGGGCGACGTATATTGGCTGAAGAGCGCCAAGCTGGTGGGCTGGGGCACCCTGGCGCCCGGCGAAGACTGGAAGCCGCCCGCGGCGCCGCGTCTGTATCTAAACGCCAATACCACCTACGCCGTCTACACGCCGGAAGCGATCGAAATCGATCCGGCCAGCTTCGCCAGCCGTCCCAAGGAGCCGCTGGCTGCGGCGGCCTTCGCGCTGGCGCTCCCTTCTCCGGCATTTCCCGCGTTGCGCCTGGACGCCCTCCGTCCGCCGTTGCGCGCCGGCGGCACGCGCGCCGTATCGGTCTCGACGGAAGTGGCGTACGAGCCGCCGCCCAGCCCTGCGCCCAGCGAGCCGGCATACACGCCGCCCGCCCTGCCGCCGGTAGAGGTCGTCAACACCACGCAGGAGGTGCAGGTCGAAGTCGACGTGCCCGTGCCGGTCTACACCGGCATCATCCTGGTGAACCCGCCGGGGTACAAACCGCCCGCGCCGAAGACTCCGCCCAAACTGGTTTCGCCTCCGCCCCCGGCCAAGCCGAAACCGCCGGAGCCCGAGAAGCCGGTGAAGTAGGAAACTATGCGCGCATATATCACATTCTCGATTTGCTTGCTGGCGGTGGCGCCGAGCTTTGCCCAGGATTTGGTGGTCCTGGCGGCGAACCGCGCGGGACACGTCGAGTTCTATAATTCTGCGCTCGGGAAATTGGGCGACATTAGCGCTCTGGGGCAGTTGGAAAGCGTCACAGCCAGCCCGGATGGCACCCGGCTCTATGTGGCCAAGAAATCAGCAAAAGTTGTGTTGAAGAATGCCGCGATGAAAAATACCGCGCGGAAAAGCGCATCCTCGCAAGACACAAGCTACGGTTTGTATTCCCTTGAGCTGACCACGCGGAACCTGTGCTTGCTCACCTCGCCCGCATTGTTTGGTTGGCCTTCAATGGATGGCCGCTTCCTTTTCACGCAGGGTCAAAACGGAGTGGACGTGTTCGATGCCAGGACGTTGCGCCACTTGCCCACTATGAAAGCGACGGGCGCCTACAACCTGCAGCCGTCGCCCGATGGGCGGTGGCTCCTGGGCGTGACAAACTCCCCCGATCCGGCATTGGATATCTTCGACACGTATTCCATGTCGCTAGTGCACCGTCTATCCCTTTTGGGTTCGGGCGGACCGTTCACAGGCGCATGGGCCGGAGATCGCTTCTACCTGTTCAACTATCGCGACCGCGGAACGGGCCAACTGTGGACTGTGAATCCGGCGCACCCTGAGCTTTCGCCAACCAAGTCGATCGATCTTCCGGATCTGCACCGCGCGTGCAATGAGCCGGTGTTGCTCATGCTGGCGGGCGCGCCGGACCGCCTTTTTCTTGCGGAGGCTTTCGGGTTCCAGGTGGATCGCCGCACCGCCTGCCCCGATGCGGCGCGCGACGGCATCTTTGTGATCCACCCCTCCAGCGGCCGCGTAAATCACATCGCCGCCTCGGTGCACGTCAACCGCATGGCGGTCAGTCCCGATGGGCAGGATTTGTATGTGATCCACTCGAGCGACCCCAATCCGCCGACTAATACTCGTCTGCTCCATATCGAGGCCGCTACGGGCCGGGTCCTGCAGGACGTTGCCTTGCAGGGCGGCAAATGGAACCTGGCGTTGGCGCACATCCCATCCGATCTGGTCCCGCACGAAAACGTGCGCCCCACGGCCTTCTGCGCCCGCTGACAGCGCGCCTGTGGTCTCATGGAAGTGATGCGGTCATACCAGCACGTCCCCGGCCCGCCGCTATCGGATTTCGTGGCGCTGCTCTGGTTGTACGAGGGCTACCAGCAGCCGCACAAGAAGGAGCGCCTGCTGCCGGATGGCTCGATGGAGCTGGTGGTCAACCTGAACGAAGACCAGACGCGGTTGTACGACGCGCACGATACCGAAAAATTCCAAACGCTGCGGGGGCCGGTGGTGGTGGGGGCGCATTCGGAATTCTTCGTGATCGATACGGCGGAGCAGCATACCGTCGCCGGCGTGCATTTCAAGCCGGGAGGCGCTTTCCCGTTTCTCGGCCTGCCGGCGGGCGAACTGCACAACACGATGGTGTCGCTGGAGGACTTGTGGGGATCTCTGGCGGACCAGTTGCGCGAACGGTTGCTGGAGGCCGCCATGCCGCAGGCCAGGCTTCGCGTCCTGGAACAGACTCTTCTCGCGCGGGCGGCCGAGCGGCTGGAACGGCACCCGGCAGTGGCATTCGCGCTGCACGAGTTTCACGGCCTGCCGCACACTCGCACCGTCGCGGACGTCACCGGGCAGATCGGCCTCAGCGCCAAGCGATTCATCCAGGTTTTCAGCGGTGAAGTGGGACTCACGCCGAAGCTGTTCTGCCGGGTGCGCCGATTCCAACGTGTGCTGCGGGTGATCGCCAAAGGGCGGCCGGTGGAGTGGGCGGCGGTGGCCGCGGATTGCGGCTATTTCGACCAGGCGCATTTTATCCACGACTTCCGCGCTTTTTCGGGGATCAATCCGTCCACCTACATCGCGCAACGTACGGAACATCTCAACCACGTACCGCTGGCCGAGTAGGGTGGCGCCATGCGCCGCCATGGCAATTTTTTACAATACAACCCAATTGGGTTCGTAGAAAATGGATGCATGGCAAATAATGTGAAAGCAATACCAGAAGGATCCGATGGCGCGACGCCGTACCTCTGCATCAAGGGCGCGGCGGACGCCATCGAATTCTACAAGAAAGCGTTCGGCGCGACGGAAATCATGCGCATGGCCGGCCCGGACGGCCGCCTCGGCCACGCCGAAATCAAGATCGGCAAAGCCAAAATCATGCTGGCGGACGAGTTTCCGGAAATGGGCTTCCTGAGTCCGCGCACGCTGGGCGGCTCGCCGGTCATGATCCACATTTACGTGGAAGACGTGGATGCGTTGGCCGCGCAGGCGGAGGCCGCGGGAGCGAAGGTTAAGCGGCCGGTCGCGGATCAATTCTACGGCGATCGCATCTGCCAGTTCGAAGACCCGTTCGGACACGGCTGGCACTTCGCCACGCACAAAGAAGATGTATCGCAGGAAGAAATGCAGAAGCGCATGGCGGCGTTTAGCGCGGGCGGCTAGCGCGGATCGGCTGCTGTAACTGCCCAGCCAGTCGCGGCATCTACTGCATTGGATGCGCTTTCATATACTCCTATGCGCCGCGCTGATCTCCGCCACGGAGGCTCGGACGGAAGGCCTCGAACTGAAGATTCCGCCGGTCAAGACCTCGCTGGACGTCAAGGGCCAGGCGGTCCAAATCGTCGCGTGGGGCGCCGTTTCCAGCGGGCCGCAGGGCTCATTCAAGCTCGCATTGACTGCCGATTTGCGCGATCTGCAGGAAAACATCGGCCCGTTGCTCGCCTCCCAACTGAACCGCTCGGACCGCTGCGGCGAGCGGCTTTCCGTCGATGGCGCCACACTTGTCCCAGCTTCTCCCGCCGCGATTTTGACCGCCCACGTACGCTTTGAACGCTGGGGATGCGTCAAGGCTTTGGGCCGGGATATCGTCAAACGGCTGGTGGGCGGCAACGCGGTAGTCGTGGTGAAGCTGACGCCATCGGTCGGACCGGATGGCATCTCGATGGCTTCGGAAGTCCAGAAAATCGACGCCGATGGGTCGCTCGGCGAAGTTTTGCAGTCCGGTTCCTTCGGCGCCGCGGTCAAGGAGAAGATCGCCGGCAGCATCGAATCGTCCATGCGCGAGGGACTGGATCTGAAGTCCACATTGCCGCCCGCGGTGGCGTCCGCCGCCACGTTGCGCAGTGCGCAGTTCGCCAGTGGCGCGGAAGGCCGGTTGTTGTTCTCCCTCGATGGAGAAGTACACCTCTCCGCCGCCCAGCTTCAATCCCTAAACTTTAAAAAATAGCCGCCTCTGCCCTGCCATTCCCCGCGTGTCCTCTTTTTCTTAAATTTTACGCTTTTACTTGCATGGGAGAAAATTTTCCCTTACGATAGCTGGATTATTTCAAGACGCGAGGTGATCGGATGCGGCTTCACAGATGTGCCCCGGTAATTGCAATCGGCGTCTTCTTGGGCTATGCCACGGCCCAGAACGATATCCTGACACCGGCTCTCAACAACGACCTCAAGACGGAGTGCAACGAAGAAGCAGGGTTTGTATCCTGCCGAAAGGCCTTGAGGCAACACGGTGATGGCAAAGACGACGTTGCATTGACGACGCTCAGCGAGCATCAGAGCCCCAAGGTTGCCGCGCACTACAACATCGCCAAATCCAGGGCCAATGAGGGGTTCTGGAAGCTGGTGGCACTGGCCGGAGCGCCGGCCAAGTGCTCGGCCGGACTTTCCAAGGTTTTGGACCATCAATTCGCCCTGGATCCCGGGGCGTTGGGATCCGCAGACGACGATGCCGGCAAGAGCTCTTTCACGGCACTCTCCGATCTCTTGAACATTCCGCCGGGAGGACTACGGGCGGTTCACGAAGACGGTTATGAGTTCGAACCGCGTCCCCGGAATGAGGTAGCCGACATCTACCGGTCCTGCTTCTTCAACG
>Ga0302326_10001966_pt1 | contig 51123 bp, 41 predicted proteins | sample Palsa_T0_3_FD_202264 | JGI IMG/M metagenome (GOLD analysis project Ga0302326, IMG submission 202264) | Peat permafrost microbial communities from Stordalen Mire near Abisko, Sweden - Palsa_T0_3 | ecosystem: Environmental > Terrestrial > Soil > Palsa > Peat permafrost | place: Sweden: Abisko...
GGCCAGTTTGGGTAAGCTGCACCGCCTGCGACACGCGCAGGGGCCGCGCGAAAGCGCCCAGCCAATACTCCAGTGCGAGTCCGCCGGCTAGGGTGGCGGCAATGAGCGCGCCCGCCACTACGGCAAGGCGGTTGCGGCGCATAAACTTGGCGGAGCGATAGGCGAAGGTATCCGGGCGCGCCGTTACTGGGCGCCCGTCGAGGTGCCGCTGAATATCGCGCGCCATCAGGCCCGCCGAGGCATAGCGCCGTTCCGGCTCCTTGCGGATGGCCATGCGGACGATGCTGTCCAGGTCGCCCGCCAGTTGCGGCTTCAGCCGCGCGGGCGCGGGCGGCTCCGTTTGGCAGACCACGCCGGCGATGGCGTCCGGCGTGTAGCTCGAGATCGGCTGCGCCGCCTTTCCGGTCAGCAGCTCATATAGAATAAGGCCCAGCGAGTAGACATCCGCCGAAATGGAAGCCGGCTCGCCGCGCACCCGCTCCGGCGAGGCGTATTCGGGCGTCATCACGGGGCCGGTCAGCGTGAGGGCTTCGTTCTCCGCGCCGGGTTCCAGCAGTTTGGCAATCCCAAAATCCAGCAACTTGGGCGTGCCGTCTTTGGTCACCAGGATGTTGGCGGGTTTCAAGTCGCGGTGTACCACCAAGTCGCGATGCGCGAATTCCACCCCTTCGCAGACCTGCAGGAACAGCCGCAACCGTTGCTCCACGCCGAGGGACCGCCGATCGCACCACCCGGTGATAGGCTCGCCCTCGATGAATTCCATCACCAGATAGGGCACGCCCTCGGTCGTGGAACCACCATCCAGCAAGCGGGCGATGTTGGGGTGCGACAGCTGGGCCAGGATCTGGCGTTCCTGCCGGAAACGCCGCAAGGTGTCGGGCGACTCGGCCGCGGCGCGCACCAGTTTGATGGCTACCTGCTGGCGAAACTCGGCATCGTCGCGCGAGGCGCGGTAAACCGCGCCCATGCCGCCATGACCCGCAATCGCGTCTACTCGGTAAGGTCCCAGGCGCGTGCCGATCAGCCGTTGGTCGGGATCGGGCTCCTGCGCCGCCGCCGCTGCCGCCGATGCGATGGCCGCGTCGGCCGATGTGAGCCCCTCGCCGGAATATTCTAGCAGGGACGCCACTTCCCGCCGCACGTCCTGGTCCGGGCATTCGCGTTGCAGGTAGCCCGCGAGTTCTTCGGACGGCAGTTCCGCTGCACCCATGAAGAGCCGTTTGACTTCGTCCCACTGTGCGGGGGTTAGCTCGGCCATGCCGCCCTCCCGGCTGGCTTAACGAAGGGCGAGCGAGTTCGCTCCTTTCGTCCCCCAATCATACAACAGAAACGCGTTAGTGGGGCGGCCAATATCGGCCGCAGGCCGCCTTTGAGGCGGCCTGCGCCGGCTCTCCAGAAACTCACCCGCAACCCACTGATTCTACGAGTGCGGGGCTGAAGCCCCGCGCGGGATAAATCCCGCCCCCCGTGGCCCTGAGTTTTTGATTCTGGTGACGGCCCCCAGCCGCCCACGCTGAAAGCCACCCCCAGAGCGCCCCCGGGGCTGCCCGCCCCACAAGAGTCCAAACTGACCCACTTCTCGTTCTTGAGTAAGCCAATAGCGCGGTAGAGCACGTGTGCGTGCCTTCGCGAAAGGCGGACTCCCGCTAACCGGCCGCGGGTTGGTCCATTTCCCGTTGCAGCCAGGCTTCCGCCAGCCGCAACTGGCGGCGCACCACGCCGATTTCCAGATTCAGCGCCGCGCTCGATTCTTCGGCCGTCAGCCCGCCGAAATACCGCATCTCCACCAGCCGCGCAAGCAGCGGATCCTTCCCCGCGAGAGCGCCCAGCGCATCGTCCAGCGCGATCAGGATGGAGGGGCGCTCTACACTGCCGTCGCGCTCTTCATCGATGGCGAACTTCTCCTGCCCCCCGCCGCGCTTGGCGGCGTTGTGTTCGCGCGCGTGATCGATCAGGATTCTGCGCATGGCGTGCGCCGCGATCGCCAGAAAATGCGCCCGGTCTTTATAGCCCGGCTGTTCCTGGCCCACCATCCGTACGTAGACTTCGTGCACCAGCGCGGTGGGCTGCAAGGTATGGCCCGGGCGCTCCCGCCGGAGCTGCCCTTCGGCGATGCGGCGCAGTTCCTCATAGACCAGCGGAACCAGGCGGTCGAGCGCCCCTTGATCCCCGCCGGCAAGGTCCCGCAGCAATAATGTGACCGTGCGCGCGTCCGACATTTGCAATACCGGGTTGCCCTCCAGCATAACAAAGCCAGCGCCGCGCGGCGCGACGTGGGGAAACCGCTCCCTGACGGTCGCGGCTCGGTAAACCGCGCGAGATCGACGGCCCCGTCACTGAGCCGCGACCGTCGGGGGGCGGCTTCCCCAAAACGCTTAAGCGCGCAGGCGTGCCTAGAATCCCGAGTAAATCGGTTTTCTCCTTCTCGGGCACCTCGAGCCGAGTCGCCGCGCCGTATGGATTGTTATCGATCTCCACCCGTCGGGACAACACCCCCCGCTGCAGGCCGGCCCAATATACCACCAGATCGAACCGTCATTGTGCATCTTGTAGAGCGCACCTCCGTCGGCGGCAATCATTTTGAGATTCGGGTTGTTATCGAGTTCGATCCAGCCTTTGCCATTGCGATATTTTAGTAGTGATCAAAAGATTCTCCTTTGTGTAGGTTAAGACGAACTGAATTCTATCCACTAGGTTACGCGTAAAGCCGGGGACGATTTTCGTGCAATCGGATCTGTTTTTGTCGCCGGCTAAGGCCGCCTAAAAGGCGGCCTGCGGGCCAAGATTGGCCGCCCCACAAGCCGCGGTTAGAAAGTCGCCGGGCCGGCCACAATCGACTTAGTAGCCGCGTTGTCGTCCAGTTTCGTCCAGCCGGAACAAACCGTGCCGCTGCAGGGCGTCCCGTTATACTGCCAGATCGAAGCATTCCCGGTAGACCTTCTGATCTGATAAACCGTGTTGGTCCCGGCCACCGGCGGCCCCGAGGTTGCGCTGTCGTCGATCTCCAGCCAGCCGGGGCAGAGACCTCCGCCGCACGAGGTGCCAGTGTATTGCCAGGTCGAATGGTCCTTGCGCTGCTGGTACAAGACGCTCCCGGCCGCAATGCTTTTAATGGTCGTGTTGTCGTCGATTTGCAGGAGGCTATTGGGTGTCCCCGTGTATTGAAAGAGGCCGTTGTCCGTGAGAACGAACAGGGCGTTTTGCCCGGCCGTAAAAGACCAGACTTGCGGGTCTATTGGAATCCAACTGCCGAACGCGTCGCCGAACAACCAGATAATGCCTGTGGGGTCCAGCCAGGCCATGAGAGATCCGTTGGCGCCAAAAGACGGAACATAAGTCGGACTTGCCGAATAAGGCCCGCTCATTTCATACCAGCCCGGACAGTAGCCCCCGCTGCAGACTGTCCCGTCATACTCCCAGAGCGAGTTGTCGTTGTGCACCTCATAGAGGATATCGTTCGACACGCCGATCTCGACAGCGAGTGGATTGTTGTCGAGTTCCACCCATCCGGGACAGTACCCCCCGCTGCAGGCCGGCCCCGTATACCACCAGATCGAGCCGTCCTTATGCAGCTCGTAGACTTCACCTGAGTTGGCCGCGATCATTTTCAGATGCGGGTTGTTATCGAGTTCGATCCAGCCGGAACAAACGGTCCCCTTGCAAGGTTTCCCCGTGTATTGCCAGATCGATCCGTCGGTGTGCGTCTGATAGAGAGTCTGGCCCCCAGCCATCGAAGCCATGCCCGTCGAGATGCCGGCCGCCATCAGCGCGATTCTTTGCCATTGCGATATTTTCGTCGTCATAAAATTCTCCTTTTTGTGTTTTGCGCCGCCGCGGCGGCTTGGATGAACCGAATCCATCCACCAGGTAATGCGGAAAACCGCGGAGGAGTTTCGGGTATCCACCGCGGTATTTTCCTTATGTTCCGGCTCCAGTCCGGAACTGTGCGCTATTGTCTTTTGCCGAGACGAACGTTGCCATTAAGGGCGTCCCCACCTACTTCCGGATCCCTACCTTGCCGCCATAGCACTGGCACAGGAAATCGGAGAGGCTCCGTATGTACTCCGCCGCGTTCGCTGAATCGAAAGCGGCGTGCGCTAACCACTTGCTCACGCGCTCGTCCGCCGGAATCCGGCTTGCCAAATCGTCACGACGGCGCGGATGGCGGGCAAGAATTGACAATGACCGTGGGGCGGGCCTTATGACCTGCGGCGGGCGTCCACGCCCAACTGTTCGTGCCCGGATATAGCTGAGTTTGTTAACGCGAAGTGCGGGTTCCGGAGAACCCGCGCCGACCTGGAGGTCCGCCCCACATTTAACCCGACAGGGTTGTCAATTATAAAGTGGGGCCGGACACTAGTGTGCGGTTCCGCGGCTGCCAGGCCGGACACGGAAGAGCCGCCAGGACGGCCGTCGGAATTGTTTCCAGCACCGCGGCACGGAGATAAACCGGTAACGCGTTTGTCTCCGGTGGTCTGCCGCAGCCCCTTAGAAATCACCGGGCTGGCCCAGTGGATCTGTTCCCGAAAGTCACTGCCCCCCGGGATCGGAGAATCCGAAAGGCACTGGGCCGGCCACAATGGACTTAGTATTCGGGTTGTCATCCAGTTGCACCCAGCCGGAACAAACACTGCCGCTGCAGGGCGTCCCGGCATACTGCCAGATCGAGACGGCCGCCCGTTCAGTGGCTCTTATCTGATAGACCGTATTGGACCCGGCAACGGGCCCCAATGAACCCTTGTGGTTGTCGATTTTCACCCAGCCGGGACACGCGGTCCCATTGCAAGGCGTACCGGTGTACTGCCAGATCGAATCATCCGAGCGCCGCTCGTACAAACCGCCCCCCGCGGCGATGCTGGAGATGGGGTCTACTCCGGGCTTGATGTAGTCGATTGTCTGCCAGTCGTAGGTTATCGGCGACCCGGTATACTGCCTGACCTCGTCATTCGCGCGACTGCGCACCACGTCGTACAAAGTATTTGCCCCAACTGCGAAAGAGACGACGCCTCCATCGATTTGCGCCCAGCCATTCTGCGCCCCACCGAACAGATAGAAGTATTCGCCGTACACATCGCTGTTCCCATAAACCACGGTAGAGGCGTTGGCGCCGGCAAGAAACCCGAAAGGAGCTTGCTCGATCTGAGGGCCGCTCAGTTCTGTCCAGCCCGGACAGAAGCCCCCGGTGCAGACTACGCCGTTATACTCCCAGAGCGAACCGTCGCCGTGCATCTCATAAGGAGTACTGCCCCCAACACCGATCGCCGTAGCGGCCGGATTGTTATCGAGTTCCACCCATCCGGGACAGGAACCCCCGCTGCAGGCCGGACCAACGTACCACCAGATCGAGCCGTCCTGGTGCATCTCGAAGAGCGCGCCTCCGCCGGCGGCAATCATTTGGAGATTGGGGTTGTTGTCGAGTTCGATCCAGCCGGGACAGGAGCCCCGGCTGCAAGGGACCCCTGTATATTCCCAGATCGATCCGTCGGTATGCGTCTGATAGAGCTCTTGGCTCCAAGCCATGGGAACGGCGCCCGCCGAGATGCCGGCTGCCAGCAGCGCGATCCTTTGCCATTGCGATATTTTCGTCGTCATAAGAGATTCTCCTTTGTGTGTCGGTTAAGATGAAGTGAAAGCCACCACGGGCGCGGTCCAGTGACTACTGCTGCTGCCGCTTCGGGCGGGGATGGTGCAGTTCGGCGATGCTCGGATCGCCTTCGCGGCCAAAAAGCTCCGGGTGCATGTAGTGGCCCTGATCGGCCGGCGCCTTGTCCACCTCTAGCGGAATGCGATGGGCGTTGGCCCAGGCGTCCTGGCGAATGCCCGTCACCTGCCAGGAGACCTTGACATTGGGCTTGTCGGTCTTGATCGTGAAACTGCCGTTGGCGATTTCGGAGCCCACGATGGCTTGCGCGAACTGTCCGATGACGGTGATCTGATAGCGGAAATCGCGATTCAGCGATTCGAACCAGCCGGGCATGGTGACATTGGCCACGCCGCTAGAGTCCGTGACGGCGTTGCCGTTGTAGATATTCATCATGTCCGGCGATTCCACGAACGAGTGGTAGAGGTACTTGTTGGCGGGGTCCAATGGATGGTCGATCACGAACGATCCGCCGGCTTTGGCGAGGTTGCCGTTTACGGTGACATTACCGGAAAAGATTCCGGCTATTCCGTTGTACATTCCGTCTGAAGGACCGGAACCCGCGCTGGCGGAGATCCCGTTGCCGGCGAACCCGCCAGCCGCTGAGTCGCCACCCTGTGCATCCACGCCGTCGCCCCCCGTTACGGCGAGCGCGTCGCTGCCGCCGCCATAGAGGGTGCCGCCCGCCCCGCCATTGTCGTTGGCATTGGTGGCAGGTCCTCCCAGGCCGACCACTCCGCTACCGCCGAAGCCTCCGGAACTGGGCCCGCCGGCTCCCTCGACCCCTGCACCTCCAAACTGGCCACTGGTACCCGGACCTCCAGCGCCGTAAAACGCATCCGACAAGGGGCCATTGTTGAAAACTGACAACATTGGCTGGTTCGCCGACCCGCCGCCAGAGAAAGGCAGCGCGATTGGTCCAGCCGGGCCAGGCGCCCCTGGCGCGCCGGTCGGTCCTTGCGGACCTGCGGGGCCTGCGGGGCCTGGCGCACCGGACACGCCAATGGTCAGGTCGAAGTTCGCTGCGCCTTTCGCGGTCACCGCCAGGTCGTAGCTGCCGGGCGCCAGTCTGGCAGGCAGGGCCGCGGTGATTTGGGTGCTGCTGAAAGTCGCGACGGTAAGCCTTTGGCCTCCCAACGAGACCACCGGCGGGCCGGAGGATGGCTGCAGAGCCCTGCCGTTGATCGTTATGGACGTGAGGTTGGAGTTGGCCGCTGCGCTCACAATATCGGTTTGCGCGTAGGCTGCGCCAGTCAGGGTCAGCAGCGCGCATAGCGCGATGCCTCTACCCAACGGGAGAAAATGTCTTTTGCATGTTTGGTGTGTCATCGTTTTAGCTCCTTTGTGAATCTCGTTCTTTAGTCTTTGGCTACTGCTGCTGGCGCTTCTTGGGACGCGGATGGTGTGTTTCGACGATGTTCGGCTCGCCCGCATGGTCGAACAATTCGGGGTGCAGATAATGGCCCTGGTCGGCCTTGTCTTTCTCCACTTCCACGGGAATGCGATGCGCGTTGGCCCAAGCGTCTTGGCGGATGCCGGTCACCTGCCAGGAAACTTCCACGTTTGGTTTGTCCGTGCGGATGGCGAACGCGTTTTGGTTGACCTTGGAGGCCACCCAGGCATGCGCCGCCTGGCCGATGGTGGTGAGCTGATAGCGGAAATCGCTGTTGAGCGCTTGGAACCAGTCGGGCAGTGTCACGGTGGCATGACCGGAGCCGTCGGTGGTCACATTGCCGTTGTACACGTTCATCATGTCCGGCGATTCCACGAAGGAGTGGTAGAGGTACTTGTTGGCGGGGTCCAATGGATGGTCGATCTTGAAAGAACCGCCGCCCTTAGAGAGATTTCCGTTGATGCTGACGTCCCCAGCGAATTCTCCGGCATTCTGGCCGGGGCTACTAGCGCTTGCATAGATCCCAACGCCAACGCCAGCGTAAGCGTCGACGCCATCGCCGCCGGTAATGTAGCCGCCGCCGCCCCCGCCGCCTTGGAAAGTGCCGCCTGTACCCGCGGAGCAGGCAAAGCAACCGCTGACGGCGTCACCTCCGGTGGCGAGGATGCCCGACCCGGCAACAAATCCCTCGCTGGGTGCGGCGCCGCCCGTTACGTCAATGCCGTCGCCGGCCACGGGGGCGCCGATGCCACCGGTGCCGGAGAAAGCTGCGCCGCCGGCAGTCACGCCGGATCCTCCTCCGCCCAACGCGCCAATAGCGGCCGTTCCACTCTCCCCTGAAACGCCGCCGAGGACGGCCATGCCCAACCCTGCGGTGTTGACGAGGGTGAAGGCAGCGCCATCGGCGGAAGCCACGGTGCCGCTGAATGGCAAACTGATCGGAGCACCCGGAGCGCCCTGGGGGCCCGTTGGACCCGCCGGACCAACCGGACCAACCGGACCTGCCGGACCCGCAGGACCAGCCGGACCCGCCGGGCCATCCGATCCGATGGTCACGTCGAAGTTCGCCGCCCCATTCGCGTTCACCTCGAGGTTGTAAGTGCCGGCTTTCAGATTTGCAGGCAAGGCCGCGACAATTTGCACGTTGCTGAAATTGCTGCCAACGGTGAGTGAGTTGCTCCCCAACGAGACCGTCGGCTTGCCGGTGGCTGGCTGCAGCCCCGTGCCTTTGATCGTGATGGAGGTGAGATTGGAATTCACCGTCGCGCTCAATATGTCGGTTTGCGCGAAGGCCGAGCCAGCCAGTGCCAGCAGCGCTCCCAGCGCGATTGTCCCGCCCCGCGGGGAAAGACTGTTTCGTTTCGTCATGGTGATGCTCCTTTAACTCTTCAAATGGAATCTCGTCCCGGAGAGCGACGCTATCCTCTACCCGTAATGCGCAAAAACAATGGAGAATTTATGTCTTACGGAAAACATTGTTTTGCTTGCGGCCGCCGACTTACGCGATGGGCAGGAATTGGCCTGCGCGCAGTGACTCGGCGCGCAGGCCTTGAGCTACGGTTGCACAGGGCGCGGCAACCGCGGATGATGCAGATCCAGAATGCTGGGCTCGCCCTTATGATCGAACAACTCAGGGTGCAGGTAATGGCCCTGGTCGGTCCGATCCTTCTGTACCTCCACTGGAATGCGGTGTGCCGCGGCCCAGGCATCCTGCCGAATGCCGGTAACTTGCCAGGAAACTTCCACATAGGGTTTGTCGGTTTTGATGGAGAAGCTGTTGTTGTGGACTTTGGATGCGACGATCGCCTGGGCAAACTGGCCGATGACGGTCAACTGGTAGCGGAAGTCGTTGTTCAACGCTTCGAACCAATCGGGCAGAGTGACCGTGGCAATGCCTCCGGCATTAGTGGTGACGTCGCCGTTATAGATGTTCATCATGTCGGGCGATTCGACGAAGGAGTGATAGAGGTACTTATTGGCCGGGTCGAGCGGATGATCGATTTTGAAGGAGCCGCCGCTCTTGTCGAGATTGCCTAGGACCTCAACGTCTCCGGAGAAGGCGGCTGCGACCGTGAAGGCGCCGCCGTCGCTATTCAAGGCGGAATACGCGATGATTCCGACACCGTAGTCGGAACCGGCGTAGGCATGCACTCCGTCGCCGCCGCTGAGGCCGTCGCCGGCGGAGCCGCCGCCCACGAAATAGCCGCCATAACCCGATGCCGGAGTTGCGCAGGAGCCACCCGGCCCTCCCACCGCGTAGATGCCGTGGCCGCCCAGGCAGCCTCTCGCACCAAAGACGTAGGCGCCGTTTCCTCCATAGCCGTCCGGACCCTGACCGCCGCTCGCGGCAACGCCATTGCCGCCATTATTTGCGCCATTGGCGCCGGTGCCCGTAAGGCCGTTGCCGCCCTGACTGCTGCCAGCACCGCCGGTTCCGGACACGCCTGAGCCGCCTACCGACACGCCGGCTCCTCCGCCGAACCCCGAAACACCTTCGCTGCCAGCCCCGCCAGAAACCCCGCCGAAGCCGGCGACGCCATATCCGCCGACCCCTTGGGCGGCGATTGCCGGCCCGCCAGTATTGGTGATGGCCAGAGCCGGCGCATAGGACGAAGCGACACTGCCATTGAACGGCAAAGCCAGTGACCCGGAAGGGCCTTGCGGACCGGTAGCCCCGGCGACGCCCTGGGGCCCTTGCGGGCCCGCTGGACCGGCCGGGCCAGTATTGCCCGTGGCTCCCGGAGGACCTTGCGGCCCTACTCCGCCGACGGCCAGATCGAACGTCCCGGTACCGGTGGCCGTCACTTTCAAAAGGAAGCTGCCTCCTAGTGTGACAAGGGACGACGGAAATGCCGCTGTGATTTGACCGGCGTTGTAAGACAGCACGGTGAGAGTGGCGCCATCCACTTGGACTCCGGGTGCACCCGTGGCGGGCGCAAGACGCAATCCCTGAATTAACAGTTGGCCCGTTAGAGTATTCACGGAGGCCCTTATTATCGAGGGACTGGTCGCGGCCGCCGGTTGTGGTTGCGCGTTGGCCGTGCAGATCAGGGCCAGCAGCGCGCAAAGCGCGACCGCTCCGCGCGACGGACAAAAATCGTTTCGTTTCATCGTGGTCATACTCCTTTAACTTTTCAAATGGAATCTCGTCCCGGAGAGCGACGCTATCCTCTACTCGTAATGCGCAAAAACAATGGAGAATTTATGTCTTACGGAAAAACTTGTTTTGCTTGCGGCCGCCGACTTACGCGATGGGCAGGTTTGGCCTGCGCGCAGTGATTCGGCGCGCACGGTCGAAAACCCACCTGTTTTGAAGGTGCTGCTGCCAGCGGGGCTAGAGCCCCACGCCGGCTAAAGCCCGCCCTCCAAAGCGCTTGCATCGATACCTGAAATCGAAGACCCACCGCCCCACAAGCGAAGCATAGCGTCCCAAAAACGGACGGCAGTCCGCCCGCGATTTTCCGTCGCGCGCCTTATTTGCTAGTAGTTATGCGATGCGGCGTCCGGCAGGACGCGTGCAAGTGCCAACGCATGCTCGACGATCTTCGATATGCTTTGCGCACTCTGCGTAAGAGTCCCGGGTTCGCGCTGGTAGCCATCGTCTCACTGGCTTTGGGAATTGGCGCCAACTCCGCCATGTTCAGCCTGGCGGACGCGATTATGCTGCGGCCGCTACCGGTCCCGCATGCTTCCGAGATCGTCGTGGTGCAGTCCCACTTGCGCGGCGAGTCCATCGGCGGGCTCGCCGAATACGCCGGCCTGTCTTATCCGGATTTCAAGGACCTGCACGACCGGAACAAGTCCTATGCGGGACTGGAGGCGTCCCAATACTCGCAGTTCGGATTCGCCACCGAGAAAGGCGCGCTGCCGCTGATGAAGTACGGCGAGTTGGTAAGCGGCGATTTCTTTCGCGTGCTGGATGTGCCGCTGGAATTGGGGCGGGCTTTCCGGCCGGACGAAGACACCGTGCCTGGCCGCGACGCAGTGGTGGTCCTGGGCCACGAGTTGTGGCGCACGGATTTCGCCTCGGATACGAACGCCGTCGGCAGAACTATCTTTCTGAATAACATCCCCTTTACGGTGATCGGCGTGGCGCCGCAGCGTTTCACCGGCTCGAACGGACTGATTCGCTCCGCGCTTTTTGTCCCTCTGGCGATGGGGCCCCGCCTGCAGGACGACCTGCAACAAAGCATGCTGCAGAAGCGCGACAACCGCGGCATGACCGTATACGGACGGCTGAAACCCGGCGTCGGCGTGGCGCAAGCCGCGGCCGAGGCGGAGGTCGTCTCGCGGCAACTCGCGCAGGCCTACCCCGCCACGAATCGAACATCCTCGATGGTGGTCGATACGGACCTGCGAGCCAAGCTCAAGAAAGGTCCGGAAGTCGCCGCGATGTTGTTTTTCCCGCTGGCGATGGGCGCCGTGGTTTTGTTGATCGCTTGTGCCAACGTGGCGAATATCCTATTGAGCCGGGCCCGCGCCCGGTCGCGCGAGATCGCCGTCCGGCTGGCCATCGGGGCGGGCCGGGGCCGCCTGGTCCGGCAACTGTTGACCGAGAGCCTGGTGATCGCGGCGCTCGGCGGAGCGCTAGGGCTGCTGTTGGCAAATGCCGGCGTGGATCTGTTTGGCCGGATCAAGATATCCATCGACATGCCCGTGGTGCTGGACGTGAGGTTGGATCCGCGGGTGCTGCTGTTCACTATATTGGTCTCGGTGGCGAGCGCCCTTTTGTTCGGATTGGCGCCGGCGTTGCAGAGCAGCCATCCCGACCTGGTTCCGGCGTTGAAGTCCGGAAAGTCGGATGACGGCAAGCGCCGGCGTTTCCTGGGAAGAAACACGTTGGTGATCGCGCAGGTGGCCGGCGCGTTTCTGCTGCTGGTTTGCGCGACACAGGCTTACCGCGGCGCATCGATTGTAATGGGCGCGCCCGCCGGTTTCCGCACCAGCCATTTGCTGATGGCCAGCTTCAACCCCACTCTGGCGAAGTACACGCCGGGCCAGGCCAAGGGATTCTATAAGCTGCTGCTGGAGAGGACGCGAAGTCTTACGGGAGTGAAATCCGCCGCGCTCGCGCAAGCCGCGCCGCTGATGCCGGGAGGCGGCGCCAGCCGGCTGGTTCCGGAAGGTGTCAAGTTACCGCCCGGGACCGAAGCTGTCGGCGTGATGTCGAACACGGTGAGCGAAGGTTATTTCGACGCGCTGAACGTGCCGATCGTGCAGGGCCGGGCCTTCGACGCGTCCGACCGGGCCGAATCCCGTCCGGTGGCGATCGTGAATGAGCTGTTTGCGCGCAGGTACTATGCCAACCAGAGCGCCATCGGCAAACGGCTCCGGCTGAAGGGCGCCAAGGACGAGGTGCTGGAGATCGTGGGTGTAGCCCGGCAAAGCAAATACGAAGACCTGGTCGAGCCGCCCATTGAATACCTTTATGTGCCCCTTTCCCAAAATCCGCAGCAGGCCATGACCATTATGGTCGCGACCACCGGTGCTTCCAGCGGGGCGGCCGGACCGGTGCGCGAGATTGTCCGCTCATTGGACGCCGGCCAGCCGATGTATGGCGTGCGCACTATGGAGGAAGTCTTCGGCGAGCGCGCCAACGAGCTTAGCATCTGGACGGAAGCCATCGGCGCGATGGGGCTGCTGGGGCTGATCCTGGCGATGGGGGGACTCTTCGGGCTGATGTCGTATTCGGTCAGCCTGCGGTCGCGGGAGATCGGCATCCGCATGGCGATTGGGGCCGCCCGCTCCGGAGTGCAGGGGATGATCATGAAGCAGGGCATGGCGCTGGCGGCCGCCGGCGTGGCCATCGGTCTGGTGCTGTGCGTGCTGGCGAGCCGGGCGGCCAGCTTCGCGCTGGGCGTGCCCGGGTTCAATGTGCCTTTTGTGGCGCTGGTGACGGCGGGACTGGTGGGGGCGGCGTCGTTTGGGGCGTATGCGCCGGCGTGGCGGGCGTCGCGCCTGGACCCGAACGTGGTGCTGCGGCAGGAGTAGGGTGGCGCCATGCGCCGCCCGTCGAATCCTGCATCTACGGGTGGAGCGGTTTCTTACCAGGCGGCTTCGGTTTCGGGAGGTTTGCCGACCTCTCGAGCCATGACGAAGGAGTCAGCGCGCACACAACTATTGCGGCGCCCGCGCCGATTGCGTCGGTCGAGAACACGAGTTGGTGCAGGTGATTCATCCCAACTAAGTAGCCATGGGCTGCTAACCTATAAATGCCGACGAGGACGAAGAATGCGCCAATAGCAGCCACCAGGAGCCGGTGTTTCATCCGATATCTGAAACTCGCTTTGCGGGGCTTCGCTTTGTGAGCACCTGCATGAAACTGCATATCGTGATCCCGCCAGCCGATGCCCCGCCATAGCGCGGGATGGTGCGGGGCTTTGACCCCGCACCAAAATGGCGAGCTTCGCTGGCCTGCGCCGGCAAGAGTGCCAGCGCGGCAGGCAGAGTGCCTGCGCCACGCGCTATCGCGTAACGTCGACCGTTACCGTAGTGCTTTTCGCGATGCCTCCGCCTGTGCCCTTGATGGTGATCGTGTGATTTCCGAGAGCCCCATTCTTACCCACTTTGACTGTCAGGGTCGAAGTCCCCGCGCCCGGCGCCGCAATGATACCCGGATTGAGGGTGACGGTTTGAGAATTCCCTCCGCCCGAAGCGGTCAAAGCAATTGCCGAGTCGAAATTGCCGGTAATCGCCGTAGTGATCGTGGAGGTTCCCGTACCGCCCCTAGCCACGCTAATCTTCGCGGGTGATGCGCTGATGGTGAAGGTGGATGTGATCCCGGTCAGGGTCAGCGATACCGTGGTGGTTGCGGTGGCGCCGCCCGAGGTGCCGGTCACCAAAATGCGATAAGTGCCGGGGACCGCCGATTCGGCCACACTGATCGTCATCGTCGAAGTTCCCGCCCCCGTAATCGAGGTTGGGCCGAATACCACGGTCACGCCCTTGGGCTGGCCGGACGCCGTCAAGGCGATGCCCGAATCAAAGCCGTCCGTCACCGCACTGGTAATGGTGGTCGTCCCCGAGTCGCTCTGGTGCACCGTGACCGCATTGGGCGAGGCGGAAAGGCTGTAGCTGGGAGTGGGCACTCCGTTCAGCGAGTTGATCAGGCCGGAGCCGTTGGGGCTGCCCCATCCGGTCGCCAGGTCGTAGCCGAGCGTCGCCGGATAGCCATTGCTGCCGCTGGTGATGTCGTGGAAATCGGCGTCGTAGATCGAGCTCAAACCAACCGTATAAAGCGTCGGATTGATGAATCCGAGCGTCTTGCCGGTGCTCGATACCGCCTGTTCATTGGCCAGAGCCAGGTAACCGGCCCACATGGGCGCCGCAAAACTGGTCCCGCCGTAATCGTTGGCGGTGCAGGTGGTCTGGTCGGCGCAGACATAAAAGGTAAAATTCGAGTTGGCCGAAACGTCCGGGCCGTTGCGATAGAGTTGGGAACAATCGGCGCAGCCGGCCGCCGCCGGTACCTGCCAGCCTGGAATGGCAAACTTGTCCGGCGAAATTCCGCCGCCGCCGCTGGACCAAGCGGTTTCCGAACTCCAGGGGCCGCCCGCGCTGGCTGTCTCTAAGTCCGTCCCGCCCACCGACGTGAGAAATTCATCGTCCGCCGGCCAAACCGAGGAAGACGGCGTCCAGGCGCCGCCATCTCCGGCCGCTTGAAACAGATTCTGGCCCTGCACACCGAATTCCTTGAAGTACGGATTATCGGTACTGGGGTCCACCGGAGTCCATGTCCACGACGAGCTCAATTGCGCGTTCAGCGGCTTGGCCGTGGCCATCGCGTTAAAAATCGCGGAATCGCTGGATCCCACGTACATCACCAGGCTGGCGAGGCCGGGGGCCATGCCCAGCGCCTGGGTCATGTCTATGGTCTGTTCGGTGTCGTCGCAGTTATCGGCTGCGAGGCACTTTGTGCTGGTCCCATCCGTCGACAACACAGTGATAGGGACATTGTTGGTTTGACCCGCGTTTTTGTAATATGTTTTCAGGTCGGCCAGATCCGTGCCGACATACTCCAGCAATCCGACCGATTGGCCGCTGCCGGTGAGAGTCGTGCCACCGTAGTATGCCGCCCGCATATCGCTGCCGCAGAAAGATTGCGAAGGGCAGGAACCGGTGGTGGCATCCGGCTGCGCGCCCGCAGGCCGGCGCAGCAGGAGGGGTTGCGGGATGGAATAGTTGTCCAATCCAGAGATGTGCCACAAGGGAACCGGCAGATTCGGCGTGGGCTCCCGGTCCGCCGCGTAGAACGTGCGGTTTTCGGTGGGGTGCTGGTAGACGCCCATGGTCACATGCAAGGCTTCCTCGACGTTGGCTACCGGTCCCATGACGTCCACGTTCATGCGATTGCGGGCAGTGCCCACTACGGTAAGACCGTGGGCCTGCGCGAAGCGGATCACGGCGTCATGATCTTCCTGGCTGGGTCCAAACTTTTCGGTAAACTCTTCCACCGTGAGGAATTGGTGGTAAGAAGGGCTGGAAGGATTGTAGAGATCCTGCAAGAGGCTATCCAAGGCCGCCTCGTTGCGGAGCGGCAGAACCAGGACCAGGCGCATCGGCTGCGCGGCGGGAAGGCGCCCAAGCGGTTGCGCTTGCCCACTGAGGACCGCATCGCGCACATGGCGCGTGGGGGGCAGCGACTGCGCCTGGCCAACGATACTCAGAGCCGGCGCCAGCGCGGCAATTGTAAACAAAGACGTGCGTAACGTTCGAATCACGATTTCTCCTCTTGTCCGGCGCCGGGAGCGGGCCTAGACTCTCGCCAGTATACACTATCCGGCGGCATCGGAGCTTTTTGTTGGTACTGGTGCGCTTTTTGCCGCCCTGCTCGTTGTAACTGTTAGCGCCGGACTTGGAAGCTGAGCGTTGTGCTCTTGGTAACGCCGCCGCCGGTGCCCGTTATGGCGATCGGGTAAGTGCCGGTCGGGGCGGTTTTGGACACGGTCAAATTGAAATCCGTCGTGCCGGAACCAGGAGCTCCGATAGAAGCGGGAGTGAAGCTGTAAGTAACGCCCGAGGGTACTCCGGTCGCGCTGAAGGTAATCGCCGAGTCAAAGCCGCCGGAGACTTTCGTGGTGACCTCGGCATAGCCGCTTTGGCCCTGATCGAGGTATCCCGACGTGGGCGAGACGGAGATAGTGAACGTACCGGTCGAAGGCGCGGTTACGGTGAGCGATACGGTCGCCGTGTGTGTAATGCTTTCGCCCGAGCCGGTTACCGTGATCGTGTAGGTGCCGGTCGCGGTGGTGGAGGCCACGGCCATGGTCATGGTGGAGGTGCCGGAGCCAGGGGCCGCGATGGACGTGGGGCTGAAGCTCACGGTGACGCCGGTCGGCTGGCCGCTCGCGCTCAAGCCGATCGCCGAGTTGAACCCGCCCGAGACGGTAGTTGTGATTGTCGAACTGCCGCTGTTGCCTTGCACTACGGAAACCGAAGTGGGCGAGGCGGAAATGGTGAAGGCGGGAGTCGGCGTGGCGGTCACCGTGAGGGAGACCGTGGTGGTCTCGGTGGTGCTGCCGGAGGTTCCCGACACCGTAATCGTATAGGTGCCGGTGGCCGTGGTGGAGGCCACGGTCAGGGTCAAAGTCGAAGTTCCCGCACCGGTGATTGAGCTTGGGCTGAAGCCGAAGGTCACGCCCGTTGGCTCGCCGGACGAGGTTAAGCTAATGGCGGAATCGAATCCGCCTGTCACCGCGCTGGCGATGGTGGACGTTCCCGAGCTGCCTTGTACCACGGAGACCGAAGTGGGCGAGGCGGAAAGGCTGAATCCGGGAGTGGCCGATCCGGTAAGCGCGTTGATCAGCCCGGAACCGTTGGGACTGCCCCAGCCGGTGACCAGATCATAACCGGTCACAGCCGAATAGCTGCCGGATGTGCCGCTGGTGATGTCATGAAAGTCCGTGGCATAGGCGGAAGTAATATTCTGCGCGTAAATGGTGGGGTTGATGAAACCGAGCGTCTTGCCGGTATTGGTAACCGACTGCTGGTTGGCCAGCGCAATGTAGCCGGCCCACATAGGTGTGGCGAAGCTGGTGCCGCCGTAATCGTTAGCCGTGCAGGTGGTTTGGTCGGCGCAGACGTAAAAGGTGAAGTTCGCGTTGGCCGACACGTCCGGGCCGTTGCGCAGAGTCGTGGAACCCTTGTTGCTGGAGTCGATCACGCCGGAGAGCTGCTGCCACGAGGGAATGGCGATGCCGTCCGGCGAGATGCCGCCGCCGCTGTCGGTCCAGGCGGTTTCCGACTTCCAGGGACCCGCCGCGCTGGCGGTTACCAGGTCCGTGCCGCCGACCGAAACGATGTTGGCGTCGTCGGCCGGCCAAGCCTCATTGCTGGACGACCAGGTGGAAGAGTCGCCGGAAGCCGCAAAGAAGATCTGGCCTTGCGAGGACATCTTCTCGAAGTATGGGTCGAGCGTGCTGGCATCCGCTGGCGTCCATCCCCACGAACAACCGATCGTAGTAGGCAGCGGGCTGTGCGTGGTCATCGCGCTGATGATGGCGGTATCGGTCGACCCGATGTACATCACCAGGCTGGCCAGTCCCGGCGCCATGCCGAGCGCCTGGGTCATGTCGAGCGTCTGCTCGGTATCGTCGCAGCCATTCCGCCCCGAATCCACGCAGGACGTACTGGTGCCGTCGGTGGAGAGCAGCGTGATCGGCACATTATTGGTTTGACCGACGTTCTTGAAATAAGTGGTCAGGTCGGTCAGGTCGGTGCCAAGATATTCGAACAGTCCGAGGTTCTGGCCGGAGCCTGTGAGGGCGGTTCCGCCATAGTAGGCGGCGCGCATGTCGCTGCCCAAGAAAGAAGCAGATGGGCCGGAGCCGGTCGTGGCATGCGTCACCACGTCCTCCTCCGCCACGCCATGGGCCTTGGCATAGTCGCTCTTCTTGACGTACATGGGATGCGGGTTCGAGGCGTTGTCCAGACCGGAGATGTGCCAGAGCGGGAACGGCAGGTTCGCGGTGGGCTCGCGGTCTATCGCGTAAAACGTGCGGCCCGTGGAGTCTTGGTAGGTGCTCAGCGTGACGTGGAACGCAGCCTGGACGGCGGAGACGGGGCCCTTGATCTGTACCTCCATGCCATCGCGTGTGCCACCCACGACCGTAAAGCCGTTAGCTTGCGCGAAATGCACCACGGCGTCATAGTCCGCCTGGCTGGGTCCAAAGCGCGCGGTGAACTCCGGCACGCTGAGGAAATTCCGGTAGGAGGGGCTGGCTGGATCGTAGAGTTCCTTTAGGAACGACTGCAGTCCCGCCCGATCGCTCAATGGGAGAACAACGTCCAGGGTCATGCTCTGGTTTAACGGCAGTTGTCCGATGGGCTTGGCCTGCCCATTGAGGACTGCATCTCGCACATGGTGCGTCAACGGGGCCAGCGATTGCGCTTGACACACGATGCTCGCGGCCGGCGCCAGCGCGGCGATTGTCAGCAAAGACGTTCTTAATCTTCCGATCATGATTTCTCCTTTATGGATTCCCCTTTTGGGACCCGGACTGCGCGCCAGTATAACATCAAGCGCCCCCAGCGAAGGCTTTTTGTTATCCTTCGTGGGCGGTTGCTTACAGTTCCTCCCGCTGTTCCTCTTATCGGCGATTTGACGCTTTGGTTCTCGCCGCACACGCGGACATCGCCAAGCTTTCGGATCCCTTCTTCGACCGTGCTATCCCGCAGGCATCGGCAACCGGGAAGCTCCGCGCGTTGCCCGCGCAGCGCATGAGGCCGAGGGATCGCGGCGTGCTGCAGGCAGGAATTTGGGCCGAGGCGGTGGTTTCGAACCGGAGACTGGCGAATGGCGTGCCGGTGATCGACAAGGGCAAGATGACGACTGCGCTGCCGGGCAAGGTGCTGCGCTGGGTGGCACCACAGCGTCGAGACATCCGGCCGGTCGGCGCCAGACCCGATTACTGGACAGTGAAGTTCGCGGTGGTCGTGACGGTCCCCCCAGGCGTTGTGACGGTTATCGGCCCCGTGGCGGCTCCCGCGGGAACGGTCGCCCAGACGTAATTCGAGCCACTGTTGGTAACGGTCGCGGCAGGCGTGCCATTGAACTGCACCGAGGCGCCAAGCAGGTTACGGCCCCAGATGCGCACCTTCGTGCCGGCCGGTCCCGATGCCGGGGTGAAGTGCTGCGCCCACGGCCGCGGTCTGGGCAGCCCCGCATCCAGCGAGAAAATGTCGCCGAAGCCGTGCAGCCCGCCCAGCGTGGCCGCTCCGTAGAGATTCCCGTCGCTAGCCTGGATCAGCCAGCAGTCGCACTCGCCTTCCGTGTAAAGATTTAGCGTTTTAAGTACAGTGAAGCTGCCCGATTTCGTGATGCGGAACAGTTGGCTGCCGCCGCCGACTGTGGCACCGTAGAGGTTGCCGTCGCTGGCCTCGATGAGAGCGGCCGGGGCCTGTGACAGACTGGACTGAGGAAGACTGTACAGCGGCGTGTACTGGCCACCCAGTGTTAATTTATAAATCGAGCCGTATCCGTTGCCGCCCATCGAAGTTGTGCCGTACAGGTTTCCGTCGCTGGCCTGGATGAGTGAGGAGGAGAAACTTGTGCTGAAGCTGTTGCTCGGGAAGCTATAGATCCTTGCGGCGAAGCCCGAAGGCGTCACGCGGTAAACGTAGGCTGTCCCGTCGGGCAGGACGGAGACACCATAGTAGTTGCTATCGCTTGCGTAGAGCGCGATGAATAGGGGAGTCTCACCGGATGGAAACTGATAAAAAGTGGTAACGTTGCCGCTGAGATCGCTGGTCGCGAGGTAGAACGCGCCGAGGGCTCCGCTGGCGATGCCTAAAAGGGTTGTTCGTCTGAACCGTGTAGACCTCTTTGCTGCCTGGGAGGGATGCCACGGAGAAGAGACCGCCCGCCTTGGAAGGGTATTCCAACGTCGAATAGAACCGGCCGTCGTCGGCTGTAACCAGCGGTCCTCCCCCGGACTGGCTGCCGGAGAACGAGGCGATGACGGTGCTAGACCCTTCAGGCGTGATTTTGAAGGCCCGCTCGGGGTCGCCCGAGCCGAGCGAAAAAAAGACTCCTGGCGATCCCTCGACGAGGCCGATGGGTGAGCCAAGCTGATTGAGGTATTCGATAACATGGAAGGCGGGCTGGTCGGCAGCGAATGCGGGAATGGCGGTGATGCCGAAGATCGCCGCGTTCAGGATGACGCTGCGGCGCAGTGGGGTCGTGATGGTTTGCTTTTTCATTGCCGTACGCCTTTCTTACTGCTGCCAGTTTCCGTTGCAGGCGGTGCTAGTGGTGTAGCAGTACACCACGAGGCCCGAGCACGGGGCGCTCGTTGTGCAGACCGGGCTCGTGTCCCCATAAGGTATGTAGTGCGTAATGCCCGTGGTCGGGATGTAAACGTCGCCGTTCACGACGGTTGGTCCTGCAAGCGGAGCGCGGCGACGGGACCGGGTGTGCATATAGAACCTCCGATGCGTAGAGTGTACGGGAAATCCCGTGAGAGAGTCAAGTAATACTTTTGGACATTAGGATGCTTTAGCTCAAAAGCGGCGGCACGAGTATTAGTCGGATCGTAAATTGCGCGAAGATGAAGATAAGGCCGGGCTGACGCCGCGACAGGCCACACATTGGCGCGGGTGGGCGAATTATTTTAAATCATCGGACCACTCGATCGGCGGGATCGCCGGCCGCTCGCCACATTTGGCGCGCGTTTCTTGCCGGGCGTTTGTCGAAATAACTCGTCCATTTTCGGCGGTCGCAAACTACATTGCGTCGCTTAAATTTACGCCTTCCACACGGTTCAGTCCCGGACTCCCTGGCTGCGCACGGCGCGCAACACAAACGGACTACGCGCTCCTACAAATACCGCGGCCAAATACCACGGCGATTATGAGAGAGTCGGCGCCCACGGTTTGAAGTAAACTCCCGACTTCTTTTCCGATTCCCGTTTTGCGATAATGTGAAGATTAACACCGTCACGGTGTTCTTCGATGACTCCGATCTCCGCACCTGCCGTCGTCGCGCACGCCCGCCGCGATTCCCGAAGACTGCAGATCCTCGCGGCGCAGGTCCGTCTGCTCTACGGCAATTCAAACCTGGGAATTGCGGTCACTCTGGTGGCCACGCCAATCTTAGGCCGTCTGCAGTGGAGCGTTGTTTCGCATCGAATCGTCCTCGCCTGGTGCCTGTATATGTTCTTGGTGTCCGCGGCCAGGTTCACGCTGGGGCGGCGCTATTGGCGCACCAAACCAGCGCACCGGAGGACGGCCACGTGGGGAACTCCATTCGCCATCGGCGCAGGCTTGGCGGGAGCCGGTTGGGGCGCCGCCGGCATCCTGCTATACCCTGAAGCCCATCTCGCGAATCAGGCCTTCCTGTTCTTCATTCTGGGCGGGATGATGCTGGGCGCAGCTTCTTTGCTGGCGCGCACGTCGCCATAGCGGTGTTGGCGGTTCTTTTCACGGTCGCGACTTTGGTCACTACCACCAGAATCCATTTGACGATTCTCTCTTCGGTGAGCCTGGAGTTTGAAAACCAGGATCTGGTGGAGGACCTGCGGACGGCCCAAAGCCAGACCGAGGCTCTGAACCAGAAACTGGAGGCGCGGGTTCGGGAGCGCACGGCCGAACTTCACCGGTCGGCGCCAGACCCGATTACTGGACAGTGAAGTTGGCGGCGGTCGTGACGGTCCCCCCAGGCGTTGTGACGGTTATCGGCCCCGTAGTGGCTCCCGCGGGAACGTTCGCCCACACATAATTCGAGCCACTGTTGGTAACGGTCGCGGCAGGCGTGCCATTGAACTGCACGGAGGCGCCAAGCAGGTTGCGGCCCCAGATGCGCACCTTCGTGTCGGCGGGTCCCGCTGCCGGGGTGAAGTGCTGCGCCCACGGCCGCGGCAGCGGCAAGCCCGCGTCCAGCGAAAAAATATCACCGGCGCCCCAACGGCCGCCCAAGGTGGCCGCTCCGTAGATGATACCGTCGCTGCCCTGGATCAACCAGCAGTCGCACTCGCCGTCGGTATAAAGATTCAGCGTTTTAATTACGGTGAAGCTACCCGATTTCGTGATGCGGAACAGTTGGCTACCGCCCCCGATGGTCGTACCGTAGAGGCTCCCGTCGCTGGCCTCGACCAGAGACGCTGGCGCGGCGGACTGACTGGACTGAGGAAGGCCGTAGAGGAGCGTGTACTGACCCGAGAAGGTGAGCCTATAAATCGAGCCGTATCCGTTACCGCCCATCGATGTTGTGCCATACAGGTTGCCGTCGCTGGCCTCGACGAGCGAGGACGAATAGCTTGTGCTGAAGGTGTTACTTGGGAAGTTGTAGATCTTTGTGACAGAACCCGCCGGGGTCGTGCGGTAGACATAGGCTGATCCGTCTGGCAGGACGGAGACGCCGTAGTAGGTCCCGTCGCTTGCGTAGAGCGCGATGAGCAGGGGAGTCTCCTCGGAGGGAAAGTGGTAAAGCGTGGTGACGTTGCCGCTCAGATCGGTGTTGACGACGCTGTAAGAGGGCGCCCCGATGCCGAGGAGAGTACCGTCGGGCAAATTTTGGGTGAAGGCGGGGCTAACAGGCTGCGCCGCGTAGATCTTTTTGCTGCCGGGAGCGGAGGCAACGGAGAACACGCTCCATATCGTGGATGTGCTGGCAACCGTGGAGTAGAATCGCCCGTCGTCGCCGGCGACTAGCCCGCCCCCGGCGAATTTGCTGCCCGGAAATCCGGCGACGACAGCCTCAGACCCCTGCGCGGTCATGGAGAAGACCGGGTAGGGGCTAGCAGTCCCCGTTGAGTAAAAGACGCCAGGCGATCCCTCCAGTATTCCTGTCGGCGAGCCAAGCTTGTTGAAGTAGGTGATGATGTGAAAAGTTGCCGAACCGGCTGCGAACGCGGTGGTGGCGGAAACGCAGGCCAGCACGGCAATAAAAGTGGCGCCGTAGCGCAAGTGACTAATCATGGTGTGCCTTTTCATCGCCGCGGGGCGCGATTACTGCTGCCAGTTTCCGTTGCAGGCGGTGCTAGTGGTGTAGCAGTACACCACTAGGCCCGAGCACGGGGCGCTCGTTGTGCAGACCGGGCTCGTGCTCCCAGAGGGCTCATAGTAGGTAATGGCGCTAGTTGGGATGTATACGTCGCCGTTTACCACGGTTGGCAGCGCGAACGAAGCGGATTGGTACGGCCCGGCACCCGAGGAGTTGTTGAACTGCGGAACGGTCAGAGCGAAGGTGGGGTTGTGGTAGCCATTGCTGCTAGACCACTTCAGGGTCAGGCCGGAGTCATAAGCGTTTAGCTCCGCGCCGTCGACGTAGTTGCCGTAAGGGTTGGCGGCCATGCTCACCGTGGCCATTCCCCATACGACGCCAGTGCCGGAGTCCGTCCCGTGGGACGTAACGAGCACGGAGCCTCCGGTATAATATATGTTCGCGTCGACGTCCGGGCTGGTATCGAAGGCCGGCGTAACGAAATAGCCGTTATAGTTGAAACTCGCTCCGCTGAAATTTGTGGTCGCCGTCGCGCTCACAGTCAGCGACTCAGGGCTGGCGGCGGTGTTGATCTCGGTGATAGTGGCGCTCTGCTGGCCGCCGCCTGGGTTTACGGTGATCGTATCTCCGGCAACGACCTGGGTGGCGAAACTATAGCTTGTGGATGTAAAGGTAATCGTGTTGCTGCCCAATGGCCAGTTTACGGTTCCGGTTCCCGATTGTGTCGTCCCCGGGTTCACGGAGAACTGGAGGGCCGTCAGCAGCTCATTGAAAGGCCGTAGTAGAGCGTGTTGTTGTAGAACGCCATGCTGGTAATCCGATGGCAGCCGCTGGCGTTCGAGACGCCGAGCGTCCAACAAGGTTCGCTCGCGGCCGCGAAGGGGAACTGGTTCCCGGCGTCGTTGCTCGTATAGCCGCCCAACGAACTTTGCTTGAGCAAATACCCCAACCCTCCTTTGTCGATTGTGAGCAGCCAGTTGTTGCCGTCGCTGTCGGTGAAGAGCAGTATCCCGCTAGCCGACATGTCCCAGTCGTTCTGGTTCAGGGACTCAACGGTGGAAGTGCATGCCGCGGGAGACCCGGTGGTGCCGCAGTTCGTAATCAGGTTCGTCGTGCCGTTGCCGAGCAAATCGCCTGCGAAGAGTCCGCCCTGCGGAGTGAAGGACTGGCTGGGCGAAGCCCCGACACCGGATGTTGAGTAGGTGAAGTCCAAGACGCTCGATCCCCAGTTGAGGCTGCTTGTTTGGAATGCTCCGTTGCCCACACCCACGAAGGCATTGGAAACCCCACTCACGGTGTTTGCGGCCATGCCTCGGCTGGACATCCAGATGCCGCCGCCGTGCCCGCACCAGTTCGGCTGGGTTTGGTATGAAGTGGGCGCGGCGTTGGCGCACGAACTCGGGCAATAACACCCTGGCGACCCTGTGTTGCCAGATGGGCCGGTTGGCGTCGTGTCGAATATAAAATCCGGCGTGGTAGAAATCACGCTGCCGCTGACGGAATAACCGAACAGCCATCCGTCGTAGGGGTAACTCGTACTGGCCTCCGGGACCGCCGACCCGAAGGGGGCGTAAATCACGTTTGACGGCGTCGCGCTGCTATTTCGGACCTCGAGCAGCGCGGAGCGCTGGAGAACGGAGCCGGGTGCGAAGGTAACGGAGCTATTGTTGGTCGCGGAGCCTTCCATCTGGACGGGCGAGTTCGATCCCGAAACGTCCAGGAGACCGTTTGTGAGGTCCAGTTCGTGCAGGTACCAGCGGCTCGTGGCGGATTGCGTGTCCCGGCATAGGCTGGTCAGGAACATGACGCCGTACAGCCCCGTGCTGGGGACGGCGATGGTCGGATCGATCACAGGCGTGGAAACGATGCCGGCGAAGGGAAGGGATCCTACGCCACCCTGCCCGTTCTTCGGGATTGCTGGGTTCGGGCAATCGTCGTACCAAAGAGCATTCTGGCCGGCCGTGTTAGTGGTTCCCTGCCGCGAGAAGATCAGGTTCCCAGTGTCCGCGTTCCAGGCCCAGACACTGCCGTACAGCGTTTCCGCCACCAGCATATTACACGTGTACTCGCCCGCCGCGGATGTGCAGTTGCCTGGCTGGCCCACGGTACCGCCGGAGTTGACTGTAATGCCCGCTGTGTAAAGGGGCTGCGCGTAGATCAGGTTCGTTTCAATTCCGTACTCGCTCATCCACGCCGGAAAGACGCTCGACGGCGGCGTGTCCACCAGAAGAGGCGCGAGGAGCGTCAAGCCATTGGTAAATATGTTGGCTGGCGTAATCTTGGTCTCGTGTGGGTTGTAGCCGTCCCTATTGTTGTCATACTGCGAGGTCAAGACGCAGGGCGGAGTGGTGCCGGTGCAGATCTGCGCTAGGAGGGGGGGACGGCCAGCCCATAGGCGGCCAGGAACATGCCAAACGGCGCTCCTGCAAGCGGAGCGCGCGGCGACGGGACCGGGTGTGCATATAGAACCTCCGATGCGTAGAGTGTACGGGAAATCCTGGAGAGAGTCAAGTAATATTTTTGGACATTCGGATGCTTTAGCTCAAAAGCTGCGGGCCGGGGCTGCTGGCCGGATTGTAAATTGGGCGGAGATAAGGTCGATCTGGCGTTCCGACCGCCCACCATTGGCGCGGATGCGCGACTTATTTCCAAACATCGAACAACTTGATCGGCGGGATCGCCAGCGGGCTCTTCACGGCCACGGGCCGCTCGCCGCGTTTGGCGCGCGTTTTTTGCCATCGGGTGTTTGTCGAATGACTCATTCATTTTCGGCGGTCGCAAACTGCATTGCGTCGCTTTAATCTACGCCGTGCGCACGCTTCAGTCCCGGACCACGGCCAAGCATCACGGCGATTAGAGCGTCGGCGCCCACGGTTTGAAGTAAACTCCCGACTTCTTTTCCGATTCCCGTTTTGCGATAATGTGAAGATTAACACCGCCACGGTGTCCTTCGATGACTCCGATATCCGCACCTGCCGTCGTCGCGCACGCCCGCCGCGATTCCAGAAGACTGCAGATCCTCGCGGCGCAGGTCCGGCTGCTCTACGGCAATTCAAACCTGGGAATTGCCGTCACCCTCGTGGCCACGCCAATCTTAGGCCGTCTGCAGTGGAGCGTCGTTCCGCACAGAATCGTCCTCGCGTGGTGCCTCTATATGTTTTTGGTGTCCGCGGCGAGGTTCACGCTCGGGCGGCGCTATTGGCGGACCAAACCGGCGCACCTGAGGACGGCCAAGTGGGGAACTCCATTCGCCATCGGTGCAGGCTTGGCGGGAGCGGGTTGGGGCGCCGCCGGCATCCTGCTGTACCCGGAAGCGCATCTCGCGAATCAGGTCTTCCTGTTCTTCATTCTGGGCGGGATGATGCTCGGCGCAGCTTCTTTGCTGGCGCCCTGGCCCGCGGCTTTCCTCGCGTTCATCGTCCCAACCGGCCTGGCGCCTCTCGTGCGTCTCGTGGTTCAGGGCGATGAGGCGCACATCGCCATGGCGGTGCTGGCGGTGCTTTTCACGGTCGCGACTTTGGTCACTACCACCAGAATCCATCTGACGATTCTTTCCTCGGTAAGCCTGCAGTTTGAAAACCACGATCTGGTGGAGGACCTGCGGGCGGCCCAAAGCCAGACCGAGGCTCTCAATCGGCAACTGGAGGAGCGGGTGTTGGAGCGTACGGCCGAACTGCACCGGTCGGCCGAGCAATTGCGAGCCGAGATTGCGCAACGCGAACAGATCGAAGAGGAATTGCTGCGCGCGCGCAAGCTCGAATCGCTGGGCGTGCTGGCGGGCGGCATCGCGCACGACTTCAACAACTTCTTGACGGTGGTCCAGGGCAATATCGAAATGGCCAAACTGCGGCTGGACCCGGACGAACCGGTGCAGGCCATCCTGGACCAAACCGCCAGCGCCTGCCGGCGGGCGACATTCCTGTCCTCGCAATTGTTGACCTTCGCAAAAGGCGGCGCCCCGGTCCGCCGCTTGGTTTCCATCGCCGAGCTCGTGATGGATGCCGTGCATTTAGCGCGCGCCGGCGCGCAGACCAGCATCGCCGTGAACATGCCGGAGGATCTCCGCTTCGCCGAAGTCGACCCCGGCCAGATCGGGCAGGTGCTGCATAACATCCTGCTCAATGCGCGGCAGGCCATGCCGGAAGGCGGAATCATCGAGGTCCACGCGGCCAATCTGGTTGTGGCGGACGCTTTCCGCGCCGGCCCGCGGGTGCGGATTTCCATTCGGGATTACGGGTGCGGGATACCCGCCGAGGCGCTCCCGCGCATCTTCGACCCGTACTTCACCACCAAACCCGGTGGCAACGGCCTCGGCCTGGCGACGGCCTACGCCATTGTCGCAAAGCACAACGGCAATCTTTCCGTGGAATCGCAACCCGGCGCCGGAACCATATTCACTGTCGATCTGCCCGCCTCGCACGAGCGGCGCGCATCGCCAGCGGGGCTCGCGTCGCAGGCTCCGCCGGCCGCCCCGATGCAGTCCGGCTCGGGACGGCTGTTGGTAATGGACGACGAAGCGGCGCTCTTGAAGCTGCTCGAAGCGGTTCTGACCAAGCTCGGCTACGAAGTGGAGACTGCCCGGGACGGAGCCGAAGCCATTGCTCTGTGTGAAAACGCCAAGGCTTCCGGCCACGGTTTCGACGCCGTCCTGCTGGACGTAACCGTAAGAGGCGGGATGGGAGGCGTCGAAGCGGCCGCAAGACTGAAGGAGGTGGACCCCGGCTTGAAGCTGATCGTCTCCAGCGGCTACTCGGACGCGCCCGTCATCTCGGATTTCCGCAAGTATGGTTTTGACGACGTGATTCCCAAACCGTGGGCCATCGCCCAAATGGGCGAGGTCTTCCGGCGGGTGCTGGTAACTGACGCCGATCGGGCGCAATGAGAACATCGGCGCCTCGCCCTTCCGTATTCTGGCTCCTCCCACCCATCTCACTGAATGGCGGCCGGCAGGCTGAGGGCCTTGATGGTTTCGGAATTCGCGAGCAGCGTTATCGTATCCCTTTTTTCCCCGTGAGTTGCGGCGGCTGGCATATTCTTCCGGGCCGCGGCACAATAGAAAAACGGCGAACGCAATGGCGACCCTAATCATCGAAGTGACGGACTACTTCGCGCGCAACCTTGAGGAGATTGCGGCACAGCACAAGAGCATCCGGGACCTGGCTATTGAACGCTTGAGTTCGCTCGTGGAAGCCGGCCCTGGACATCGCCCGGGCACGCCAGTCTGCGGTGTTGCGAGCCATGCAGTGCCCTCCGCATCCGAGTGCTTCGCATGTTGACGAGCGCGATGAGGCGAAGCGCGCGGCCAGGCTTCCGGTTCAGACGCGCGACCTCTTTATGGACTGATCCGGATTCTGTGCTCTGACGGTCCAGGGTCTTGAGGACGGCGCTCGCGGATTCTCTCAACTTGCCATCGCGGACACGGCCTGTGGCGTAAAGCACGATGCCGGTATCGGCGGTGAACAGCCGATTGGGCCGGATGCGACTTGGCTGATTCAGACCACCGGATTCGAAGTCGGCCCCATCCAACACGACCGAGTATCGGTCGGATTTGGCCTGGCTGGTAATCTGGCAAAGAATGCCGTTGAGGGTCGCCAGGACTAGCGCGGGGCGCCGCTTCGTTTGGGACAGATCGGAGAACGGAAAATGCAGGACCACGACGTCCCCCCTTACAAATTTGCCCAGGCGGCTTCCTCCTCGGGAGAGAGCCAATCTTTCAACAGTGCGGACTCAGCCAGCAGAGCCGGCAAGGCGTCCTCGGCATTCCTCGATTTAAGAGACTGAACGAAACCAAGTAAAGTGTCGAGGTCCTTCTCCGGCACGCTCTCCAACTCTTGAACAATAATTTCCCGCTTGCTCAACTGGCTCCCTCGATTTCATCCTAGCGGGTCTGCCGCGCCCGCTGGCTCAACGCAAGGTCGCCCGGCCCGCCTCAGCCGTTCAAATTCTGTTAGACGCCGCCCCGAACCGTGGCAAGAAAGCTTACCATGAAAGGAGGGTAAAATATGGTAACTCTCGACTGGTCCCAGTGCCCCGCCGTGGAGAGCGTGCCGGGGAGGCTGAGCGGCGCCTGGGTATTTCGCGATACCCGGATGCCCGTGTCCGCCGTGTTCGAAAACCTCGAAGCCGGAGCCACCGTTGATGAGATTACGGAGTGGTTTGACATCTCGAAGGAGCAGGTAATCGCCGTTCTGGACTTTGCCGCCCGCAGTCTGGCCGCCCCCGTTTCTGTTGAAATGGCGCCCGCGCTCGATGCTCATCCTGTTTGACCACAGCACACCGGCACCCTTATCTCCCCGCCTGATCGGCCACTCGGTCACAAAGGCCAAGGACCGGGGTTGGGATACGCTGACCAACGGCGACCTGCTGGCCGAAGCGGAGCGAGCCGGTTTCGACGTGCTTGTTACCGCCGACAAGAACATCCGCTATCAGCAGAGCCTCACAGGCCGCAGAATAGCTCTTGTGGTCTTGAGCACTCCGCAATGGCCGGTGGTGCGACTACACGTGGAAAGAATTGCGGCAGCGGTAAACACCGCCGCGCCCGGCAGCTATATCGAGGTCGTCCTCCCCCGCGTTCCATGACAAGCAGGTAGCGAAACGGCCGCCGACGTTGCTTGTTCGCATCGCCCTCGGCCTTGCCAGCCTCAAGCGCTGCTTGGCTTTTCCGGTCTGACGCGACCGCAACCGCATATAGTTTCCCGCCTATGCCCTTACGATGCTTTGGTTTCACCGGCACGCTTGACCCGGTTACTACCAGGTGAAGCGCCGCCTGCCAGTCTCTCAAATTGCTAACGCGCGCCCCCGCCCCAACGCCGCCACACCGCAAACGCCGCCACCCCGCTCCCCAGCACTCCCAGCCCGCACAACACGAACGTCCACCCCGACGTCGCAAACACATACGCCCACCCGATCAGCGCCAGCACGCTCGGCAGCGGATAGAGCCACATCTTAAACGGCAGCCGCACGTCCGGCCGCGATTTGCGCAGCACCTCCACCGCCGCAATCTGTCCGATGAACTGAATCAGGATGCGCGCGGTCAGGATCGCCGAAACCACCCAATCCAGACTCAGCATCCCGCCCGCGATGGCCAGTCCGCCGATCACCAGCAGCGACACATACGGGAAATCGCCCTTGGGATGCAGCCGCGCGAACGGCTTCCAGAAGGTTCCATCGAGCGCCGCGGCGTAGGGCACGCGGCTGTAAGCCAGCAGCAGGCTGAACACCGACGCCACCGCCGACCACAGGATCAGCACGGTCACCGCGCGCGCGGCCCACGGCCCATAAAGGATCTCCATGAAACGCGCCGCCACGAACTTGGATTGCGCCGCTTCCCGCCACGGCACCACCGCCATGATGGCCAGGGTCATCAGCGCATACATCGCAGCCACCAGCAGCACCGAGAGCACGATGGAGCGCGGCATGGTGCGTTCCGGCCTGCGCACTTCGCCGCCCACAAAGCAGATGCCGTAATAGCCGAGATAGTTGTACATGGCGATCAGCGTGGCGCTGCCCAGCCCCGCCATGAACGCCGGCGAAAGCGTGAACGCGTGCGGCGGAAAATCGAAGACGCGGCGGGCATCGAAGTGCGCGAAGCCGGCGGCCACGATCCACGCCACGGTGGCCAGCATGCCGATCCACAGCACCACCGTCAATCGCCCCACCGATTGAATGCCGCGGTAGAGCAGCGCGATCACCAGCAAGCCCACCACTAGAACCGCCAGGCGCGTCTCCCAAACGCGCATGCCCGTGCGAAAGTAGCTCAGGTATTGCGCGAAGCCGATGTAGCCGGAGGCGATCTCCAGCGGTCCGCTGAAGATGAATTGCCAGATGAACAGGAACGGCAGCAGCGTCCCCAGCCTCGTGCGCCGGAAAGCCTCGCGCAGGTACAAGTAGCTGCCGCCTTCGCCCGGCAGGGCGGCCGCCAGTTCCGCCCACACCAGCCCGTCGCACAGCGCCAGCACGGCGCCCACGGCCCAGCCCAACATGCACTGCGGCCCGCCCATGGCGCCGATCAGCAGCGGGATGGTCACGAACGGACCCACCCCGACCATGTTGCTCATGTTCAGGGCGGTCGCTTCCAGCAGTCCCAGCCCGCGCGTCAATCCATGCTTTTCGGCCATCGTTTGTTGTACCATGACGCGTGGAGGCATTCATGTTTACACCCGATCAAGCCAAAGGCCTGTCCATGGTTTTCCTGCAAAGCCTGGGCGGCGAAGTTCCCACTACGCGGCGCATACTGGCGGCCGTACCGGAAGCGGAGCTCGATTTCAAGCTGGGAGACAAAGGACGTACCGCGCGCGAAATGATGTGGCACATTGCGCACAGCGAAGCGTGGTTCGGCAATAGCATCGTCGCCGGCAGCTTCGGCGAAGGCGGAACCGATGGACCGGCGCCGGCCACCGCCGCGGAAATTCTGGCCTACTACGATCTGCACGTGCCGCCGCTATCCGAGAAGATCGCGGCTCTCTCCGGCGAGCACCTGGCCACGCCCGTCAGTTTTTTCGATGTATTTAATCTGCCGGCGGTCCTGTACATGGATTTCTGGATCAAGCACACGGTGCACCATCGCGGCCAGCTCAGCACGTATCTGCGAGCCATGAACGCGTACGTTCCGGGTATCTACGGCGGCAGCGCCGACGAGCCATTTCAAATGCCGGCCACGGCCTGACTGCGGGACACGATGACTTTTTGCCTCGGAATTACCGTTGAAGACGGCCTTGTGGGCATCGCCGATACACGCGTGCTTTCGGGCAGTGAGTCGTTGATGGCGAAGAAGGTGGCCACCTATCAGGGGCCGGGCTTTTCCTTCTTCGTCATGACCTCGGGCTTGCGATCGCTGCGAGACAAGGCACTCCTCTATTTCGAAGAGAGCTATACGCGTCAGATCGCGGCGCGCGACCGCCTCTTCAAGATCGTGAACCTCTATGCGGGCGAGGTGCGGCGGCTGGCGCAGGAGGAAGGGCCGTCGCTGCGCGAGGCCGATTTTGAGTTCAATATCTACTCGCTGATCGGCGGCCAGATGTCGTCCGACTCCGTGCACCAGTTGTTTCTGGTTTACCCGGAGGGCAACTGGGTGGAGATCGGTCCCGACACGCCGTACCAGATCATCGGCAATTCCGGATTCGGCAAGCCCATCCTGGAGCGGTCGCTGACCCACCACGATTCCATACTCTACGCGTTCAAGCTGGGCATCCTGGCGTTCGATGCCACCCGGCTCTGCGCGGCCAATGTGGATTTTCCGTTCGATGCACTGCTCTACACGCGCGGGAGCTTCGAACTGATCGAGCACCGCTACGAACGCAAGGATCTGGTACAGATATCGGATTGGTGGCAGGAACGCATGCGGCGCGCGGTAAATGAACTGCCGTCCGAGTGGGTCGAAAGCGCGTTCTCCAGGCTGGCGGGCACGGGCTAAAAGGAATGACGCGTCTGCGGGGTGGACGCCTTTAAGCGACTAACCCGCGCTCACCCAACTGTAACCTCGAAGAGGTTCGCGTCTTTAGGCAAAGCGATGTCTCCCGGCATCAAAATAGAGCTCGATGGCCTCTCGGATATTCGCCCTGGCTTCCGCCTCTGTTTCGCCGGCCGAGGCGCAGCCAGGAAGTTCCGGGCAGACGGCGGAGTAATCGCCGGTCTCTGAATCATGTTCCACAACGACCCTGAATGTCATATCCAAAGTATAGTGCGAGCCTCGCAGCTGCGGCGTGCGGCGGCCCATATGCCGGCCAGCGTTGGCGAGCCGCAATGTGAACGTGGTTCGGGCACGAGTCAACGTACTCACCACTTGCGATAATGGGCCAATGCGCCTACACGATTATGCGCCCCGGCCCGCGCACCTCAGATGGCTCCTCGATTCCGACCCGGCCATCCGTTGGCAGGTCATGAGGGATCTCACCGGTGGACCTCCCGGCGCGATTGCAGCCGAGCGGTCTCGCGTCGCAACCGAAGGCTGGGGAGCCCAACTTCTCGCCGTCCAATCTCCTGCCGGCAACTGGGGCGGGGGCCCCCGCGGGTGGAGAGAGGATTTGCCGAAGGAAGACCGAGGCTTGCTGATTACCCTCTACGCTCTCGTCGTCTTGAAGGACCTCGGTCTCGACCCGGCCAGCCAGCAGGCTCGCAAAATGATCGGCCGTGTAGACCAGCGGCTCGTGTATAAATGGCTCGACAACCGGCCTTTTCTGCACGGCGAAACTGAGCCCTGCATCAACGGCAGAATTCTCGCCGTCGGCTCGTATTTCAAGGAACCGAACGACGCACTGGCCAATCTACTCCTGGGCGAGCAACTCGCGGATGGCGGCTGGAACTGCGAAGCACCCAAAAGCCGGCGCTCTTCGTTCCATACCACTATTTGTGTGCTCGAAGGACTCCTCGAATACGAACGCGCAGGGCGCAAATCGGCGGCCGTCGCTAAGGCCCGCAAGCGGGCGGAAAACTATTTGCTCGAGCGCCGCATGTTCCGCTCGCTTCGAACCGGCGAAGTCATCGACAAACGCTGGCTGCGCTTCTCGTTCCCGCCGTTTTGGCACTACGACGTGTTGCGCGGACTCGATTATCTGCGGAATGCGGGAATCAGGCCCGACAGCCGCGTCAGCGACGCCATTGAAATCGTGATTGAGCGCCGCCACCAGAACGGGCGCTGGCCGCTCAACCTCCTGCATCCCGAATATATCCCACTGGAGATGGAAACCGGCGTCGGCAGTGCAAGCCGCTGGAATACATTGCGCGCGCTCTCAGTCCTGCGCTGGTACGGCAACTCAACATGGTAGTTGCAACTTGGGCCTGCGCGCCCCGCTCTCTCCTCACTCCACCGGCATCACATCCACTTCCACCCGCAGCTTATGCCGCGCCCCGCCCAGCAGCACGCCGTATATCGGACTGACGTCGCTGTAATCCCGGCCCCAAGCTACAGTGATGTGACCGTCCGAAGGCACGCAGTTGTTAGTGGGATCGAAATCCACCCACCCCGTTCCCGGGCACCACGCCGAGCACCACGCGTGCGAGGCGTCCGCGCCCACCAGACGCGCACGGCCCGGTGGAGGCATGGTTCTTAAATAGCCGCTGACGTAACGCCCCGGCAGGCCCATCGACCGCAAGCACCCAATCTGCAGATGCGCGAAATCCTGGCACACCCCGCGGCGCTTTTCGAAAAAGGTCTGCACCGGGGTGGCCACCTCGGTAGCCTTCTTGTCAAAACGGAAATCCTGGTGGATGCGGCGCGTGAGATCCAGAACCGCGGCCAGCAGCGGACGCCCCGCGGGGAACGATTCGCGCGCGTAATCGGCCAGCGCCGGGCTGGACCGCACGCGCTGCGAATCGAACACGAACTGATAAGCGTCCAGCACTTCGTCGCTATTCGCGACGGCCACCGACTCCCGTACTGCCTCCCATGGCGGAGTTCCCAAAAAGTCCGGCGGAGCGGCGGCCTTCACTTCCAAGTCGCTATGAGCCTCCACGATCAGGCAGTCGTGCGGCTCGTCCAGCGTGAAGGAGGTCAAGGTGTTGCCGAAGTAATCAAAATGCGCTGACGTAACTGGCGGCGTAGGCAGGATGGCCACATAGCTCTCGCGGCACAGTTGCCTCGTAAGATTGCGCGGAGTCAGTCGCACCACATGATGCGATACCGAGACCGGGTCCTCGTAATCGTAAGTGGTTCTGTGCCGTACGCGATAGATCAAATGGCGCGCTCCATTTCCGCGTGGCTGAAATAGACGTTGGTGACGGCGTCCGAGAACGCGGGCAGCGCCGCGCCCGTGGCTGCGAGCAGTTCATCCAGCCGCTCGCGAATGCCGCCTTCGCCGGGCTGGCAGAGCATGCGCACGTCCGCGCGCACCAGATTCGCGGCCGCTTCTTCCAAAGTCTTCTGTTTGGAGACCGGCCAGCCAGCCCCCGAAGGCCTGCCCGCTAAGCGCCGGCAATGCCCCAGCAGATCGTGTATCTGGAATGCCAGCGAGCGCGGATTGGCTTCGTCGTTCATCAGCAGATCCAGCACTGGCGCGGCCTGCAGCTCGGTGAAGTAGCGCGCCCGGTAAGTCATGGAACTGTCGGCCACCTCCAGCAACATCTCGAGCGTGGGCCACGTGCTGGGGCTGAACGGCACAATGATCGCGCGAAAAAGATTCACCAGTTGAATAGAGCGCTCGAGGCGTCTTCCGAGGCCCAGAAAATGCCATCCGGGGCCCCGCGTGATGTTTTCCATTTCGATCCCGCGCAGCGCGGCCAGGATTCCGATACACCGGTTCAGGACGGCCAGCGCTTCACCCGTGGAAGCGTAGCCCCAAGCCGAGCTGTGCGCCGCGCCGAACTGGCTCACGATACGCAGCGTATCGCTCGAAAGGCTGTCCCGGACCTGGGCGGCCGCCCGCGCGGCGCGGCTCAAAACCGAATTCAGGCTGTCGCTGCGCTGCTCTTCGAAAATCAGCGAAAGGATTTCCTGCTCCAGATCGCACCATTGGTCCAGATGCCCTTGCGGGTCGTCTTCCGCCAAGCGGGAGTGGGGCGATGCCAGGCAATCGTACAACTTCATCAGGGAATCCCACTCGGATGTGCCGGACGCTCCGAACTCACCGGTCAGCCGGATCAGAATACAGCGCAACACCCGCGCCAGGTGCTCCGCGCGTTCGGCGTAGCGGCCTAGCCAGAAAAGGTGGTCGGCCGCGCGGCTGGGCAGGTCGGTACCTTCCCCGCGATTCAACTCCAGCGGCTGGCCGCGCAGATGTTGCGGCGTGAATAGGTCGACCGGTCCGTCCGAGAGCACCCACGTATCCTTGCTGCCGCCGCCGCGCTGCATGGAAACTACCGGCTCGTCGGGCGCGGGAGAAACGCGGGCGAGTCCGCCGGGCATGACCACCCAGGAGTCGCCCGAGGCCGCCAGAAAGACGCGCAGAACCACGCGGCGGGGGACCAAGCTGTTTTCGGACCAGACCGGAACGGTCGACATATCCACCAATTCCTGCCCGGCGAATTCGTACGGACGTTCGCGCAGCCGCGTAATCAGCCGAGACCGTTCGTCGCCGCCGAGCTTTCCGCCAAATACCGGCTCCATGCCTTGCGTAGGGCCGTGCCCTGGAAAGGCCGGTTTGATCACCAGGAAATCCAGATTATCGAGCACGTACTGCAGCGCCTCCGCCTGGCCGCACCACCAGGTGGCCACGGAGGGGAGCTTCAGCCGCTCCCCTAGCAACCGCTGGCAGAGAGGCGGAAGAAAAGGCATGAAGGCCGGCGATTCAATCAGGCCGCTGCCGAGCGCGTTGGCCACCACCACGTTTCCCGCCCGCACGGCCTCCACCAAACCCGCCACACCCAGGAACGACTCCGAACGCAATTCGATGGGATCGCAGAAGCTGTCGTCGACGCGCCGCAGAATCACGTCCACCGGCTTCAGGCCGTCGAGCGTTTGCAGGAATACGCTGCTGTCGCGCACCGTCAGGTCTTCTCCCTGCACCAGCGTGAAACCGAGATGGCGCGCCAGGTAAGAGTGCTCGAAATAGGTTTCATTGAATGGCCCAGGCGTCAGCAGCACTACCCGCGGATTGTCGCTTCTCGAAGGCGCCAGGTCCAGCAGAGTATCGCGAAACGAGTGGAAAAAGGACACCAGTCGCTCGACCTCAAGCTCGCGAAAGAAGTCGGGAAAAGTCTCCGCCAGCACGATGCGGTTCTCCAGGGCATATCCCGCGCCGGATGGCGCCTGGGTGCGGTCGGAGAGCACCCACCATTGTCCATCCGGTGATCGCGCCAGATCCACGGCCAGCAGGTGCAGGTAGGGGCCGGCCACCGGGGGGATGCCGTGGCACGGCCGCCAGAATCCGGGGTTGCCGAACACCAGGGCCGGCGGGAGATGGCCGCCGCGGAGCAGTTGTTGCGGGCCGTAAAGGTCGGCCAGGATCGAGTTCAGCAGGCGCGCGCGCTGGATCAGGCCGGCTTCGAGCGCTTTCCACTCGGAAGGCGGAATCAGCAGGGGGACGGAATCCAGATTCCACGGGCGGTCCATGCCCAGCGGATCGCCGTAGACGTTGTAGGTCACGCCGTTTTCGCGGATGCGCTGGCGGGCGATCTTCCAGCGGCGGGCCAGTTCTTCGGCGCCCAGCCCGGACATCGAACCGATTAAAGTCTCCCAGTGCGGACGCAGCGCGCCGGGCGCGGCGCACATTTCGTCGTAGGCGCCGTTGGGCGGGCGATAACCGGCGCAGAGCAGGGGCGCGTCGAGCGTGTTTCCGGAAATGCTCATCGGGAAGCTGTGTGTACTCTCATGGTACTTCAGTAACGAGGGGGTCAACCTACAAAGGGTTGCCGACGGAACGTCTGCCGGGCGAGGGCTCTCTGCTCTTCTAGTGCTGTCGTTGGGAGAAAGTTCTCCGGCAAACGGTTGATCGGTGCAGTGGAATTGGCTTTGCCGTTCTTCCTTTGCTGAAAACAAAGATCAGGTTGGGTTCGTTTGGTAATCTTTATTTTGGGTTCGCCCAGGGTGGGCCGTCCACGGAGCGGTTTGCGGCGGTGGTGGTAGCCGGGGGTCGGCGATTTGGCGTTTCGTGTAACATTTCGTAACATCTGGCCCGCCTGGGCGCTTTTGAAAATGGGCGGGCGCTTTTTTCAGTTGTTGAAACAAGGGGGGATCGAATTGGGTTCGTTTGGTAATTTTGGTTTTGCGTTCGTCCGCACCGGATCTGGCGGGTAACCAAGTACACTCCCGGACTGAGGATAGCATGGCAGTTGGGGGATCTCGCCCGATGGATCGGCGTTGGGCGTTTGTTTTCAGTTCGCAGGAGGCGAGGCGGGGCGCGTGACTCCGCATCAGGCCAATCATGGCCCTTTTGAGCCTGCGGGGGGCGTTAGCGCACGCAGGACTGCCGCCCTAAGCGGCGGCAAATCATTCTTGATCGTTACCCACACGTTTCGAGATCAATCCGCTCATACGCATGCCGCAGCCAGTTGCCAATTGCGCGAAATCTCGTGCCAGGGCTGATCCGGGCAAAGCGCCACAGCCCGCTCCCCGAGCCTCGCGGCGGCCTCGCTAATAACCAGAAGCTTACGCTCCACGGCGGCAGCGGTTTTCGGATCTTCCCGGAACGCGTCGAAATCCATGCCCGAGATGAAATCCTCGATCATGTCGATGGCTTCCGAGATGTCGCGGAGCAGGAGGCTGGGTTCCTTAGAAGGCAAGGACCGCTTCCCGCTCTGCGCGAAGCCGTACAGGCTTCTTCAGCATCCGCCTGTCCGACAGATCGACGCGAGTTTCCAGAATTTCGCCGAGGCGGACTTCCAGCCCGGCCATATCGAACAGGGTGAGGCCGCGCGCGCGGTCGAAGTCGCCCATCAGATCGACGTCCGATCGCACCGCAGCATCCCCGCGGGCGACGGAGCCGAACAGGGCGAGCCGCACGATGCCGGCGGCTTTGAGCTCCGCTTCATGCTCACGGAGTTTCGCTATGATCGTGAACTTGTCAATGGCGGCCCTATGCGTCCCGCGGTCCCGTTTCAGGCCTTCGAGCTTGTAATCGAGATAGACTTCAGCCCGCTTGAGGATGCCGTCCATGGCGTCCCGGCTTTCGCCCAGCATTTCAGCCGCTTTTCCCGCCGAGATCACGCCGTCACGCACGGCCTCGATAGCGGTTGCTTCGAGCACGGCGCGAGAAAGGTCTGGCTGCTTCTCGGCCAAACGGTGTGCGACTTCGTCGGGCAGTTCCACCGTGACTTGCATGGGGTTACTTCTGTAGGGATAGCAGGACGTCGGCAGTGCTCGCGAGACTCGCGGCACAAATCAAGAAAGCAGGAAAGGGAGGACGATGATCATGGATGTGCGCACGGTGGATGCTGGAACGGGCCGGACCAAGCTCGGCATGGAACTGGAGCGGAGCGCCAAAGAAATTCTGGCTCATGTAAAGGGCGATGTGAGACTGTCTACACGGCGCATCGTGCTGCCGGACGCGGTCGACGTGAAGCGCATCCGGACTAAGGCGCGCATGTCGCAAGCGGAGTTTGCGCGCGCCTTTTGCATCAATCCGCGAACACTGCAGGAGTGGGAGCAGGGACGGAGAAAACCTGACGCCACGACGCGTGCATACCTCGCGGTGATCGCCAAGAACCGCGCGGCGGTGCTGGAGGCCCTGGCGCGTTGAACCGGCGGAACTGAAATGGGCTGCCGGTCCGATGCCGTGCCCGGCATGCCTTCCAATTCAGAAACCCTTGCCCGGGTGTTAGGCTATGGCTTAACATCACCGGCGCTCGCCCCCTGCGGATTTCTTGGGGCAATCGCTCAGATAGAGGAGGCCGAATGGATCTCCTCTTTCCGATTGCCGGCGGCCGTCGAGGTTTTTCAAGCCCGAGAAGTTCGGGGACCCGGGCGGCGGGTTGTTCGAAATCAAGTCCTTCAAGATCCGCATGCCGTTCGCCTGCGAAGGGCGAGCGCGGACTGATTTTGACCCCAAAGGAAGAGATTGCGCGCGCTTGGCGCCTCTACGAAGAGGACCAGGCGCAGACCGGTTTGACGATTGTGGGGAAGGGGAAAAGATGAAGACGCAGTATGCAGGTCTGATGGAAGACCCGGAACTCCGGAGACTCTTGTCTATCGAGGCGCTCGTGGCGGAAGCCTCGGAAGTAATTGCCAGCCTTATGGCGCAACAGAATCTCAGCAAGGCCGACTTGGCGAGGCGACTGAATAAATCTCGCGCCTGGGTGACGCAACTGCTGGGCGGGAAGGCGAACATGACGGTCCGCACTCTGGCGGACGTGGTGTACATGCTCGGCGCGGAAGTGAAGCTTCAGGCGCAGACGCCGAGTTGGAAGGTCTCCGGACGGTCGCGCGCCGTTGGCCGCATGCAGGAGCCTGTACAATCCAGCCGGGGCCGCGGTCGTGCCGCTGGCCGACATCGGTAGCGCGGCATTGTGGGTCGAATCGACCAAAATGCCTGCCGCTGGAGCATAGACCGTCGGTGCGTGGTAACATATGTGTTACCATAGTCGCGGATGATCGAGATCCGCGGCTACGTTGACGAGAACGGAAGCAAGCGGCTCGCCCAATGGCTGGAAGCGCTCGACGCGGCGGCAGCGGCCAAGGTGACTATCGCGCTGACGCGTATGGAGCAAGGGAATTTATCGAGGACCAAGGGCGCCGGGTCCGGCGTTTTTGAATACAAGATCGATTTCGGCCCCGGCTATCGGATCTACTTCGGCAGAGATGGCGACCGGCTTGTGATTCCGATTGGCGGCGGCACGAAGAAGCGGCAACAACAGGATATCGCGGCGGCGCAGGAATGCTGGGCGGCCTACAAACGAAGGAAGAAACACGAGATTCAGTAATGCCCCTAACCCACGACTTCAAGGAAACCATCAGGGAGCGGGCGCTGTGCGACCCGGATTTCCGGCAAGCGCTACTGCGCGAGGCCGTCGAGTGCGTCATCAACGGCGACCTGCCGACGGGAAAGGCTGTCCTACGCGACTATGTCAACGCGACAGTCGGATTTCAGAAGCTGGAGAAACGCACGCGCATCCCCGCCAAGAGCCTGATGCGAATGCTGGGGCCAAAGGGCAGCCCGTCGGCCGCGAACCTGTCTCGTATCTTGACTGTGCTACAGAAGACGGAAGGCGTCCAGTTCGAGCTTTCGCTGAGACGGTAAGACCGGCAGTGGCGAGCGGGCCTCAAGCCCCGCGCCGGCTAAAGCCTGGCTAAAGCCAAGGCTAAAGCCCGCCCTCCAAAGTCCTTCGTAAGTCCAGCGTCAACGGGAATTCCGGATTCCGCTCCTCCCCCGGCACCCCCATCGCCCCCGGCGTGTGCCCCGTCGCCTGAAACCGCGCCAGCCGCCGGCTCTCCGCTTCCTGCGCATTCACCGGAAACTGCTCATTGGCCCGCCCCCCCGGATGCGCCACATGATACGTGCACCCCCCGATCGCGTGCCCGGACCACGTATCCACAATGTCGAACACCAGCGGCGTATGCACCGGAATGTTGGGGTGCAGGCACGAGGGCGGCTGCCACGCGCGATAACGCACGCCCGCCACGTATTCACCCACCGCGCCCGTGGAGTGCAGCGGCACCCGCCGCCCGTTGCAGGCCACCACGAAGCGTCCGCCGGTCATGCCGGTCACTTTCACCTGCATCCGCTCCACGGATGAATCCACGTTGCGCACGGTCCCGCTGCCGGACGCCTCTTCGCCCAGCACGTGCCACGGTTCCAGCGCGTGCCGCAACTCCAGCCGCATGCCGCGCGCACTTACCGACCCGATCTGCGGAAATCGAAACTCGAAGTGCGGGGCAAACCATTCCGTCTCGAAGTCGTACCCGGCGGCGCGCAAGTCCGCCATCACATCCTCTAAGTCGAGTTGTACGAAGTGCGGCAGCATGAAGCGGTCGTGCAACATGGTTCCCCACCACTCCAGCTTTCGGCGGTAAGGAGTCTCCCAGAATAGCGCCGTCAGCGCGCGCACCAGCAACTGTTGGGTGAGACTCATCTGCGCGTGCGGCGGCATCTCGAACGCGCGCAGCTCCACTAAGCCGAGCCGCGATCCGGCGGTGTCCGGCGAATAAAGCTTGTCGATACAGAACTCCGCGCGATGCGTGTTGCCCGCCAGGTCGGTGAGTAAGTGCCGGAAGACCCGGTCGGCCAGCCACAAAGGACCGGCGGGCGAGTCCTTGTCCGGAATCTGGTTGAAGGCGATCTCCAACTCGTAAATGGAATCCGTGCGCGCCTCGTCCACCCGCGGATGCTGGCTGGTGGGGCCGATGAACATGCCCGAAAGCAGATATGAGAGCGACGGATGGTTGTGCCAATAACCGATCAGGCTGCGCAGCAGATCCGGCCGGCGCAGGAATGGACTATCCTCCGGAGTGGGACCGCCGATCACGACGTGATTGCCGCCGCCGGTGCCGGAGTGTTGTCCATCCAACATGAATTTCTCGGTGCCCAGACGGCTCTGGCGCGCGAGTTCGTAGATTGCGGTGGTGGTTGCCGCAAGTTCGTCCCAGGATGCCGCCGGATGGATGTTGACTTCGATGACACCCGGGTCCGGAGTCACTTTCAGCACGGCGATGCGGGGGTCGGAAGGAAGCGCGTAACCTTCCAGCATCACGGGCATCTTCAGGTACGAGGCAGTATCTTCGATAGCGGCCACTAAGTCGAGATAGTCGGCGAGAAATTCGACCGGCGGCATGAAGACGAACAACTTACCCTGGCGCGGTTCGACGCACAGTGCGGGGCGCGAGAGCCAGGCGGCCGATTCGCCCTTTTTCGGAACGGACCCCTCACGGTCGCGGCTCGGTGCGGGATCGTCGGAAACAGCAGGCGCTTCAAAAAGGTCGCGCCGGCGCTCCGGCCGTAAAGGAAGCCGCGCGCGCTTTTCGAACGGGTCCGTGTCGTAGGTATACGTCACATCTTCCGGCTTGGTCCACGGAAGAGATTCGAGCGGCAAACGGTATCCCATGGACGAATCGCCCGGGATGAGAAACATCTGCGTCGCAGCCACAAACCAGGGCTGGCTGGTCCAGCGCGGCGTGCCCGACCGGGTCGGCACTCGGCGCAACGGAAGCACATAACCGATGGGCTGGCCCAGGCCCTGCTCGAAAAGGCGCGCCACCCGCGCGCGCTCGATCGGGTCTGCGAGTTTGGGATCCAGCGGATCCACGTTCACCGGCAGCTTGCGCTCCTTCCACAAGTAATAGAAGACATCCTCGTATGCCGCGATGGCGAACGCCGCGTCCACTTGCAGGCGGCGTGCGAGAGCCTCCAGAAATTGCCGCGCGTGCTCCGCCGTGTAATGGTAAGTTGTGGCGTCCTCGGCGATCAGGCTGGCGTCTTCCCAAATGGGGACGCCGTCCTTGCGCCAGTGGCAGCCGAATGCCCAGCGCGGCAGCGGCTCGCCCGGATACCACTTGCCCTGTCCAAAGTGCAGCAGGCCGCCAGGCGCGAAGCGTTGGCGCAGCCGGCCCAGCAATTCCACGGCGCGCTGGCGTTTCATAGGCCCCAGCGCGGCAGTGGTCCACTCGGCGCCGTCATGGTCGTCGATGGAAACGAAGGTCGGCTCGCCGCCCATGGTCAGGCGCACGTCTCCGGCGCGCAGATCGGCATCCACCTGATGGCCGAGCTTCTCGATGGCATGCCATTGTGCATCGGTGTATGGCTTGGTCACGCGAGGAGTCTCGTAAATCCGCTCCACCGTCATCTCGTGCGTGAACTCGGTGTTGCAAGGGTCCAGCAGGCCGGAAATGGGCGCGGCGCTCGATGCGTCCGGCGTGCAGGCGAGCGGGATGTGCCCCTCGCCGGCCAACAACCCTGAGGTGGGATCGAATCCCACCCAGCCGGCGCCCGGAAGGTACACTTCGGCCCACGCGTGCAGGTCCGTAAAATCGGTGGTGGGGCCCGCCGGCCCTTCGAGCGGCTTCACGTCCGCTACGAGCTGAATCAGATAGCCCGAAACAAAGCGCGCCGCAAGGCCCAAATGGCGCATAATCTGGACCAGCAGCCAGGCCGAATCGCGGCAGGATCCGCTGCGCAGCGTGAGGGTTTGCTCGCAAGTCTGCACGCCCGGCTCCATGCGGATGACGTAGCCGATTTCCGCCTGCACCATTTGGTTGAGGCCCACCAGAAAATCGATGGTGCGGGCGGGGCCGCGCGGCACTTTGGCGAGAAAGGCGGAGAGCATCGGCCCGGCCGGCTCGGTTTCGAGGAATGGACGCAGTTCGCGCGCGGCAGACGCGTCATAGTGAAAGGGGCATTGCTCGGCGTAGGGCTCCAGGAAGAAGTCGAACGGATTATAGACCGCCATTTCGGCGACCAGATCCACTTCCACGAATAGCTCGGTGGTGGGCTCCGGAAAAACCAGCCGCGCCAGAAAGTTGCTCTGCGGGTCCTGCTGCCAGTTGATGAAGTGGTTTTTGGGAAGAACTTTCAGCGAATAAGCCAGGATGGGCGTGCGGCAGTGCGGGGCGGGGCGCAGCCGGACGATGTGGGGTCCCAGGTTTACGCGCCGGTCGTAGCGGTAGCGGGTCTGGTGGTGAAGCGCGATGTGAATGGACATGTAATCTATGTAGGGCGGCCAATCATGGCCGCAGCCGCCTTTCAGGCGGCCAGAGCCGGCTGACAGCCGGCTGCGGGCAGAATTGCCCGCCCTCCGACTATTATTGCTGTTGCTGCTGCTGCGCGTGCACCTTCTCGGCTTTCTGGTCGTTCTCCAGGAAGCGGGACCATTCCTCGTCCGCGGCAAACTCCTGGTCGGGAGGCAGCACCGCCTCCGATGGCGTCACCCGCACGCGCACCTGCAGCTCGGTTTCAGCGGATCCTTTCATGGTGCCCACGGTCGGGGATACGTCGGCGTAATCCCGCCCGATCGCCGTGCGGATGTGCCGCCCGCCCACCAGCAAGTTGTTGGTTGGGTCGAATCCTACCCAGCCGACGCGCGGTATCAGAGCCTCCACCCATGCATGCGTGGCGCCCTCGTCGGAGCGGTCCGCATGGTCGGGGTCGCGATGCAGATACCCGCTCACATAACGGCATGGAATTCGCAAATTCCGCACGATCGCGATCATGATATGCGCGAAATCCTGGCAGACGCCCTGCCGCGCGCGGATGGCCTCTTCGATCGTCGTGTCCACGTGGGTGCTGCGCTTCATATAGGCGAAATGGTTGTATAGCCTGCGGTTCAGCGTGGTCAACAGCTCCAAGGGCTCCCGCCCGCCCCGCCGATCGGCCTCAAACTCCGCCGCCAGCGCTTCCAGTTCCGGCGATGTGCGGGCGAATTTGCTGGGCATCAGCATGTCCCAGTAATCGTCCCGGTCGATAATGGCATCCAGCTCGTCCCACGCGCCGGGACCCAGCGAGTCGGGCAGCGGCGCCGGATTTTCCACATCCACCAAGGCGTCGGCGATGATGGTGAGCTGCCGATGCTGGCCGGGAACGTCGAAATGGTGGACGAAATTGCCAAGGTGGTCCTGATAGGAGAAGACCCGCGCCTGCGGACTGACCGACAACTGAAACGTGAAGCATCGCTGCGTGTGTTCGCTGCGCGGATGCATGCGCAACTCCATGACGCTCTGCCAAACGGGACGGCTGTAGCGGTAACGAGTGAAATGCCGGATCGCGTAGAACATCAGGCCTCCAGAGCCGACTGGATCGGATAATCGATATACACTTCGTGCACCGCCGCATGCAGGCTCTTGCACTGTTCGATGACGCTGTTGAGGTAACGGGGCAGCCCGCCCGCCATGATGTCGGTAATCTGGGCGTAAGCCAGAAAGGAGCGCAGCCTTCCGGCAATCCGTTCGATGCGGCCGGTCTCGTGTGTGAAAGATGTCTTGCGGATGGCGGCGATCGCCTCGTTCATGCGCTCGATGGCGTAGCGCACCGAATACGGGAACTCCGGATTGAGCAGCAGGAATTCGGCCAACGACTGGGGTTTCAGATCGGCGGTGTACACCTTGCAGTACGATTCAAATGCGGCGCAGCTTGCCAGCAGCCCGACCCAGTCCAGGTCGTCGGCCTGCCCGGCCGTCGAGAAATACGCGTCCAGCAAAACCGGCAAGGCGCAGGACCGTTCCATGTATTTGCCCAGTTGAATGAATTGCCAGCCTTCCCCGTGACTCATGGTGGAGGCCGTCACGCCGCGAAACATGTACGAGCCTTCGCGCACCGCCGCCACCAGCCGCAGCGGATCGGAGTCCGTCTCCAGCCGCGAATTGGCCTGCGTGACGTAGTGATACAAACGGTTCAAGCGTTCCCACATCTCCGAGCTGATCTGCTCGCGAACCTGGCCGGCGTTCTCGCGGCTCTCCGAAATGCAGGATACGATCGAGGCTTCGTTGTCCGGGTCGCTGGTCAGCTTGATCATGGCCAGTTGCGGGTCGATACCTTCGGCAGTCTCGGGGATGCCCAGGGACGTCATGATGCGCAGCCATCTCTCCTCGGTGGAAACCTTGGAAGGATTCAGCATCAGGATGTAGTTCGCCTCCAATACGCGCGCGCAGTGGTCCGCCCGCTCGAAATAGCGGCTCATCCAATAGAGACTATCGGCTACGCGGGAAAGCATTTGACCGCCTACCTGCTGAAATTAGTTTTGCAATACCCATGTATCCTTCGACCCTCCGCCTTGCGATGAATTGACCACCAGCGAACCCTTGCGCAAAGCTACACGCGTCAGCCCTCCCGGCACGATCGTAACCTTCTCTCCAAACAGAACGTATGGCCGCAGATCTACGTGCCGCGGCTCAATCCGGCCATTCATGAAACAGGGAGCGGCCGACAGCGTCAGCGTGGGCTGCGCGATATAGTTTCTGGGATCCGCCATGATCTTATCGCGGAACTCGTCTTGTTGCGCGCGGCTGCTGTGCGGACCGATCAGCATGCCGTAGCCGCCGGATTCGCCTACGGCCTTCACCACATATTTGTCGAGGTTGGCGCAGACGTGCTCGCGCTGTGCGCGGTCCGTCATCAGAAAGGTCTCCACGTTGTCCACGATGGGCTCTTCGCCCAGATAGTAGCGGATGATTTTCGGAACGTAGGAATAGATCGCTTTATCGTCGGCCACGCCCGTGCCCAGAGCGTTCGCCAGCACCACGTTGCCCGCCCGGTAGGCGTTGAAAAGCCCTGCCACGCCCAGGGAAGAATCGGCGCGGAAGGCCAGCGGATCCACGAAATCGTCGTCCACCCGGCGGTAGATCACATCCACGCGCTGCAGGCCGGAAGTGGTCCGCATGTAGACCTTGTTATCGTGTACCACCAGATCGCGGCCTTCCACCAGCTCGATGCCCATTTGCCGGGCCAGGAACGCGTGCTCGAAATACGCGGAGTTGTAGATGCCGGGCGTCAGCAGCACGATGGTGGAGCGGCCTTCCGGCGCCAGCGAACGCAGCGTGGAGAAGAGCGCCTGGCTGTATTGTTCGATGGGCCGCACGCCGCATTTCCGGAACAGCGCCGGGAAGATCTGTTTCATCACCTTGCGGCTGGTCAGCATGTACGAGACGCCGCTGGGCACCCGCAGATTGTCCTCCAGGACCACGAACCTGCCGTCCGGGAGGCGGATCAGGTCGGTTCCCACCACGCTCACATAAACGTCGCGCGGGACTTTCACGCCGTGCATCTGCCGGCGGAAATGTTTGCACGTATAGATGGTCTCGCCGGGGATCACCCGGTCCTTCAGAATGCGCCCCTCGTGATAAACGTCGGCTAAGAAAAGGTTGAGCGCCGTGATGCGCTGCGTAAGGCCGCGCTCGATGGTGGCCCATTCCGAACTGGTGATAATGCGCGGCAGCAAATCGTGCGGAAAGATCTGCTCGGTGCCCTCGGTGCGGCCGTAAACCGTAAAAGTGATGCCCTGGTTGAAGAACGAGAGATCGGCTTCCTTCTTGCAGCGGTGCAGTTCTTCCGGCGGCAGATTCAGAAGCTGGGTATAGAGATGCTTATAGTGCGGCCGCGGGCGCCCCTTGGCGCGGAACATTTCGTCATAAGCCGCGTCGATCTCATAATCGGAGAACGGCGCCGGCATCGGGCGGTCGACGGATTGTGCGGGCATGGACATATTCCACGACGGTCGTCTGAAACCGGAAACCGTTCGACGGGGAATAGGGCCGGAGACGCGGCTAAAGCACGAGTATAGCTCCTGGTGAGGCTCGTGGGGTGGCGCCATGCCCCGCTGTGCGGTTTAGCCCCGCATGCGCCGCCGCCTTTCGCTTAAACTAAAGGCATCGCCCGGAAGCCATCATGCGAATCCGCCTGGGATACGACATCCAATTCGAAGTGCCCGTTGCGGCGCCGGTGGTGGCCATGCTCAACGTGCATCCATCGCGCGCGGCCGACTTGCTGGAGCCCGATCTCCTGCGCATCGAGCCGGATGTGAAGCAGGAGCAATACATCGATGGTTTCGGGAACGTCTGCTGCCGCTTTACCGCTCCCCCAGGGTTGATCCGGCTCTGGAATTCGACGCTCATCGAAGACTCCGGCGGAGTGGACCCGCACGACTATTCCGCGCGTGAAATTCCGGTGGCGGATCTGCCCCCGGAAATGCTTCGGTTTCTTTTGAACAGCCGCTATTGCGAAGTGGATCTGCTGTCCAATACCGCGGCGCAATTGTTCGGAGGCATCACTCCGGGTTGGCAGCGGGTCCAGGCGGTCTGCGACTGGGTACACCAGAATGTCTCGTTTGGCTATGAATTTGCCAGCCCGACCAAGACCGCGCTGGACGTATACCGCGACCGGATGGGCGTGTGCCGGGACTATCAGCACCTCGCCATTACCTTCTGCCGTTCTCTAAATATTCCGGCGCGCTACGCCACCGGATATCTGGGGGACATCGGCGTTCCGGTCGCCGGCGTAATGGACTTCAGCGCCTGGTTCGAAGCGTACCTGGAAGGACGCTGGTGGGCGTTCGATGCGCGGAACAATGTGCCTCGCATCGGGCGCGTGCTGATGGCCACCGGCCGCGACGCCACCGACGTCGCCATCACCACATCTTTCGGCCATGCGCGCCTCGTGCACTTCGAGGTTTCGACCGACGAAGTCATTGCCTAGAGACTAGCCCCATCGGAAAGGCGGGCAGGGGAACGGGCAGAACCTCAACCAGGCAGAGCCAGGGCCCGGGTTACGTTTGCTTTTGAATGCTCACTAACCGGCCAGGACCGAACCTGTTCCCCTATCTCTGCCCCGCTTAGCTGGCGCTGCTTGCGGCGGTGCTTAACTCCACATTGGAATCGCTCCAGATCGAGCTGATGCTCGCCCCGGAACTGATGAAGAGAGCCGCGGACGCCAGCGCGACAAACGCCATCAACAATGTGTACTCGATCAAGTCCTGGCCTTGCTCATCTTGCCAAAGCCGTTTCGTAACGTTCAGCATGGAGGTCTCCTAAGAAGTGGAATTCGAAAGCTGGATTCCAAGTAAATGCCAGCCGATATCATTCTCCATACAACCGGCGTTAATAGGCAATGTTGCTGATGGATAACGCTAACCAGAGTATAAATCGGGACGGCCTACACGCGGTTGATCAGGCTGGCTACATACCCCGCGCCGAAGCCGTTGTCGATATTGACCACGGCCACGTTACTGGCGCAACTGGTGAGCATTCCGAGCAAAGCGGCCAGGCCCTGAAAGCTGGCGCCGTAACCGATACTGGTGGGGACCGCGATCACCGGACACGAAACCATGCCGCCCACCACGCTGGGCAGCGCGCCTTCCATACCGGCGCACACCACCACCACGCGCGCTTCTGTCAAGCGCTCCGCATGGCTCATCAGACGGTGGATGCCGGCTACGCCCACGTCGTGGATGGCGTCCACTTCATTACCCATCACTTCGGCGGTGACGCGCGCTTCTTCCGCCACCGGGATATCGCTGGTGCCCGCGCACACTACGGCGATCTTGCCCTTGCCGCGCACGGTCCGGTCGCGCCAGAAGCGGATGGCGCCCGACAGCGGGAAATATTCGGCCGAATCGAAGCGCGCCCGCACCTGCGCGGCCGTCTCCGCGTCCGCCCGCGTGATCAGCACGTTGCGCCCGTGTTCGAGCAGGCTGCCCGCGATGGCGATAATCTGCTCCGGCGACTTGCCCTTGCCGAAAATCACCTCCGGCATGCCGTGGCGCAGCGCGCGGTGGTGGTCCACCTTGGCGAAGCCCAGGTCTTCGAAAGGCATGTGGCGCAGGCGGTGCAGGGCGCTGTCCACGTCCACCGCGCCCGCGCGCACCTGTTCGAACAATTGCCGAAGCTGCTCCTCGTCCATAGGGCCAGAATAGCAGGCGGCTGGCGCTTGCAGCGCCAACATCGGCAGAGGCGGCCAACATTCAGGAGTCGGAAGTCACGCTCCTGCAAGTGGTGGTTAGCCGCATCGTGCCAGAAAGTTTCGAGGTAAGCTAGGGGCATGAGCTCCGTGGCGAATTCGGCATCCAAGTTGGTCGAGTTCGTGGATTTTTCATTGGGCTGCGGGGAGCGGTCGGATATTTCGCTGATTCTGGCGCGAATAGCGACTGATTTGGGGTGCTATGGCGCGATTCTTTGGGAGTCGGATCCGGAAATCCGCTCGACGGATGAGAACGCGCGGCTGTTTACGGCAGGGCAGTGGTTCCGCGATGGGAAACAGTTTGCGGACCATACGCTGAAGGTCCGCAGGTCGTTTGTCGGCCAAGCGATTTTGACTGGCGTGGTGCAGATGTCGAACCACTTGGGGACCGATTCGAATGCCGCGCATTCCAAGGCAGCCAAAGAGTTCTACGCTGAGCATGGAATCTGCTGCTGCCGCGTAGCGGCGGTGCGGTCGGCCGATGGGACCGTCGCAGCGCTGGCGTTGTACCGCCAACTCGAAGATGGTCCGTTCGCGGAGGCGTTCGGCGGCGACGACCCGCTGGTTTCTTATTGCCAGTTGTTGCCGGGGATTCAACAGGCGCTGCATCACAAAGTCAGCTTGGGATTGATCGACGAGGTAAAGACGGTTTTGCAGGAATCGGGCGTGGAGGACCAGCCGGACACCGCGATGCAGAAGGTTTGTGCCGCGATCGCCAAGCACTTGGGAGTCGTCGAAGCATCGGTCTTCGTGGCGAACCCCGACGGCCAGCCGCAGGTGTTCCGGTTGCGGGCGACAACTTGCCCGGAGTACATCGGGCAGCCGGAGTACCGTGCTGGGGAAGCCGGGCTTACGAGTTGGGTGCTGACGAATAAGGAGCCGTTGCGGATTTGGGATCTTCTCGATTTCTATCTTCCTACGGAGAAGAAGATGATCGAGGGGCGCTACGAGGGAATCGTATGGCGCGATCCGATCGATGCGCGGCGGGTTGCGACGGAGCTACTGAAGCCGCAGAAAATTCCACGGCTCTCCTTCTTTGCCGAACCGATCTTAGCGGCGAAGAACGTCGTGGGGGTGCTGCGGACCTGCACGATCGTGAAACCGCCGTCATACTTCACAACGCGAGAACGTTCGCTGCTAGCGGTGATTGCCGGGCAGCTTGGCCAGTTTTGGAGCCGGCACGCGGAGCACAAACTGGTTGCAGACGAAAACCTGGCGTGGAGGACACTTGTCAGTTCGCTCAACCGTTTGAGCTTCAGCTTGAATTCCGAGTTGCGCAAGCAAAAGCCAGACGTGAAGAACGTTCTCAGCAAGGGCTTGGAGGCCACGGCGGATCTTATTCCGGGCGGCGATATCTCGGATATACGACTCCTCGACCCGAACACCAACGAGTTGTTTTTCGCATTAT
>Ga0302326_10001967_pt1 | contig 51091 bp, 42 predicted proteins | sample Palsa_T0_3_FD_202264 | JGI IMG/M metagenome (GOLD analysis project Ga0302326, IMG submission 202264) | Peat permafrost microbial communities from Stordalen Mire near Abisko, Sweden - Palsa_T0_3 | ecosystem: Environmental > Terrestrial > Soil > Palsa > Peat permafrost | place: Sweden: Abisko...
GTTTCTCCGCCTGCACATTCAGCAGGACGATCTCCCCGCGCTGGTTCACCACCACCATGGCATCCGGAGCCGCCTCCAGCAGCCCGCGATACCGGCCCTCCATCTGCGCCAGGTGCTCTTCCGCGGTTTTGCGCACGCTAATGTCGCGGACGGCCGCGGTGACCAGGATTCCTTCCGGGCTTTTGAGCGGGCTCAGCATAATCTCAATGGGAAACTCAGTTCCGTTCTTGCGCCGCCCGTGGAGCTCGATGCCAGTGCCGATCTGCTGCGCCAGCGCCTCGGCCGCGCTGCGGGTTCCGTCGGCGATCAACCGTTCCGCGAAGCCCTCCGGAATGATGTTCTTCACCGGCTGCCCCAGGAGTTCATCGCGCGCATATCCGAATTGTTTCTCCGCCTGCACATTCAGCAGGACGATTTTCCCACCCTGGTCAACCACCACCATGGCATCCGGAGCCGCCTCCAGCAGCCCGCGGTACTTCTCCCCCGACTCCTTGCTCTCGCTGAGATCGTGGCTGAACTCAGAAAACCCACGCAGATGTCCGGCCGGATCGCGCAACGCCGTGAAGCTGACACTCGCTAAGAATCGTGAGCCATCTTTCCGCACCCGCATGCCCTGTTCTTCATGCTGACCGTTGGCGGCAGTTATCCGCAATATCTCCTCCGGCCTGCCCCGCACGATGTCTTCCGGAGTAAAAAAGCAGGAAAAGTTACAACCGATGATCTGGTCGGCTCGGTAACCTTTGATTCGTTCGGCGCCGACGTTCCAACTGACAATCTGGCCCCGCGGGTCCATCATGAAGATCGCGTAGTTCTGGACTCCGTCGAGCAGCATCCGATATTGTTCCTCGCTTTGCCGGAGCGCCTCCTCCACAACCCGGCGTTCGCCCTCCATCTGCGCCAAGTGTTTTTCCGCGGCCTTGCGCACGCTGATATTGCGGATGGCTGCCGTGACCAGGACACCTTCGGGGCTTTCCAGCGGGCTCAGCATGATCTCGATCGGAAACTCACTGCCATCCTTGCGACGCCCGTAGAGCTCGATTCCGGTACCGATCTGCTGCGCCAGCGCGTCCGCCGCGCTGCGGGTTCCGTCGGCGATCAGCCGTTCCGCGAAGCCCTCCGGGATGATGTTCTTCACCTGCTGCCCCAGCAGTTCATCGCGCCGGTACCCGAACTGCTTCTCTGCCTGCACATTCACCAGGACGATCTCCCCGCGCTGGTTCACCACCACCATGGCATCGGGAGCCGCCTCTAGCAGTCCGCGATACCGGCCCTCCATCTGGGCCAGACGCTCTTCCGCGTCCGTGCGCGCGCTGATGTCACGGATGGCGGCCGTGATCAGGATTCCTTCCGGGTTTTCCTGCGGGCTTAGCATAATTTCGATGGGGAACTCACTTCCGTCCTTGCGCCGCCCGAAGAGCTCCGGACCGGCAGCCATGAGCTGCGCAACGCATCAGCCGGCCGCCCGCCCGGTGCTTTTCCGCATCCTCGTGCGCGCCAAACCGGCTCAGGCTGATGGCGATGAGAAACTCGCTGTTGCTACCAGTGGTTGCCATGCATGTGTGCCCGCATTGTATGGATTAAGCGCCTATCTCCTTTGGTATATGCGATGGTTTGCGGGCCCCCGGCTGGCTACAAGTAAGTGCGCGCCGCAGGCTAATCTCTCCACTGAAGGAGGTCGTCGGGAGGCAGCGGCGGAATTTGATCCGCGGACAGCGTTCGAAATCGGACAAGCCGCGTGACGCGTTTGACCGGCACGACAAACCCATCAGGATAAGGCAGCACCGCTAAGGCCATCGGTGATTCCAATGGCATTTATGTCTGCTAATAAGCACGAGGTGTCATATAGATTACACTAGCTTTCTTGTTATAATTGCTATTATGTCAGACAAAAGCAACTTACGTTTAATGTGTCGAAAATGCCACAGGCCGCATATCTATAAAAATATCAATTTAAAGGGTAAACTTATCCTGCACTTCCACTGTGAGGCCGCCAAGGGAGGCTGTGGCCATAAAGAGGATGTTACGGGAAGCCGTCTGGTAGAAGCGCTATATTAAGCTGGAATTTTCGGCCGTGGGATCCAACGCCCAATTGTTCTCTAGCCGCAAACGGCCCTGGCGCTGGGCGCCGCATTGAGCCGGCGTCACTGGCCCCTGGTCTCGCATCGCCTTTGTGGCAGCGTCGGCCTCACACCGCCGGATCTTCAACTCGCAACGCAATCGATGGTTCGGCCGAATGGACAGTTTCGGGCGGGTGGTCGTCATGCAAGACTTCCGCCTATACGCGCTCGCACATTGGCCATGGCGTTGCATCGTTCGCCTGCACCGGGCCTTGACCGCGGGACAAGGTCTCCGCCAAAAGGCACTTCGTGAGTTGACTCTCTTCTTTGCGCTCTGGTCTATTCCTTTCTGGATCGATCCTATAACGACCCTATGGCTTGCCGACCAGGACCTGAGATACATACCCGACTCATTGGCGCGATCCCAGACAGGCTGCTTGCAAATAGCGCCTGATCCTTTGTAAATGTGACGAATTGGTGACAGCCATACGCGCTCCTAGCTCTTTCGAATTGTCTTGGTAATTAGAGTCATTTCGTCGTAAAATGCTTAGCGCAGCGACGCAGTGATCAGGCGGTGCGTCGACTGGACAGGAGCCGACCGATGCCGAAGAACCCATTACAACATAGGAAAAAGCACCCGCCGCGCAAGCATCCTGCAAATCCAGACGGCCCTATCACTAACAGCGGGCAACCGATTTTTGGGCAGCCCACGCCTTCACCCGATCCGTCCGGATTCAAAGATCCGGTCACTGACCAGAATCAGCAGGAACTCACCACACTCGAAGGGGTGCCAGAGCCGGTGGGCGGCGCAACCGAACCCGTCCTGACTCTGGAGCAAGTGTACGGAAGTGCAGGCGCAGCTAAGGTACAGGCAATCCAGCAGGCGGGACAAATTGTCTTCCATTCCGTTGGCGATACCGGCAGCGTGGTCGGCCCCGCCTCGCAATCACTGGTTGCCGACAAGATGGTGACCGACTTCAACGAAGCGAACGCGGCCGACGTGCCCTCGTTCTTTTTTCATCTCGGGGACGTCGTGTACTACTTCGGTGAGGCCACCTACTACTACGACCAGTTTTACGAGCCCTATCGCGAATATCCGGCGCCCATTCTTGCGATTGCAGGCAATCACGACGGTGTGGTCTACGCCAGCGACCCTGAGCCCACGCTTAGCGCTTTTCTTCGCAACTTTTGCGCGCCAAGCCCCATGCAGTCACCTGACTCCGGCGGCCTGTTGCGCACCACCATGATTCAGCCAGGCGTGTACTTCACGCTGGAGGCCCCCTTCGTGAAAATACTTGGTATCTATAGCAATGTCCTGGAGGACCCCGGCGTCATCTCTGATGAGAACGGCACAAACACAGTACTCGATGAGCGCCAGGTCACCTTTCTAGCTACCGCGCTGGCCCGCTCAAAGAGCGACAACTTCACAGGCGCCCTAATCATCGCCGTTCACCATCCACCATTCACGGGTGGGTCGGTACACGGGGGCAGTCCCGCGATGCTGCAGGATATCGATCGCGCCTGCCAGGAGGCAGGGGTCTGGCCCCATGCGGTCTTCTCCGGCCATGCGCATAACTATCAGCGCTACACGCGCACCGTAAACAACTACCAAATTCCTTACCTGGTGGCAGGATGCGGCGGTCACTCACCGCTTTCGGCAATGCGCGCGACTTATCGTACTCCGTACAAGATCGATGACACGCTCACGCTCGAAAGCTATGACGACACCGACTACGGATACTTACGGGTAGTCGTAAACGCTGAGACTATGCGCATCGAATTTCATCCTCAGAGCGACGGCGGTATCACCAAGACTCCGGATGACGCTGTGACCATCGCTCTCGCCGATCACACGGTAAGCTAGTCCCTAAAAAATATGGATACACGATACCGTTTCCCACATGACGCGGCTGCCAGCTCTATTCTTCAGGTGATGCTTGGAGGCATGGCTCTGTTAACGATCGCCGGGGCAGCTCCGGCTCAGCAAGCTCCCGCGGTTCCAAGCGCTCAGCCAGGGGCAGTGATTCCGTCTGGCGTTCCTCTTCGGGTGGCGCTCGAGCGCCGTGTCGCCATCAAGCGTGTGGGCGAACCGATCCAGGGACGGTTGGTGGACCCCGTTTATGTTTTTGACCGTATGGTCCTGCCGGCCGGGACTGTAGTGGAAGGGCATGTCGCCGTTATCGGCGGAGTCCCTATCTTGCGGCGCCTCACAGCGATCCTGTCCGGCAACCTTACACCGCCGCGCGAAGTTCGTGCGCAGTTTGACGCCTTGGTGCTGAGTGATGGTTCGCGGCTGTCCCTTCGTACTGCGCCCTCGCGCGGAACGGCGCACACCATGCGTATCGCCAAAAGTCGGAAGAAGGGGGAAGAGCGCAAGTCCGCTCTCGGGAGCGCTGGACAGAAGCTCGAAGAAATGAACAGGGCGGCAATCCTGGCCTTCAAAACTCCGGGCAAAATGAGCCAACTGAAATCCAGGCTATTCGAGATGCTTCCCTATCACCGGCAAGCGTGGTCAGCAGGCACGCTTTTCAACGGCGTATTACAGGAACCTCTGAGCGGGCTGCCGCCAGGTCATCTCGAAGCGCGAGCCGATGACCCTGCCGTCGCTGAATCCGACGCTCAGGAAGTCAGCGCCCGCCTGCTCATTCCGCTCAGTTCCGCGACCGCACGAAGAGGAACGCCAGTGGAAGCGGTCGTGACCCGCCCGGTGTTCTCGGCCGATCATGCCCTGCTGATTCCGGAAGGCAGCCGTCTGCTGGGGGATGTGGTGGAGGCGCAACGTGCCCGGTGGCTTCATCGCAACGGAAAGGTGCTGTTTGTGTTCCACCAGATTAAACTGCCGGCGGGCACCGGGCAAGGCATTCAAGGCTACCTGGAGGGTGTGGAGGCGGACTTCAACGAGCACCTGGCCCTCGACTCGGAAGGCGCCACGCACGTTAGCAGCCCCAAGACACGGTTCATTTTTCCAGCCATTGCGGCCGCGGTCGCGGGCCTGTCGTTTCATCAGGATTACAATGCCAAGGGTGTTCCCGATCAAGACATGGGAGGACGCGCCGAATCCGGGGCCGTGGGCCTCGGGCTAATTGGTACCCTGTTGGCGCAGGTGGGTCCCCGCGCCTTGGCTTCGAGTATCGCCATCAGCGGGGCTGCGTTCAGCTTTTACTCGACTTTCATCGCTCGAGGACAAGACAGCGTTCTCCCCGCAAACACACCGATCAAGCTCAGCCTCAAGGCGCGCGACGGTGAGGCTGGAAGTGGGCCGCCAATAAAGTAAAGCCAGGCGTCCGGTCGAACCTCAAAATTTCTGATCCGACCGCGTGGGTGGCAGGACGTACAGGACGTTTTCGTCGCGGATAACGTTGACACCCTGAGCGATTCCTGTGATAACTGTTGGAGCGAATTCACAGGCGTCTTGAGCGTCGTGGAATCGGAACCCGGAGGCCCTGATTGAAAAAAGTCGGTATATTGTTTTCTTCTTTCGCTCTACTCGCGCTCGGCACCACGGCCAGAGCTGGCATCATTGAAATCGGTTCGAGTATGACATACGGCGGCAGCAATGCGCCGGACACGTACACCGCCACTACCACATTCGGCTCGACGCCGGTTTTGGTGGACGGCGGCGCTGTCACGATCTGGCAAGACCAGGTACCAACGGCAGGCGGCGGGGAGTGGGACGTTTTCTACATGAAGACAACCAACGGCGGCCCGCTGGCGGGCGACATCGATGGCGACTGGAACATTACGATCAGCTATGATCTCAGCGAGGCGGTTTACTTCGACCAGGTGGTCAGCCAGTTTGCGGTGAACGGTACCCCGGTGACACCGCTGTCTGATTTCGGCGGCATTTGCTGCGCGTCAGCGACCAACCCGATCCTGCCCGGTGAGGCCTACTACAACTCGGGCTTCAGCGCTCCACTTCCTGCCGGAGTCCAAACAGACTGGCAGCAAATATACGTGGACCCCTACAGCTTCGTATCGGCCGGCGGCATCAACCCGGACACGGCCAACGACTTTAACTTCGCCTTGCATTTCACGCCCCAACAGGCATCGGTCCCCGAGCCGGCATCGCTGTCACTGCTGGGCGCCGGCCTGGCTGGTCTGATCGGGCTGGGTGCCCGCCGTCGCCGAAACCGCGCCTGATAGCGACGCGGTGAGACTCGCCGCTCACAAAATGTAGCGGCTCAGATCCTGATCCTTGACGATATCGGCGAGTTGTTTACGGACGTAGACTGCGTCTACCTTCACCGTCTTTTTCTTTAAGTCGGGACCCTCGAAAGATACGTCTTCGAGAAGTTTTTCCATGATGGTATGCAGCCGCCGCGCGCCGATATTCTCGGAGGTCTGATTGACTTGAGCGGCGAACTTGGCGACTTCCGCGAGCGCGTCTTCGGTGAAGGACAGCTTGATACCTTCGGTCTCCAACAGCGCCACATACTGCTTGGAGAGTGCGTTTTTCGGCTCGCGCAGTATGCGGATGAAATCCTCAACGGAGAGCGATTTCAGCTCCACGCGGATGGGAAAGCGGCCCTGTAATTCCGGAATCATGTCGCTCGGTTTGGAGACGTGGAAGGCGCCGGCGGCGATGAACAGGATATGGTCCGTGCGCACGAAGCCGTAACGGGTGTTCACCGTGGTGCCTTCGACGATCGGCAGAATATCGCGCTGCACTCCCTCGCGGCTGACGTCCGGGCCGTGGCCGGATTCGCGCCCGGCGATCTTGTCGATTTCGTCCAGGAAAATAATGCCGCTGGTCTCCACGCGCTCCAGGGCCACGCGAGTGACCTGGTCCATGTCGATGAGCTTCTGTTCTTCTTCCTGGACCAGGTAGTCCAGTGACTCGGCCACCCGCATCTTGCGGCGGCGGGTTTTCTGGGAGAAGAGATTGGGCAGCATATCCTTGATATTGATGCTCATCTCCTCGATGCCGGCATTGGTAGCGATTTCGAAGTTCGGACCGCGGTCTTTGACTTCGAGCTCGACGAGGCGCTCATCGAGTTTGCCTTCGTGCAACCGCTCCCGCAACTTTTCGCGAGTGCGCTCGACGCTCTCGCTGGCCTCGGCTTGGGGCGGCATCAGCAGGTCGAGCAGACGCTCCTCGGCATTAGCTTCGGCGCGGTCGGAAACCTCGTCGAGGCGTTCTTCGCGCACCATGTCGGTGGCGATATCGACGAGGTCGCGGATCATGGATTCCACGTCGCGCCCCACATAGCCGACCTCGGTGAACTTGCTGGCTTCCACCTTGAGAAACGGCGAGTTGGCCAGCTTGGCCAGACGCCGCGCAATTTCGGTTTTGCCCACGCCCGTAGGACCAATCATGAGGATGTTCTTGGGCATCACTTCCTCGGCCATTTCGGGAGGCAGCTTCTGGCGGCGGATACGGTTGCGCAGGGCGATGGCCACGGCTCTTTTGGCTTCCGCCTGCCCCACTACGTGCTTGTCCAGCTCCCGCACGATTTCGCGTGGGGTTAATTCATCGAGGATAGGCTCCTCGTCGACCGATTGGCTGGGAAGATAGATGACCATGTCAGGCAAGTTCCTCGTAGGTGACCTTATCGTTGGTGTAGATACAAATGCGGGCGGCAATCAGCATGGCCTGCTCGGCGATCTGGCGCGCCGAAAGCTTGGTATTGCGCAACAGCGCGGTGGCCGCGGATAGGGCGAACGGTCCGCCCGAGCCAATGGCGGCGGCGCCTTCGTCGGGCTCGATCACATCGCCGTTGCCGCTCACGATATAAGTATTGGCGCCGTCCGCCACCAGCAGCAGCGCCTCGAGGTGCCGCAGCATGCGATCCGTGCGCCATTCCTTGGCGAGCTCCACAGCGGCGCGCGAAAGATTTCCGTTGAACTGCTCGAGCTTGGATTCGAAGCGCGCGAAAAGCGCGAACGCATCCGCAGTGGAGCCGGCGAATCCGGCCAGAATCTTGTCGTTGTAGATGCGGCGCAGTTTGCGGGCTGAGGACTTGAGCACTTCGTGACCGAGGGTTACCTGTCCATCTCCGGCCATCACGACTTTTCCGTCCCGACGGACGCAGATCACCGTCGTCGAGCGTATAGGTTGTCTCATTGAAGTTAATATTTTATCGCAGTGGCGTGGCTAACGAGCCTGCGCGTTGTAACATGATGGCATGCAGACGGTTCGCGCCTCGCTGGTACTCTCGCTGTGGTCGATCATAGGACTTTTCGCGCAAACTCCATCCCCGGCCGGCAAGAGCGCTCTTCCGTCCGACCTGATCGGCACGCTGCGGCAGGATTTCAAGCTTGCCGATAGCCAGCAGTGCCTGGACGACAAACACCTGCGCCTGGACCAGGCCATCTCCACGGAATGGTTGAACCTCAATAGCACCGCGGGTCCGGTGCTGCTGGTGCGAGGGCTGGCCCCCTGTCTCGCAGGCGCGGACAACGGCCCGATGGTACTTTACGGGCAGTTCAGCGAAGGCTGGCGCAGGATGCTCGCCGCCCCGGGCCATCAGGTACTGCCCATGCACTCGGGCGCCAAAGGTTGGGCCGACCTGGAGCTCTCGGAACAACAATCGCCTTCGGAAAGCATCCGCCGCGTTTACCGTTTCGACGGCTTTGCCTACAAAGCGGCAAGTTGTCACCAGGTGCAGACTGCCGATCCCGGCACAGGGCAGCCGCTCGCAAAGCCGGTATCCAAACCGTGCCCGAAGTAGCGGCGGCCTATAAGGCCGGAAGACGATGGTACATGGCGGCGAACTGTTCCATGCCGATCTGCTCGCCGCGCAGGGAGGCTTCCGGCCAGGCTTCCAACAGGTCCCTCCCATACACGGAAGATACATTATTGCGAATAGTCTTCCGTTTATGTTGAAAGCAGAGCGCCACGAAGCGGAGAAAAGCACGGGGATCGGCGAGTCCCAGCTCGGCGGCACGGTTGCGTGGCGTCAGCCGCACGACGGCGGAGTCGACCCGGGGCGGGGGATGGAAGGCGGCCGGCTTCACATCGAACAAGAGATCCACGTCGGCGAACAACTGCGTAGCGACGCTCAGGTAGCCGTAGGTTCGGCTGCCGGGAGCCGCGGCGGCGCGCTGGGCGACCTCTTTCTGAAGCAGAAATACAGCGCGATGCAGGACGGGGCCGAGTTGCAACACGTGCTCCAAAATAGGAGTGGCGACATAGTACGGCAGATTTCCCGCGATGGTGGCTGCGCCCCATTGGGAGAGGTCGGTCTGCAGAGCGTCGGCCTCAACGAGTTGCACGTGGCTGTCGCCGGCAAATTTTTGAGCGAGGTGGAGCACCAGCAGAGGGTCGATTTCAATGGCTACCAGGCGCGCCGCGCGCGGGAGCAGGTGAGCGGTCAGGGCGCCACGGCCGGGGCCAATCTCAATCACCAGCGGCTCGGGCTCCGGACAGGCTGCGCGTGCGATGCGTTCGAGAACAGAACCGCGCAGGAGGAAATGCTGGCCGAGTTTCTGACGGGCCACGTTACCCGCGAACTACGTAGTGAACACGGCGGAAGGACACCAGAACTTTACCGTTGGTAGGCTGGCCAAACCAGGTGGCGGGCGTGAAGCGCGAAGAGAACATCATCTTGGTAAGATCGGACTGCAACTCCGGGCTGAGAGTGCCGCGCTGCACGGCATAATCCATCGCCTGCCCCTTGTCGTCGATGTAAAGCTCGACCACGGTTTCGTCATTATTAATAAATGGGGCAACCTGGACCAGCGTGGCGGCCGTATACCAGCCGATGGGAACGTCGTTGCGGACACTCGGGCGAAAGTTAAAGGTAGGCACGAGCATACTAAACAGCGCTATAGCGGAAAATAAGCCGCCCGCGAAAGGCAGCGCCAAAGGGCGCATCAGGTTATCGACGGTGAGTCGCGCGCGCGGGATCCAACTGCGGAACGGCAAAGGCAGCCTACCACTGGAACTGCGGCGGGCCCGCTCACGCGATGCGATGACCAGCAACTGCGTCTGCAGGCGTTGCGGAACCGGAGCCAGCGGCTGGTTCATCAATCGCTCGCGCAGCTCGGAAAGCTCTTCCAGATGCGCGGCGCAAGGGCGGCATTGAGCCAGGTGCTCCGCCACGCGAATGCGCTCATCCCCGGCCAGCCGGCGATCGAGGAACTCTGAAATCGAATTTCGCACTGTTTGGCAACTCATGACACTCACTCGGCCGTATTCGGCACTAGACGTGGAACGGGCTTCGACCGCAGCCGATCCTCTAACTCGTGGCGCAGAGCCTCGCGGCCCCGCATGATTCGGGACTTCACGGTACCGAGGGAAATCTGGAGGATTTCCGAAATTTCTTCGTAGCTTAAATCCGTAATATCGCGCAGAACGACGGCCGACCAGAAAATCGGATTGATGCGGGCCAGAGCGTCCTGGATCATGACCTGCTTTTCCTGGTCGAAGACATAATCGAAGGGCGATTGTCCGGTGTCGGCAAGAATCTCGACCTGGCTTCGGGCGTCCTCCTGCTGGTCCTCCATGCCTACCTCGCGATGACGGTGACGGAAGAACCAGCGGCGCTGGTTGTGCGCCTCGTTGATGGCGATGCGGAAGATCCAGGTTTTGAGCGTGCTCTGACCGCGGAAATGCCCTATGTTGCGAAAGACCTTGAGAAACACCTCCTGGGTGGCGTCTGATGCGTCCGATGGATCGTTCAGCAGGCGCAGCGCCAGATTGTAAACAGGCTGTTGAAATCGCACCAGAAGAGTTTCGTAGGCGTGCTCACTGCCGGAACGAAGGGCGCATATGAGGGAAAGATCTTCCGCATCCATCCCGGCGTCCGCCGTACGTCCCGAATTCAAGTTCAGTATGGAGGTGGCCACCGCGAACCTCAGCCGCTGCTGACACCATTATAGACACCGTCAGGAGCGGAAAGTTCCCAGGGTAGTGCTTACGCAGGTGCACTTCCCGGCGGCGGCGGACCGGCATCCAAAATCTCCATAATTCCATGCACGGGGATGCGCACCCAATCCTTCCTTTGACTGAGTTCGTGGCGCAACTCGCGAAGGGCCCGTTCGAGGAGATAACAATCGAGCAGCACGCGCCGATCCTCGACGGACTCGGGCAGGAAATCGGCGCTGCCGGCGGCGCCAAGATAGCCGCTGAGGTACACGGCGTTCGCCCAGTGAGTCCAGAACTCGGCCCACGCCCGCAGCGGACCGGCGGCTTCGTCGCGCGGGATCACGCCGGGAATCTGGCCGTAGATCGCAGAGTGCGCGACATAGTGTAGCGACCGCAGCATACTCGCCACATCGCGCAGCGGACTGCGCTTGATGCGCCGCTGGCCTATGGGCAGGTTGGGATCGCCTTCGAAATCGATCAATACGAAATCCTTCCCGGTATGCAGCACCTGTCCCAGATGGAAGTCGCCATGGTGCCGTATGCGCGTGGCGTTCATGCGGCGGTCGCGCAACGCCTGGAATCGCGCCCGTACAGCGGCTTCACGCCCGAGCAGCGCGGCGGCTTCGGATCGCGCTGGTTCGGGCAAGCCATCCAGGCTCGCGCGCAATTGTTCGAACGAGCGCATGGAGAGCGCCAGCATGCCGTGGTAGAGCGACTGCCTGTAAAAATCGGTGAACGGTTCGGGCGCAAAGGCCGGATCGTCGCTACGGCTGGCCAGCGCTAAATGCATTTCGGCGGTGCGCCTGCCGAGCAGCCCCACCATTTCCACGTAGTCGCCGAGCAGTTCGGTAACTACGGCGGGGGGCGATACAACATCCAGCGAAAGAGGAAAAACGGCCGAGCCGGGAAGCGTGGCTGGGTCGTAGGTGCCCGCCAGGGCACGCTCGAAGAACAGGCTCAGCCGGTCCATGGTGTACTGCCATCCACTCGATTGGGAATGCACCCGCTCCTGCAGAATCGCCAGGGTCATGGGCTCCTCTCCATCGGCGCGGTATTCCAGCCATCCCGCAATACGCGGTATATGGCGAAAGCCCGTGCGCGTGGCCAGGAAAAGCTCTACCTCCAGCTCAGGACTGCGGCCATAATCCACTTTCCGAAACAGCTTCAGGAAGAAGCGATCTCCGAAGGTGAGCGCGGAATGATTATGCTCGCCGCGCACGGGCGTCGATTCCAGGTGCGGGCGATCGCTGCCCCAGATTTCCCGAAAAGCGCGCGTATGGGTGGCGAAGATCTCGCCTTCCGCGCCGCGCGCGCGCCGCCGCCGGGCAATGGCGTTGAGCAGCGAAATACCGAACTGCGGGTCGCGCAGAGCGCTGTAGAGCACACCGGTGGTGCCGTCGGAATGGGCAAGCCGGGCCAGAACGAACTCGGGAGAGCTGTGGGCGATCTCTTCGGCCGCGGTTCCCCGCGCAACGGAGAGCGGAAGCGTGTAGATATCCGGCTCGCCGCTCGCGTACTGCACGCGCAGCAACAGCACATAGGCGGAGCTTCCGGGGGCCGCAATGACATCCAGCAGCTCGGCGAAGCGCACGGTTCGGGACATGCCCAGATACCAGCGCCTGGTGCGAAGAAACTCCGGCATCATGGCCAGCAGTGCAGTCTTGACGCTGGTCGAGAATATGTCGTCCCACGACTGTACGGTGAGGAGCGGCGGGCTCTGCGGACCGGCTGGGGTACGCTGCCCGGCGTCCACCGCGGCGTTCGGCGCTAGCGCGAACCAATAAAACGAGTGCGGGCCCAACGAGATGAAGTAGGGGCGATCGGTAATGGGCGGAAACTCCGTGCGCCCGAACACCTCCGTCGGAGTGAGGCCGTGGAATTTCGCCAGTGGGATCTCGGTCCCTTGGACGAAGCGCGACAAATTCGCGACGACCAGAATGCGTTCTCCTTCATACTGGCGGACGAACGCCAGCACTCGCCGGTTGTCCGGATGCAGCATCTCGAGCGTGCCGCGGCTGAGGGCCCGCGCGCGCTGCCGCTGTTGGATCAGCCGCTTCATCCACCACAGCAGCGAGTGGGGATTGTTCTGCTCGGCCTCCACATTGATCGCTTCAAAATGATATTCAGGATCAATGACCACCGGCAGATATAACTTCTGTGGATTGGCGCGCGAAAAGCCCGCGTTGCGGTCCGTGTTCCACTGCATGGGAGTGCGCACGCCGTCGCGGTCGCCGAGGTAGAAGTTGTCACCCATGCCGATTTCGTCGCCGTAGTAAATCACTGGCGTTCCAGGCAAAGAAAAGAGCAGGGAATTCATCAGTTCAATGCGGCGCCGGTCGTTGCCCAGCAAGGGCGCCAGCCGGCGCCGGATGCCGAGGTTGACGCGCATCTTGCGGTCCTGCGCATACACGCGATACATATAGTCGCGTTCCTCATCGGTCACCATTTCGAGCGTCAGCTCGTCGTGATTGCGGAGGAACAGGGCCCACTGGCAATTTTCAGGAATCGGCGGAGTGAGCTGCAGGATCTCGGTAATCGGAAAACGGTCCTCCATGCGCATGGCCATGAACAGCCGGGGCATCAACGGAAAGTGGAAAGCCATCTGGCATTCGTCGCCATTGCCGAAGTAGGCGATGGCATCTTCCGGCCATTGGTTGGCTTCGGCGAGGATCATGCGGCCCGGGTATTTGCTGTCCATGTGCCCGCGCAGGTCCTTGAGGAAGGCATGCGTCTCCGGCAGATTCTCACAGTTGGTGCCCTCGCGCTCGAAAAGATACGGCACGGCGTCCAGCCGGAAGGCGTCCACTCCCATCTCCAGCCAGAAATCCATAGCCTTGACCATAGCGGCGCGGACTTCCGGGGAATCGTAATTGAGATCCGGCTGATGCGCATAGAAGCGGTGCCAGAAATAAGCTTTGGCAACCGGATCCCAGGTCCAGTTGGAGCTCTCGAAATCCTGGAAGATAATGCGCGCTTCGCGGTACTTGTCCGGCGAGTCGTTCCAGACATAAAAGTTGCGCCACACCGAGCCGGGAGCCGCACGGCGCGCCCGCTGAAACCACGGGTGCTGATCGGAAGTGTGGTTCAAGATCAGCTCGGTGATCACGCGCAGGCCGCGGCGATGCGCCTCTTTCAGAAATGTCTGAAAATCCTTCAGTGTTCCGTAGGCCGGGTGAACGCCGGTGAAGTCGGAGATATCGTAGCCGTCATCGCGCCATGGGGAAGGGTTGAAAGGCAACACCCAGATGGCTGTGACGCCGAAGTCTTGCAGGTAATCCAGCTTGGCGGTGAGGCCGGCAAAATCGCCCATACCGTCATCGCCGCTGTCGGAAAAAGCCCGCACATGCACTTCATACAGAATTGCGTCTTTGTACCAGAGTGGATCGGACATTGGAAATCTCAAGCGGAGGCTACACACCTGCTGAGCAGCAGGATCACGGCGGCCGCGTCGGGTACGCGGAACCGCGCGCGCGTTTCGTCGAAGCCGACATGCACGGTGAAGGCGTGATTATCGAGCGCGGCAAAGACGTCCTCATCGGTGCGGTCGTCCCCGGCGGCCAGGCGGAAATCCGAGCCCCCGGTCATGGTCAGCAGGCGCTCCACCAATGCGCCCTTATTCGCCCACATGGGCCTGACTTCCACGCTCATGCGTCCGCGATAGGCGCGCAGGTCGGTTTGCGCCAGCATACCTTCCAGCAGTGCGACCAATTCACCGGCGAGCCATTCGCGAAATTCCGGCTCGGACATGCGATAGTGCCAAACCAGAGAATACTCTTTCTCCTCGATAAAGCTGCCGGGCGTGCGATCGACGAAGTGCTCCAGCACGGGCTTGACCGTATTTTTCCATTCGGTGGAAGGCTCCTGGCGCAGCAAAGTCCAGTCAGGATTCTCGGGAAGCCGTAGCTTGGCGCCATGTTCAGCAGCCAATATCATCCTTGGGATACCTCCAAACCAACGGTCCAGATCGCCGGAACGGCGGCCGGAGACGAGCGCAACGGTATTGGCGGTATCGGCGCACAGGCGCTTCAGCAGCGCGATCAAATCGAAGGAAGGGATAGCTTGTTGCGGCAGGTTGGTGTATGGCGCGAGGGTACCGTCATAATCCAAAAACAGGAGGCGGCGTGTGGCGTGGCGATAGGCTTCCACCACGCGTGCGGGATCGAGCCAGCGTACGCGTGTGACAGCCGCGCCGGCATGTCCCGCGGAGGCCTTCAACTCGGCCATAAACCGTTCACCCCAGCGAAACACATTATTGCGGAGAACCCGGCGGTGTAGCGCGATCATGCGGTCGTGCGCTTCGTGGGGATCGAGGCGCAGCGCGCGCAGGACCACCTCGCTGGTGCGTTCCTCGTCGTATGGATTGACCAGTAGCGCCTCGCCCATCTCCGCGGCGGCGCCCGCGAATTCGCTGAGCACTAAGACTCCGCGGCCTTCCGGGTGGCACGCGATATATTCTTTGGCCACAAGATTCATGCCGTCGTGCAACGGTGCAACCCAGGCTACGTCCGCCAGACGATAGAGCGCGGCCAGCTCCGAGCGGTGGATATTCTGATTGATGTAAACCACCGGAGTCCACCCGGGCGTGCCCAGCTTGCCATCGATCTCACCGACTAAGCGGTTTACTTCGTCGCGCAGATCCTGATAGCTCTCGATGCCCTCGCGCGAGGGAACCGCTACCTGAATGAGCGAGACTTTACCGGCCAGATCAGGATTTGCCGAGAGCAGGTGCCGGTAGGTGCGCAGGCGCTGCGGCAGTCCCTTGGTATAATCCAGACGGTCGACCGCCAGCAGCACCTGCTGTCCGGCATAGCGCGCCTTGAAGTCGGCGTAGTGCTGCAGGGTTTCCGGGTCCTCGCTAATCAGGCGGGTGAACTCGTCCGGAGCGATACCGATCGGTAAGGCGCCGAGCCCGACGGTATGCCCACGATAATCTACGCTATCGATCTGGCTCTCGAGCGCCAGCACGCGCAGTAACGACGAGCGGAAATGTTGTAGATAGCGGTGGGTGTGGAAGCCGATGAAGTCCGCCCCCAGCAGTCCTTCCAGCACTTCGTCGCGGCGCGGCAGCATGGAGAAAACTTCCGCGGAAGGAAAAGGAATGTGCAGGAAGAAGCCTATGCGGGCCTCCGGCAGCCGCTGACGCAACATGCGTGGCAGCAACATGAGCTGATAGTCATGAACCCAGATCCAATCGTCCGGACGGGCGTGTTCGACCACCGCGTCGCAAAAACGGCGATTGGCCTCCACATACGCGTTCCAGCCCTTAGGCGCAAAGCGCAGACCGGAAGGCAGATAATGAAACAACGGCCAGACGGCTTGATTCGGATATCCTTCGTAGAATTCGGGGACCAACTCCGCGGGCAGGTCCACGGCGATGGCATGGTCCCGTTCGGCCCATTCTTTGAGGATGCGCTGGCGCTCCGGATCGCCTGGGTTCGAAGCGTCGCCGGGCCAGCCAATCCATATCCCTCCCGTACCCCGCAAAATGGGGTCCATGGCGGTAGCCAGGCCGCCGGCACTCCGCCCTGTAACCCATTTGCCGTCCTGGAAAGCGAGTGTTTGCGGCAGCCGGTTGGACACCACTACCAGTCGCTCACCCGCCGTGGCTACTGGTTGCTGAATTGGTATGTTTTGCACCGTGCGCAAACCAGTCAGCAATTCACGGGCGCTTGTGAGGAAGAGGACAACCGTTGGAGATCTTGCTAGATACCAGTGGTAGACAGAACCAGCGTGGATGAGATCGGTTTGCCGCCAAAATAGCTGCCTGCCAGCCATACGGTGCCGTCAATCGCCGCTCCGCCGAACAGAGTGTCGCTGAAGCCCAGGTCCGGCGTCGGACTGATCGTCCAACTGGTTCCATCCCAGTGCTCGACCAGCGTGAATTGGTCCCCGGAGCCGTTCGCGGCAAAGGAGGAGCCGACCGCCCAAATGTCAGTCGAGCTCAACGCGGTGATTCCGAACAGCCGGTTGGATTGGAAGATGCTGGTGGGACCGACGTTGGGGCTGGAGACGACCTGCCACGCGGTTCCGTCCCAATGCTCGATCAATGTCAGTGTCACCGATTCCGCGGGAGGAGCTTTCGTCGTCGAGAGTCCCACGGCCCATGCATCATTGGGCGCCGGGGCCACTACTCCGTACATGATATTGCTGCCCTGGCCCCGCACCGGCACCGCGGTTTCGGTCCACCCCGTGCCATTCCAATGCTGCGCGAAGGGTTCATCCACAGATCCGGGTTCAACATAACCCACTACCCAGATATCGCTCGCAGAAGAGCCGGCGATCCCGGTGACAAAAACCGTATCCTGCTCAACGGGGTCGGAAACCACCGTCCACGCTGTGCCATTCCACTGCTCGATGAGAGGTTGAATGGCGGTCTCAGTGCTATTTTCAAACCAGCCGGCGGCCCACACATCGTTCGAAGAGAACGCCGCGATGGAAGTCAATACGGAAGAGACGCCGGGACGGGGTATCGTTACGTTGGTCCAGGCCGTGCCATCCCAATGTTCGATGACAGCACGGGAAAAGCCGCTGTCAATATTGTTGAGCGATCCGGCCGCCCAAACGTCGTTAGAGGACACCGCGGCGACACCGTTAAAAACGACCCCTTTCCCAGAGATCGGTACGCCGCTCCACTGAGAGCCATTCCAATGCAGCGCCACCTGCCCGACCGTCCATGCATCAGTCAGGGAGATGGCGGTTGCCGCGTATAGCTCATTATTTGTGCTGAGCGGATTCGGCGTAGGCTGAATCTCGAGAGTCTGGCCCTGTGATCGGGCACTCGTAGTTAGTACGAGTATCACAATAGGAATCATACGTAGTGTCGTGGTCATGAACCCACTATGGCGTACGGCGCACTGAAACTTGGTCGGGATTTGTAAAAGTGTCGTAAATTGCGAGTTTGCCTGGCTGAGGTAAACCGAGCCGGTGGTTCCCAATCAGTTAATGCACTCTCTGGCATAGTCAAAACCCCGCATTTTCAGTAGTTTGAGGTTGGCGCGTGGCTTGCCCTTAGCCGCAGTGGAATTATTGGAGGTTCTATGAATCGGCTAGTGCAGAAAGTATGGATCAAATCGGCAATCCCGACGATAGCTCTCGGTGCAATCCTTGTGCTGGTCGGCCCGGCCGCCGCCATGTCCCAGCGGGGCGGGGGTGGAGGCGGACGGGCGGCAGGTCACAGCTATTCCGGCCGCTCGTTTTCAGGCGGCGGTCGCGGCTATTCCGCCCCGTCTTATGCGGGCCGCGGATATCAGGGCGGTGGGCGCGCTTATGCCGCTCCGTCCTACTCCGGCCGCGCATATTCCGGCGGGGGACGCGCCTACTACGGTGGAGGCGGCTATCAGGCCGGACGCTTCTATACCGGCCGCGGATATTATTACGGCGGGAGCTTCTGGGCTCGTCCTTACTTCGGCTTTGGGGTCGGCATCCCGTACGGCGGTTACTATACGACTCCGGGCTGCGGCTACTATGATGCGTGGGGCAACTGGCAACCTGGCCCGTGTTACTCTAACGTTGCGCCAGGCTACTAATCGAGTCACTGCTTGATGACGCGCGAGCGGCCCAGGAGCTGCTCGCGCGTTTGATAGACGAACCCTTATGATTGGATGATGAAGAAGACACTCGGCGGACTCTCGCCCGTGATTGCGATCGACCGCAAGGCCGCGAAACCAATACACAAGCAGATTTACGATGGCTATCGCGCAACGATCATCGGCGGTAACCTGCGTTCCGGACAGCAACTTCCATCGACCCGGGCTCTCGCTTCGGAATTGGGGATCTCTCGCATTCCTGTCCTCAATGCATACGCTCAACTGTTGGCTGAAGGCTATTTCGAAAGTCGTGCGGGCTCCGGTACGTTCGTGTCCAGCTCACTGCCGGAAGAACTGCTCTCCTGTGAGTATGACGTCCCCGCAGAGACCGAGTCTCGTTCGGGGCCGCGACCCGTCTCCAGCCGCTCCGCGCTTCTGCTGCAAACTGCCCATGCTCCGTGGTTGCACGGGTGGGGGCCGTTTGGCGTTGGTCAGTTGACCTTCGACCAATTTCCATTCCAGGTGTGGTCCAGCCTCGTCGCGCGGCATTGCCGGAACGTTCGCACGCGCTCGCTGAATTATAGTGACCCGATGGGGTCTAAGCAATTTCGCGAAACCATCGCTACTTATCTGCGAACGGCGCGGGCGGTACACTGCGAGTCGCGACAGATCATGATCGTCAGCGGCTCCCAGCAGGCGCTGGATATTTCCGCCCGCGCGTTGCTTGACCCCGGCAGCCGTGTGTGGATCGAAGAGCCGGGCTATCAATTGATGCAATACGCTCTTACCATGGCCGGTTGTCATCTTATCCCTGTGCCGGTGGATCACGAGGGACTAGATGTGACTGCCGGCATACGGCTTTATCGCAAAGCGCGCGCTGCTTATGTCACCCCTTCTCACCAGTATCCGCTCGGCGTAACCATGAGCGGGGCGCGCCGCCTGCAGTTACTCGATTGGGCGCAAAGCTCCGGATCCTGGATCGTCGAGGACGATTACGACAGCGAATACCGCTACGAGAACATGCCCATCGCCTCTTTGCAAGGCCTTGATCATCACTCGCGAGTCATCTATATCGGAACCTTCAGCAAGACTCTGTTCCCGTCTTTGCGGCTCGGTTATATAGTGATACCCTCCGACCTTGTCGATCGTTTTCTGGCCGTTCGCCGCGCGATGGACTTGTGCCCGCCGCACTTATACCAGGAAGTACTTACTGATTTTATGAATGAGGGGCATTTCTCGCGTCATATACGGAAAACGAGGCTGCTTTATGGCCAGCGGCGAACGGCGCTGGTGGACGCCATTCGAAGCGAGTTTGGCGCCCAACTCGAAGTGGTAGGCGCGGAAGCCGGCATGCATCTGGTGGTGACTCTGCCGGAGGGCCTGCGGGACCAAGAGATTTCCGTCCGCGCCGCACGCCAGAGCTTATGGCTGTGGCCCCTGTCGCCTTCCTATCTGGGCCTGGGCGCCCGCCAAGGATTTATTTTGGGGTTTGGAAGTACCAAGGCGGCGGAGATGCCTCGCGCGGTGCGGCGGCTACGAAACGTGCTCACCCCCGCATAGTGGCGGGCGGCATCACTGGGCGGAAGACTTTTCCATGGCCGCTCCGAGTACTTTGCCAGGGCCAGGCTCTTGCACAAAGGCAACCACGCGGATGTTCCGGGAATCGGTCCCCGGACTTAGCTTGGTCCGGAAATCCCGCGCGAAGCTCTTTCCGCTTTCCACCTTGCCAAGCTTAGTGAGAGATTGCACCACGGCGACATGCTGCAAATGCCGTCCGCCATTCTCACCCTTGAGTACCTGTGATTCGGCATGATCGAGAGCCACTACCACGTAGACATCGGCGCTATGTTGTTGCGCGCTACCGTCCGCCTCGATGTGTGTCCGTAACAGAGGCGACGTCTTGACTTCGACACTTACCGGGCCGATGCGCACGGGAACCTTCGGAGCAGTGTCCTTCTCAAAAATCTGGATGAGCTGCTGCGGGGCGCGAACCTGTAGCTCGGAGGTTCCATTCACAATGATTTGCGGAGTATACACTTCCAGGCCAAGGGCGTGTGAGTAGGCGCGTTGCCGTTCGGTCAACGCATGGGAAGAGTAGGGATCTTTCCAGCCTTCATGGTCCCAGTAGTCGACATGCTCGCTCAGGACGATGAGCTGAGCGCCGGAAACAGGTTGCTTAGCGTCCATTTGTTGCAACAGGAGATCCGCCGGCGGACAACTGGAGCAACCCTCCGAAGTAAACAATTCTATGAATAGGGGTGTCGCGGCAGGGCGGGGAAGATCGGCGGCACGTCCGTACTGTCCGGCCGCAGCGCACATTATGGCGATAGCGATTCCGCTTGTTTTCATCGATGAACTCCGAAAAAGCGAGCGAGTCACTTGCGCTTCGATTCTACACAAATGGGAGGCGGAGGGAAATAGCCAATCGGAGCAATTTGCTTATAACCACTCTTCGAGTGTGCAACTATTCCCCTTCTTCGGTGCCCACACGCAGCACCGCCAAAAACGCTTCCTGGGGTATCTCGACGCGGCCGACGCGCTTCATGCGCTTCTTGCCTTCCTTCTGCTTCTCGAGGAGCTTGCGCTTACGCGAAATGTCGCCGCCGTAGCACTTCGCCAGAACATTCTTGCGCATGGCCGGGATGGTCTCCCGCGAGACGATCTTATTGCCGATGGCGGCTTGCAGCGCTACTTCGAACATCTGCCGGGGAATGAGCTTGCGCATACGCTCGATCAGTATCTTGCCGCGCTCGTAGGCGAAATCTTTATGCACGATCATGGAGAGAGCGTCCACGGGTTCGCCGGCCACCAGCACATCCAGCTTGACCAACGACGAGATGCGGTAGCCGGCCAGGTGATAGTCAAGCGACGCATAGCCGCGCGAGACGGACTTCAGGCGGTCGTAAAAATCCAGCACAATCTCATTCAGCGGCAGCTCGTATTCGAGCAGCACGCGGCCGCTGCCAATGTGTTCAAACTTTTTTTGCTCGCCGCGTTTTTCCTCAAGCAGTTTGAGGACCCCGCCCAGGTACTCCTCGCGCGTGATCACCGTGGCGAGGATGATGGGCTCCTCCACCTGTTTAATGCCGGAGGGATCGGGAAAGCGCGTGGGGTTATGGACCTCGATGATCTCGCCGGCGATGGTCGTCACGCGATAGCGCACGCTTGGGGCGGTGGTGATCAGATCGATATTGAACTCACGCTCCAGGCGTTCCTGCACGATCTCCAGGTGCAACAGGCCGAGGAAGCCGCAGCGGAATCCGAAGCCCAACGCCTCCGAGCTTTCCGCCTCGAAGGTGAAGGCGCTGTCGTTCAGCCGCAGTTTTTCGAGCGCGTCGCGCAGCAGCCCGTGCTCGTGAGATTCGACCGGGTAAAGGCCGGCGAACACCATGGGCTTGATCTCTTCGAAACCCGGCAGCGGCTCGGTTGCGGGATTTTCGTGATCCGTGATCGTATCGCCGATCTTGGCGTCGGAGACGGTCTTGATATTGGCAAATAGAAATCCGACTTCCCCCGCCGAGAGCTCGTCGCAGGGAATGGCTTTGGGCGACTGGTAGCCCAACCCTTCGACCTCGAAGCTCTCTTCGTTGGACCACAGCCGTATGCGCTGACCCTTGCGCAGGCGGCCGTCCATCACGCGGGTGAGGATGATCACGCCGCGATAGGGGTCGAACCACGAATCGAAGATCAGCGCGCGCAGCGGCGACTCGGGCGAACCTTTAGGCGGTGGGATGAGGTGCACAATGGCCTCCAGCACCTCGTGGACGCCGATGCCCTGCTTGGCGCTCACCAGAAGAGCACCAGAGGCGTCCAGGCCAATCACCGATTCGATTTGTTCGCGGATGCGTTCCGGTTCGGCGGCCGGTAGATCGATCTTGTTAATGACCGGGATAATCTCGAGGTTGTGATGCAGGGCCAGGTAAGTATTGGCCAGCGTCTGGGCTTCGACGCCTTGGGAAGCATCGACCACCAACAGCGCGCCTTCGCAGGCTTGCAGGCTGCGCGATACTTCGTAGGAGAAATCTACGTGGCCCGGCGTATCAATGAGATTGAGCTGGTAGACATGGCCATCGACCGCCGGATAGTTCAAGCGCACGGCATGGGCTTTGATGGTGATGCCGCGCTCTCGCTCGAGGTCCATGCTGTCGAGGACCTGCTCCATCATCTCGCGCTGCGAGAGCGCGCCGGTAGCTTCGAGCAGCCGGTCGGCCAGCGTCGATTTCCCATGATCGATGTGCGCGATGATGGAGAAATTGCGGATGAATTCTGGATCCATGCGGTATGATGAGGCCGTGGGGGCAAGGCACTCGCCCTTCAAGATTATCCCATATGTGTTACAACAACATCCGGTTTGACGTGGCTGAGGACGGCATCGCCCTGCTCACCGTGAACAGGCCGGAAAAACTGAACGCCCTGAATGCGGAGACCGTCTTCGAGATCGGGGAGGCAGTTGCGCGCGCGAAGCGCCAGGCGGCGGTCCGAGGGCTAATCGTAACCGGCGCGGGCGAAAAAGCCTTTGTGGCAGGAGCTGATATCAACCAGCTTGCTCTACTGACTCCGATCGAAGCGCAGGCGTATGCGGAGCGCGGGCAGCGCGTATTTCGCGAGCTCGAAATGCTGGCCAAGCCCACTCTGGCGGCAATCAACGGCTACGCGCTGGGAGGCGGCTTGGAACTGGCGATGGCCTGTGCGGTGCGGGTGGCATCGGAAAATGCCAGGCTGGGCCAGCCGGAAGTGAAGCTGGGAATCCTGCCCGGATACGGCGGCACGCAACGGCTGCCGCGTTTGGTGGGCCGCGGGCGCGCGCTCGAAATGCTGCTCTCGGGCGAACCGGTGATGGCGGCGGAGGCGTACCGTGTGGGTCTGGTGAATCATGTGGTGCCTCTCGCACAGCTGCTGGAGTTCAGCCGGCAGTGGCTGCGCAAGGCGCTGGCCAACGCGCCGCTCGCAGTGGGACTCGCCATGCAAGCCGTCGATGTAGGTCTGGAAGCCGGTCTCGAGCAGGGCTTGCGATTCGAAGCCGCGGCCTTCGGCTTGACTGCGGCGACCGACGATAAGCGTGAAGGTACGCGCTCATTCATCGAAAAGCGCCAGCCGGTTTTCGCGGGAAAGTAAAACATGCCGAAAGTGATCGAAGGTCAACTTACAGCCACCGGTCTGAAGTTCGCTATCGTAGTGAGCCGGTTCAACAGCTTCATCAGCGAGCGCTTGCTCAGCGGCGCGCTGGACGCTCTGGCGCGCATGGGCGGAGGCACAGACGATGTGGAGATCGTCAAGGTTCCCGGGTCGTGGGAACTGCCGGTGGTGGTCGGTGAGCTGGTGCGGCAGCAGCGGCACGATGCGATCATCTGCCTGGCGGCGGTGATTCGCGGGGATACCCCGCATTTCGATTACGTGGCCGGCGAAGCGGTGAAGGGCATAGGGCACGCGGCGGCGGAGAGCGGCGTGCCGGTCGCTTTCGGCGTGCTGACGTGCAACACGCTCGAACAGGCCATCGATCGCGCGGGCGCCAAAAGCGGCAACAAAGGATTCGACGCTGCTATGGCGGCGATCGAGATGGCCGACCTCATGCGCCAGTTGCGTCATGCCCCGCGTAGCGGAGCGGGCGCGGGCTCCGCGAGCTGATGCCTTCCCGCCGCCGTTCTCGCCAGAGGGCGCTGCAGATTCTCTTTTTGTGGGATGTGCGCAGGCAGCCGGTGGAAGAGGCTACCCAGGCTTACTTCGATACGCTCTACACCGAGGAGAGCCGCACCAAACCGCAGCGCGACGCTTTTCTAGACCAGCTCGTGAGCGGCGCGGTAGCGTCGGTAGAAGAGACGGACCGCCGCATTACCCAACACGCCGCGCACTGGCGCATCGAACGCATGCCCACCGTGGACCGCAACATATTGCGTCTGGCCGTCTACGAAATGATGCACTCGGACACGCCCGCGGCTGTGGTGATCGACGAGGCGCTGGAACTGGCGCGCCGCTACTCCAATGAAGAGTCGGTGCTGTTCGTCAACGGGGTGCTCGACGCCGTGCATCGCGAACTGGCGCGTGAGCAGGAGAGTCTGGGCGCCGCGAATAATCAAAGTTAGCGGCGATGCCGTGATCGCAAATCTGCTGAGAGCCCTTCACTCCCCTTGTTTCTTATTCAAATCGTCCGCGAGAATCACCGCTTCAGCCAGATCCCGCATGGGACGGCGCAGCCGCCGGCTCTCATTCCGCAAACGCAGATAGGCCTCTTCCTCGGTCAGGCTGTACTTATGTTGCAGGATGCCCTTGGCGCGCTCGACCAGCTTGCGCGCCTCGAGCGTCCGCTTCATCTCCAGGGTTTCCGACATCAGCCGCGCATTCTCAATGGCGATGGCCGCCTGGCCCGCTACCACCTTCACGAAACCTACCTCATCGTCGGTAAAAGGGCGCTGCTCGCGCGTATAGATGTTGATCGTGCCGATTACCTTATCGCGCGTGAGCAACGGCACCGAAAGCAGCGATGCCAGACCGGTTTTACGGGCCAGCTCGGGATAGCGGTACTGCTTTTCGGCCAGCACGTTGGGGATGACGATGGGCCGGCCCTCGCGCACCACCCGTCCGATCAGCGAGTCTTCGATCTTCAGCGGCATTTTATGCAGATAGTCGGGCGAGGAGCAGCGCGCCGCCGAGATTACCAGCTCCCGCCGGTCCTCGTCGATCAGCATGATGGAGCACACCGGCGAATCCAGCGTCTCCGCCACCATTTCCGATATGGCTTGCAGGATGCGGTCCAGATAGCTTTCCGCCGCGATAGTCTGGGCCACGGCCGCGAGCGTTTCCATTCGCTTCACCGCGGTTTCCGAGCGCGCTTCCAACCGCGACTTCGCGATGGCGCCGCCCATCTGCTCGCCGATAAAGCTGACTAAGGCGACTTCCTCCGGGCGGTGCGTATGCGCCGCGCGGTGATGCACGTTGATCACCCCGATCAGATCGCCCCCGCTAACCAGAGGTACAGACAGGAACGCATCGAACGTATCTTCGGGCAGCGTTTGGAAAGTTTTGAAACGAGCATCCGCGGAAGCGTTGCTGGAAAGCGCCACGACGGATTTGTGCTGCGCCACCCAGCCGGTAATGCCTTCTCCCATCTTCAGGCGGATATTGCCGATCTCCTCGGTGTGCGGGAGCTGCGAAGCCTGCAGCACCACTTCATTGGTAACCCGGTCCGCCAGATAGACCAGGCAGGCGTCGCAGTTGGTCGTCTCATAGGTGAGTGCAACCAATTCACTGAGCATTTTTTCGAGGCTGAGCCCCGAGCTCACAATACTGCTGATGTGGTGCAAAATCGCTACTTGCGAAGCACCATCGTTGGAAACCGTAACAGGATCGGTGAGTGCTAGTGCCGTGCGCATAATTCTCCGTTGCTTATCTCAGTTTAAAGAGCCGCGGGCCGCTGGTCCAATCCAAAATTCTTATGGGCGGCATGGCATTAGCGGGCCGCGGCGACGCCTGCTACACTGAGAGTTCCCCAATGCTGTCGATCGTCATCCCCATCCATAACGAAGAGCCTTCCATTCTACCTCTGTACGACCGGCTTACCGCCGTGCTGGAGTCGCTCCGCCGTTCCTACGAGATCCTGTTCATCGATGACGCGTCCACCGATCGCAGCTTCGAGCTGCTGGCCAATCTGGTCGAGACCGATGGGCATCTGAAGGTCATCCGGCTGCGACGCAATTTCGGCCAGACCGCGGCCCTTTCAGCCGGCTTTCACGAAGCCAGGGGCGACGTGGTGATCGCTATGGATGGCGACCTTCAGCATGCCCCCGAAGATATCCCCGCGCTATTGGGGAAGATCGACGAGGGTTACGACATCGCCAGCGGCTGGCGCAAGCAGCGCGTCGACAATGCGCTCACCCGCAGAATCCCTTCACGCGTTGCCAACTGGCTCATGGCCAAGGCCTCCGGCGTCGAACTGCGTGATTTCGGCACGACCTTCAAGGCCTACCGGGCCGAGGTGCTTAAGGACGTCAACCTGTACGGAGAGCTGCACCGTTTCATCCCCGCGCTGGCCAGTTTTTACGGGGCGCGCGTGGCCGAGGTTCCGATTCATAATACGCCCCGGGCGGCCGGCGACTCCCACTACGGGATCGGCCGCACCTTCCGGGTCCTGTTCGATATCGTCACCATCAAGTTTCTATTAAAATATTTCACCCGTCCGATGCATTTTTTCGGTGTTCTGGGCCTCATTGGCACCGGGCTGGGCGGCTTGATCATGCTCTGGCTCACGATCCTCAAGCTGGCGGGCAACGAGATCACCCTGGCGCACGGACCCCTGATGATCGCCGGCGCCTTACTGCTGCTGGGCGGCCTCATGATGTTCAGCACCGGACTGATCGGCGAAGTCGTCATCCGCACCTACTTCGAGAGCCAGGGGCGCCGCATCTACGCGGTTCGCGAGATCCTTACCCGCAAGCAGAGGGGTGTTGCCGGCGGCGCGCGTTAAATCGCCGCGGGCGGCGACCTGTAGTAAACTGAGATTCTTATTTATCGAAGTCCAAAGTTTGGAGGTCCTATGAAGCACCGTAATATGGCCCTGCCCGCCTTGGGAGCCATGCTTTTCGCCCTCGCCGGTTTCGCCCAAACAACCACATCGCTCGAGGGAGATGTGAAGGGCCCGGACGGCCAGCCGTTGAAGGGCGCCCTGGTCAAAATCGATCGTGAAGACATTAGAGGTCACTATCAGGTCAAGACCGACAAGAAGGGCCACTACTTCCACGCCGGCTTACCCATCGGCACCTATAAGATTACGGTCGAGGTAGACGGCAAAGACGCCGACTTCATCGACAAAGTGCGCACCACGCTGGGTGATCCGATCGTCAATAACTTCGATTTGCATGCCAACGCGCAAAAGCAGCAGGCTCTCGCCCAGGCAGCCGAAACCGGCACCCTGACCAAGGACCAGGAACGCGGCCTGACCGCCGAGCAGAAGGCCGCGCTGGAGAAGCAGACCAAAGAGCGCGCCGCGCAATTAGCCAAGAATAAAGGACTCAACGACGCCTTCAACGCAGGTATGCAGGCCATGACTGCCAAGCAGTACGATGTCGCGGTCCAACAGTTTTCCAAAGCCAGCGAGATGGATCCCAATCAGAATGTGGTCTGGGCGCAGCTCGCCGATGCCTATGTTGGATTCGCCGGCACCAAGACCGGGCCGGAACACGAGGAAGCCATGACCAAAGGTCTGGATGCCTTTCAGAAGGCGATCACGCTGAAACCGGACGACGCGGCATATCACAACAATTACGCGCTGGCACTCGCCAAGGATAAGAAGTTCGACGAGGCCCAGGCGGAGCTCGGCAAGGCCGCCACACTCGACCCTCCGAGCGCGGGAAAGTATTACTACAATCTCGGCGCTTTACTGGTGAATAACGGCCAGAGCGAGCCCGCCGGACAGGCGTTCAAGAAGGCTATCGATGCCGACCCCAATTATGCCGATGCGCAGTATCAGTATGGAATTTATCTGATCGCCAAGGCCCAGGTAGGCGCGGATGGCAAAATCACACCAGTGCCCGGTACCCGTGAAGCCTTCGAGGCCTACTTGAAGATCAAGCCCGATGGGCCATTTGCACAGTCGGCCAAAGCCATGCTGGACAGTATGTCGAGCAGCCTGGACACCACCTACCAGAATCCCTCAAAGAAGAAAAAGTAGCGCAACGGCCTGCCCACGCTGATTTAGATCGATAATGAATGTAGGGGCGCCGGAAAGGGCGCCCCCTCCAGATGATGCGCTTCTTATTCCTGGAGGTGCTCCTGCCGCTCCTGCTTTTCTGGCTCGTGCGGGGCATCCTCCGTTCTGTGTTCGCCGGCCTGCGCTCCTCTGTGGTTCGCCGGCCGCCCGGTCCGGCTCCCACGGTCCACGCCGGCGGAGATCTTATAAAGGATCCGGTCTGCGGCACATACGTTTCCGCGGACGCAGCCGTGACCAAACGAGTCAAGGGAGAGCTGGTGCATTTCTGCTCTCCCGCCTGTAGGGATAATTACCGGTCGCCGAAGTTGTAACCAATCCAGACAGTCCCGGCCGGGACAAAGTTGCTTTTGAACTGATCGGTCAGACTCGGTACATAGTGGATGTCGAACTGTGGCCGGATGAAAATGTGATCCGTAACAAAAAGCGATACGCCGATTCCCGCGTGTACTTGGAAATGAGTAGAATTTCCCACCGGCTCGTTCTCATTGGTACACACTGCCGTTCCCACGCAACCGCTCTGATTGATGGAGAAACTCGTCCTGGCTGCGCCAATACCGGCCTGTAGTTGCAGCGAGACCCGCTTGGTATTCACCGGCGAATAGATGCCGTTGAAGTCGTAAAAGCTTTCGCGGTACTGTAGCGGACCATAGTTACTCTTGGCCGGCTGTACGTTGACCTCCGCTCCAATACCGAAGCTCTTATGCAGCATCACGTCTCCTGCGATGCCCAGGAAGAAGCCGCTCAAGCTGGGGTTGGTTTGACAATAAGTGTCGCCCGTTCCCGGGGTGCAACTGCCGTACGCATTGGGTGAAGAAGCGTTATCGATTCCTCCTCCGTTCGAGCCATCATGCGCGGTCCCGAAACCAAGCATAAAATCAACGGAGCTCTGCGCGCTGGCAAGGGGGATACAAAGGGGCACCAGGGATAGCAGAGGAAGGTAACGGCGAATTTGTCTCACGTCAGAAGTCTCCTAATTTTGCAGTATTGTGCGCTCAAAACTCGATCGTCCTATGAGTCATTATCCCTTAAGGGTGGCGCGCCGACTCATGGCTACATTTCTACGACGTTATGTCCCATACGGAAGTTTCGGGTAATGCGGTTCTACGGTGATGTACAGAAACGGACATCGTTTCTTCAGGTGCTTCTGGCGGGGATGCGGACCAGTACCCATGCTACAGCCGCAAATCCTATTAGCGACAGCCAGCCGCCCCACCCCGGATAGAAGCTCAAGGTGTCCGAGCCAGTCAGCAGATGGCTCAACGAACTGATTCCTGCAAGATATGTAACAGCCAACAGGATGCCCATAATCGCCTCGCCCGCAATCAATCCCGAGGCCAACAGTGTGCCCTTCTCGTCCGCACGCAACTTCCGCTCCGCGCCATAGCGCGCCGTAACCTTATCCGACACCCACTTCAACGCACCGCCCACGAAGATGGCCGAGACGGTGTCGAACGGTAGATACATGCCTACTGCCACCAGCATCGGGGAGCGCGCGCCGCACATGATCAGCGCAATGCCGAAAGCCGCGCCGATACCGATCAAGCCCCAGGCCATCTGCCCGCCCACGATGCCCTTGGCCAGTTGCGCCATCAATCCGGCCTGCGGCGCCGGGAGCGCACGACCCCCGATTCCGCCCGTTGCCAGGTTGGCCTCGTGCAGTACGACGATCGGCGCCATCAGGAAGAGCGAGAGCAGGATCACCGCCAAGACCTCGACAACCTCCATCTTCCACGGCGTTCCTCCCAACAGGTGTCCGGCCTTCAAGTCTTGTATCAGGGATCCCGAGACAGAACACGCGCAAGCCACCACCGAGGCCACCCCCAGCACCGCCGCCACGCCAGGCATCCCCTTGGCGCCGATGGCCAGCATTACCAGGGCAGAGAGCACCAGGGCAGAAAGGGTCAGCCCACTCAGCGGCTGGTTGGAGCTGCCCACCAGCCCCACCAGATAACCTCCTACCGCCGAAAGCAGAAAACCTGTTACACTCATGATGGCCGCCGCCACGATGGCCGACACCCAACTGCCCGTGAAGTAATAATAAATAGCGGTGATCGCGACGGTCAGCACACCGGTTCCGATCGCCACCCACTGGAAGGGAATATCGCGGTCCGTGCGCTCCCGGTGGCGGCCTTCGTGTGCCGCGCGCGACGACGCGCTAAAAGCTCCCGCCAGCGACTCGGTGATGGACTTCCGCATCGAGAACAGCGTGTGACAAGCGCCCACCAGCATGGTGCCCACCGCGATCGGCCGCACGATGTTATACCAGACCGAATAGGAGATCACGTCCCACGCCGCGTGCTGTCCCAAGCCCAGGCGCCGCGGCAGGTCCGGATCGAAAAACAGCAGCAGCGGAATCATCACCCACCAGGCAATAAACCCGCCCGAAGCGTTAATGGCCGCCAGTTCCGGCCCAATGATGTAGCCGATGCCCATCAGGGCCGGCGAAAGATTGGGGGTGGACCAGTAAATCCCGCCGCCATGCGTCACATCGCCGATAGTCTCCTTGGCGAAATTGAAATGATGTACTACCGATTTGGGGAAGGCCAGAAATCCCTCGGCATACTCACGGAAGATTTGGAGGCCCTTATCTGTTTTCAATACCTGCAACACGGCGGCAAAGCCCATCGCCCCAAAAACGTATTTGGGCGCGTCGCTGCCGGCTTCTCCGGCCTTCACCACTTCGGCGCTGGCCACGCTCTCAGGAAACGGCAGTCCCGCTTCCACGCACAGCGGCCGCCGCAAAACCACGATGAAGAACACGCCGATCAGCCCACCAGCCATCAAAATCATGACGGACTGCCAGTAGTGCGCCCGCAGGTCGGTCCAAAGCCGCACGCCATTCATCTCCACCATCATGAAGGCAGGGATGGTAAAGATGGCGCCGGCTACCAGCGCTTCTCCTACCGACGCAGCCGTGCGCGCGATGTTCTGCTCCAGCACGCCGCCCCGCAGCGCCGGCACACGAAATATGGCTATGGCGATAACGGCCGCGGGAATAGTGGCCGCGATGGTCTGCCCGGCCTTCATGCCCAGGTAGGCGTTGGCGGCGCCGAACACCAGGGCTAACAACAGCCCCATAACCACGGCCTTCAGGGTCATCTCCGGCGGCGCCGGTTGTTCTATGTTTTGCATGGGCTCAATCGCCTAGTCTACCGTGGCGGCCGGCCCGGCGATGGGAAGATAGCGCCCAGGTTTGATGCGCTTCGAACGCCTTACTGGGCTTCGATGTCGTCAACCACCAACTGCAGAGGACTGCCAATCAGGGCAACGGCTTGTATCACCGATCCACTGAGAGTGATTTGCACCCAATCCGACGTGAGCGTCGTCGTTATAATCTGCTGGACCGCGCCCGCCCCTAAGGCCACCAGCGCAACGGGGTAGCCGGGCTTAGCGCCGCCGGAGACCCAAAGCGAGACGCTCGTTTTATTGGCCCCGACCAGGATTGCTTCCGGAAGTATGGGAGTGCCGCCTAAGGTGTATGCCCCCAGGCTGTAGAATGCCAGGAAATTGGGCGGTGAATGCGCGCTCACGCCAAAGTTACTGCACTCGTTGAGGATGGCTCCCCCGTTTGGCAGCGGAGAAAAGAAGGCCGCAAACTGCTCCCGGCCGAACAGTTGGTGCGTGTCTACGAACAGGCAAGGCGCGGTGACATCATCGAAATTAGTAACACCGCCGCCATCTGCTGTCTGCTGGTCCTTGATGAAGGACAGCATGGCTTGCATGCTGTCGGTGGACAAGGCGTTCGACAATACCGATGCGAACGCGGCGCGCGCTGCTGCAACCCCCTGTTGGAGTTCGTCGGCAGGAACAGGTGTGCTGCTTCCGCTGTAAACTTGCGCGTGGGCCGGTACCCCGGCAATCACCAGCACGGCGGCCACGGCGGCATGTACAAACAGGTTATGCGTCGTTTCGGTCATGGAAATCTCCTCCTATTGGACTCCTGGCCAAGCATGTTACCTGTTTGTATGCGGTGATTGCAAGATACAAAAAGTACAAAAAGTAAAGGGAGCGAGCTAGCCTTTCAGGTCCCTGAAGGCATCCTCGATCTCGCGGCGCGCATCGAGTGCTGGGACAGATAGGGGCAAGCGCGGTGGTCCGCCGTAGTAGCCGTTGAGATCCATAGCGTGCTTCAGTCCGGGGACGCCGTACTTGCTGGTCACCAGCGCCGCGGCATGTGCGATGCGGGTCTGCCAATCGCGGCCGGCCTCCTCTTCACGCATGCGGTAGGCTTCCCAAATGGCGATGGTGGCATAAGGGGCCGCATTGGCGAATGCCAGAATTGCGCCCGTAGCGCCGGCCTCGAGCGACTGCCAGAGGGTAGGCGCGGACCCTGTCAACACCTGGAATCCGGGCTGCACTTCGCGCAGCATCTGCGTGACCTTCTCCATATTTCCGGAGCTTTCTTTGATGCCGATAATGTTGGGATGCCCGGAAAGCTGAGCCACCACTTCGGCGGGAATATCCAGGCCAGTGGCCTGAGGAACGTTGTAGATGATGACGGGAATGCGAGTCTGGTCGGCCACGGTACGGAAGTAGAGCATCTGCGCTTCGCCGCGGTTCATCAGATTTTTGTAGTAATGCGGGTTGAGCACCAGGGCGGCCTTGTAGCCCAGATCAGCGGCGCGATTTGCCAGACAGACCGTCTCGCGCACGCTTTCTGCGCCGGCGCCGGCGATTAGCAGCTTGTCCGGGGCTGCGTGGCGCGCCACCATCTCCCATAGCTCAACTTTCTCCCCGGCGGTAAGCATGACGCTTTCCCCGGTAGAGCCGCCCACCACATATCCGGCGAGCGTGGTACGGTTCCAGCGCTCGATATTGTGCTGCACTTTGGCTGCGTAGAGACTGCCGCGGTGGTCGAAGGGAGTGGTGATGGGTGGGAAAATACCTTGTAATTTCATGAGGCAGCTTCGATCGTCTGAGAAACATGTTAGCGAACGTCGACGGCGCGGTGGGAAAATACGTTCCAGCCTTTATGTTCTCTCTGGAAGTTGCGGGCGCGCCCGAAAATAACGATCTGCTGATCGCCGAGCTGTGGGCTGCCGGCTCGTCCGGCATTACCGAGCTGGATGCCGGGAAACTGCGTGCCTTCTTCGATGACGAGGCCGATCCCGCGGCGCTCGCCGAAAGATTCGGCGCAATGAGCTGGAGGCGCGAGGAGGAGCGCGATTGGGTGGCGGTGTCGCGGATCAATTGGGAACCGCTGCTGGTGGGAGCCAGGTTCCTGCTGGTTCCGGAATGGCGGGTTGATCCGGCGCCCGAGGGCCGCTTCCGGATCGTGGTGAATCCAGGCTTGGCTTTCGGCACGGGGATTCATGAAACCACGCAATTGTGTATCGAGGCGCTCGAGACTTATGCGCATCCCGGCGTGAAAGTGCTCGATGTGGGGACCGGATCGGGTATCCTGGCGCAGGTCGCCACATTGCTGGGCGCCTCGCCGGTGTGGGCTTGCGACGTCGACCCGGTCGCGGCCGGAATTGCCCGCGGCAAGGCCGCTGCGAGCGTCTTCATCGGATCAGTGGATGCGGTGCGGCCGGGCTCGGCGGATGTGATCGCGGCGAACATCAGCCCGGAAGCGATCGAACTGCTTGCGCCGGATCTGTTGCGATCGCTTGCCTGCGGCGGAACGGCGCTGCTGAGCGGCTTCGAGTGGCAGGAAGTCCCGGCCGTGCGGGCGGAGCTGGAACGCCGGGGAGGCCTGCTTCGCGAGACTCGTTATAAGGGCGACTGGGCGCTCCTGGCGGTCAGCAAACCTGGCTAGCGGCCAGGCGCGATGAACACCAGGAATTTCCGTCCACAGGTGTCGCGCGTTTGCTCACTTTCCGCTTTCCGAGCTCGCCGAAGCGGGCCTTAGCGCGGGATTTGAGCAGGCGGAACTGGGTTTCCGTGAGGCCCATTGCATTGCAGATCTGTTCGGCGGGCTGTTCTTCCAGATAGAAGCGGATCAAGATCTCCCGATCGCGCGGCCCGATGCTCTTGAGCATTTTACGGGCGATGTCGTCGTTTTGGCTTTGAATGGCGCTCTGCTCCGGATCGCGGTGGGCATCGCGCACGGCCAGACCAGAGTCGAGATCGGTCTCGTGCGCGCGGCTGTACACATTTTCTTCGATCTGGGCCGCCACACGGCGCCTGGCGATGGTGCGCACGTAGCCCATCAGCCGCTCGGGCTCCCGCAGCTCCCCCCGCTGGATGGCTTGCGCCACGGTGATGAAGGTGTCGTGCATCCGGTCGTCCAGATCCTGAGGTCCCAATTGGCGGTAAAGATAGAAACGGATCCCTTTGGAAAAAACGCGATAAAGCTCTTCGAGCCCGCCCGCGTCGTTCAGTTTGATTTTATCGACTAATTCGGTCCACATCGGCTGGGAGAAATCCCGGTGCTTGTCCGAAGAATCTTCCGTATGATTGACTAGCATCATTGATAATCACCCTTTTATACAATCGATCTGATCGCTAAGCTCCAGCGCAAAAACCCAACATTGTGTGGATATTTCCCCTATAATTAGAGGCAATTTACCCATATTTATCGAACCCGTAGCCTGGACACCTTCTATATAGCAATACGCTCGCCAGCCCTTCGGGAGCGCCGTCCGGCTCGACTCTGTTTTTGTCTTAGACTGGGGGTATGAGCGACCCTCTGGCGTACCTGGGAGAGCAGTTGGAGGCCTGGAAGCAGGCCGGCACCTATCAGAAGCTGCGTGTTCTGGAGTCAGAGAGCGCCGCCGAATCCCGCTTCGACGGCAAGGACGTGATTAACCTGGCTTCCAACAACTACCTGGGTCTCACCACGCATCCCAAGCTGCGCGAGGCAGCCTTGGAAGCGACCCGGCATTACGGCGTAGGCTCCGGCGCTGTGCGCACCATTTCCGGAACCATGTCGCTGCACCTGCAACTCGAGGAGCGTATCGCGCGCTTCAAAAAGGTAGAGGCCTGCGTGGTGTTTCAATCCGGATTTGCCGCCAATGCGGGCACCGTGGCGGCCGTGCTCACCCCGGAAGACCATATCATCTCCGATGAACTGAATCACGCCAGCATCATCGACGGCTGCCGCCTTTCGAGAGCGAAAATCCACGTCTTTCCGCACAAGGACACGGCGGCGGCGGAGCGCGCCTTAGCGGAGCTGTCCGGCCGGCCCGGGCACAAGCTGCTGATCACCGACGGTGTCTTTTCGATGGATGGCGACATAGGCCCGCTGCCGGCGCTGGTCGACGCCGCCGAAAAATACGGCGCTATCATGATGGTGGATGATGCGCACGCCTCTGGCGTACTCGGGCGCAACGGACGCGGCACCGTCGACCATTTCGGTCTACACGGCCGGGTGCAGATTCAGGTCGGAACGCTTTCCAAAGCCATAGGAGTGTTGGGCGGATATGTGTGCGGGAGCCGGGCGCTAATCGAGTTTCTGTATCATCGGGCGCGGCCGTTTCTATTTTCGACCTCGCATCCTCCGGCCGTCGCGGCGGCCTGCATAGCTGCCTTCGATGTGCTCGAGGAAGAGCCCGAACGCATTCAAAATCTTTGGGACAACGCCAAGTATCTGAAAAAGGGCCTGCTCTCGATGGGTTTCAATACGGGGGTGAGTGAGACGCCCATCACGCCGGTAATCGTGGGTGAGGCGCGTATGGCCCACGCGCTCTCAGCCGCGCTGTTTGACGAAGGCGTGCTGGCAACCGGAATCGGATTTCCAACGGTGCCGGAAGGGAAGGCGCGCGTGCGGACAATCGTAGCTGCCACCCATACGCGCGCGGAGCTGGATCGGGCACTGGAGGCCTTTAAGAAGGCGGGGACGAAGCTCGGAATCCTCGAGACCGGCGCAGGGTCGCAAGCCTAGGACGCGAGAGCGGTGATGAAAGGCGGGGCTGCGGCGCGATGCCTCCGCCGCTCGGCCTTGCAGATACGGCAAACGCGGCAGTAGTTGATTTTCACTGCATTAGCCTTACGGCGTATGCGCGCGTGAAAGAATTCGCGGGTGGCATACCACTGCTCGCCGCAACATTGGCACACACGCTCCGGCGGACAATCCGGACGCCCCGCCAGAGTCTGTCTCAGCTTTACCCAGGCTCGCTCTCTTCGCTCACGCCAGAGACTCCAACGGGTTCTAGTGCTTTCGACAAATTCCCGAGTTCGCCGCCGCTGTTCGCGACGGAACCGTTCCGAACGGCGCGCTTCTTCCCAGGATAGCCGGATGTCTAATCCGCGCCGGTAGGCGGTCACAGTCTTCTGCGCCACGCCCCACAATCGCGCCACTTCGACGCTTGGCAACAGGCGTCCTTCGCCCATCAGGAACTGTTTGAATTCCGGGCGTTCGGCAGCCGTGAACCGGTGGGCTTGCCGCGCGCGCGCCTTCACCACGGGATTCCCGAGCCCGTGCCGTCCCATCATCTTGCTCACAGAGTCTTTACTGCGCCCCGGCAGCAACGCCAGTTGAGCGATGAGGGACGCGCTGAAGCCGTACTCCCCTGTCAAATCCGTAAGCTTCTTCAACTCCGGGCAGGTCCAAGGCCTTACCGCCCGGCCCGTAAACGCGCCATTCAAAAGGCCCGCGCGTTGCAGGCGTTTGCGTTGATTGTTAATGGCTGCCCGTGTTTTGCCCGGGATGGCGATGGCAGGCAGCGGCCTGTGCTGCTCGACCTGTTCGATAAGCGATCCAATCTGCGTTTTAGTCCAACGGTCTCCGCGCATCTCCACCACATTTAGAATAGGGCAGGGAAGTGCGGATGGGAATACAGCCTACTGGGTATTTTTACCCGTGTGTCGAAAGGAGCGCCTGCGCTTCGGCAAGCGCCACCAGGTTCCCGGCGCGATCGAATTCAATCTCCCGGGCCGGGCTCATGATCTCGAGCAGAGGATTGCGTTCGATCAACGGCCGCAGGTTCTCGCTCATCGCCAACGGCGAAAGCTCCATGGTGTTGCGGATCCACCCTATGGTGACATCGCGCATATCGAATTTGCCCACCGTGGGAGCGATGGCTTCCAGACACTCGCGATCCGTGGGGTAATGCACGGGTATGCGTATGGCGGTAGGGGTCGAGGCCGTCAGGGAATTAATGCGCGTGGGTTCCCAGTCGATGCGGTCGACCAACCGGTCGGTGACCACGTCGGCCATGCCGACGCCGACCGCGTTGTTATAACTCAGATCGCTAAGATCGCGCACGAACACCCGCTCAATCGACGCCGTATCGGGCCAGAGATTGTAGACCCCCTGTACGCTGCGGTTGACCACCTTGGTATCCATGCCGGCGCCGCTGATGTTCTTGCCGATTTCATCGAGGATCAGGATATCCAGGTCCACGGGAATACGGCCCATCCACGATTTCGCCAGCGCCAGCAGCTCTTCTTCACGCCGCTCCATGTTCTCGACCGCAACGAATTCCAGCTTGGCGGTGCTGTGATGGGCGTCTTCCAGAATGGCCAGGCCCCCCAGCATCTTGCCGGACTGCAGCACCTGCCGGCCAATCGCCCTGATCGTATGCTCGAGTCCCAGCTTGTAGGCATAGGTATGATAGTGGCGCGCGCCGGCGAATTTGCCGAGTCCGATGGCCATCATCTTGAACAGGCCGCTCTCGATCTTGCCGGCGAAGTCGGTGTGCCACTTCAGGCGGCCGGCCATCATCACGCCGTCACTCTCGTATGCGTTCCGGTCCATGAAGGTCTGGATGCCTTCCGGTGTTTTCCCCAGCGGTACAACGTCGAGCGAGCTCACGATCGGACAACCCATGGTGGCTTCGATGATGCCGTAATGCGCCAGCACGTCGGCTTGCCCTTCAGCCGTGGCCGCGCCGTGACTTCCCATGGCCGGGAAGATGAATGGATGCATTCCCTGCGATTTCCAGAATTCCGCGGTAGCGCGCGCGATGGTGGCGATGTTGGTGATGCCGCGGCTGCCCACTCCGATGGCTACCCGTGCGCCCGGCCTGAGGCGGTTGGTGAAATCGGAATCACGAAGCTGGCGTTGGACTTCGGCAGCCACGTCGGGAATGCGGCGGTCCGGAAAGTTTTGCCGGACAGTGAAAAGTCGTGGGAGTTGCATAATGATTATCTTACTGCAGCGCGATTACTTGCGCTTGGTCAGCAGCACTTTCGCTTCTATGGGCACGTCCCCGCGCATGACCTTCACCAGCACTTCGTCGCCGGGTTTCCTGGCGCGCAGGGCGTAGGTGAAATCGTACAGATTCTGGATCGGCTTGCCGTCGAACTCCACCAGCACATCGCCGGCTTTGAACCCGGCTTTGGCTGCGGGAGAATCCTCCCGCACGTCGGCGAATTTCACGCCTTTGGCTGTCTCGCCGAAATCGGGGATGCTGCCGAAGTAAGGCCCGTAACCCGAACCACCCGAAGATTGCCCGGCCATGCCTTCGGCGTGTCCCGGTTCCTTCACGCGTACAAACAGCGGCCGGTCGGGACTCTCGCGCAGGTCCTCGCTCACTTCTCCGATCATCTGCAGCAATTTGACGGCATCCGGCGCGTCGATTTTATCCCAGGTATCGCTGGGCTTGTGGTAGTCCGAGTGCAGCCCGGAAAAGAAAAATAATACAGGCACCTGTTTGGTGGTGAAGGACGTATGATCGCTCGAGCCGTAGCCAGCCTCTGAGTAGTCGATATGCAGCCCGTACTTAGGCGTGACTTCTTCGAGTAACTTCTTCAATGTCGAGCCGGTACCCACGCCGCCAATGAAAACCTTGCCATCGCGTACTCTGCCGATCATGTCCATATTGATCATGGCCACATCCTTATCGAGCGGCAATGAGGGATGATTGACGAAGTAGCTCGATCCCAGCAGGCCCAGTTCCTCCCCAGCGAAGGTCAGGAACAGGATTCCACGCTTCTGCTTGGGCTGCGTCGAGAACCAGCGAGCCAGCTCAATCACTCCGGCCGTTCCGGAAGCATTGTCGTCGGCGCCGGGATGAATCGTGCCCGCCAGGCTGGGCGCCATGGAATACTGCTCCCCCAACCCCAGGTGATCATAATGCGCGCCGATGACGATGTATTCGTCGGTCAAGCCCGCCAGATAGCCGGCCACGTTGCGAGTAGTCTTCACCACGCGCTCCACGTCCACATTCGCATCCACTGTGAGCGAACTCGGGAAAGCGAACGAGCGGGGTTGCAGATCCTTATCGATGGCGCTCTCAATTTCATTGGCGCTCTTGCCCGCCGCCGTGAACCAGCGGTCCGCCACCTCCGGCTTCATTTGCAAAAACGGTATGCCGGCATCTCCAGGCCCGGCTACCTCCGCGAATTTTTCCAGATCTTCAGACTCGCCCGGGTGGGCCGCGCGATCGCTCACCAGAATTACGCCTCGCGCGCCGTGCATCTTGGCGTTGCTCGCCTTACTCCAGAACTGGGAGTGCTGCGTGTAGACTTTGCCCGCGAACACGCTCTTGTCGTCAAACTCCTGCGGCTCGTGGCGCAGGATAAGAACGATCTTGTCGTGGGCGTCGATCGCTTGATAGTCGTCGTAGTTATATTCGGGCGCCGTAATGCCGTAACCGGCGAACACCACGGGTCCGCTCATTTTGGCGCGCGCCGAGAAACTGAACGGCGTGAACTCTTCCGGGAAATTCAGCTTTACACGCTTGCCCGCGACAGTGTAAGCCAGACGATTGTCATGGCCCAGGCGGGCATGGGTGGTTACGGTGAAGGTCTGATAGTAGCTTTTGCCGTCCACTGGCTGGAGACCGAAGGAGCGAAAGTCCGCTGCGATGAAGGCGGCGGCTTTTTCGAGCTCGGGCGATCCTGTGGCGCGCCCTTTCATATCCGGAGAGGCCAGAAACTTGATGTCGTCGAGATAACGGCCAGGGTCGATGGTAGCGGCTGCGGAATAAGCTGCCACAACGGTGGCGAGCGAGCAGAGTACGGCGGACAATGGTCCGCGTGCAAAAAGCTTCATGACAGGATGTCCTGGTTCCTATTTCTTAATGGAGCGTCGGACCCGGGAGCTTCACTTCGCATCCACAGTCCTCGCCTGCGTTGTGGGCAGTTTTTTGATACTCGATCTCGTAATCAATCACGCCGCGCAGCGTTGGCCAGTCTACGCGTCCTACCAGACGGCGGCCATTGACGAACAAGGTGGGCGTGGCACTGATGCCGACCTCCCGCCCCAGCGCCTGCGTCTTGTTGACCTCGGCCTCAGTCTCCTTGTGTTCCATGCAGCGGCTCAATTGCAATGTGTCGATTTCCTTGCCCTTGGCAAAATCCAACACCTTGTCCTTTAGATTTTCAGCGTTAACCTCTTCCTGGTGCGCGAAGATCCAGTCGTGAAAATCCCAAAAAGCGTTGGCGTTCTGGCGGAAGATGCACCGTGCGGCAATGGCCGCCGCTCTGGCCCAGGGATGAATCTGATCGATCGGAAACTCCATGAAGTAGAAGCGCACCTGTTTCGGATAGGTGCTCAGGACATTGTCGCGCAGCATTTTGGCCTCCTCTTTGCACATGGGGCACTCAAAATCGCTGAACTCGACCAGCACCACCGGGGCGCCGGGCGTGCCGAAGCTGGGCTGTAAGTCCGTCTTGAGTTTGTCGAGGTCCGTCTTGAATGGATTCTGCGCGATGTCGTAGACATTGCCCTGCACGATCTTTTGCCCATCTTTGGAGACATAATAGGAAAAGTCGGCGCTGGCGTTGCCGGCCGAGGCGTGCACCACAACTTCCGAGTATCCGGCGATGGGCGACGGCTTAGGCTCGCCGATATCCACTTTGATTTGCGGTCCCCAGACGTTCAGGTGGCGCACATAAGCTTCGAAGGTTGCCTTATCCCACGCGGATTTCTTCTCGGCGGTGTCAGGCGCGGAGAGCAGGATAGTGGCAAAAAGGGTAATGCAGAGCAGCAGTCGTGACATTCACTGTTATTGTAACGAAAAAGACAGGCAGATCCGCGACCGGGCATTACAGGAAGGCTTAACGCGCCCGATCAGAGGTGACGCAGACACTCGGTAGTATCGTGAAACAAGCCGGGACGAGCAACTATGGCGCGTACGTGCCGGACCTGCCGGGATGCGTAGCCGTGGGGGACACGCTCGAGGAAGTGGAAAGACTCATTCGCGAAGCCATCGAATTCCGCCTGCCAAAACTCCTCACACATCGCACAACTTAGCCGCCTCTTCCAACGACTGCATAGGGTCCCTCGTGGGCACAAATTCGTGCGCAAAATATCCGGTGAACCCCGCACCCACTATGGCGTCCGCAACCGACCGCCACTGCAGCTCCTGCGTCCCATCCAGCTCGTGGCGGCCCGGCACTCCGCCGGTATGGAAGTGCGCAATATATTGAATATTCTGCCGGATGGTGCGGATAATATCGCCTTCCATGATCTGCATGTGATAGATGTCATAAAGCAGCTTAACCCGCGGAGAATCCACCCGTTTAATGACATCCACGCCCCAGGTTGTGTGGTCGCACTGGTAGTCGTGATGGTCGATCTTGCTGTTGAGCAGCTCCAGGCACACCATGACACCCTTGTCTTCCGCCATCTTCTTTACGCGGTTGAGTCCGATCACGCAGTTGTCCTGGCCTTCGGCATCCGCCTGCCCGCGCCGATTGCCGGAAAAGGTGATCACGTTTGGCACGCCCGCAGCGGCCGCGCGCGCGATATTTTCCTCCATGTCGTGCACCAGCCGGTCGTGATTCTCCTTGCGATTGAAGCCGTCGGCGATGGTCCCGGCTCCCGGCGTCATGGCCGGCACCAATCCATATTTTTGCGCCACGGGCCATTCTTTGTAATCGATCAGATCGATGCCTTTCAGTCCGATACGCGCAGACTCGCGCGCCAGATCGTCCAGGCTCATCTTGCTGTAGCACCAGCGCGCCACGGATTGCTTCAGACGGCCCTTCAACGGGGCGCTTTGTCCCTCCGCGGATTCCAGCGCCGCCGCCGCGCCAGCCAACTTGAATACGGTTCTTCGGGTCATATTGTTAGAATCATATAAGATACACCCGTTTGCCATGACTACCACTGAGGAACGCCGCCAGGCCTTATTCGACGCTCTTGAAAGCCGCATTCTGGTCATTGACGGCCCCATGGGCACAATGCTCCAACAGCAGCAGCTCACCGCCGCTGATGTCAGCGCCCTGGTATTTCACCACCCCGACTGCGCCTACTTCACTGCGAGTGAGGAGACTGAAGCGGTGATGGTGTAGAGCGATGAAGCTTTTTTTCGGTTTTGTGGTGATCGTTCTCTCCGCGCGCGCCCAGACTTCTGCGCTCGACGTTCTCAACCACAACCGTCCCGTGCCGGACGCCCACAATTGTTACCCTTACGAGGGGAAATGGGCGGATCGCATCGACCGCGCCCTTAAGACTCCGTTTCCGGTCGCCATCGAACAGGACGTGGCCTGGTATGTGGACCCTGTGACCGGCCAGGGCCGGCCGGTGCTCTCCCACTCGGAGAAGACGACCGGCTCGGAACCCTCGCTGCGCGATTACTTTTTCGAGCGCGTGCGGCCCATCGTCCAAAAGGCGCTTCGCGAAAACGACCGCGCGCGCTGGCCGCTGATCGTGATGCACTTCGACTTCAAGGACAACCAGGCGCCTCTTCTGCACGCCGTATGGGACCTGTTGGGTGATTATCTCGCCTGGATCAGTACCGCTGTGAAGACCGCCGATCCACACGTGTTGTCGCGGATTGAAGTGAGGCCCCTGCTGATCCTGACCGAGGAACCTGATGCCCAGGAAGAAGTTTTCTATAAGGAACTCCCGGAGGGCACGCGGCTGCGCGTGTTCGGCTCCGTGCCTGCCAACGTGATCACCTCGCCATCGGAGGCCGCACGCGATCATCTTTTGGCCACCTTGCCACCGGAGAAACTGCTCTCCACCGCGCCCACCAACTATCGCCGATGGTGGAATAATTCGTGGGCCATCGTTGAGGAAGGGGGACAGCGCCAGGCGGGCGATTGGACTCCGGCCGCCGAAAAGCGTTTGCGCGCGCTGGTGGGACACGCACACCAACTCGGCTACTGGATCCGCTTCTACACCCTCGATGGATTCGTCCCGGGCGAAGGCCGCGGATGGGAGGAAGGCTACAATTTCGGCTCCCGTGAGGCGGTCATGGTGCGTTGGAAGGCGGCCATTGCAGCGGGTGTGAACCTGATTGCCACAGACCAGTACGAGGACCTGGCCGCGGTGATGCGTTAATTGAATTCAATCGAGACAAGCGGCGATTGCTTCGATGACGCGCTTGGTCTCGTCCGGATCTCTGACCTGAATAGACAAAGCTCCTGCTTCCTTCGCCGGGTAGTCGTTCCCGCCGGGAAACAGCGCGTCTCCCACGAAGACCATCTCGGTAATGGCAACGCCCAGAACGTCTCGAAGCTTTCGTATGCCGTAGCCTTTGTCGATGCCGGGCTTGGTGACATCTACCGACGTCGCGCCGCCCAACCGTACGGAGAACTCGGGAATCAACGTATCCAGCATGACTTTCATCTTCTTTCGCTTACCGAAATCCGGATCCCACTTCTTTTTTTCTGCTAATGGCGCGAGCTGACCCAGCGCGGAAAAGGTAATCTGACTGCCTCGATCTTCGATGAGCTCTCCCCAAACCCGTTCCGGCCTGAAGCCGGACAGATCGATGGCCTTGTCGAGCGAAGCGATAATCTTTTGCTTCTCTTGAGTGGTGAAATCTTCCGAGTAGAGTATGTCCCAGTTCGACTGATACCGGTAGAACTTCGTCCCGCATGTCGGAAGGATCGACAGATTCTTCAGATGCTCATCCTGCGGCAGGTTGGAAAGCAATTGCTGATGAAATTGGGGCCAATCTCCGCCGGAGATGACCGCGACTTTGACTATACGGAGAAGAGCGCCGAGCAACGCGGACATCTCCGCATCCAGAGACGACTTGCTTTCGGCGAGGGTACCGTCCAGATCGAATACGATAAGCTTTTTCATTGCTGGGCCAAGCAGATAGTTTAACGGCAAGTCGACAGCGCCTCTATCTGACTTCCGATAACGGGTATTATGTGAACTTTTGTGGTAGTGGGTCAGTTTCCGAGTTGCGCGTTAGATTTCGGTCGAAGGTCCGACTTGGCAGTACGAAAAATGCCCGACTTTCACATCCGGCCACCTCGGGACTATAGTTAATTCAAGAGAAAAGATTTACCCCTTGGGCTCTCATTCGTGTTTGGGCCTTTGATATAATGCGCCTTGACTTGAGTTGACCGTCCTGTTTGGTGTGCTACGGGCCGACGTTATCTAAACTCCATTCCAGGAAAAGTCGACTAAGATGGAGGCGAAATGGCAACATCCGCACCTACTCGGGCCCTTGAAATGGACATTGCACCACCGAAGCGCTGGCGGAGGGCTTTGCCTTCCTGGTTGCGCTCTCAGATCTGGGTTGATGCAGCCGCTGGGTATGACTGTTTTCTGTCATATAGCTGGAAATCCGATAAAGAGGTTGCGGCATTCATCCAAACTGTAGTTCATCGCTTCCTGTGCCCGTGGTACAAAACGCGTGCTAAGACAGTTTTTCGGGACTTATCCTGCCTTCCCGCCGGTTCTAGTTTGGAAGGTGAACTCTTTTCACGATTGGACCGCTCATCCCATTTCGTTGTGCTAGCCTCTCCAGAGGCTGCGACTAGTCGCGGGATGGAGTTAGAAGCCAAATATTGGTTCAGCCTTCCTGATAGAAAAGGTGAAGTCTTGATCATCGTTACGGAAGGCTTGCGGCAACCGGCCGAAGCAAGAGAGCAGGAGGCGAAAATAGAAGAGCCCGGATGGAGCGAAATACGCGATCATTTGCTGCCGCCTACGTTGCGGTCCCGATTTGCGGCCTCGGAGCCACTTTGGATTTCGCTAGAGAATCGCCGGTCCGACATGCTGGCCAACCCAAGGAGCGAGACGGTTCGGGGCCAAGTTATCGAGGATCTAAAGCAGATATTTCTGCGCCTATATCCTGGAACAACGTGGGAAGAATTGCGTGGCGAGGAACGATCACAGAGGCGGAGGGCACTCGGCCTGGTCGCGAGCGTGGCAATTCTATTCTTTTTCGCAGCGGTCTTGATATTTTGGCAAGCCTGGAGGGTCGCCCGAACCGCAAAGGAGGCAGCCTTCAACTACAGCAAAGCTGTCGACTCGGCGGCAAAGACCAGCGAAATCGTTCGGAGGCAACTGCTACCCGACGGCGCTGAGAGAGACAGACCCAAGAGCATCACAGCAAGGGACCTTATGGAGGTCTATAAGACCACCTTTGCGAGCTTGCCTGCGAAATATGAGACGCCAGCGGCCGGATACTCAAGGGCACGGCTCTTTGAGTTTCTCTGGAATGGGTACTTTATCCTCGGGGATTATGAAAGGGCTACTGAAGTTGCGAGAGCAGAATCCGAATTGGCTCAGAAGTATCAGAACGTGCCGCCGCGGAACCGGGATGACCCGTCCCATGCCGATTGGCTTCGCGTCCTATGCCGGGCTAAAGAGAATTCGGGAGACGACGCACGCGTAACGAAGCGCCCCGAAGAAGCCGAGGCCGATTTTCGAGAGGCACTGAGGCTGGCCAAGCTAATTTCGGGCGCGCCGGGCGGGAGTTCCTGGAAAGATGAATTGCCTCATGCGCATGAGCGTCTCGGGGATATTCTCCGCGACGAGGGTAAATTTGGTGAGGCCGTTCGTGAGTTCAAGATATTCTTGGCGATCGAAGCCACTAGCGGTTCGGACGATCCGCGGTTGGAGCGGAATTTTGCCGTGCTTCATGGCAAGATCGGCGATATGTTGCTTGAGCAGCGGGACCTAGCCGGCGCACTCAAAGAATTTGAAGAGAATCTCTCCATCTCAGAAAGGCTGGGCCATTCGTTTCCGGATAATCTCGATGCGCAACGAGGTATCGCTGTAGCGCACGAGCGGCTCGGTTTTGTGCGACTCAAACAAGGCAACGCGTCTCAGGCTGCCAGAGACTATGAGCAGGAGTTAACGATCGCTAGCGGACTGACAAGAAAAGACAATGAGAATTTTTCATGGGCCAGAGATGAGGCACTTGCTAATGAGGGCCTGGGGGATGTCTCAAGCCAGGCAAGACAATTTACGAAAGCGTACGAATATTACGGACAGTACCTTAAGGCAATTGAGCACGCCCTTGGGAAGGCGAAATCGAACGTTCGAATTCAGCGAGAGGTCGCAATTGCCTACCAGCGTCTCGGCGATACGTCGTTGAGCCTTGGACGACTGGGTGATGCCCAGCACGAGTTTCAGTTGTGTCTGGCGACTTCTAACGGGGCTAGCACGGCATTTGAGCCAAGAAATCCGGAGCCTCATGACGTTCGGGGCTACTGCCAAGCCAAAATGTCGGAAGCGCTCGGCAAGTTAAACGGCGAGTGACATCCGCAATCCGCATCATCATAAATTTGCGGCTGGTAATAGATAGCTGGTTTTTGTCTGCTACTTGGAAACCGACCCACTATCACTTCTATCATCATCCAAGCCCAAAAAAAGTGGGCCCGTACCCAAACAGCGGGTACGAGCCCGAGGGAAGAAAATCTGAAAAGCCTTATCGATGGTGCGACCCACCCCCGCCGCCACCACTGCTGTGAGCCACGTGACCGCCACCACCGCCGCTACCACTCGAACTACGCGGCGCAGCGCTACGCGTTTCCGTTCGCGGAGTCGAGCGTTCATGAACCACGGAGGGCGCTATGCGAATCGCTTGCGCACCGCCCGCACGGCCGCCATAATTGGAGTACGGCCGGTAGGTTGAACCGCCTGGCTGCCCGCTACTTTGCCGCGCAGTGTTGAAGCCGCTCTCGCCATTCGTTGCAGGCCGTGGAGTGGCCGCACGCGGCTCACCGAAACGCTGCCATCCGCTGCTATCACGATCCATGGGCCGCGCAGCGCTACCCGGAGTGGCGGTACGAGCTCCGCCGGCGCTAGACCCAGACGGACTGTCGTAGCGGCGCCAGGAACCCGTGTTAGCGTTGCTCGCAGCACCCGGCTGCCGGCTCGCCTGCTGCATAGCCCGCTGCTGTTGAGCAAACGGCACCCGATCGACCGGCGCGGCTTGATTATGGCTGAAGAACCGGACGTTCTCCGAGCTGCGCGGAACATTGCTCACGGCGCGATTGGAGTACCGCAGACTGGCCGCCGTCGGGGCCACCGGCAACGGTCCTCGTACCAGGCCCGCACTGCGAATCTGTTCACCACCGACCCGTGAGATATTGTGGAAGCGGCCCGCCGAGAAGTCCGCCGCGCTGACTCCCACTGCTCCGTTCGCCACGCGAGCATTACGATAGGTTGCCGCAATGTTCACGTTAGTAACGTTGACGCCTATCCCGCCGCGGAAGCCGCCGTAGAAACCAGCGCCCCACCAGGGATGCATCACTTCAAACGGCGCCAGCGCTACCCATCCGACGTTGCCGAAGCCGAATCCGAAGCCCACGCCTCCGCCGCCGAAGCCGAAAAAAGCCACCAGCGCGGGCGACCAATAGTGGTAGCCGAAGCCGCCGGGATACCAGCACCATCCGCAAGAAGCAGCATAAAACCAGCGGCCGTAATGGTAGGGCGCCCAGCCCCAGGGTTCATAGCTGACCCACGTCCATCCATACCAGTCTTCCCAAACCCAGCGGCCATCTTGATAGGGCGCCCAATCCGGGCCGACCGTAGGCGCCCACACGGATCCATAGGTAGGGTCGTTTACCCAGCGCCCGCTCGCGTCCATTCCTTCGGTGCCATACACATCCTGCGGCACGTTGCGGTAGCTCTGCGAGCTCAAAAGCTCATGATCGCGCTGTTCGTTCCAACGATCCCACTCGTCTAAGGCGATGGCGGGAACGATGCGAAATTCCGGGTCCGCGGGGGTCCCGCGCGCGAGCATAGTCTGGCCCGCCTGCAATTGTTCCACTCCGCGCGGCGTATAGATCTCCGCATTCCCCAGCCGCACCGTAATCTCGGTTTGACCATCTTCTTTAACATAGATGCGATAAACCCCGACCTGCGTCGGCCTTACCGAAACAGTGGGCGTGTCCAGTTCAACCTGTACATGCGAATCGCGTAGTGCCCGATAAGTAACCGTCCCATGTGCGATCTGCACGTTGTAGTGGTTATAATCGAGCGTCGCTAGGCGGATTTCCGCATTGGCGCCCACGCGGATCAGATTGGCCGAATCGAACTGCACTTCGGCGCGTGACCCTGCTCCGGCCGCCACGCGGTCTTCCACCATCAGTGGAGCATTCAGGATCCCTGCCACCCACTCCCCGGAATCGCCCCTGCGGACGGACACCTGGCCGTTCATGACGCTGATACGGGCCACGCCCCGCTCCGGCGCTCCGGAGTTCTGCGGGGGGGGACCCTGAGCGAGCAGAAGTGCGGGACCGGCCGCGAGTAAAAGAATAAATCTGGCTTGGTAGCGCATTAGCGTTTCTGTCACCACTCACTGCCATTGGCAATTCGCAGTCCACATCCCAAGGTTTTATTTTGCAATCACTTGGGTTATTATGGGCAGCACGTCACATGGCTGAAAACCACCACCATGCTTCTAAAGCAGCAATCGCCTTGCGTGCCGCCCGGTTTCCGGCAATTCTGTTTCTGATCATTGCGGCCTTCTACTGGAAACTGACGCTCACACGGCAATACACGTGGTTGGACAATCCCGATGGGGTGTACCAGGTACTACCCTGGTTACAATTCCAAGCAGCCACGTTGCACCACGGGCAACTGCCCCTCTGGGATCCTCACGAGTGGGGTGGACAACCCCTGGTCGGTCAGGTGCAGCCTGGCGCGGCCTATCCGGTCAACTGGCTTTTGTTCTCCCTGCCCCTACGCCGCGGTTTTATCCGCCTTGGCATTTTGCAGTGGTATTTCGTAGTCATTCATTTCATGGCGGCGTGGTTTTGCTACCTGTTGTGCCGTGACCTCGGGCGGAGCCGTGCGGCTTCCCTGCTGGCGGGCGTGGCTTTTGCCCTGGCCGGTTGGATGGGAACCATCGAATGGCCGCAAATGCTGAACAGCGCGCTGTGGACGCCGCTGATTTTCCTGTTCCTGTTGCGCGTCATGCGTGCCTGGCGCACCGTGGCCAGCGCCGCCCTCGCCGGTACATTTTTGGGAATGGCGTTCCTGGCCGGACATCATCAGATTCCGATTTTCGTGAGTCTGGCCGCCGCGGGCTCTTGGATTTACCTGTTCTTCCGGAACGGCCGCCCGGACTGGAGTTTGTGGCGCCCTGCCCTGGTCTTCGCGCTGTTTTGCTTCTTGGTGGGAGCGCTCCAGAGCTTACCGGCCTGGGAAGCGGGAAGGTTATCCGTGCGCTGGGTAGGTTTGCCCGAGCCCGTGACCTGGAATCAGCCTGTTCCCTATGATATCCACACCGGCTTCGGACTCTTTCCTTTATCGCTATTGGGCATCGTCGTCCCAGGCATCTCTCGTAACGCAAATCCATTTCTGGGAATGGGCCTGGTGTCCATGGCCTTTCTGGGTGTGGCCACGGCGTGGAAACTAAAAGTCGTCCGCTTCTTTGCCATCCTGGCCCTGGGCGGACTGCTGTTTTCTCTGGCCGGTTACGGCTTTTTCCATGGCCTGCTCTACGCCTTGTTACCCATCGTGGACAAGGCCCGCAACCCCTCCATGGCCATATTCATCTTCCACTTTGCAATCGTGTTGTTATCTGCTTATGGAATAGATAATTACAAATCTATAAAAACATCGACTTGGTTACCCCGCCTCTGGCGCTTTCTGCTGATCTTTGCAGCGCTTCTCTATTTCCTTCTGCTGTTTCGGACCCTGGGGTCAATTCAAGGGGGTCTCGATCCTGATCCGATCGCCATGGCGGCCTTCACCGCTCTGCTGCTTGCAGTTACGCTTTATACCTGGGCTTGGGGTCACATCGGTTCGCGCGGCGCGTATGCGGCAGTGTTCTGTATCATTCTGACCGAGACGGCGCTGTTCAGCGGCGCCGGCTGGCACAACCGCGATAACCCGCACTTTTACCTTAAAGAAATTCTGCAAGACCCGGATATCGCGTCGTTTATCAGCCGTCAACCTGGTCTGGCACGGCTCGAGATTGATTCCGCTCAGATCCCTTACAACTTTGGAGACTGGTATGGCGTAGATGTGTTCGGCGGCTATCTGGCGTCACTGACCACCAACGTTCTGCGCGCGCAAGGGACCTATCAGGCGCGCATGCTCGCCGGGGTCAACTACTATCTCGGATCGAAGAGCATACGTCCCAACCAGGTAGAAGTGTACGCCAGTTCGCGAGGCGTCAAGGTGTACTCAAATCCCGAGGCATTTCCCCGCGTTTGGAGCGTTCACCGTGTAGATAGTATCGGGAGCGGACAAGAGATCCCGGCACGCCTGGAAAGACCACTCGCGGACTTGCGGGACCACGCCTTCGTGAGCGCACCGGCGCCCGCTCTCGACGTCTGCCCCGCCCCCGACCGGGTCGATCTCCTCCGGCGCGACGTCAACAGCTTGGCCATTGCGGCAGACATGCAGTGCAAGGGACTGGTTGTAGTTGGCGAAACTTACTATCCGGGCTGGCGAGCCACCGTGGACGGCCAGGCCGCGCCCCTCTTCGAAACGTATGGCTTTCTGCGGGGAGTGGTGGTGGGTGGTGGCCGGCATCGCGTCGAAATGCACTACCGCCCGGGATCGGTTTACTGGGGCGCCGCGTTAACCGCCATAGGGTTGCTGGGCGCGGCTCTGATCGGCTTGTCCAACGGTCGAAATATTTTGAGGCCGGAAAGCTGAGTGCTGTGCTTAAATTACTTTATGAAATCCATTGTGGGTGTTTTTGAAACCTTCTCCGCGGCACGGCACGCCGCGGAATCGCTGACCGCCGTTGGTGTCGATCCGCAGTCGATACGAGTGCTGGCTCCCGGCAGCCCGGAGGAAGCTTGGGATCGTGTGCCTGTGGCCGAAACGGAGCAGCCCGGTATGGGCAAGGCGGTGGGCGGCATGGTTGGCGGAGCTGTGGGTGTGGCCGCAGGAGCTCCCCTGGGCGCGGCTCTCGCCAGCCTGCTACTGCCGGGCGTGGGACCCATCATAGCCGCCGGCATTACCGTCGCCGCCATCCTGGGCGCGGGAGAAGGTTTCAAAAAC
>Ga0302326_10001973_pt1 | contig 50987 bp, 45 predicted proteins | sample Palsa_T0_3_FD_202264 | JGI IMG/M metagenome (GOLD analysis project Ga0302326, IMG submission 202264) | Peat permafrost microbial communities from Stordalen Mire near Abisko, Sweden - Palsa_T0_3 | ecosystem: Environmental > Terrestrial > Soil > Palsa > Peat permafrost | place: Sweden: Abisko...
CAGGAGGTCGCGCGCGCCTGCCAGGAGGTGATCGTGGAGGTGCCGCTTGAGGCCAACTGGTCAGCGCGGCGTGCCAGCAAGCGCGAGCACGCAGCCGAGGTCGGCCACCTGCAGCGCCTGGACCGCGGAGCCATTCGCGAGATCGTCGCGCGCGCCGGCCTGTCGGTCGCCGCCGAGCTCGACGATCCGCTACCGCTCGAGGTCCATCGCTTCTTCGCTGCCAACGCCCGAGCGCGAGCGACTGGCACCGCCAAGTGGGCCGTGCGCGCCGGCGCTCACCGCGCGGCGCCGTCCCTAGCCCGCCGCGTGTTCACAGTGCACTACGCCTGCCTTTGCCTGCCGGCCGGGTAGCCGCCGCAAACAGCAGCGACAGCACCTTGCCCATCAGCTCGTCCGGAACGGCTTCGGGGTCGGCCAGCTTCTGGCGGGCGATCCCGTCGGCCAGCGCGTCGATCGCCACTGCCAGTTGCTCCGCCGGCATGTCCAGCTCGAGGTCGAAGTCCCGCACACCGTCAGCGATCAGCCGCGTCAGCACCTGACGCATCTGCGCGAAGCGCGCAGCCACCTTCGGGCGAACGTTCGGGTCGCGCACGCCGTAGGCCCAGAACTCCATGAACAGCAGCAGCAGCTCTGGCTCGCGGTCGATCATCGTCATCCATCGCCGTGCGCCGCCAGTCGCGCGCTCGCTGATCGATGCCTGCGCGCGCACCGCATCCTCGATCTCGCGTGCGTGCTCGTCGATCTCGCGCTCCATCAGCACCAGGAACAGGTCCTCCTTGCCGTCGAAGTTCGAGTACAGCGCACCTGTCGAGAATCCCGCCTCGGAGGCAATCTCCTCGACCGACGCGCCATGAAAGCCCCTGCGCGCAAACACGCTGCGGGCCGCTGCCAGCAGGCGGTTCCGGGTGTGTGCCCGGCGCTGCTCGCGCGTCAGGCGGGTTCCTAGCGCCGCATCAGGGCCCTGCTCGCTCTCTGCAAAATCCATCCGCACAGTCTACTTGACAGAACGCTCGTTATTTCGATAACGTTCATTATCCGATTTGAATCTCTGAGCTACCGCAGCGAGAGGAGCGACCAATGGCGACCGTGACGAGCTCCAACCCAGCCGAAGCCGGCCTGGCCAGCCTGCCCACTGACGCGATCTCCTACGAGGACCTCTACGCCCGCTGGGAGCGCGGCAACTGGTCGGCCACCGAGCTCGACTTCACCGAGGATGCCCGCCAGTGGCGCGAGGACTTCACCGACTTCGAGCGCACTGCAGCGCTGTGGAACTACTGCCTGTTCTTCTGGGGCGAGGACGCTGTCGCCGACAATCTCTCCCCCTACATCGACGCCGCGCCGCTGGAGGAGCAGAAGTACTTCCTCACCACCCAGCAGGTCGATGAGGCCCGCCACGCAGTCTTCTTCAAGCGCTTCATGCACGAGGTCTGCGAAATCGGCGATGGCTCCATGTCCAGCGGCCTGCAGGCGATCAAGCCGCAGTTGACGTCCGGCTTTCGCAAGATCTTCGACCGCCTCGACCGCATGGCCGACGAACTCCGCGCCGACCACTCCCCCGCCAAACTCGCAGCCGCCGTGACGCTCTACCACATCGTCGTCGAGGCAGCCCTTGCCCAACCCGGGCAGCACTTCATCTGCGGATATCTGGAGAAGCGCGACCAGCTACCCGCATTCCGCGCCGGCATGGCCAACATCGCCGCCGACGAGCAGCGCCACATCGGCTTCGGCGTCAAGCTCCTCTCCGACCTCAACCGCGAAGACCCCGTGGGCGTGCCCAAGGCAGTCGGCGCGATCCTCCGCGACGTCACCCGCTACACCGCCCAGGTGCTGATGCCGCCAGGGTGGGACGAACGCTACATAACCGTCTTCGGAGCGACCTACGACGAGGTTGGGGTCGAGGGCCTGACCTCGATGACCACCAAGCTGCGCTCCGCTGGCCTCGCCATCGACACGCTCCCCGGCCCGGCGCTCCTGCCGCCAGGGCTCTCGCCGCTGGAGTTGTCCCAGCGCGGTCGCGCACTGGCCAAAGCCGGCGTCATCGGTGTACGCGAAGGGCCCACCATGCGCGATCAGGACACGGTCGCGCTGCTGTTCGACACGATCCGCCGGCAGGTCAATCCCAACCATGGGCTCAAGCGCCCCACCACCTTCCAGTGGGACTTCACCGATGCTGACGTCCCTGCTTGGCATCTGACCGTCAACAACGGCTCCAGCACCGTCCAGCAGGGTGAGGCGCTCAGTCCCGACCTACGCCTGCGCGTCGGCTACCAGGACTGGGCCGACATCGTCGGAGAACGCCTCGATCCGCTTCGCGCCGTCGCCACCGGCAGGCTGCGCCCGCGCGGTAACCCGCTCGCGCTGGCACGGCTCGGCAAGGTATTCCCCAGAGCCTGAGCGATAAACTTAAGCGGTGAACGAGGCTCGTGATCGCGAAGCTCTCTCGCGGGAGGAGTTCGCGAGCGCTGTACGCGAGAGCGAAAACTCCCACCGCTCGCAGCACGACCATCACCCGCACGGTGGCTACCACCCGGCGGCGTTCCGGCATTACGTGCGTGAACGAGCCCTACTGTCCGCGCTGGGCTCGATGAGCTTTGCGAGCGTGCTCGACGTGGGCTGCGCGGAAGGCTATTTCATGAAGGTGATCCGCGACCGCTTCGGCGCCGAGGCCTGGGGGGTCGACCTCTCCGACACCGCTCTGAAGCGAGCTCGCGAGCTGTACGGCTTTCCCGTGGCGGCGGCTGAGGCGACGCACCTTCCATTTGCGGACGCCAGCTTCGACCTGGTCTTCTCGACGGAGGTGATCGAGCACGTGCTCGACGCCGAGCTGATGATCGCCGAGATGCGACGCGTCTCGCGCGGCACGGTACTGGTCACCACACCCATCAGCCAGAGCGCGGACGAGCACGAGCCCGACTTCGATCTCAAGGCCGAGGGGCACATCAACAATTTCGACCCAGCCACGGTTCGCCGGCTGTTCGGGCCGGAGGCCACGCTCGGGAGTTTCCGCTGCAACGCCACGCTCGCGATGATCGTGGCCGTCGGTCGCCACCTGCCCGCCGGCATGCGCGACGCCTTCTACGACCTCGACCACGCCGTCTCCTCGCGCTGGGGCACACCCGCAAATCGCATCAAGCCGCTGCGCAATCGCGACTGGTTGATCACAGTCCCCGGAGATGGCAAGGGCGAGGGAGCACTCGAGTGGCGCTGCCCTGCATGCCATGCCACGCTCGCCGAGAAACCAGATCTCCTGCAGTGCACGAACTGCACCAGGACCTATCCGGTCCAATCCGGAGTGCCCGACTTCTTCAAGGCGAGCACTGCAACGACGTAGGCGGTGATCGGCGTATATGGCGTCCCGCGTCCAGCATGTGGTGACGTCGGGTGTCACAGCGTGTGGTGACGTCGGGTGTCACAGCATGTGGTGACGTCGGGTGTCACAGCATGTGTTTACTTTTGAAGACGCTGTATCACGATAGTTATACGGTGCCTTCAAGCGGAGTAGTCCATCGGGGGTGCGAGTTCCGTTTTTGAGCCACACACAAATAGCTAGCCGGGTGAGAACTCGCGCTCGGCGCCAGCCGAATCGCGGGTTGGTGCCTCCGTTGCCGGAGTGCTGCCAGCCGAAGCAGACAGTTCTGGGCGCGTGGCTGCGGATCTGGCGGTCGGACCTCGAACGGCGGCGGCGGCAGCAGCAGCTCTGCCGGAGCCGGCAGCCAGCGCCTGCTCGGGACCAAACTCACGGCTGGCTCTATCAGTGGGCGTCAACGGAGCTGCGTGGCTGGCTGCACGGGTGCCCGACGTGAGGGCGCTGGCGTCGAGCGCATCGAGTTGGGCCTCGGTGAGCATAGGCGCGATGCTGGCCTGACGGCTGGGGCGCTGAGCGGCGAGATGCACGTGGTGGGGCGGCGAGACGTGATGGCCGCTGTCGAGCGCGACGCACCCGGCTCCGACGCCGAGCGCGAGCAGGCATCCGGTGGCTAGCTTGGCGGTGAGCGGGCCGGCTCCTATCAGCCAGCCGCCGCCGCTGCTAGCGCCAGCGCCGGCGGCCCCGGACAAGGACACGGCGCCACCGATTGTGGGTCCTGCCTGCAGGCCTCCTGCAGCGCCGACACCGCCGGCGGCGCTACCGCTCGCGCCACCGGCCACCCCACCGCCGGCATGAGCCCCCTCCCCAACATGCACGAGTACGGCGGTGCTGAGGCCCCAGGGCAGGAGCACAGGCGGCAGCGCGGCGGCAAGGCCTCGTAGCGAGACGACATAGGCACGGCAGGCGGGACATTGGCTGTGGTGCATGAGCGCCAGCTGGTAGCGCTCGCCTTGGGGATCGAGCATGCCATAGGCGAGGGCTCGCATGAGCGAGCCTTGCTGCTCGCACCAGTCGCCGTCGCGGATGCTCTTGACGAGGGCACCGACCTTGCCGGCGACGCCAGGCTGGCCGGGGCCGCGACCCTCCATCAGCTTGCGCATCCGGGCCTCGCTGACGCCCATGCGCGTGGCGGCTTGCGAACGCGAGAGGCCTTGGAGGTAGCAGAGCGTGGCGGCCTCGCGCTCGCGCCCGTCCAAGCGACCACATAGCCCCTCGAACAGATGCTGCAACCGCATGCGGTCATCCAGCTGGCCGGCGAGATCGGGGTCGCTGACGGCCGCTGTCTCCGTCTCAGCGCTGGCGCCACGATCGTGACCGCTGACTGCCTGCGCCGACAGCGCGCGGTCGTGAGGAGCTCGACCGCGCGATCGAAGCTCCTCGATTGCGCGACGGAATGTCACGATCACCAGCCAGCCGGCCGGGTTGGCGATCTGTTGCCCCTCGAGCGTGGCCGTGTAAAGACCTTGCCAGGCCTGTGCATAACAAGCCCCGAGGTCGTCCTGATCGAGGCTGACGCCACTGGCTTGCAGCCGCCGCCGGACGTTTGTAAGCACCCGCTCCCGCAGCCCCTCGAACTCGTCGCGTAGGAGACGCTCGGCGCGGTAGCGACGCACATGCAGCGGACTCATGCAACGGCAGATTACGGATATTGCCCACCCGGAGAATTCCGTAATTCCGGCTTGCGAAAGAGCCCTGCAGAGGTCATCGAAACCGGCGCACGGGGTGCTTCCTTTCCATGCGTGCGTGGTACCCGGTTGGAGGCGACGGGAACCGGCGGAGCGCCAGCCGGTCGGATCTCTACCCCACCCGCGCGATCTGCCCAAGGCTGACGTCCCGCATGTCCTCCCCGTCGTGCAGCGCGCGATGCCACTCGACGACGAGCTGCAGCGCCTCGTCGAGCCCGCACGCCGGCCGCCATCCGAGCTGCTGTTCGGCGGCGCTGGAGTCGAGCGCTAGGTGGCTGGCCTCGGGTGGGTTGGCGCTGTGGTCGGGCTGCCATGCGAGCTGGCCATCCCACAGCGCGGCGAGCCGCTGGACGATCCAGCTGACTGGCTGCGCGTCGTCGGCTGAGGGACCGAAGTTCCAGGCGCGGGCGGCGCGCCGATCGGGCCACTGAGACAGTGCTTGGGCGAGCAGCAGGTAGCCGCTGAGGGGGCTGAGCACGTGCTGCCAGGGGCGCACTGCGCGGGGGTTGCGGAGCTTCAGCGGCTGGCTGGCGTCGACGGCGCGCACGGCGTCAGGCACGAGCCTGTCCTCGCCCCAGTCACCGCCGCCGAGCACGTTGCCGGCACGCGCGGTGGCTAGCTGCGGAGAGCTGGGCTCATAGAAGAAGGAGCGTCGGTAGGCGCTGACGATGAGCTCGGCGCAGGCCTTGGAGCTGGAATAGGGATCGGATCCGCCGAGTGGGTCCTCCTCGACGAAGCGCTGTGCGCTATGGCGAGGGTTCTCGTAGCACTTGTCGGAGGTGACCACCACAACGGCCTGCACCTCAGAGCCGGCTTGGCGGACGGCGTCGAGGACGTTGACGGTGCCCATGACGTTGACGTCGTAGGTGGTTACGGGGTCGCGTAGCGAGCGCCTGACGACGGGCTGGGCGGCGAGGTGCAGCACGATGTGGGGACGCGCTTGGCGCACCGCCTCCAGCACGGCAGTGGCGTCGCGTACGTCGGCGCTGAGCTCGTCCATGTGCTCGCTGACGCTGGCGAGCTCGTACAGCGACAGGCTCCTGGGCACACCACGCGCTAGACCGATGACATTGGCGCCGAGAGCTTGTAGCCACAGCGACAGCCAGGCACCCTTGAAGCCGGTGTGGCCGGTGATGAGCACCCGCTGGCGCGTCCAGAAGTGGGGGTCGAGCTCCACGGGGCGGGTATCTTCACGCAATCGCCCTGCCGCCAGCCCGCACCCCGCCCGCGTCGGCCCCGTTGACCGCGCCAACACCTCCGCGGCGCGCGGAGATCCTGGGCATCCCGTTGGCGATCTCCGACTACGCGGAGGTGCTCGATTGGATGGACGCGATGATCGCTGCGGATAGCCGCGGCTATGTGACAGCGGCGGCGGTCAATCTGGTGATGTTGGCGCAGGAGGAACCGGCGACGCTGGCTGCGACGCTGGCTGCAACGCTGGCGGTGCCTGATGGCCAGCCGCTGGTGTGGGCGCTGCACGCACTGGGGCACGCTCGCGCTACCCGCGTGTATGGCCCGGACCTGATGGCTAACTTCTGTGCGCGTGCAGCCGGGACGGGAACCCCGATCTACCTGTATGGAGGTCGCAACGAGGACGCGCGGCGGCTGCTTGAGGAGCGACTGGGCGAGCGCTTCCCGGGACTGGTGATTGCGGGTGGCTCCTCGCCGCCGTTTCGTGTGCTGAGCGCGGAGGAGGATGAGCATGAGATTGAGCTGATCAATGCGTCGGGTGCCGCAGTGGTGTGGGTGGGCACGGGACAGCCTCGCCAGGAGCAGTGGATGCACAGGATGCGCTCGCGGCTGTTGCCGCCGCTGCTGGTGGGCGTTGGCGCGGCGTTTGACTTCCATGCGGGCCTGGTGTCGCAGGCCCCTGCGTGGATGCAGCGCAGTGGCTTGGAGTGGAGCTATCGCCTGTCGCGTGAGCCGCGGCGCCTGTGGCGGCGCTATGCGCGCTACAACCCGTTGTTTGTGGCGGGCTTTGCGCGTCAGTACGTTCGCTACCGTCGGGAGCGATGAGCAGGGTTCTGGTTACGGGTGGCGTGGGCACGATCGGTGCGGCGATCGTGAGGAGGCTGCTGGCGGATCCCGACTACGAGGTACGCGTGGCGGACAGGCGCTCAGCGCCGCAGTGGATGCGCGAGGGCTGTGAGGTGCATACGGGGGACTTGCGTGTTCTGCGGGAGGCTCGCGCGGCGACGAACGGCTGCTCGCATGTGATCCATCTGGCGGCGATGGGTGGCGGCGGGACGAGCGGCGAGCGCCTGCAGTACACGCTGACGGAGGTCAACAACGCGCTTTGCAACGCGGTGATGGGCGCGGCGCTCGATGTGGATCTGGAGCGCTTTGTGTATGTGTCCTCAGCGCTGGTGTTCGAGCGGGCGGAGCTGTTTCCGACGCCGGAGGATCACCTGCAGCAATGCCCGGTGCCCTCGTCGGCGTATGGCTTTTCGAAGTTGATGGGCGAGATGTACTGCCGCGCGGCCCACGATGAGCATGGGCTGCGCTACACGATCTGCCGGCCGTTCGACGTGTACGGCCCGGGCGAGCTTGCGGACGCGGAGCTGGGCGTTGCGAATCTGGTTGCTGATCTGATCGACAAGGTCTTGTTGGGGCAGCGGCCACTGGAGATCTTTGGCTCGGGCGAGCAGACGCGGACGCTGACGCATGTGGAGGACGTTGCGGAGGGGATTGTGATGGCGATGAGCTCGCAGGCGGGCTTAAACGAGGACTTCAACATCTCTGCCTCGCGGGAGCTGGCAGTGGCGGAGATCGCACGCATCGTCTGGGAGGCGTGCGGCAACACGCCAGAGACATTCGCAGTCGAGCACCTGCGGGCGTTTGCACACGATGTGCAAAGACGCTGGCCGTCGGTGGAGAAGGCTGAGCAACTGCTTGGCTGGCGAGCGCAGATTGAGCTTGAGGATGGGGTCGCTGCAACGGTGGCCTGGCTGCGCTCCCACCGGCCCATCGCCGCAGCTCGATAGGCTCCCGCCCCATGCCCGACCGCCCCTCAGCACTTATCACCGGTGTGACCGGCCAGGATGGCTCCTATCTGGCGGAGCTGCTGCTGGAGAAGGGCTATGACGTCCATGGCATGGTGCGCCGCGCATCGACGGAGAAGTTCGACCGGATCGAGCACATCCGCGACCGCATCACGCTCCACCAGGGCGACCTGCTTGACCAGCGCTCGCTGGTGGATGCGCTGCGTGCGTCCAAACCGGCCGAGATCTACAACCTGGCGGCGATGTCATTCGTGGCGGTGTCGTGGATCCAGCCGACGCTGACGGCGGAGTTCACGGGCACGGGCGTGACGCGAATGCTTGAGGCGATGCGCGAAGTCTGCCCCGACGCGCGCTTCTACCAGGCGTCCTCGAGCGAGATGTTCGGCAAGGTGCTGGAGGTGCCCCAGACGGAGACCACGCCGTTCTACCCGCGCTCTCCGTATGGCGTGGCGAAGGCGTATGGGCACTTCATCACGGTCAACTACCGCGAGTCCTACGACCTGCATGCGACGAGCGGGATACTTTTTAATCATGAGTGTCTCTCTGAGACAACCCCCCTGATCGTTAGGCAGCTGGGGGTCATCTCAATCAAGACACCGGCCGACCTGATCCCGCTTCGGCGCAAGGGTCAGAGCGTCCAGAGCTACACGCCAGAGAACGTCGTGGAGATATGGGACGGCGAGGACTGGACGTACGTGAGGGCGATCACGGCGACGCGGCGCCGGCGCACAGACCCGGACCACGAGCTGCTCAGCATTCAGACGCGCGGCGGCGTGGTTGACGTCACTGCGCACCACACGATGCTCGACGACGATCGCAACCCGATCAGCGCAGGCGACGTCGAGGAGGGCAGTGATCTTGCCATTGCCGACTGGATGCCGAACTCCCCTGGTTGGACGGCGATCGCCCCCGAGATGGCGGAGCTTATGGGCTTGCTCGCAGCTGACGGCTACGTCTCTGAGGACGGCGGCCAGGTGCGGTTCACTAACAACGACTTCCTGATCCGGTGCAGAGCGATGGAGCTCTGGTCGCGCGTCTTCCTTGGCGTCTCGCGTGAATCCACGGGCACGTCGGGCTTCAACCCCGACGGCTCGGTGAGCATCGTCAACTTCTCGGGCGCGCGCAGCATGGGTCCGTGGCTGCGAGAGCAGCTGTACACATCGAGCGCCTTCAAGCAGGTTCCGCCGGTGGTACTCAATGCCGATCACGACGTTCAGCGGGCGTTCCTCACGGGCTACTACGCGGGCGATGGACTGAAGAAGGGGAACGGCGACTCGATCAAGACCAACAGTGCAGTGCTCGCACAGGGTCTGTGCCTTCTTTATTTCAACCAGCGCCAGCCTGCGTCGGTGTACGTGGAGCAGCGCGAAGGGCGCGTCTATTACCAGCTGAACCTCAGGTCAGCGGCACGCGTGGGGGGCAAGGGCCAGCATCTGCTGCGCAGCCCAACTGAGGTGCGCACTGTGGCGCCGGCGATGGTTGCGAACGACGAGTGGGTGTTCGATCTGGAGACCGAGAGCGGTGTGTTCTGCGCTGGCGTTGGTCGGCTGGTCGTGCACAACTCCCCCCGCCGCGGCCTGGAGTTCGTCACCCGCAAGATCACGTGGCATGCGGCGGCGATCAAGCATGGCCTGCAGAAGGAGCTGCGCTTGGGCAACTTGGACGCGGAACGTGACTGGGGCTATGCGAAGGACTATGTGGAAGCGATGTGGCTGATGCTCCAGCGCGATACGCCTGAGGACTATGTGATTGCGACGGGCAAAGCGAACTCGGTGCGGGAGTGTTGCGAAGTGGCGTTTGACGAGGCGGGCTTGGGGAGCTTCGAGCAGTATGTGACGATCGACCCGGCGTTTGTGAGGCCGGCTGAGGTTGACCACTTGATTGGCGACCCGGGCAAGGCGGACCGCGATCTGGGATGGAAGCCACAGACGAGCTTTGAGCAGCTGATCAGGCTGATGACGCGCGCGGACCTAGAGCTGCTGGCTCCACGCTGAACGCGATGGGGGTGGCGCTGTTTGACACCTCGACGCCACTGATACCGCTGCGCGAGGAGCTACGCGCGGCGGTTGCGCGGGTGTTGGATTCCGAGCGCTACATCCTGGGCCCGGAGGTGGCGGCGTTTGAGCGGGAGTTCGCTGCGCACTGCGGCTGCGCGCATGCGGTTGGCGTGGCGAACGGCACGGACGCGATCACGATTGCGTTGCGGGCGATGGGCGTGGGGCCGGGCGACGAGGTGATTGTGCCGTCGTTCACGTTCTATGCGTCCGCGGAGGCGATCCCGCCGACAGGCGCGACGCCTGTGTTCTGTGACATCGATCCGGACACGTACTGCGTTACGGCTGAGACTGTGCGCGCAGCGATGACCTCTCGCACGAGGGCCGTCATCGCTGTGCACCTGTTCGGCAACGTAGCTCCGATCGCGGAGATTGAGGCTTTGGGCGTGCCAGTGCTGGAGGACGCGGCTCAGGCGGCTGGCTCCACCACACAGGACGGACGCCCTGGCGCGCTGGGGACGGCGGGCACGTTCTCGTTCTTCCCGTCGAAGAACCTGGGGGGCTTTGGCGATGGCGGCATGATCACCACCTCAGATGAGCAGGTGGCGGAACGCGCGCGCACGCTGCGCTTCCACGGCTCGCACGACAAGGTGACGTATGAGCAGGTGGGCTACAACTCGCGCTTGGACGAGCTGCAGGCGGCGATCCTGCGTGTGCAGCTGCCGCACCTAGAGACTTGGGCGGAGGGCCGCAGGACAGCGGCTCGCCACTATGAGGCGTCGGGGCTGGGCGAGCTGGTGACGCTCCCGGAGCCAGTCTCAGGCGCGTCGCCTGCGTGGCATCTGTACGTGGTGGCAGACCCGGAGGTGGAGCGTCTGGAAGCGGCGCTGGCTGCTGCTGAGATCGGCTGCAAGGCCTACTACCGATTGCCTGTGCATCGCCAGCAGGCGATGCGCGAGTGGGGCGCAGGCGTGGAGCTGCCGGCCACCGACCACGCCGCTGCGACACACCTGGCGATCCCGATGAGCCCGGTGTTGACACGCGCGCAAACCGATCAGGTTGTGGCGGCGGTGCTGCCCAGCAGGCTCGGCGACCTGTCTCGACTAACGAGGCCCAGCCACTGAAGTAGCGAAGTCGCCACGAACTTGATTGCGACTACACGCTGGCCCCTACGGGCACGACCAACTGGAGAGTCCAAAGCCAGTGACACAAGTACCTAGGAGGGTTTGGCGAAACGATTGGCGAAACCCCTTGACCGCATGATCTGGAAAGCCTAGCGTCGGCGGCTCTATACAAGTTGGCCGGGGCGACAGCGCAAACTGCCCCCCGGCCGTGACACCGAAAGGCTGGACCTTCCGATGCATGACGAGAGTACCCCCAACGAGCGCGATTACGGCGCTCTCGAACGCGAGAGCGTCTACCTGCTCACCGACCCCACGCGTCAGCCGCCTATCTGGGCGCTGGCGGACATCGGCCGCGAGCTGGACATACACGACCCGGAGGCGCTCGTGGCTCCGCTGATCCGGGCGGGATTGGTTCGCCGCACCAGCGAAGATCTTGTGTTTGCGACCCCTGCAGCGTTCAAGTGGGTCGAGATGGTTGGTCACGTCGTCTGACGCGCAAGGGAGTGGGCCGCGCCCTGTATGAGCGGCGCGGCCTTCCCCCGTTGGACGCTCCCAAAGTTCCTTTGCCGGGCCGGGAGTGCCCAACCGAACCGAAACAACACTTGCAAGTTACCCGAGCGGGAGGACTTTTCCTGCCTGGGCCGTAATCCCAAGCTGCACGCTCTCCGCCTTGACCTTTTGCCGGGCCGGGCTGGAGAGGACCGAAATGACGATTAGACAGGAGGCCCGCAATGGGTCCAGACGAGCGGGAAGTCACGCACTCGACGCCGTATCCCTGCATGTGGTGCGGTAGCCGCGCCGACAGTCGAGAGCACGCCATCCCAAAATGGATGAGCAAGCGGCTCAATCTCAAAGTGTTCATGGGCAGCCGCAGCAGTCGAGGCGTGCGCCGAGCCAGACACTCAATCTCGTTCGCAAGCTATCGCAAGCGCATCTTCTGCGAGCCGTGCAATACACATTTCAAACACCTTGAGGATGAAGCCATCCCATTGCTGGAGCCGATGGCATGGGGCCGACGCGCGATCAGTCTCGACGGGGCAAGCCAAGAACTGCTAGCGCTCTGGGCCGCCAAGACCGGAATGGCGCTCATGGCCGCATCCGGCCTCACCAACTTGCTTCCGCAGTCGCATAGAGACGCGGTGCGCTACGCGGCGAAACCACCGGACGACTGCTGGGTGGGCTACTTCAACTGGACCGGCGACCCCAATATCTGGGTCGGAGATAGCCAGGTGGGTGCCGTCGGTCCAACGCCACCGGCCGGTGGCAAAGCATACAAGGCGATCTTCTCGTTCCGGCGCGCCGGGTTCATGCTCGCCGGGTTCATCAACCCCATACCCGACGGCTTCCGCATAGGGAGTTGGCCGGAGCACCCCTTTATGCAGGTCTGGCCCGTTCAGCCAGGACTCGTCCACTGGCCGCCACCACACAAAGCAGCCAATGAGGCGGCCATAGGAGACCTTGTGCGGTACGCGCCCACGCTCCCCGCCAACTACAGGAGCACCGGCCGAGGGATCGCGTAGAGAGTCCATCTACGCCGCCAGCGCGCCCGCTGCTTGACGGTTCAACGCTGACGCCAACTGCGCGAGGATCGTGAGGTCGGCATGTAGCCGCACGCGCTCGATCCGGCGCACGCGGAGCGGCGCGAGTGCCCATTCGTTCTTGAGCCGTCCGAAGCTGCGCTCGACGGACGCCCGGCCGCGATACAGACCCTTCCAGCGGTCCGTGCCGCGCGGAATCAGCGTATGGAGACGGTCGGCCTTGATCCAGACGGACGCGGGCCCGCACTCCCCGGTCGGGCAGCGCCACTTGCTCGCCTTGCGCTTGTGATCAGCCCCGGCGAACGTCCACTCGCCGTGCTCGCACGTCGGGGGCTTGTGCTCGCCGCGCTTGACGGCCGGAGTTTCCTTCAAGCAGATGATCGGCCGGATGCCCCGGTCCTCGCAGGCGTCGTAGACCGTGCTGTTGTCGTAGCCCTTGTCGAGCGCGCACGTCTCGGGGTTGAAGCCGAGGCCCTTGAGCTTGTCGAGCAGCGGAGCGACAGTAGGTGTTTCGTTCATCTTCCCCGTCTCCACCTTCCATGCGAGCGGAAGGTCCGTCTTGGCGCATACGGCCATGTGTATACGGTAGCCGTAGAAGCCGCCGCCCTTGCGAGTCGAAACAGCAGAGCGGTGGCCCCAGGTGGCATCCGGGTCGCTGTACTGCTCGCGTTCGGGGCCGCCCTTGTACTTGTAGCGCTGCCCGTTCGCATACGCGGGCATATCGCTGGCATCGATCGCTACGTCCCAGCCGAGCAGCGGGTTACGCCGCTTCAACCCCTTGACGACGCTGGCAATGCACGTCTCCAGCAGGTCCGCGTGGGCGCGGAGCTTCGCCGTGAAGCGATAGCACGCCCACTGAGACGGCACCTTCCCGTCCGGGGCGATTACGGCTGCCAGCGCCGCGTGCTCACGCACGAGCGCGACTACGCGCGTCCAGCACGGCAACGCATACAAGCTCTTGGCGAGCGCCATGCCGATCAACGCCCGCAGCGGGTAACCGGGACGGCCCGTTTCGCGGGTGGCTTCCAGTGCTTCGATGAGGCTCGCAATCTCCGGCGAACCGAGGATGGCCGACAGGTTCTCGGCGACGGATCGCCGTGCTACGTTCTGCGTGGTCATGGGAGGTGCAACTCCTTGATCCAGGCCCCCGGCTGTTAGCGCAGCGCGGGGGTCTCTTTTAGCTTATCTAAGCCAAAAACTACAGGTCGGATCGGACGGAATAACCGCTCAGAGCGGCCCTGATTGGGCATCAATTCGCGCCCGATTCGGCGCGTTCTTGAGCGGGTGGGGTAAGGATCAATCCATCATGAGGTACTGCGCCCGGAGGGTGCCCTACGATCCCGCTCTATGGGCGCGATTCCGAGTTTCGCCAAACCCTCCTAGTCACCGCATATGTGGCACCCTCCCTAAAATCCGCAATTTGCGGCCGATAACTCGGGCACATGGTTAGTCACGCACCCCGTCTCGAGACATCTGGAAACATTGTAACGATCATACACAAACCCCCTATACAGGGATTGGGCGCCCTGATAACGTTGGTTGTCAGCGGGGGACGTCCGCTCAAGCGCGAAAGGGACGTCAGCCGATACATAGCCGGACTTCTCACCCGACAATGGCCCCCGACACCGCGACACGATCTTATGTGTGGTCTTCAAGTCTCTGAAGGCCAAGCAGCTTCTGAAAGTGCTCAAGCGGAAGCCGCTCTGCTACTCGGTGGTCGAGCAGGTGGGATCGCACCGGAAGCTGGAGTCGAAAAATGGATATCCGCCAATAGATTTTGTTTACCACGACAAGGTTGAGGTACCGCCGGGCCTCGTCCGGCGGATGCTCTGCCAGCGCGTGGGTTTGACTGAACAGGAAGCCAAGGATCTGATCTAAATGCGAATCGTGAACGTCACCTATCACCAAGAAAAAGAGGGCTGGTGGGCCGAGTCGATCGACGCACCGAGCTTTTTCGCCGCCGGTGCCACACGAGACGAGGTTCGCCAGCATGTGCGCGACCACCTACCGCAAGTGGTTGGCGACGTGATCGAGGAATATCGAGACGTCGAAATCGCGGCGACAACTTCGGTGGCAGCTGCAGATGAGTCCAAACTCGCGAGCTTTGTCCTGCCGACTGGGTACTTGGTCATGAGTCCCGCCGGAGGGGTTTACTGATCCATGGAGGCGACGATGCTTCTCTGCGACCACGCGCAGGTGGCCAATGGGAAGCTGTACGTCCTAGGCGGTGGCTGGACGACGGTTGCGACGCCCGATAGTCCAATTCCCGTCGCGCTCGCGGTGGTGCTCATGGTCGACTGGACCGCGACGAACGAAAAACATCAGCTGCTCACCAAGCTCATCGATGACGACGGACAGCCCGTCGAGCTTGGTGGCATACCCATCCAAAATGGAGGGGAGTTTGAAGTGGGGCGCCCCCCAGGCACAAAGGCCGGCAGCGCAATAACCCAGCCCATGGTCTTTAAATTTGAAGGGCTGCCGCTGCCGGCGGGCGGCTACGTCTTTGAGCTAACCGTTGACGACGAGGTACTAGCTCGAACACCGTTTCGGGTTGGCTAACACGGGAGGAATCATGCTCGACAAAAGGATCGTGGTGGGGCAGGTTCCTTTGACCCGCAACGATGCCGCAGGTACAATGACATTCCATCCAATTCCATCGAGGGTTCGGTCGCCAGAGGCTGCCACGGTGGCGGAGCAAGATCCAACTCCTACGGCAGATAACTTCTCCCAAGACCTGGAGGTCAAGCAGAAGCAGTCGGAGCCTTCCTGACCGGATCGAGGATGGGCAGGACACCAGTAGCTGTATTGACGGCGGTTGTAACGCCGTTCTTGCCAGAGCCGTCTAGCGCCAGCGCTCCAGCAAGTCCTCCTCGCCCACCTCGCGCACAACGCGCGCAGGCACGCCCATGACCACTGCGCGGGCGGGAACGTCGTTGGTGACAACCGCGCCAGCTGCCACGAAAGCCTCCTGGCCGATCTCCACACCTGGCGTCAGTACCGCGCCGCCGCCCACCCTGCATGCGCGGCGCAGCGTTGCGCCCCTTATGGGAATGTCTGCGCTGTGGCGGGCCATGGTGTTGTCGTTGGTGGTGACTGCGCCTGGGCCCACGAACACGTCGTCCTCTACCGTCGTAAACGCCGTCAGGTAGACGTTCGTCTGCACACGCACACGCGCGCCCACGAGGACGTCGTTGTCAACCACGCTGCCGCGTCCAATCACCGATCGCTCGCCAATGCAAGCGCGCTCGCGCACAAAGCACTGGTCGCCAAGGATCACCTCCGCGCCAATGCTTGCGCCTGCGAACAGCACAGCGCCTGTACCCACGCTCACGCCTGTGCCCAGCTCCAGCGCGCCTACCTCGCCACGTGCGCCCGAGTGGCGCGCCAGCCGCGGGCGCTTGCCGAGCACAGCGTGGTCCTCGATCGAGCAGCCGTCGCCGATCACAGTGCCGTCGTGCACCACCACGTAGGCGCCAAAGGAGACCCCCTCCCCCACGTGTACGCCATCGCCCAACAGCAGCCCTGGAGCGCCCAGGCGAGCGTCCGCATGCTCGCCGCTCACAGCCATCTCACAGCCTTACTACGTTGGCTGTGCTGGAAGCGCGCGTGATGCCGCGGAGGTCCAGCACCAAGCGCGCGCGCCTGGTGATCAGCTCGTAGTCAACACCAGGATGAGCGGTGACGATCAACGCCAGGTCCGCGTCGGCCACAGCATCCTCAAGCGGCGTGCTAGTGAGCGCAAACTCGGCCAGGCTTGGCACGAATGGGTCGTGGTAGCGAATCTCAGCTCCCAAGTCACTGAGCAGCGAGATGATCTTCAGCGCAGGGGACTCGCGCACGTCGCCCACGCCTGGCTTGTAGCTCACGCCCAAGATCGCTATGCGTGCGCCTTTGACCGACATGCCCCTGTCGTTCAGCGCGCGCTGTGCCTTGGCTACGCAGTGGTAGGGCATCTGCTGGTTGACCTTGCCTGCCAGCTCAATGAACTCGGTTGCCATGTCGAACTCACGCGCACGCCAACTCAAATAAAAAGGATCAACGGGCAGACAGTGACCACCCATCCCTGGTCCTGGCTCGAAGCGCATGAACCCGTATGGCTTGCTTGCGGCCGCATCGACCACCTCCCAGATGTCGATGCCCATGCGATCGGTCAGCATCGCCAGCTCGTTGACCAGAGCGATGTTGACCGAGCGAAAGATGTTCTCCAGGAGCTTCGTCAGCTCCGCTGCCTCTGGGCTGGACACCCGCACCACGTGGTCACATACCAGCGCATACAGCGCTTCTGCGCGCTCCGCGCAAGCGTCTGTCAGGCCGCCCAGCACCTTGGGCGTGTTGCGTAGCGTGAAGTCTGTACGGCCGGGGTCCACGCGCTCGGGCGAGAACGCTAGATGGAAGTCTCTGCCTGCTGCCAGTCCTGACTCCTCCAGCAGCGGCGCCACCCGCTCACGCGTGGTGCCCGGGTAGGTGGTCGACTCGAGCACCACCAGCTGATCTGCCTGCAGCACATCGGCCAGCGCGCGCGTAGCGTCCACCAGCGGGCCCAGATCGGGCTCGCGGTTCGGCGTCAGCGGCGTGGGCACGCATACCAGCACCGCCTGCGCCTTCGCTAGATCCGCATAGCGGGTGGTCGCATGGATGCGCTGCGCTACTGCGCTCAGAACCTCCGACGGCACGTCGCCGATGTAGGACTCCCCAGCGCTGACCGCGTCCACCTTGCGCGAGTCCACGTCCACTGCGATCACCTCGCAGCCCTCCTGCGCGAACGCCACCGCAAGCGGCAAGCCCACGTATCCCAGCCCGATCACGCCGACGGTCCTCACCAAGCCCGCCAGTGTAGGGCCTCACCGGGACGCAGCTACCTCGTCGTGGCGCTGCAGCCTCACAGCGATGCAGCAGTGGCGCCTTGCAGCGAGCGCAGATCCGCCTGCACCATTCTCTCCACCAGCGCATCAAAGCCCACCTGTGGCTCCCAGCCGAGCCGTTCCCGCGCCTTCGTTGGATCGCCCACATTGGGGGTGCTCTCTGCAGCCCTTAACAGCGAGGCCTCCACGCGCAGGTAGCGCTCAGCATCCAGACCCACACACGCAAACGCCTTTGTTGCCAGCTCAGCCACGGTGTGGGGAACACCGCTAGCGAGGATGTAGTCGTCGGCACGCTCCTGCTGGAGCATCAGCCATGCGCCGTACATGATGTCCCCCGCAAACGCCCAGTCGCGCACCGCATCCAGTGAGCCCAGCGACAGCTCCTGCTGTAGCCCCAGGCTGATTGCAGCTGCCGCGCGGGTGATCTTGCGCGTCACAAACTGCTCTGGCCTGCGCTCGGACTCGTGGTTGAAGGTGATGCCCGAGCTGGCATGTAGCCCGTCGTGCTCGCGCACTGCGCCCACCAACTGGTGGGTGGCGAGCTTTGCGATCGCATATGGCGTGGTCGGTCGGCACGGCGTGTCCTCGCGCTGTGGCGCCTCTGGCGCCTCGCCGAACATCCCTCCTGACGCTGCCACAAACACCCTGATCTCCGGATCGATGTCGCGCACCGCCTCAAGGATCGCCGCGCATGAGCCTGGGATCGCCATCATCGTCTCGCCCGGGCGTTCCCACGATGCGGGCACAAACGACGGTGCCGCCAGGTGGTAGAGCTCGCGCGGACGGACCCGGTCGACCGCCGCACGCAGTGTGTCCGGCTGGAGTAGATCGCCGTGCACCAGTGACACTGCTTCGCGTAGATGCTCGCTGGAGCCGAGCGACTCCTCTGCGCTGCCTCTGATCACGCCTGTGACCGCATAGCCCTTCTCCAGCAGCAACTCTGCCAGGAACGATCCATCCTGGCCGGTGATGCCTGTGATCAGGGCGCTTCTGGCACGATCCACACTTAGCAGCTTAGTGCCCCGCAAGCAGCTCCGTGTCAACCCCTGTACAGCTCTGCCAGCGTCCTTGCAACAACGTCGGGGGCGCACAGCGACAGCACTCGCTCGCGACCTCGCTCCCCCGCTGCGCGATCGCCAGCCACACGCGCAATTGCGCCAGCCAGCGCATCCGCATCGCCTGCTGGCACCAGCGCCTGGGCATCGAGCAGCTCTGGTAGCGCCCCCACACGGCTTGCCGCCACCGGCAGGCCCGCAGCCATCGCCTCTGCCACTGCCAGCCCAAACGTCTCCGCCGAGCGCGATGGCGCCAGCGCAATTGCTGCGCCAGCGCGCAGCTGCGCCAGCTGCGCATCATCCACGTGGCCCACAAAGCGGACTGCGCCGTCGCCCGCGCGCCGACCCAGCGCCTCGCGCTCGGGCCCGTCGCCTGCCACCACTAGCGGGACGCCTGCAAGTCGGCAAGCGTCGATCGCCACATCCACACCCTTCTCTGGCGATAGGCGCGCGACCACAAGTGCGTAGGAGCCCGCCGCCGCATCCGTGGCTGCCGCGCCCTCCTTGACTGCGGCGCCCTCCGTGGCCGCGGAACCTGCCACGCGCAGCGGCGGCGCGAGCACATGCACGCGCTCCCAGTCAAGTGGCGCACCAAGGTCTCGTAGCCGCTCGCGCGCGAACACGCTGGGAACGATCACCACGTCCGCTTGCGCCACCAGCTGGCGCTGCCACAGCGCCAGCGACGCACCGTAGGCCAGCGCCTCAGGCATGTTGGCACGACAGTTGAGGCGCACGCCAGGCAAGGTGTTGCGCCCGTGGCAGCGGGTGCACTCGGCGCCTTGGGTGAAGCACACACCGATTGCGCACACCAGGCGGTATTGGTGCAGATGCAGCACCACTCGCGCGCCTGCAGACCGCGCAGCGGCCAGCGCGCGCCATCCCAGTGTGGGCTGCAAATTGTGGGCGTGCACAACGCGCGCGCCACTGGAGCGCACCGCCGCTGCCACCTCCGCTGGCGCCAGCCCACCACGTAGCAACCCCGCCGCTGCGCGCGCGCGCGCCAAGCTGGCTGAGTCACGCGTTAGTAGCTCTGCCGTCTCGCCCAAGTGCTCGCGCACTAGCCACATCAGGTCCTCCACCGCGCGCTCCTCGCCGCCGGTTGTGCGATAGCGGTTGTGCAGGAACAGGACCATCCCGGCGTCAAACCTAGACTCTCTGCCAGTCATGGCCGCTTCCGCATCGATCATCATTCCCACCCGCAACCGCCTGGACTACCTGGAGGTAGCGCTGTCCTCGATCGCGCCCGGCGCTGCGCAGGCGGGCGCTGAGGTGCTCGTGGTAGACGACGCTGGCCCCTCCCAGCAGGCGCGCGAGCTGGCTGAGCGCTTTGGCGCTCGCTACGAGCCTCACCAGCGCCCGCTTGGGCTCAACGTCGCACGCAACAGTGGCGTAGCAAGCTCTGATGGCGAGCTGGTGGTGTTCGTGGACGACGACATCCGCGCGAGCGCCAACTGGCTCCAGGCGCTGCTGCAGGCAGCCCATGAGAACCCACAGGTGGATGTGTTCACCGGGCCGATCACCGCGAGCCTCGAGGGTCGTGCGCCGCGCAGCTGCGGGCGCGAGAATCCGCCCATCACCACGCTCCAGCTCGGCCCCCACAACACCAACGCCCACTACGCGTGGGGCGCCAACATGGCCATTCGCCGCAGCGCGCTCGAACGCGTGGGGCCATTCGATGTCTCACTCGAGCATGGCGGCGACGAGCAGGAGTGGCAGGAACGCCTGCGCGCGCACCAAGCGGACGCACGCGTGCTGTATGTGGCTGGCGCCAGCGTCGAGCATCGTCGCGCGGGCCCTGACGCGCGCCTGCGCTCGCTCTGCCGTGGTGCCTACGCGCGGGGGCTGGCCGCTCGGCGCTTTGACAGACGGCGTGGGAAAGCGCCTTCGCTCGCCAGGGAGCTGCTCACGCTGGCCGGCTGCCTGGGGCATGTCGCGCGTCGCCGTTGCCCAGCCGGCCTGACGATGGTCGCGCATAGCTGGGGACGGCTCCGCCAGGGGCTGCGCGAACGCCGCCTTGCGGTCGCGCTCGACCCTGGCGCCAGTGGACCAGTGGATGACTTCCTGTCTGGCACTAGCGGCACTGTCGGTGGCCTTGACGCTGTACGCCGCGCTGCCAGCGATGAGGCAGTCGACGCGTGGGAGATCCTCAGCGCTAGGCGCTTGCGGCTCGAGCTGGCCGCCCGCCACGCCCCTTCCCTGCGCCGCGTGCTGGTGCTGGGAGTCGAGCGCCCTGAGCGCCGGCAGCTGGCCGCTGCGATCCGCACGGAGCTGCTGCGCTCACGCCACCATGTCGAGCTGCACACCTGCTCGGCTGGGCAGCGTGGCAGGTTTGAGAACCTCAACCTGCTGCTCGCATCGCACCCCGCCGACGAGCACGACTGGTTGCTGGTGATCGACGATGACGTGGAGCTCCCGCGCGGCTTCCTTGACCGCTTCCTATTCCTTTGCGAGCGCTTCTCGCTAGCGCTCGCCCAGCCCGCCCATCGCTTGGACTCGCATGCTGCTTGGCCAGTCACGCGACGCCAGCCAGGTAGCGTGGTGCGTGAGACCTGCTTCGTGGAGATCGGCCCGGTGACAGCGTTTGCCAAGCAGACCTTTCCCGTGCTGCTGCCGTTCCCGGAGCTGCGCATGGGTTGGGGTCTGGACGTGCATTGGGCGGCGCTTGCGCGTCAGCATGGGTGGCGCTGCGGCATCCTCGACGCTGTCTCGATCCGCCACCGTGCAGCGCCAGCAGCTGCCAGCTACGCGCGCGAGGACGCTGTCGCGGAGGCGCGCTTGTTTCTCGCCGAGCGTCCGTATCTCAGCGCGCGCGAGGCTGACCGAACTCTCACAACCCACCGCAGCTGGTGAACGGTTCCACTCATACGGCGCCACGGGTAGCGGTGGTGGCCGAGTTCTATCCGAGCCACCGCGATCCTGTGCTGGGAGTGTGGGCTCACCGCCAGGCGCTGGCCGCCCGCGACGCCGGCGCTGAGGTGCGTGTGCTGGTCCTGCACCGTCTGGTGCCGCCGCGCTCCGCGCTTGCAGCTGGCCCGCGCGGCGCGTCGCGTGCGATGGGCGAGCTCCTGCGCGAGCCGCGCGGACAGACGCGCGACGGGCTGCAAGTCACCTATGTGCCCTATGTCTCGCCCCCGCGTGACCGCTCGTATGCGGCGTGGGGCGCGTGGGCGGCAGCCCCGCTTGGACTGGCGCTGCGCCGGCTGGCACGTTCCTTCCCGTTCGACCTCCTGCATGCCCACAACGCGGTGCCCGCGGGCGACGCTGTCCGCCGGGCGGGCATTGCCCGCCCCCTGATCATCTCCGTACACGGCGGTGACGTGCTCTACACCGCCGTACGCGATCAGGCCGGCGCTGATGCTGTGAGGCATGGCTTGGGCGCTGCCAAGCTGGTGCTCGCGAACAGCCACGGCATCGCCGAGCTCGCGCATGCGCATGGCGCCGGCGCTACGCGCGTGGTGCATCTGGGCACTGAGCTGCCGCTCGCCCAGCGCGCTACACGCCATGACGGTCCGTCGCTGGTCACTGTCGCGCATCTGGTGGCCCGCAAGCGCCATGCAGATGTGCTGCGCGCGCTGGCAGTGCTCGGGCCACGTCATCCCACGCTGCGCTATGTGGTGATCGGTGACGGTCCCGAGCGAATCGCCCTTGAAGGTCTGGCCACCCGCCTGGGTGTGGCCGAGCGTGTCGACTTCCGCGGGCAGCTATCGCCTGCGCAGGCAATCGAGCAGGCGCGCCGCTGCACGCTGTTTGTGATGCCTTCAACCGAGGAGGCGTTTGGCGTGGCCTATGTCGAGGCGATGGCCGCTGGGGTTCCTGCGATTGGCTGTCGCGGTGAGCCTGGGCCCGAGGAGATCGCCGCAGCTGGCGATGGCTTCCTGCTGGTCCCACCAGGAGATATTGAGCGGCTGACCCAGCGCATCGATGAGCTGCTCTCTGATCCGCACCGGCTACGCGAGGCCGGCCAGCGTGCGCGCGCGACCGTCGCTGCCAACTTCACCTGGGAGCGCTGCGGCGAGCAGACGCTCAGCGCCTACCAGCAAGTGCTCGCTTGAAGCCAGTCCTGTTCGTCACTGGGCACGCTCCTGCCTACCGTGTGGGGGCGTTCGCGCGCTTGCATGAGCGCGAGCAGATCGAGCTGGCGCTGTTTGGCGGCGCCGCCAAGCACGGCGGTGCGGACTTCGCCGGCGAGCTGCCCTTCCCGCACCGCCATGTGCGCCCGCGCGAGCTGTTCGCGCTAGCAGCCAGCGGTCGCTACCGCGCGGTCGTGTGCCCCACCGGCGGGCGCCTTGCGCCGCTGGCCACCTGGGCGGGCGCGCGTCGTGGCAGCGTGCCGCTGATCCTGTGGGCGTCGCTGTGGGCGCATCCCCGCAGTGCAGCGCACGCGCTCAGCTATCTGCCGCTGCTGGCGTTGTATCGCTCGGCCGATGCTGTGGTCACCTATGGCCCGCACGTCAGCGCCTATGTCAGCGCGCGTGGCGCACACAACGTGCATGTTGCCCCCCAATCGGTCGACAACGAGTTCTGGGCCTCGCCACAGGTCTCGCCCCCCACCAACCCGCGCTGGCCTGCAGACGCCCGCACCCGTTTCCTGTTCGTTGGCCGCGCAGCAGCTGAGAAGGGTGTGGCCGTGCTGCTGGGCGCCTGGCGCACCGCTGCGTTGGAGCCCGCCACCGCCGCACTCGTTCTCGCTGGCGTCGACCCCAGCTCTGAGCTTCTGCGCGGATTGCACCAAGGCGAGCGCTCGGCGTGCCTCTGCTTGGGTCAGCTTGCACCGGCCCAGCTGCGCGACGCGTATGCCGCCTGCGACGTGCTGGTGGTGCCGTCCGTCCGTACCCGCACTTTTCGCGAGCCCTGGGGGTTGGTTGTCAATGAGGCCATGAACCAAGGGCTAGCGATCATCGCCACAGACGCCGTCGGAGCCGCCGCTGGCGGGCTGGTTCGCGACGGCAACAACGGCCTGATCGTGCCAGCCGGCGACAGTGGCGCGCTTGCTGAGGCAATCCGCGCTCTCGCTGGCAACCCACAGCTGCGAAGTCAGATGGGCAGCGCTGGCGCAGCGGACGTACTGGCCTTTGACCACGACGCGTGGGCGCAGGGGTTCTCGGCTGCGCTGTCCAGCCTCAGCGTCTCCCGCACGCATTGGTAGCGTTGAACGGTCAGCCCATGAGAATCGTCCGTCTCCAGAGCCGACCGCTGCTGACCGCGCTCACCACGCTCGTATTCGTCCTACTGCTGGCGATCTCGCCAGCCGCACAGGCAAACATCGGCGAAACGATCATCCTGCGATGCACCAATGGCAAGTCGCTGAGCGGGTTCAGCCAACACGCATACAACGAGGCGTTGAAAGAACTGAACGCTGACACCGAAGAGTACAGCGGCTGCTCCTCGCTGATTCGCGAAGCCGAGCGCGCTGCCGCAGCGGGCGGACGCGGCAGCAGTAGTGGCGGACAGAGCACAGCTGGTCCTGTGGCCGTAACCGCCACGCCGTCTGAGCGCCAGGCGATCACACACGCCCTGCATCGCGGTCCCCACGCAGTCAAGCTGGCTGGCGGCGCGATCAACCCTGGGGTTGTGCGGGTCAACGTTGCTTCTGCGCTCAGCTCGCTGCCCACGCCGCTGTTAGCAACGCTTGCGTTCCTCCTGGCCTGCCTGCTGCTGGTTGCAGGCGGCGCACTGCGAAACCGTGTCCGTGCCAGGCGCTCAGACTGAGCCGCCGCCCGTGCTGGGCGTGCATCCACCAGCGGCTGCGCCCCTACACGCAAGGCGGCGGCAAGCACGAGCGCCGATCGCGCCGCTGCTGAGCGCTGGGCAAGGGTTGTGGTGGATCACGCTGGTGATTGCAGCGATCTTCTGCTTCATCACCTTCCACGCCAAGGGCGGGCTGAACCTCGAATCGATGACCAGCACCGAGATGGCGCTGACGCTCGGGGCGGGCGTGGTGGTGGCAGCCTCAGTGCTGCTCGCCCCAGCTGGCGCGCGTGCGTATGGGCTTTGGTCGGTTGGGTTGCTACTCGCGTTTACCGCTGTAACGGCCGTGTCGATCGTGTGGTCGGTGCAGCCTGACCACAGCTGGCAAGACTCAGGGCGGATGCTCGCCTATAGCGGCGTGTTCGGCGCTGGCGTAGCACTCGTACGTGTGCTGCCCAAGCGCTGGCCCGCGATCCTCGGCGGGCTGGCGCTGTCGGCGGTGATCGTCTGCGGCTATGCGCTGCTCACCAAGGTCTTCCCCGCCAGCTTGGATCCGTCAGACACATTTGCGCGCCTCAACGAACCGTATGGCTACTGGAACGCGGTCGGCTTGAGCGCAGCCATGGGCGCCATCTGCTGCCTGTGGCTCGGAGCACGCCGCACCGGCCATGCGCTGCTGCGCGCGCTCGCCTACCCCGCCATGGGCCTGGTGCTGCTGACGCTCGTGCTCGCCTACTCGCGCGGCGCGCTGGTGGCGCTGGCAGTGGGCCTGATCTTGTGGTTCTGCGTGGTGCCCCTGCGCCTGCGCAGCGCCGCGCTGCTGATCGTTGGAGCGCTCGGCGCAGGCGCTGTGGGAGCGTGGGATTTCTCCAGGCATGCGCTCAGCGCTGAAGGCGTGCCGCTGGCCGAAAGGACCGCTGCAGGGCACCAGCTGGGCGCGCTGGTGGTGGCGATGCTTGTGGCGCTCGCCATCGTTGGGATCGCTATCGGCTTCCTCACCGGCCGCAAAGCGCCTTCGCTAATGGCGCGCCGTCGCGCTGGAGCGGCGCTGCTGGCTGCGCTCGTGCTGGCGCTGATCTGCTTCGTAGGGGCGCTGACCGTCAGCCAGCGGGGGCTTACCGGAACCATCTCGCACGCGTTCAACGCGCTGACCGATCCAAACGCAAAACCGCCAGGCAACACTCCAGGCCGCTTGACTGCAGTGGCAAGCGAGCGAGCGCGCTACTGGAAGGAGGCGTTGCAGGTATTCGACGCCCAGCCCGTGGTTGGAGCAGGCGCCGAAGGGTATGCAACAGCGCACCTGCGCTACGAAACGCAGACGCTCGAAGTCAGGCATGCCCATAGCTTTGTCCTGCAAACGCTCGCCGATCTCGGCTTGATCGGGCTGCTAGTGGCACTGGCGCTGCTGCTGACATGGATGGCAGCAGCAGGACGCGCAACGCATCCTTTCAACCGCCGCTGGACCAGCTGGCGTGCTTGGCTGCAGATCCGCGCTGGAGGTGAGCGGCCCGGCTGGAAGCGCCTGAGCGAGCGCGAGCTCAAGCGCTACCCCCCTGAGCGCATTGGCATGCTGAGCATGCTCTGCCTTGTGGTCGTGTTCGGCGCACACTCGCTGATCGACTGGACCTGGTACGTGCCCGGCGACGCCTGTGTGGCACTGCTGTGCGCTGGCTGGCTCGCCGGCCGCGGGCCGCTGCACGCCAGTCCCGCCGCTGCCAGCCCCGCTGCTTTCAATCGAGGCGCTGGTGGTCCCGCCGCACGGCCAGGCCACGCGACGCGGCCAAGCACCACGCGCATGCTTGTCGCTGGCGCTGCGATCGTCGCAGCGCTGCTGGCTGGGTGGTCGCAATGGCAGCCGCAGCGCTCCGAAGAAGCGCGCCAGGACGCAGAGGCACGGCTGGAAGCCAAGGATCAGCCTGCAGCCATCGCTGCTGCCAACAGCGCCGTGTCGCGCGACCCGCTGTCGGTGGAAGCGCTGTTCACGCTCGCCAGCATCCAGCAGGTCTCTGGGCGCCCTGCACTGTCGCGAGCGACGCTCGAGCGAGCTGTGCGCCTGCAGCCATCAAACCCGCAGACGTGGCTGGTACTTGGGCGCTATGACCTCACCAGCGGCAACCCCCAGGCAGCGGTCAAGGAGTTGGAGGCAGCGATCTTCCTCAATCCCGAGTCGATCGCTCCCGAAGCGCTCGCCAACGGCCAGCGCGAAGCGATCGAAACCCAAAACGACTACATCCAGGCACTGCAGGCAGCGGCACAGCAGGAAGCGGCGACCCGCAGGGAGGCGCAAACGCGGCACGCCGCCGTGCTCAGAAGCGCGCGCGAATCGCATGCGCGAGCAGCAGCCGGCGCGCGCCGGGCAGCCCGCCGGCGCTCCGCACATTGATCCGCTCGAAGCCAAACTCACCGAGCAGTTGGGTGAGCGTTGCTCGGCTGTAGAAGCGCAGGTGATCGCCAAGCGGGTCGAAATGACGTGCGAACGCGCGTCCCGAGAGCGCCAGCCCGGTAAGCGCCAGCGGCCCATGGGCGGGCGTGCTCGCCAGCAAGCTGCCTCCTGAGCGCAGCACGCGGCGGACCTCTGACAGCCATGCTGCGGTGTCGGACACGTGCTCGATCACCTCCCCCGCCCAGACAGCGTCGAAGCTCGCGTCCTGGAGCTCCCACGGTCCCGCTGCGGTAACGCGTGCGAGCTCGAGCTGGGGATGGTGCTCGCGTGCGCGGCGCAGCGGCTCCTCGGCCACATCTATCCCCACCACACGCGCGCCCGCCGCTGCCAGCTCTGTCGCGAAGCGCCCCTCGCCACAGCCAACATCGAGCACCCGCTCACCGGCCTTTACACGATCCAGCAGGAAGCGCCTGCGCACAGCGAAGTTGGATGGCTCGAGCCCTTCCGGCAGCGCTTGCCAGAGGTCTTCGTAGTACTCGCTAGCGGGCATTGCTGTGCAGTATGGCTTTCATCTCTACGCAACCTTCAGCAAAGCGATTAGTGTTCGCAGCATGCACGTCCGGCGGATCACAGCGAACGCGGACGACACGCAGTGAGGGTTGCGTTCGACAGCCGTCCAGCCTCTGATCCGCACGGCGTAGGACGCTACTCCCGCTGTCTGCTTACAGCCCTACGCGACACTGTCGCAGCTAGCGATGAGATCGTGGAGTCGCATCGCCCGTCAGCACTGGCCCGTTCGCGCAGCGCTGACATCTTCCACTCGCCATGGATGGATGGCGCGATGCTGCACAGCCCCTGTCCGATGATCGTCACAGTCCACGATCTCTCTGTGCTCAAGCGCCGCAGCGAGCACCTCCGCGGCGGTTTGCGCCTGCGCCTGCGCCACCTCGCAGTGCAGCGCGCTGTGGACGTGATCGTTCCAACCGAGGCGGTTGCGCGCGACGCAGTGACCCACCTGCGGCTGGAGCGCGAGCGCATGACTGTTATCCCCGAGGCAGCCGACGCAACGATGTACCCGCGCCCAGCGCAGGAGGTAGCTGCGGTCAGGGAACAGCTCGGCCTGCCAGAGCGCTTTCTCGTGTGGGTCGGCGGGCTGCGCCATCCGGACCCCAGCAAGCACATCGCCAAGCTCGCTGGTGCACCTCGTGAGCTGCCGCTCGTGCTGGTGGGCTCCACGCAGCCATGGGCGCATGAGCTACCGGGTGTGATCCTCACGGGCCAGGTGTCAGACGAGCAGCTGGCAGCCATCTACAGCGGCGCACACGCACTGGTGCTGTCCTCCAACGACGAGGGCTTCGGCCTCCCTGCTGTCGAGGCGTTGGCCTGCGGCACGCCTGTTGCAGCATGCGAGTCACCCGCTCTACGCGAGGTTCTGGGCGAGCGCGCCACGTTCGTGGCGCCTGGGGACATGCGCGGCCTAATCGAGGTGGCTCAGTCGGCTCGTCGTCCGGCGCCTGCGCCACCCCGGTGGAGCTGGCAGGACGCAGCGCGCGCCACCTGGGGCGTGTATACGCGGGCGGCCGCCGCCACTGAGCAGCCGCGCATGGCCGGCCGGATGCTGCGCCACCGCGCCGCCGGAGCTGGCAGCGCGACGCGCATCGAAGGGCTCGAGCCTCAGTAGGCGCCCCGCCGTGAGAACACGGCGGGGATCGTCTTCAGCAGGATCGTCAGATCGAGCGCCAGCGACCAGCTCTCGAGGTAGATGAAGTCCAGATGCACGAGCTCGTCGAAGTCGAGCTCCGAGCGGCCCGATACCTGCCACAGCCCGGTGATCCCAGGCAGCACCAGGTAGCGCTTGCGATGCCAGTCTTCGAGCATCGCGTAGTCGCGTTCCGGCAGCGGGCGGGGACCGACCAGCGACATCTCTCCGCGCAGCACATTCACCAGTTGCGGCAGCTCATCCAGGGAGAAGCGCCGCAGTAGCCGCCCAACGGGGGTCAGGCGTGGATCCTCGCGGATCTTGAACAGCGCACCTGAGGCCTCGTTGAGGTCTTCCAGCTCGGCCTGGCTCTCCTCGGCGTTGGTCTGCATCGTGCGGAACTTCAAGCATGCGAACGGTCGCAGGCCGATCCCGTGGCGCATCGAGCGGAACAGGATTGGCCCGCGCGAGCTCAACCTCACAGCGAGCGAGATCACCAGCAGCAGCGGGCTCAGCAGCGCCAGCAGTAGCGTCGCGCCGATGATGTCAAACGTGCGCTTCAGCGCGAAATCCACGCCCTCGAAGACCGGCGGGCCGAGCTCGAACAGCGGCACTGACTGTCCTGGGACGAACTGCGCACGGTGGATCAGAATCTCCATCGTCGAGGGCGCCAACCGCACGCGCACCCCGCGCCGGTGGCACTGGTCGACGAGCTCCACCGCGTCGTCCTGCGGGAAGTCGGGGTCAGCGATGATCACCTCATCGATCCGCGCGTGATTCAGCACGTCCTCCAGATCCGCCAGCGAGCCCAACGGCTCCACGCCGATGCCTGGCAGCGTTGTCGGCGCGAGGAAGCCGACCACCTGGATCGGATAGTGCTGTGAGTCACCCAGCGCTTTGGCAACGTCGCCAATGTGCTTTCCCCGACCCACCAGCACCGCGCGGCGCTGGTAGCCAGCGGCCCGCAACAGCACGCCAGTGAGCCACTCATAGACAGTGCGCGCTGAGGCTATATAGAGGATCGCGAACGCCAGCGAGCTCCAGAAGATGTAGTAGCTGGAGAAGCGTTCGCCGTTGGCCAGCGCAAAGATCACAGCAACGAAAGCGACCTGGAACAGCGACCCCACGATCCGTGAGAGTCCTGGCCGCAGCGCGCGCTCAGCGTACAGCCCCGAGCGCGCGAACAGCAGCGCTGTCAGCAGATACGCAAACGGTAGGAAGTGTTTGGCCGTTTCCACAGCGTTGCTCGTGTTCACCGGCCCGTGCGCCGCTTCCTTGAGCACGAGCGCAGTGAACACCGCTAGCGCAACGCCAGCGAAGTCAAGCGCAAGCAGCGACGCGACCCTTGATGCGCGTCTTCCTGTGGACATGCGCAGCAGGAACGACAGCGCCGGCGGGCGCTTGCGGCGGATGTCTTGCTCGGAGCGCTCCACTCGATTGGCCGCTCCAGTGAGCATCGGCCTACCCGCAGATGGGTGCGCAGACAGCGATGACGCGGCCGCCGCGCGAGCGCGCGGAGGTGGAGCTGACGGAGTGGACGTTCCCGACGGGCGTGGTCCCATCTCGCTACTCACAACACCGCACACTCGCACATGGAGCGGTTGTGCAGCCGGATACCGACGCCACGCAACCGGTGTTGCACCTCAGTTGCAGCGGCGCGCGTCAGTTGACGCCGCCGCCGATCAGCAGCTCGACGCCCGATTTCTCAATCGTGCGCTGCAAGCCGTCACGCAGCGAGACCTTTGGCGACCACCCCAGCAGCTCGCGCGCCAGCGCAATGTCCGGCTTGCGCTGCTTGGGATCATCGACCGGCAGCGCCTCGTACACGATCTCCGAGCTCGACCCAGTCAGCTCCTTGACCGTCTCCGCTAGCTCCAGCAGCGTGAACTCGTCGGGGTTGCCAACGTTCACCGGGCTGTGGTGACCTGACTCAGCCAACGCGATGATTCCGTCGATCAGATCGCTGACGTAGCAGAACGAGCGCGTCTGGCCGCCGTCTCCAAACACCGTGATCGGTCGGTTCGCCAGCGCCTGGCGCAGGAACGTTGGGATCGCGCGACCGTCATGCGGACGCATTCTGGAGCCGTACGTGTTGAAGATCCGCACGATCGCCGTGTCCACTCCCTGCTGGCGGTGGTAGGCCATCGTCAGCGCCTCCGCATAGCGCTTGGCCTCGTCGTACACGCCGCGGGGACCGATCGGGTTGACGTGGCCCCAGTAGCTCTCCGACTGCGGATGCTCCAGCGGGTCGCCGTACACCTCGCTCGTGGACGCAATCAGGAAGCGCGCACGCTTGGCCTTGGCCAGCCCAAGCGTGTGGTGGGTGCCGTAGGAGCCCACCTTGAGCGTGTGCAGCGGCAGGCGCAGGTAGTCGATCGGCGAGGCAGGCGAGGCGAGGTGGTAGACGAAGTCGACGGGCTCCTCGATGAAGTACGGCTCGATGATGTCAACGCCGACATGCATGAACCGCTCGGGGTCGCGAATGTGCTCGATGTTGGCCAGCGATCCGGTCTCGAAGTTATCCACGCAGATCACGCGGTTGCCACGAGCGAGCAGCTCGTCGCACAGGTGCGATCCAAGGAAGCCGGCGCCGCCGGTGATCACGCAGGTGCTCATCACAGTGAAGCTTAGTGATTCGCGCGTCTATGCTTCTCGAATGGCCGCAACAGAGGAGGATCTGACAGTCGCGCCGATTGTGGGTCCCGACGATCCGCGCCGTTTCACCGACTCGGGCATCGAGATCTCCGAGCTCTACACCGAGGCTGATCTCCCGCGGAACCTCGACCTTGGCGAGCCCGGCGAGTTCCCTTATACGCGTGGCGTACATCGCGAGATGTACCGCAAGCAAACATGGACGATGCGCCAGTACGCGGGCTACGCCTCCGCCAAGGAGTCCAACGAGCGCTATCGCTATCTCATCTCCAAGGGCTCAACGGGGCTCTCGATGGCCTTCGACCTGCCCACCCAGCTCGGCTTGGACTCCGATAACCCCCGCTGCCTCGGTGAGGTCGGGCGCACCGGCGTGGCGATCGACACGATCGATGACATGCGCACCGCCTTCGACGCGATCCCGCTCGATCAGGTTTCAACCTCGATGACCATCAACGCCCCCGCCGCATGCCTGCTGCTGCTTTACGAGCTGGTGGGCGAGGAGCAGGGCGTGCCCAGCGAGAAGCTGCGCGGCACCACGCAGAACGACGTGCTCAAGGAGTACATCGCGCGCGGCAACTACATCTACCCGCCTGAGCCCACCATGCGCCTGACCACCGACCTGTTCCAGTACTGCCATCAGCGCGTGCCCAGGTGGAACACCATCTCGATCTCTGGCTATCACTTCCGCGAGAAGGGCTGCTCGGCCGTGCAGGAGGTCGCGTTCACGTTGTCCTCCGGCATTGCCTACGTGCAGGCCGCCATCGACGCCGGCCTGTCAGTCGATGAGTTCGCGCCACGTCTGGCGTTCTTCTTCAACGGCCACAACAACGTCTTCCAGGAGGTCGCCAAGTTCCGTGCTGCCCGACGCATGTGGGCGCACATCATGCGCGAGCGCTTCGGCGCCACCAACCCAAAGGCCACAATGCTGCGCTTCCACACGCAGACCGGCGGCGTCACCCTCACCGCGCAGCAGCCGGAGAACAACATCGTGCGCGTCGCCCTGCAGGGCTTTGCAGCGGTCTGTGGCGGCACCCAGTCGCTGCACACCAACGGCTTTGACGAGGCGCTCGCGCTGCCAACCGAGCGCGCGGCCAAAATCGCGCTGCGCACGCAACAGATCCTGGCGGAGGAGTCCGGTGCGACCGACACCGTGGACCCGTTCGCAGGCTCCTATTTCGTGGAGTCGTTGACCGACGAGATCGAAGCACGCGCGAACGAGCTGATCGCAAAGGTCGACGCGCTCGGCGGCTCCGTCCACGCGATCGAGTTCATCACCGGCGAGATCGACGAGTCCGCCTGGGGCTACCAGGAGCGCTACCGCATCGGTCAGGACATCGTCATCGGCGTCAACGCCTACCAGGAAGATGCCGCCGAGGTCCCCGACCTGCTGCGCGTAGACCCCGAGTCCGAGCGCGAACAGCTCTCGCGCCTTGCCAACTTCAAGGCCAATCGCGACCAAGCGCTCGTAGCCCAGCGCCTGGAGGAGCTGCGCGATGTGGCCAGGGGCAGCGCGAACCTGCTCCCAGCTATCCGCCAGGCGCTGAAGGACCGCTGCTCGCTTGGCGAGGTGTGCGGCGCAATGCAGGACGTGTTCGGCAAGTACGCGCCCACGTTCTGAGCGCCATAGCAATACGCGGTTGGCACGCGCAAGAACACTCTCGTCGCGGCGACGGGTGTATCGCAGGGGCTATACACCGCGGCCCGAACAGAACACACACTTCACGAACGCTGTATCGCAGGGCTATACACCGCGGCCCGAACAGAACACACACTTCACGAACGCTGTATCGCAGGGGCTATACACCGCGGCCCGAACAGAACACACTTCACGAACGCTGTATCGCAGGGGCTATACACCGCGGCGCAAACAGAACACACTTCACGAACGCTGTATCGCAATGGCTATACACCGCTCGTCGAGGGGAATGTAGTGCGCGGCGGCCAGATCGCCGCATAGCGATGGCTATACCGCGTGTGGCGTTCAACAGAAAGACATTCGCCCGGTGAGCGATTAGGGTGCAGGGCATGCTCATCAACCTGGCCGCATCCATATATGAAGTCGTTCTCGCGATTCACATCATGGCTGTGGTGGTGGCGTTCGGCGTGACGTTCGCCTACCCGATCATGTTCGCTGTGGGTGCACGCAACGAGCCACGCAGCCTGCCGCTGCTGCACCGCATTGAGTACACGATCGAGCGCTACCTGATCAACCCTGGCCTGCTGCTGGTGATCATCGCCGGCATCTACCTTGCAAGTAAGGGGCATTACTGGAGCGACTTCTTTGTGCAGTGGGGCCTGGGCGCAGCGATCGTGATCGGCGCTTCGATTGGAGCGGTGATGCTCCCGACAGCCAAACGCGCCGAGCAGATAGCGATGCGGGACATCGCTGCAAGCGGCGAGGGCGAGGTTGAGCTCAGCGAGGAGTACAGCGCGCTCGTTCGCCGCCTGTCGAGCGTGGGCGGGCTGCTCAGCCTGCTGGTGCTGGTGACGATCCTGTTCATGGCACTGCACGTCGGCGCCTGATGCAATCACCACAAGCGACTCGCGCACAGCCAACATGACTGTCGCCGAGCGCCTGGTGAGCCTCCACTTCACTGCGCAGCAAGACGCAGCGAGCGACCTCGAAGTGGTCGAGATGACCCAGCTCGATCCATTCTTGCGCGGCGTGCTGTTCACTGACGGAACGGTGAGCCGCGCGCTGGAAGCGCACACGCTCTGCCACGTCGCGGTTGAGGCGGTCGAGCAAGCACCTGGCCCAGTGCCCGCTCGCGTTGCCCGCCAGCTCGAGCTCGAGCCGGCCGATGAGTGCCTGCGCAGACGTGTGGTGATGAAGATCGCGGGAGCGCAGCCATCGGTATGGGCGGAGTCCTACCTGGCGCTGCACAGAATGCCGCAGGAGTTCATCGCCCAGCTCAACGGCAACCCGCAGGGCATCGGAGGATCACTGCAGCAGCTCAAGCTGGAGAGCAGACGGGAGCTACTCTGGTTTGGCGTCGGCCCGCCACCTGCGTGGGCACAGCACGCTGACGCGCCAGCAACAGCCCTCACCCGCTGCTACCGCGTGCTCACGCAGGGCCTGCCAGCGCTGCTGATATGTGAGTCCTTCGCTGTGGAGCTTCGCTCCGGGCTTTACCATCTAATGGGCACCAGCGCATCGCCGCCAGCTTGAGATGACACCTACCGATCGCCGCAACGCCAGCCTCGTAGTGGAGCGCGGGATCGAGATCGCAGGAGGCGAGAAGACCGCCTATGTGACACAGCACGAGTCACTCACCTACGAACAGCTGCGCAGGCAGGTAAATCGCATGGGGCACCTGCTTCGCAGTGTGGGGCTGGGACGCGAACAGCGAGTGCTGCTCGCGCTCGACGACACCACCGTCTTTCCGATTGCCTTCTTGGCAGCGCTTCGCATCGGCGCGGTTCCCATTCCGCTCAGCGTGCGTGAGAGCGCTGAGCACTTCCGTCACTTTCTCGAGGACTCCTACGCCGAGATCGTGGTTTGCGACGCCGACATGCTCGCCACGTTGCAGCCCGCGCTGTCCGGCCATGACGTGCGCTTCCTGACCCGTGGCGCGCAGGAGGGAGCGATCGAGCTCGACAGCGCGCTGGCAGCACAGGAGGATGAGCTGGACGCTGTGGCCACCCACGCGGACGACATGGCCTTTTGGCTGTACACGTCGGGCTCGACCGGCAAGCCCAAGGGCGTCGTCCATCGCCACCAGGACATGGAGGTGACGTGCGAGAGCTTTGGCCGCCATGTGCTGGCGCTCAGTGCGCAGGACCGCACCTTCTCCACCACCAAGCTCTACCACTCCTATGGCCTGGGCAACAGCCTCTCCTATCCGCTGCACTCCGGCGCCACAGCGATTCTGCTCGACGGCACGCCAACACCCGAGCGGCTGTTGGCAACACTGCGTGAGCTGCGCCCGAGCGTGTACTTCTCGGTGCCAGCGCTGTACCGACAGCTCGCTGCCGACCGCGCAGCCGACGGAGCGTTTGACTCGGTTCGACTGTGCATCTCTGCAGCTGAGCCGCTGCCGGCAGCGATCTTCGAGCAGTGGCAGCAGCGCTTTGGGCTGGAGATTGTGGATGGGATTGGCTCGACGGAGATGTTCACCGCGTACTGCTCGAATGTGCCCGGCGAAGTTGTTCCCGGAACGACCGGGCGTCCCGTACCCGGCTATGAGATACGGCTGACCGACGAGGCGGGCGAGGTGCTTGAGGGCGCGACTGCTGAGGGCACGATGGAGGTCCGCGGCGGCTCGCGCGCGGCCTACTACTGGCATCGCCACGAGCAGACCATGCGCAGCATGCGCGGCGAGTGGCTCGTCACGGGGGACCGCTTCAGGCGGCGCGAGGACGGAGCCTACGTATACGTGGGCCGTGCCGATGACATGCTCAAGGTCGGTGGGCTGTGGGTATCGCCGCTGGATATAGAGCGGGTGCTGCTCGAGCATCCTGGCGTCGAGCAGGTCGGCGTGGTCGGCGTGACAGTCAACGACTACAACCGCATTGCAGCCGCGGTCAAGGCCGCCCCTGGGGTGGGCGCTGACGCACAGCTCGAAGATGCTCTGCGCCAGTGGTGCAGAGAGCGCATGCGTGAGTATGAATATCCGCATGTGATCCGCTTCGTTGAGGAGCTACCACAGACACTGACGGGCAAGCCGCGGCGCTTCATGCTCCGAGAGCTGATCGAGCGGGAGCTGACACAGTCGCGCGACCCAAGCCTGCTGCGGGACTCCGAGTCGACGGTGAGCGCCGCCGCCACGCCGGGCTCGCTGGCACGTACGTTGGAGGGCTTGGCGGAGGCAGATCGCGGCGCAGCGGTACTGGAGCTGGTGTTGGCGCAGATCGCAGCCGTTCTCGGAGAGGCCTCGGTCGAGACAGCGCATTCCCACCGTGCGTTTGAGGAGCTCGGCTTTGATTCGCTGACTGGTGTGGAGCTGCGCAACCGCTTGGAGGGCGTGCTCAGCATGACGCTGCCCTCCACCCTGATCTTCGATCACCCCACGCCAAAGGCGGTGGCACAGCTTGTGCGCTCACAGGCTGAAGGGGTCGAGCCTGATAGCTATGCGCCCAACGGTGGCGCCAACGGCGACGCGGACACAGCCTTTTTGCTGGGTGCGGTTGAGTCTGTCGCCCGCGCGCCCACGCCACCGCGGATGCCCGCTGCACCGCTGCGCGTTCGACTGAAGACCTCACCGTGGCTGCGCAGCGTGTTGCCAGCACAGCTGGCGGTGAGCAGGGTTGAACGCCGAGCACAGGCAAGGTGGGAGCTCAGCGCGGAGGATCGTGAGAGCGCGCGTGAGGTGATGGAGACGATCGTCGCCGGCACCTCACGAGCCGGCGAGCTGGACGAGCTCGCACGCCAGTATGTGATCGAGGAGGCTGTCAGCAGAGTGCTGTTCTGGGCGCAGCCGTGGTCGGCGAAGGTCGATACATCGTCAGCTCAGCGTCTGGAAGCGGCGATGTCGGGGAAGCGAGGAGTGCTGCTCAGCGCCTGCCACATCGGGAGCTTCTATCGCTTGCAGTGCGCCCCCCCGTTCAAGCGCCGTGTCACCTACATAGCTCCCGGGCCGTGGTTCTTCCAGGTGCCCAGCGCGGACTACTGGGGGCGTCGTCTTGCGCGCTGGCGCAAAGGCATGAAGAGCCGTCCTGTGCCCGCCAAAGGGTCGTTTCGGATCATCCAGGCCCTGCTGGAGCGGGGCGAGTCCGTGTTCCTGTTCTTCGACATGCCCGGCCCGCGCCACACGCGCTTCCTGGGCAAGCCCGCCGAGATGGCCGAAGGCAGCGCACAGCTGGCGCTCCGGGCCGATGCGCTCGTGCTGCCAGTGCGCGCACGACGCGCTGGCCATCGCGTGTGGGTCGATGCGGCCGCGCCGCTAGATCCGCGCGAGTTCGCTGACGCCGACCAGCTCCATGACGCGCTGGCCGCTGTTCACGAGCGCTGGATCCTTGAGAATCCAGCCGCAATGGAGGATCCCCGCAGCTTCGGCTGGCAGCATGGAGCCACACCGCAGGCCTGGGTTCAGCCGTAGGCGTTGGTTCAGCTGTAGCGCCTCAGAAGTCGGGCGCTGCAGGTAGGCCCACGTAGTTCTCGGCGAGGCTGCGCGCTGCTGATTGCGAGCGCGCGAGATAGTCCAGCCGCGCGAGCTGCAGCCGCCGCTGGTAGGCCCCGCCACCGAGCTTGTGCAGCAGTTGGGTCATGTAGTTGGAGAAGTCCTGCGCTTGCCACACCCGGCGCAGTGCTGTCTGTGAGTAGGCATCGAGGGCGAGCGTGGAGCCTGTGGCGTACCAGTGGGCAATGGCTGGAGCCAGTAGGCGCACGTCGTTGAGCGCGAGGTTCAGGCCCTTGGCTCCGGTTGGCGGGACGATGTGGGCGGCGTCACCGAGCAGAAACAGCTTGCCGTGCTGCAGCGGCTCGCACACGAAGCTGCGCATTGGCGTGATGCCCTTCTCGATGATCGGCCCTTCGTTCACGCGCCAGCCCTCGCTTGCCAGGCGGAGCTGCAGCTCCGCCCAGATCCGCTCGTCAGACCAGTCCTCGATGCGCTCCTTGCTGTCCACTTGCAGATACAGCCTGCTGATGTGCGGCGAGCGCATCGAGTAGAGCGCGAAGCCGCGCTCGTGCGACGCGTAGATCAGCTCGTCTGTGGCAGGCGCGGCCTGCGCGAGGATTCCCAGCCAGCTGAATGGATAGACAAACTCGTGCTCGCTGCGTACCCCCACAGGGATTGCAGCGCGACATACGCCATGGAAGCCGTCACAGCCGGCGATTAGGTCGCACTGCAGCTGCTGCTGCACGCCCTCATGCATATAGGTGATGCACGGATGCTCGCTGTCGAGGTCGTGGACGGCTGTGTCTGAGACCTCGAAGTGAAGCGCTCCACCATGTTGCAGGCGGGCAGCGATCAGATCCTTGACGACCTCCTGCTGGCCGTAGATCGTGATGCTCCGGCCTGTGAGCGCGGTCATGTCAACGTGCTGGGTGCGCCCTGGCTGGCGCAGGTAGATGCCGTGGTGGCGGAGACCCTCGCGCGCAAGGCGCTCCCCTACCCCCAACGTGTGGAGCAGATCGACGGTGTTCTGCTCGAGCAGCCCAGCGCGCACGCGCTGCTCGACATAGGAGCGCGAGCGACACTCGAGCACTACCGACTCGATGCCCGCGCGTTGCAGCATCAACGCAAGTGTCAGCCCTGCCGGCCCGGCGCCGACGATGCCGACCTGCGTCTTCACGTCCGCGAGCATATATCATGGTCATACAGTGCTCGGACGTGTGCGGATGGCGCGATGGCTGATGGGAGCCTCGCCGGCCACGACCCAGGAACTCTGGACAGCGGTGGATCGCTACATATGCGATCGGCTCCTTCCCGCGGACGCGGTGCTCGACGCAGCGCTTGCTGCCAGCGATGCCGCCGGGCTGGCACCGATCGCGACCAGTCCCAACCAGGGCAAGCTGCTCGAACTGCTCGCGCGCGTGCATGGTGCTCAGCGCATCCTGGAGCTCGGCACACTCGGCGCCTACAGCACAATCTGGCTCGCCCGCGCGCTCCCACCGGGCGGACAGCTCGTGACGCTCGAGGCTGACCCGCACAACGCTGAGGTCGCCCGTGCGAACATCGCTGCCGCTGGCCTTGCGGAGGTCGTGCAGCTACGGCTCGGACCGGCGCTGCAGACCCTCCCTGAGCTGGCCGCCGAGGGCACGCCGTTTGACCTGATCTTCATCGACGCGGACAAGCAGAACGACGCGAGCTACCTGGAGTGGTCGCTGAAGCTATCGCGCCCTGGCAGCCTGATCATCGCCGACAACGTCGTCGGCGGGGGCGCGATCATCGACCCCGATGCGCAAAACCCCTGGGGCGAAGACGGTGGGGTAGGTGGTGTGCGGCGCTTCTATGACCTGCTCGGTGCGGAGCCCCGCCTGCAGGCCACAGCGATCCAGACGGTCGGCGACAAGGGCCACGACGGATTTGCGATCGCACTCGTGACCGACTAGCGCCACGCGCTCATTCACCTATCACCCCGCGTGAGGGTCATCCCCGCGTGAGGCTGTCTCCCACGCGTAAGGTCTGCCTGCCGGTGAAGCCAAGCTCGCCTGCGCTCGGGCGAGTGCCGTTTGGCTCACCTCGCCATGCACGCCGCGCAGTCAACGATCCCGCGTGAGCTCGCGCGGGGCGCGCAGGTACAGGCGCGGTCTCACTCGCTCCAGAGGCTGAGCTCACAGACGCAAGCGCCGAGCTTAATAGCGGCCGAAGTCGCGTACGCATCAGCACGAACACCGCACGGAAGCCGTCCTTCCAAGTGATGTTCTTGCCCTCGTCATGTGTGCGCCCGTAATAGGAGATGGGTATCTCATAGACCCGCATCCGGCGACGGCAGACCTCGCCGGTGATCTCCGGCTCGATGCCGAAGCGATCCTCGGTGAGACGCAACTGCCTCAGAGCATCGAGGCGAAATGCCTTGTACCCGGTCTCCATATCGGTGATGGTGGTGTTGAACAGCAGGCCGGTCAGCAATGACAGGGCCCGGTTGCCGACCAGATGCCAGAACATGTAGGCGCGCTGGGGGCGACCTCCGGACAAGCGCGAGCCGTATACGACGTCTGCAGCTTCACGTTGGATGGGTTCGATCAACGCGGGCACATCGCGTGGGTCGTACTCCATGTCAGCGTCCTGGACGACCACGATGTCGCCGTGGCAGTGAGGAATGCCGCAGCGCAACGCAGCTCCCTTACCGCCGTTTGGCTTGCGCACGAGATGCACAGGACCGCCTGGTGTGGCACGCGCTAACACGATGGCAGCTGTCGTGTCGGTGGACCCGTCGTCGACCACGATTGCCTCGTAGTCCAGCCCGAGTGCTGCGATGCCGTCGAGCACGTCGGCGATTGTTCGCGCCTCGTTGTACGCAGGGATTAGGAAGGTGATGTCTATGACAGGAGGCATTGGAGTTCGCATCTGCATCGCAGCCCTACGAGGCACGCCATATGTCGCAGGCAAGCCGCGCGCCTAAGCTTGAACGAGATGGCGCAACGCACGTCTTGCATGGCGCCGATCGGGCGCTAAACCGCTTAACAGAGCCCTCCATTGACCACAACGGGGACTTCAGGTGTTTCTCAGTATTGGAATAGGCAAGCGGCATGCGAGCGCGACTAACCGCCCGCTAGGGCTTGCGTGCGTGAGCAACCAGGCTGAGTCCGCAGGGGGGCCTAAACCTGCGTTCGATCGGCTCCCACAGTCTGAGCAAAGCCTCGTAGGCACGCAGCGCCACCTGGCTGATGCTTGGTGAGCGGCGAAGACCGTTCAACCACCAGCCGGGAACTCCGAGGAGATTGAACGAATAGAGATCATCGAGCACCAGCCCTGCATCGTCCACCACCCGGCGCAGTCGCTGACGGGTGTAGCGACGATGATGCCCGTAGGCGCGATCGAGATTTCCGTACAGCGGCGGATGAGCGGGTACGAGCAGGGTCAGGCGCCCGCCGGGACGCAGCGCGTCGGCCATTGCGCGCATCGCGGGACCCTCCTGCTCAATATGCTCGAGCACGTTTTGGCAGAGCAGAAAGTCGACTTTGCCGGCGTGCGTCTGCAGCGCAGCGGAGCTTGGCAGCGTCTCGCGCGCCACCGTCACGCGTGAGTCCATTGCGAACGCGTCGGCCAGAACCTCAACGCATGCGCGCTCTGGCTCGATCAGGATCAGCTCAGTCACAGCGGGATCCGCCAGCAAGCGCTCGCTGAAGGTGCCAATACCGGCGCCAACCTCTACGACCTCGCCTGCTACGAACGGTCGAAACTGCTCATACATCCAGTCACACAGTCGTGGCGCCCGGCGTAGGTTCTCCAGATCCCACAAATCGTCGTGCGCTTGATCCTCGCTAGGCATCGCGCGACTATGAAAGCAAGCGACTGGCTGCTTTTCTGTGGCAACCGGACCGCGCGCGCTCGCCAGGGCCCTAGTTTATGTCCCAGTGTTTCCCACATCCGAGCACGGAGCACGGGGATCACCGTGGGCGGCGAAGTCAACCGTTACCCTGAAGCCATGGACAGCGGATATCGGATCGCCGTCGTCGGCGCCACCGGCCAGGTGGGCACGCTCATGCTCACGCTGCTTGGCGAGCGCGGCTTCCCAGCAGGCGAGGTCGTGCCGTTCGCCTCTGAGCGCTCTGTCGGGCGCGAGCTCGCCGACGGGCTGATCGTCCAGGCACTCAGCGAGGAGTCGATTCAGGGCTTCGACCTGGCCCTGTTCTCCGCTGGCGGATCTACATCGGGGGAGTGGGCGCCGAAGTTCGCCGCAGCGGGCGCGATCGTGATCGATAACTCCTCGCGCTGGCGTATGCAGGAGGACGTGCCGCTGGTCGTGAGCGAGGTCAACCCCGAGGCGGTACAGCGCCACCATGGGATCATCGCCAACCCCAACTGCTCGACCATGCAGATGGTCGTTGCGCTGGGGCCCCTGCACGAGGAGGCCGGCATTGAGCGCCTGGTGATCAGCACCTACCAGGCGGTGTCTGGAACCGGCAAGCTGGCAGTGGACGAGCTACTCGACCAGTCCGATGCGCTGCTGCACCAGCGTGAGATTGAGCCGCCGAGCGCCTATGCCCACCAGATCGCGTTCAACGCGCTTCCGCACGCAGGTTCGTTTGCGGCGGGCGAGGACCACACTGACGAGGAGCGCAAGCTGATCAACGAGACGCGCAAGATCCTCAACGATCCCACGATTCGCATCTCGGCCACCTGCGTGCGTGTGCCAGTGGTCAACGGCCACTCCGAGGCGGTCAACGTGCAGACGCGTCGCGACCTGTCCCCAGAGCGTGCCCGCGAGCTGCTCGGCGCAGCACCTGGCGTGCGCGTGCTCGACGATCCCGCCGCGGCGCTATATCCGCTCGCGATCGATGCCACTGGCAGCGACGAGGTGTTCGTCGGGCGCATCCGGCGTGACCCTGGCCACGAGCGCGCTCTGGACATGTGGATCGTCGCCGACAACCTGCGCAAGGGCGCCGCCACCAACGCTGTCCAACTGGCCGAGCTGCTGCACGAGCGCGGCCTGTTGCAGGCTCAGGGAGCGCCTTCGGCTGCATAGCCCGCACCCCCGGAAGGAGTCGGAAGCGATCGCGCGAATGTTTGAGCGATGATCTCCTCGGAGGTGCAGCGAACGCTGGTCAAGTCCCCGCCCGAGCTTTGGACCGAGCTGAGCGATCCTGGCTCGCTGGCACGACACCTGGGCGAGCTGGGCGAGATCCGCATCGTCCGCACGGAGCCTGAAAAGACGGTCGAGTGGGAGGCCGACAAAACCACCGGAGTAGTCACCATCCAGCCGTCGGGCTGGGGCACGAAGGTGACGCTTAGCGTGACTCGAGAGATCGCTGCCGAGCAGGCAGCTACAGCGGAACCCGAGCCGGAGCCCGAGCCGATCGCGACCGAGCCGGAGCCAGTCGCGGCCGAGTCCGCCGAACCGGAGCCACTCGCCCAGCCAGAGCCTGTTGCAAGGGTCGAGCCGGAGCCTTCAACCGAGGCCGAGCCCACCGCTACGCCCGATCCAGCTGCCACGGCCGAGCCAGCGTCTGCAGCCGAGCCGGAGCCGATAGCTATCGCCCGACCCGACATTGAGCCACGCCGCGGCTTCTTCGCGCGGCTGTTTGGTCGACGACGCCGTGAGGAGATAGCCCAACATGAAGGAGCAGCGACCGCGTCGACTGCGACGGCGCCAGCTGTGAGCGCACCGGACACGAACGCAGCGGAGGCGTTTGCGGCGGTGCGCAAGGCGCTAACGCAAGAGAGCTTCGCAGTTGTCCACCCCTTTGCCGCACCGCCAGCGGCGAGCGCGCGAGCTGTGGCCACGGAGACTGGCGAGGCAGAGTCGGAGAGCGCGGCGCAGGCGGGCGACATCTCAGCGGAGCTGATGGCGGCTGAGGAGGTGGCGGCTGAGGAAGTGACGGCCGTGCTTGCGGCGGTGCTGGACAGGCTGGGGGCAGCGCACCATCGGCCGTTCTCGCGCGCCTAGAGCGCACGCCAAACCACCCTCGCGCGTGCGTCGGACGGCCACAGAAGCCACCCGCGGATAAGATCCTGCGCCGGATGGCGAGCAGCCCCCACAATCGACAGGCAGATGCGGCGCTGTTGGCGACGTCCCGCAGCGGGCACCGCAAACCGCCGCGCCAGAAGGCGCCGGAAACCTACGAGGAGAAGCTGGCGCAGCTACAGGAGCTGCGTACGGCGGCGCTGCACTCCGCTCCGGAGGCGGAGGAGAAGCAGCACGCGCGCGGCAAGTACACGGCACGCGAGCGCGTGGAGAAGCTCCTCGACCCGGGCTCCTTCCAGGAGCTGGACACGTTTGTACGTCACCGTACATACGACTTCGACATGCAGGGCAACCGGCCATGGGGCGATGCTGTGGTGACGGGGCATGGGACGATCGACGGGCGCACGGTGTGTGTGTTCAGTCAGGACTTCACGGTGTTTGGCGGCTCGCTGGGCGAGGTGATGGGCGAGAAGATGTGCAAGATCATGGACCTGGCGGGGAAGATCGGCTGCCCGGTGATCGGCATCAACGACTCAGGCGGCGCTCGCATCCAGGAGGGCGTTGTCTCGCTGGGCTCCTACGGCGACGTGTTCCTGCGCAATGTGCGCTCCTCGGGCGTGATCCCGCAGATCAGCCTGATCATGGGCCCATGTGCGGGCGGGGCTGTTTACTCGCCGGCGATCACGGACTTCATCTTCATGGTCAAGGAGACCTCGCACATGTTCATCACGGGCCCAGACGTGATCAAGACGGTCACGGGGGAGGAAGTGGGCTTCGAGGAGTTGGGCGGCGCGATGTCGCACAACACCAAGTCGGGAGTGGCGCAGTTCGCCTCCGAGGACGAGGACGCGTGCCTGGAGGACTGCCGCTACTTGCTGAGCTTCCTGCCATCGAACAACCTGCAGACCACCCCCCGGGTGACGCCCACCGACGATCCTGAGCGTATGGACCTGGAGCTCGACGATGTCGTCCCGGATAACCCGAACAAGCCGTATGACATGCGCAATGTGGTCAAGCTGATCGTGGATGACGAGGAGTTCTTCGAGGTGCACGAGCACCACGCCAAGAACATCATCTGCGGCTTCTCTCGCCTCGACGGCCACACGATCGGCATCGTTGGCAACCAGCCTGCGCAGCTGGCGGGCGTGCTCGACATCGACGCTTCGGCCAAGGCGGCGCGCTTCGTGCGCACGTGCGACGCGTTCAACATCCCGCTGGTGACGTTCTGCGACGTGCCGGGCTTCCTGCCTGGCACCGCGCAGGAGTGGGGCGGCATCATCCGCCACGGCGCCAAGCTGTTGTACGCGTTCGCCGAGGCGACGGTGCCGAAGGTCACGATCATCACGCGCAAGGCCTATGGCGGCGCCTACGACGTGATGTCCTCCAAGCACCTTGGCGCGGACTTCAATTTCGCGTGGCCAACCTCGGAGGTTGCGGTGATGGGCCCGGAGGGCGCCGTCAACATCATCTACCGGCGCGACATAGCCGGCAGCCCGACCCCCGATGAGCGTCGCAAGAAGCTGATGGAGGACTACAAGGCACGCTTCGCCAACCCCTACACGGCGGCCGAGCGCGGCTACATCGACGACGTGATCGTGCCGCACGAGACCCGCCCACGGCTGATCGTGGCGCTGCGCACACTGCAGGGCAAGCGCGAGCCTGGGCCCAAGCGCAAGCACGGCAATATCCCGCTTTAGCAGGACTAAAGCGGCGCTCCAAGTGAGAAACACCCGTAGTCACAGGGCTCGGGGCGAGCTACATTAATTGGCCTTGGGGAGTCGGGCCCGGGCTTAATCCTTTTCGCTTAATCCAGGGTCCCTATGGCTAGGTCGATGTGCGACCCGGACAGGAGAGAGGGATGATGGAGAGCTTGATCGGCCGGCCTGGAAGTAAGCTACGTGCGTTGCTCAGAGTCACGTCAGTGACGGGGGCGGCAACCTTTAGCCTTTTGGTAGGCGGGATGACTCTCACTAGCGCACCGGCGCTGGCAGCAGCTCCGGAAGCACCGGTAACCAGCACACCTGCGACATCGATCACCGGCACGACGGCGGTGCTGGAAGGCACGCTGAACCCTGGCGCCAGTGCTACAGCGGGCTGGTTTTTCGAGTACAGCAACCCCGGAGGGGTATTGTGCAACGAAGGCCCTGCGACTGGCCTGGAAGCGGAAGTAACAGGCGAAGCGCTCTCCGAGCACGCAGAAGCGACAGGCTTGCTCCCCAGTAGCAAATACGTGTTCTGCATGGTGGCGCGCAATGAAGAAGGCGAAGTCACGCAGAGCCTCAACGAAGTGAGCTTTGAAACCGCCGCTGAAGCTCCAACGGTAGGAGTGGGGTCGGTACCGCCCGAATTCCTCGGCGCCTTCGAAGCGCGAATTGAAGACCTGGTCAACCCGAACAACCAGGTCACAGAATGCCACCTCCAGTACGGCAAGACCACCGTGACCGAAAACGAAGTGCCGTGTGAAACGCCAAGCCTCGAAGGCTTCGGCGAACAGCTGGCGGCCGCGCACGTTACCGGCTTGACAGCGGCGACCAAATACCACTTCCGGATTGTCGCCAAGAACGCGTCGGCCGAAGAAACGGAAGGGCCGGAAGGAGAATTCGAAACGGCGGCCGTCGCAGCCCCCACGGTCATCGAAGACGCCTTCGGCACGGTCGCGGGGTTTGAAGCGCGCATGGAAGGCGTCGTCAACCCGAACAACCAGATCACAGAATGCCACGTCAAGTACGGCAAGACGGGCACAGGCGTGACTGAAAATGAAGCGCCGTGCGAACAGGAAAGCCTGAATGTATTCCTCGAACAGCGCGTTGGCCTGCCCATGACCGGCCTAACGTCAGGAACGGAATACGAATACGAGATCATCCTAAAGAACACTTCGGGTGAAGAAGCCGTGGGGCCAGTGGGGACATTCGAAACGATCGCCGCACCTTCGGGACTCGAAACCGGTGAAGCGCTGGCAATCACAGCAACCAGCGCTCAGCTCACTGGCGCGCTCAACGCCGGCGGTGAAGCAACCTCCTACTTTGAATACGGCACGGCACCGTGTGTGACCGGCATCGGCGCAACCTGCGGCGAACGGGTTGGTGAAACTGGTGTGGGCGGGAGAACCAAGGAAGCCGTGACCCCGGTCGCGCTGGAATTCCCGAATATCGGCACACCCCTAAAGCCGAACACGACGTATCACTATTGGCTCGTCGCCTACAACAGTGCAGTAACTGAACCGGTGCATGGTGAAGAAATGGAATTCACCACGCTGGACTTTGCGCCCTCGCAAATCGAAATCGGCAGCCCGGAACACATTACGCTGACTAGCGCGGTCCTCACGGGTAAGCTCAACCCTGGCGGTGAAGCCAGCTATTACATTGAATACGGACCTGCCCAGTGCTCTGGGTCGACCTGCGGCCAGAAGACCCCCGAACGGGTCCTCAGCGGGGAAGCTCAGGCATCGATCGCGCCGTTCGCGCTGAGCGGTCTCAAACCGAACACCGTCTACCACTACTGGCTCGTGGCGACGAACAATGGGACAAGCCAGCCCGTCCACGGTGAGGCAAATGCGTTCAAAACGCCAGCGACCGCGGCGGAAACTGAAGCAGAAGCGACGGCCAAAAAGGCGGCTGAAGCAGAAGCCACCGCCGAAGCGGCAGCCAAAAGCAAACTTGAAGAAGAAGCAAAACACCGCGAAGAAGCGATCGCGGCGATAACTGCAGCCCAGAATAAAAAGTACGAAGAAATCGCAGCTGTGACGGCGTCCAGCAAACGCCAGGAAGAAGCACTAAAGCGCCAGGAAGAACTGATCGACGCCACATCGGTGAAGATCACAAAGGTCAAGGTGACCTCCCGTGGCGTGACAGTGACATTCCGGGTCTCTGAGGCGGGCAACGTCACGCTGGCCGGAAAGGACCTCAAGAAAAAGACCCTCACGAAAGTTGCCCCTGGAACGCACACAGTGATGCTTAGGTTGAGCGGCGCGGGCAAGACCGCTCGCAAGCATCATAAGAAGGCGGCAGTCACGGTGACACTGGATACGAGCCTGACGTCAGTGTCTGGCTCGATGACGGTCAGGCTGTAGCCGGTCAATCAAGTCCCCCGCAATTTACATGGTAAGAGCGCCTGCGGTGATCTGTCCGCAGGTACCTCCATCATTACCGTTGTTCGACAGCCAAGGATGACGTCGGGCTGGTGGGTCGATCCCTGAGACGGCGAGACACGGGCACATGGAAGTCGACAAGCGTGTCTCATTGTCTCAGGGATGCCTACGTCGCCAGGCGGAAGCTCGCGGGCGAACCGCTTCGCGCAGCGCTCGGATCTCCATGGCGAGGCGGCCGGCAGAAGGCCGCCCCGCGCAGGCCCTGTATAGCGATAGTTATACACCACACACACAACGGGAGCAACGCCACAGAACCGGATCAGCGACGCCGGATCGCGCCAGCCGGCAGCAGACCGGTCGCGCGTCCGGCCCACCGTGCGCGCGCTCGGTCACAATGCATGCAATGACCCCGGCCAACCACCCACAGCTGCGCGTACTGGCGCCCTCGGCCGCCCCAGAGGAGGCGGCGGCGATTGTGGCGGCCGTAGAGCGGTTCATGCGCGCCACAGCACCGTCGTCAGCCACTCCGCCAGAGGCCAGCAACGGCTGGCGCCGGGCGGCGCTCCTGGAAGGAACGTCACGCGAGCCGACGAGCAGCGATCTGCCCAACCCCTGGATAAATACCTAAAAGCCGCTAGGCTTTAGCGCAATAGTCCCGTCCCGCCGGTAGGTATCGTCGACAGTAGTCCGGGCAAGGCGCTCGGACCAGGAGGTTTCGCACCCATGGAGCCAGGTTCCATCTCCGCCCAGCGCGGCACGCTAGAGGACCCAGAGGTCCTGCAGAACGTGCCGGGGCACGTAATCCCGATCCTTGAGCAGGAGTTCGACGACTTCAAGACCGAGGCGGGCAAGTTCCTGGCGGGCGAGACGCCGGAGGATGAGTTCATCAAGTTCCGCTTGAAGCAGGGCGTGTATGGCCAGCGCCAGCCGGACGTGCAGATGATCCGCGTGAAGCTGCCGTTTGGCGGAATCACGCCGGAGCAGATGGAGTCGTTTGCGGATGTGATCGAGAAGTACGTGCCGCTGAACAAGGGCCACATCACGACGCGCCAGAACGTGCAGATGCACCACATACCGCTGCCGGAGATCGAGAAGGCGATTCGCGAGCTCTCAGCGTCGGGGCTGTCCAGCCGCGAGGGCTGCGGCAACACCGTGAGAAACGTGACGGGCGATCCGTGGGCGGGCGTTGCAGCGGATGAGCTGTTCGACATGACCCCGTATGTGGGCGCGTATGTGCGCTACTTCGTGCGTCATCCGACCACGCAGGCGATGCCGCGCAAGATCAAGACGGCGTTCGACGGCTCAGAGCAGGGTCGCGCGATCAGCGAGATCCACGACATCGCTTACCGTGCTCGTGTGCAGCAGATTGAGGGTCGTGGAGAGGTGCGTGGAGCACAGGTGCTGGTGGGCGGTGGCACGTCGATCATGCCGCGGGTGGCGCCGGCGCTGTACGAGTTTGTGGAGCTGGACAACGGCGACTACTTGAAGATCGCGGAGGCGGTGTTCAGGATCTTCGACCGCCAGGACTGGCTGCGCGTGAACCGCGCGCGCGCGCATCAAGGTGTTTGTGGACAAGTTCGGCATCGATGAGCTGCGCGACCAGGTCGAGGAGGAGCTGAAGGGCGAGTGGGTCTCCGAACGCGACTTCTCGGTGGAGCACCGTTTGTTTGTGGACGACGAGCGCGAGAGCGCGCCGGCGCCGCCGCGGAGCTATGCGAGCCCCAATGGGGATAGCTCGCAGTTCGAGCGCTTCCGCGAGGCCAATGTGGCTGAGCAGAAGCAGGAGGGCTTTGTGACGGTGGAGGTGAAGGTGACCCGCGGCGATCTCACGCCGGAGCAGTTCCGCGGCCTGGCGCAGATCGTGCGTACGTATGCGGGCGGCTATGCGCGCACGACGGTGCAGCAGAACCTGTTGCTGCGGTGGGTGCGCCATGAGAGCGTGTATGAGGTGTGGCGCGCTCTGGGCGAGCTGGGTCTGGCGGATGCGGGCACGCGCGAGATCAGCGATGTGGTGTCGTGCCCGGGCACGGACTCGTGCAAGCTTGGGATCACGAGCTCGATGGGCCTGAACCAGGCTGTGCAGGAGCGGATCGAAGCGTTGGACATCACTGACCCGCTGACGCGCGATATCCACATCAAGATGAGCGGCTGCCCGAACGGCTGCGCCCAGCACCATGTGGCGGACATTGGCTTCTATGGGGCGTCGATCAAAGTGGGCGAGCACACGATTCCGGCCTATATCCCCCATGTTGGCGGCGTTTATGAAGGCGCACCGGTTGAGTTCGGCACGCGCTTGAAACTGCGCTTGCCGGCGAAGCGGGTGCCGGATGCGATCGAGCGCTGGATCGGCTATTACGAGTCCAATCGCGAGGATGGCGAGGCGTGGGGCGCGTTTGCGCAGCGCGTTGGCACGGGCGAGCTGGAGGCACTGGTCAAGGACCTGTCGATGCCTGTCGATTTTGGTCTGGAGACGATGAACCAGTTCATCGACTGGAACAGGAATGTGCCGTTTGAAGTGATTCGCGGCGAGGGCGAGTGCGCGGTATGAGTGGCTTAGGCGTTCAAGGCGATCAGGAAACGAGACGACCAGATCAGATGCGTTCAATTGACAGCCAAATAGAGGAGGCGAACACCGTGTCCAACGCGGCGCTCAGCCTGACCCACACGCTGCGTGAGGCGGCGCGCCATGGCGCGCGGGCGGTGTTGCTGTGCTCCGTCCAGAAGGAGGAGTCGGTGCTGCTCGACGAGCTGCTGCGCCTCAATGAAGAAATGACCCCTGCCCCCCCGTCGGCGGCGGTACGGATCGTGACGATCGACACGGGCGTGCTGTTCCCGGAGACGCTGGCGACGTGGAAAGCGTTTGAGGAGCGCTTTGGCGTGAAGATCGAGGTGCAGGACGCGAGCAACGCGACACTTCCGTGGAGCGGGCCGGAGCACTGCTGCTCGGTGGCGAAGGTGGCGGCGCTGGAAAGCTCGCTGGCTGGCGCTGAGGGCTGGATCACGGGCATTCGTCGTGAGCAGGGCCCGACGCGGGCGGACACGCAGCTGATCGAACGCGACGAGCAGCGCGGCCTGTGGAAGTACAACCCGCTGGCGCACTGGACCGATAAGGACCTGTGGCGACGTATTCATGAGCGCGACCTGCCGTACAACCCGCTGCATGACCAGGGTTATGAGTCGATTGGCTGCGCGCCGTGCACCCAGCCTGGGGCGGGACGCGAGGGTCGTTGGGCGGGCACTGAGAAGGAAGAGTGCGGCCTGCATGTAGAGGTAGTAGAACCCTGATGAGCGTGGCGACGCGCCCTCAGCTGAGCCATTTGCGCGCGCTGGAGTCTGAGGCGATCCATGTGATGCGCGAGGTGGCGGCGGAATTTGAGAAGCCGGTGCTGCTGTTTAGCGGCGGCAAGGATTCGATCGTGCTGCTGCGTTTGGCGGAGAAGGCGTTTCGCCCGGCGCCGTTTCCGTTCCCGCTGATGCATGTGGATACGGAGCACAATTTCCCGGAGGTGATCGAGTTCCGTGACCGTCGTGTGGCGGAGCTGGGCGAGCGGCTGATTGTGGCGAGCGTGCAGGACTCGATTGACAATGGCCGTGTGGTGGAGGAGACGGGGCCGCGGGCGTCGCGCAACAAACTGCAGACGGTGACGCTGCTGGATGCGATCTCTGAGCATGGCTTTGACGCTGCGTTTGGCGGCGCACGCCGCGATGAGGAGCGCGCGCGGGCGAAGGAGCGGGTGTTTTCCTTCCGCGATGACTTTGGCCAGTGGGACCCGAAGAACCAGCGCCCGGAGCTGTGGAACCTGTACAACGGGCGCGTGCGTAAGGGCGAGCAGGTA